>VFQR01000138.1_pt1 | contig 163012 bp, 173 predicted proteins | sample 3512321 | NCBI WGS metagenome assembly VFQR01 (sample SAMN10412374, study PRJNA504923) | tailings metagenome | isolation source: Relicate 3 Philex TSF1 revegetated site | place: Philippines: Tuba, Benguet | collected 2017-08-29
CACTGAACCGTATCGCCCGCGATCGGCCGGAGAGGCATGGATCCCCGACACGCTCCGCTCGTTCCTCGCTCACGCGGTCGGGAATGACGGAGGTGGGGAGCGATCCGCAAGTCGCAGACGTCGCAGATTATGACGGTGCCCCTCAACGCCGTCATTCCCGGCCTGGCGAGTGAAGCGGGAAGTGTCGGGAATCCATGCCTCGCCGGTACATGCCGCCATCACCGTCGCCAGCGACCGGGGCCACCGGCCCACCTCCGTCATTCCCGGCCGCGTGAGCGAGGAACGAGCGGAGCGTGTCGGGAATCCATGCCTCGCCGGCCGATCGCGGGGAACGGCCCTTGTGGCTTCCGGTCGACCTCCGCTAGCCTCGATGCATGGCGCGGAGCGGCTTCGTCTACCTGCTGGCATCGCAGCGGAACGGCACGCTCTATCTCGGCGTGACCTCGGACCTTGCGCGACGGCTGCTCGAGCACCAGTCCGGCGTCGGCTCGAAATTCGCAGCCCGCTACGGCGTCCGGCGGCTCGTCTGGTACGAGGAGCACGATCTGGTGGCGGATGCCATCGCGCGCGAGAAAGCGGTCAAGAAATGGCCCCGAGCGTGGAAGATCAGGCTGATCGAGGAGAACAATCCCCACTGGCACGACATTGCGTGGCACCTGTTGTGAATTCCGGCGAGGGTGCGCCCGTCAGGACCGGTCAGGTATGGATTCCCGACACTTCCCGCTTCGCTCCGCTCGCGCGCAAGGTCGGGAATGACGGGGTGGGGTGGTGGCCCCGGTGGCCGGCGAGGGTGATGGCGGCATCCTGAAAGCCCCCGCACACTGAACCGTATCGCCCGCGATCGGCCGGAGAGGCATGGATTCCCGACACGCTCCGCTCGTTCCTCGCTCACGCGGCCGGGAATGACGGACGCGGGGAGCGATCCGCAAGTCGCAGATGTCGCAGATAATGACGATGCCCCTCAACGCCGTCATTCCCGACACTTCCCGCTTCGCTCCGCTCGGGCGCAAGGTCGGGAATGACGGGGTGGGGTGGCCGATCGCGGGGCGGGACCGTTCAGTGTGCGGCGGCTTTCAGGATGACGGCGGACAGCGCCGCCGCGCCGGCGGCGACCGGGCCGGAATTGTCGATCGAGGCGTCCGCGTCGACCGATGCGGTGCGCGCCAGCCGCGAGGCGGCGTCCCCGATGCCCTCCCGCCCGCGCGCGGCGATGCGCGCGGCGAGGATGTCGGGCGGGGCCGTGACGTTCACGACCACGACGCGCGCGTAGCGCGACCTGAGGACCGCAAGGGTTGCGCGCGAGACGTTGGCGACGACCGTCCCGCCATTGGCGACGTGGCGGTCGATGGCCGCCGGCAGGCCGTAGGCCAGCCCGTGCGCCCGCCATGCGATGGCGAAGCGCCCTTCCTGCTCCGCGACGTCGAATTCCGCCTCCGAGAGGCTGTCGTGATCTTCCGCCGAGGCATCGGCCCGGCGTGTCACCACCCGGCGCACGAACAGGATGGAAGGATCGCCCGCCAGATGCGCGCGCGCTGCCGCCAACAGCGTGTCCTTTCCGGCGCCGCTCGGGCCGACGACTGCCACGAAGGCGCCGCCGGAAATCGGCGCGACCGCCGCGCGATCGCCGGCCGCCCCGCTCATGCGACCCGACGTCCCTCGCGCCAGACCGACCGCACGACCGGCACCGCGCCGTCGGCACGTACCCGCACGAGGTCGCCCCTGCGTCCGGTCTCTATGGCGCCCCGGTCGACGAGACCGGCCGCCTCCGCCGGGTTCTTCGTCACCATCGCCACGGCCTGCGGCAGGCTCACGCCTTCGACGACCTTGTCCAGCAGGAAGGCCGACTGGATCATGCTGAAGGGGATGTAGTCGGAGGAGACGATGTCGAGCGTGCCGGCACTGGCGAGCGCGCGCGCCGAGACGTTGCCCGAATGGGAACCGCCGCGGATGACATTGGGGCCCCCCATCAGGACGGCCATGCCGTTGTCGCGAGAGGCGCCCGCCGCCTCGGCGGTCGTCGGAAACTCCGCGACGCGGATGCCCTGCGCCACCGCTTCCTCGACATGGGCGAGCGTGGCGTCGTCGTGGCTCGCCAGGATGATGCCCCGTTCGGCGCAGGCCGAGGCGAGTGCTGCGCGGTTGGCGCGAGAAAAACGCGCCGACGTCTCGACGCGGCGCTCGCAGAAGCGCTCGAACTCCTCGCGCGTCATCTTGTTCTTGCCGATGTAGTAGATCGCGTAATCCTCGATGCGCGTGAACTGGCGCTGGCCCGGCGAGTGGTCCATCAGCGAGGCCATGCGCACCAGCGGATCGTCGGCGTGGAGGGCGAACTCGTCCAGGCAGCCCTCGACGGAGACCTCGCAGCGCAGGTGGATGAAGTGATCGGCGCGGAACCGGCCGGCCGCGATCCCTTCCGCGATGGCGCCCGAAAGGACCTGCATGTCGTCGGCCTTGAGCTCGTCGCCCTCGTCGGCGCCGACGCGCAGCGCGTCGAACACCGTGGTGATACCCGCCGTCGCGATCTGCGCGTCATGGGCGAGAACGGCAGCGGCCGGGTTCCAGCGCACCTTCGGGCGCGGGGCGTAGTGGCCTTCGAGATGGTCGGTGTGGAGCTCGACGAGGCCCGGGATGACGAAGTCGCCCTCCATGTCCTCGCCGCGCGCCGGGCCTTCCGAAATCTCGGCGATGCGGCCGTCTCGCACCACGACGGCGCCGTCGATCACCGCCTCGGGCAGCACGATGCGGGCGTTTGCGAGCACTGTCTCGGTCGTCATGCTGATTTTCTCTCCGGCGACACGCCGAGGCGGGCGAAGCGGTGCACCGCGAAGGGCGCGCCCGGTTCAGGCTCGACGAAAAGGGCTATGGCGGCGATATCGAGAGGCAGGTCGATAAAGGCCGAAAACGTCTCTCTGATGGCGGCTTCCAGACGCGGCGCCTCTGTCTCGTCGACGCGGCCGGACAGCGTCATGTGGAAGCGGAACGCCTCGAACACGAACGGGTAGCCCCACTGGTGAAGGTTGCGGAACTCGCGCGCGGCGAGCGCATCGGGGTTGCGCCTCTCGATCTCCTCGTCGGTGAGAGCCGCGCGGAACGGCTCGAAGGCGATGACGGCATCGTCGGCAAGGCGGTTCAGCCCGTCGGCCCGCTGGCCTGGAAGCAGCGCGAAGAAGCCGTCGATGCGTCCGAGCGCGACGCTGTCGAGCCTGACCGGCTCGACAGCGCCGGCGAACGCGTCGAAAGCCGCGAAAAGCGCCTGCTCGGTCTGGCCGGGGGCGAGGCGGAACGGCGCCTTGAGCGTCGCGTGGAAGCCGTAGCGCCGCGCCGCCGCCGTGTGGAAGGCGCACTCGGCGGCCGACAGACCGGCGACCGGCCCCGGCGGCACGAGATGGCCGGTGAAGGGATCGCGCCCGAGCCAAGCCGCCGCAGTCGCGGTCAGCGGGTGATCGGGCGGCGGCGTGAAATAGATGGCGTAGCGCACGGTATCGCGGTTCCGAATCCGATCGAGGCGGAGAGCGGGATGCCATACGCCCGATGCGTGACAGTATGACGAAGCACCCGGTGCCCGCCCCAGCGATAGCCGAGCCGGCCACGGCTGACCAGTGTGGCGCTCACGCGGCACGGTGGGGAGCGCCCTTGCCGATGAGCTTCCGGCGCAGCCAGCCCGACAGCACGTCCATGGCCGACACCATGACCAGCGTCAGGGTGATGTAGTAGGTGACCTCCTCCCAGTCCTTCTGGGTCTGGATCGCCTGGGTGAGCAGCAGGCCGATGCCGCCGCCGACGATGGCGCCGATCACGGTGGCGCTGCGCGTGTTGGACTCCAGATAGTAGAGGACCTGGCTCAGGATGACGGGCGCTACCTGCGGGATGACCCCGAACCGGTTGCGCTGCACCGCGTTGGCGCCGGTCGAGCGCAGCCCTTCCACCTGCTTCTGGTCGACGTTCTCCAGCGCCTCCGAGAACAGCTTGCCGAACGTGCCGGCGTCGGTCAGCAGCATGGCGAGCGAACCGGTCAGCGGGCCGGGTCCGAATGCGCGCGACAGCACGATCGTCCAGATCAGCCCGTCGACGCCGCGCAGGAAGTCGAACAGGCGGCGCAGGCCGAAGCGCAACACGAGGCCCGGCGCGAAGTTGCGGGCCGCCAGGAAGGCGAGCGGAAAGGCCACGATCGCGGCGCCCATCGTGCCGAGAAAGGCCATCAGGACCGTCTCGAAGATCGCCCAGGCGACGTCGCCGTGCCGCCACATGGCATTGTTCCAGAAGTCGGAGAGCATCGCCGAAAGGTTGGACTGGGCGGGACGCAGCCTTTCCCCGCTCATGGCGAGGCCGGCGAGCTCGGCCCAGGACCTGTCGTGGAACGGGCTGTCGAGCGTGAAGAAGAAGAGTTCCCATCCGGCGAAGTAGCGGAGCACCTCGACGCGGTTGCGCGTGACGGACAGCCGTCCGGCCGGCGCGGTGACGGCCACGCGCGTGGCCGAGGCGTTGATCCATCCGAGAGGGAGCCCGTCCGGTGCGTCGACCGAGAAGCCGTCCTCGCCGCGCGCGATCGACAGGGTGCCGCGGTCGGGGAAGTGGAAGCGCACGGCCCGTGCCTCGAGGCGCACCATGTGCCCGTCGCCGAGCGCGACCAGCGTGGTCTCGCCGTCGCGGCTCACCCAGCCGGGCCAGGCGTCGTCGGCGTAGGTGCCCTTGGCCTCGCCCTCTATCGCAACGGTTACCCGTCCCGATCGCTCGTCGCGCGTCACGTGGGTCTTGTGACTGTAGGTGTCGGCGATCAGGATCCGCGCATTGTCGAGCCGGGCACGCTGGGCGAGCCCGGCGATGTCAAAGGCGATGAAGACGTAGGCGAGGTAGAGGAGGATCGCCGCCGGCACCGAAAGGGCGACCAGCCGGCGCCGCGCGAATTGCCGGTCGGCTCGCATCTTTCGGGCGTGCGGCAGCACGGTGTCGAGCGTCGTGGTCGCCATCATGCGCCCCTCACCAGGCGATCACGGAACCGGCCGGAGAGCTGGTCGATCGCGACGATCGTCAGGAAAAGGAGAAGGAAGATCGCTGCCGCCGCATCGTAGCGGCCCGTGCCCCAGCTGATCGCGACGCGCAGCTCCGCCCCGATGCCGCCCGCGCCCACGAAACCGAGGATCGCCGATGCGCGCACATTGATCTCGAAGCGCAGCAGCGCATAGGAGAGATAGTTCGGCGCGACCTGCGGCACGACGCCGAGCCACATGCGCTGCATCCACGATGCGCCAACCGAGGCGAGGCCCTCGACGGGCTTCAGGTCGGCATTCTCGTTGACTTCGGAGAACAGCTTGCCGAGCGCGCCGGCCGTGTGGATCGTGATCGCGATCATGGCCGGCACCGGACCGCCGCCGAGCACGAAGATGAGCACCAGTGCGATGACGATTTCCGGAACGGCGCGCATCACGTCCATGGCCCGCCGGAACAGCCCGATGGCGCGCGGCCAGCGCGCCAGACCGCGCGTCGACAGGAGCGAGAGGAAAACGGCGGCGATCGCGCCGATCAGCGTCGAGACGGCGGCGATGTTGAGCGTCTCGACGAGCGCCGGGAGGTATTCGACGAGGTTGCCCGGCAGCCGTCCCGCCTTCGCGATGGCCTCCGCGACGAGTTCGCCGGGAAAGTCGAAGAGCCGGGGCAGGCCGTCCAGGAAGCCGCCTGCGTTGCGGTCGTCGGCGAGGCGGAACCCGCCCGCGAGCAGCATGAGGAAGACGAGGAGGAACAGCCCGGAATACATGCGCCGTCGACGCACGAGCTCCAGGTAGCGGGTACGGGTGTCGGCTGCCGCCGCGCGGCCGCGATCGAGTGCGAGTTCGGCCATGGATGCTCCCGAAGGCGACGGCGGGCGGCCTTCGGAGCCGCCCGACATCCGTTCACGATCAGTTGGTCTGCGCCTGGCGGAGCTCGATCATGGTCTTGTAGGCGTCGTGGCCGATCGGCGAGAAGCCGGCCGTCTCGCCGGCCGCCACGTTGTAGGCGCACTGCCTGTCCTTCTCGTGCAGGCCGGCCATCAGGTCGGTCATCTTCGCCTTGACGTCGTCGGGCAGTGCACGGCGCAGCACGATCGGGCCTTCCGGGATCGGCTTGGAGCGCCAGATCTCGACGATGTCGTTCATGTCGACGATGCCCGAATCGACGGCCTTGCGCAGCGCGCCGGAATTGTAGCCGTCTTCCCAGTCACCCTGCCCGTCGGCCCAGGTGACGCCGGCGTCCACGTCGCCATTGACGACCGCGACGATGGTCTGCTCGTGACCGCCGGTGAAGACGACCTCGCCGAAATACTCGCCGTTCTTCATGGACGCGCCCGTTTCCTGCGGGATCTCCACGGCCGGTATCAGGTAGCCGGATGTCGAGTTGGGATCGCCGAAGCCGAACTTCCTGCCCTTCATGTCGGAAAGGGTGGCGATGCCGGAATCCTTCCGGGCGAAGCCGATGGAATGATAGGCGAAGGAACCGTCGAGATTGGTCTTCACGAGGACGACGTCGACGGCCTCCGGGTCGGTGAGGTAGATCTTGGCGTAGGCCGATGCGCCCAGCCACGCCATGTCGAGCGTGCCGCCAAGCAGGCCCTGGATGACGCCGTCGTAATCGGCGGGCGTGAAGACCTTGGTCGGCACGCCGAGCAGTTCCTCAGTGTAGCCGCGCAGGCATTCGTTGGAGGTGAGCCGGTCCTGCGCGTTTTCGCCGCCGAGAACGCCGATCCGGAATTCGGCGATCTGGTCCTGTGCGAAGGCAGGCGCCGCAAGCGCGGCGCTGACGAGCAGCGAGGCGATGAGTTTCTTCATGACGACGTCTCCATGTCGGGTTGGCCGGCCGTGGCCGGCGCGGGTGAACTCAGGCGTAGGCGGGCTGCGGGACGGGCCGGCGTATGGGTGGCGGAAGCGCCTCGATGGAGGTCGAGGTGGCCTCCTCCGAGAAGCTGTCGTCGGCCCCATAGATGTCGCGCGCGACCGCGGTGGTGAGATCGTCCGGCGCACCGTCGAAGACGATCCGGCCGTCGCGCATGCCGACCACGCGGTCGCAGTAGCGCCGCGCCGTGTCGAGCGTGTGCAGGTTGCACACGATGGTCCGGCCGTCCTCCTCGTTGATGCGCCGAAGCGTATCCATCACGACCTGCGCGTTCATGGGGTCGAGCGAGGCGATCGGCTCGTCGGCGAGGATGATGGCCGGGTCCTGCATCAGCGCCCGTGCGATGGCGACGCGCTGCTGCTGGCCGCCGGACAGCGCCTCGACGCGCTTGGGCGCGTGGTCGGCGATGCCGAGCCGGTCCAGTATGTCGATGGCGCGATGGATGTCGGCACGCGGGAAGAGGCTGAACATCGTGGCCAAGGTGGAGCGACGGTTCAGCGTGCCATGGAGCACGTTGGATACCACGTCGAGGCGCGGCACGAGGTTGAACTGCTGGAAGATCATCGCGCAGTCGCGCTGCCAGGCGCGCAGCGCATGGCCGGCCAGCGCCGAGATCTCCGTGCCTGCGCGGCTGATCCGACCCTCGCTCGGATCGACGAGGCGGTTGACCATGCGCAGCAGCGTGGACTTGCCGGCACCGGAGCGGCCGATGATCCCCAGCATCTGCCCCTCCGGGATGTCGAGGCTGACGTCGTTGACGGCGACGTTGGCGCCGAAACGGCGGGTAAGGCGGTCGATCCTCAGCATCGGTCGGGGTCTCCTGATGGCGTGGCGATCACGCTTTCCAGGAGTCCGCTAGCCCACCGCGATGAAGGGCCGATGTCGGTTTCGTGACGGTTCGGTTACGCTCCACGGCGACCGCCCCGGTGTCGCTATCCGCCGTGTTTCTCGAGGAAGGCTTCGGCAGGAAGCGAGCGGAAATCGTCGAGCGCCGCGCGCAGCCTCTCGTGGTCCCAGTCCCACCAGGCGAGTGCCCGATAGCGCTCCGCCGTCCTGCGGTCGAAGCGTTCGCGTATCGGCCGGGCGGGAACGCCGCCGACGATCGTGTAGGGCGCGACGTCCTTCGAAACGACCGCGCCGGAGCCGACGGCCGCGCCGTCGCCGACGGTCACGCCGGGCAGTATCGTAACGCCATGGCCGAGCCAGGTGTCGTGTCCGATCGCCACGCGGGCGTCGCGGCGCCATCGGAAGAAGTCGGCCTCGTGCTCGGCGTCGGGCCAGTAATCGGCGGCGCGATAGGTGAAGTGATGCAGCGTCGGCCGCCAGGTCGGGTGGTTGGTCGCGTTGATGCGGCAGGCAGCGGCGATGTTGGAGAACTTGCCGATCGTGGCGCACCAGACGCGGCAGTCCTGCATCATGTAGGAATAGTCGCCGAGCTCGGCCTCCTGGACGCTGCAGCGCTCCGCGATCTCGGTGAAACGGCCGAGTGTGGAGTTCTCGACCTCCGCGGTCGGATGGACGAGCGGCGCCTCTGACAGCTTCGTCATGCCGCCCGCCCCGGCGCGAAGGACGTGACGTCGATGATGCGGTCGGCGACCGCGTCGCGCACGTCCTGATCGTGGAAGATGCCCAGGAGCGCCGTTCCGGCTGCCTTCTTCTCGCCGATCATGTCGATCACCACCTGGCGGTTGGCGGCGTCGAGCGAAGCGGTCGGCTCGTCGAGGAGGAGGACGGGATGGTGGGTGATGAAGCCGCGCGCGATGTTGACGCGCTGCTGCTCGCCGCCGGAGAAGGTCGCGGGTGCGAGCTGCCATAGCCTTTCGGGCAGGTTCAGGCGGTCGAGCAGTGCGGCGGCCCGCGTGCGCGCCGCCTCCCTTTCGATGCCGCGCGCCGTCAGCGGCTCGGCGACGACGTCGAGCGCCGAGACGCGCGGCACGGTGCGCAGGAACTGGCTGACATAGCCGATCGTGTCGCGGCGCACCGCGATAACGGCGCGGGGGCTGGCGGTCGCGAGGTCGACCAGCGTGCCGCCATGGGCGACGATGATCTGGCCGCGATCGGCGCCGTAATTGCCGTAGAGCATCTTGAGGATGGAGCTCTTGCCCGCGCCCGACGGGCCGCCGAGGACCGCGCATTCACCCGCCCTGAGCGAGAAGGAGACGTTGCTGACCACGGGCAGCACGATGCCGCCGCGCAGATGCATGGTGAAGCTCTTGGAGACTTCGGAGACGACGAGGGGCGTGGGCATCAGGTCCTTCTTTCCGTCGCGTGGGGCCGGTCTGCGCGCGTCTGGATACGACCCCCCTCTGGCCTGCCGGCCATCTCCCCCTCAGGGGTGGAGATCAGCGGTTTCGGAGCCGTGAATAATCTCCCCCCTTGAGGGGGAGATGGCCGGCAGGCCAGAGGGGGGTCCGACCACATGACCATCCTCATACCTGCAGAATGCTGGAGACGAGAAGCTGGGTGTAGGGATGGCGCGGGTCGTCGAGCACGCGGTCGGTCAGTCCGCTCTCCACGACATGTCCGTCCTTCATCACCATCATGCGGTGCGACAGCAGCCGCGCGACTGCCAGATCGTGCGTCACCACGATCGCGGCCAGCCCGAGATCGGCGACGAGCCCGCGCAGGAGATCGAGCAGGCGCGCCTGGACCGAGACGTCGAGCCCACCCGTCGGCTCGTCCATGAACACGAGCCGCGGACCGGTGACGAGATTGCGCGCGATCTGGAGCCGCTGGCGCATGCCGCCCGAAAAGGCGCGCGGTTGGTCGTCGATGCGGTCGGCGGCTATCTCGACCCGGCCCAGCCATTCCGTCGCCGTCTCGCGGATGCGCCCATAGTGGCGATCGCCGACCGCCATCAGGCGTTCTCCGACATTGGCGCCGGCGGAGACCGTCATCCGCAGACCTTCGGCCGGGTTCTGGTGGACGAAGCCCCAGTCGGTGCGCATCAGAAAGCGGCGCTCGGCCTCGCTCATGCGGTAGAGGTCGCGCCACTCTCCGTCGCGCATCCTGTATGACACGCTGCCCGAAGAGGGCAGAAGCCTGGTCGACAGGCAGTTGAGCAGCGTCGTCTTGCCCGAGCCCGACTCGCCGACCACGGCCAGCACCTCGCCCGGCCAGAGCTCGAAGGAGACGTCGCCGCATCCGATGCGCGCGCCGTAGAACCTGGAAAGCGCGGAGACGCGGAGCAGGGGCGTGTCGGTCGTCATCAAAGACCCCCCTCTGGCCTGCCGGCCATCTCCCCCTCAAGGGGGGAGATCAGCAATGGCGACGCCTTTGCCGCATTTCGCGGCGGCTTGGCGAAGGCTGAGGCGATAGCCAATCTCCCCCCTTGAGGGGGAGATGGCCGGCAGGCCAGAGGGGGGTGGGTGTCCATCAATCTGCTCCCGCTGACATGACTTCCTGGTCACCGCCATGCCCCGCCGCGCGCCGCTCCTCGCAGTGGTCGGTGTCGGAGCAGCAGAACATGCGTCCGCCGCGGTCGTCGAGGATGACCTCGTCGAGATAGACGCCCTCCGCGCCGCAGAGCGCGCAGGGACGGTCGAATTTCTGCACCTCGAACGGATGGTCCTCGAAATCGAGGCTGACGACGTCGGTGAATGGCGGTACGGCGTAGATGCGCTTTTCGCGGCCCGCGCCGAAGAGCTGCAGCGCCTTAGACATATGCATCTTCGGATTGTCGAACTTGGGCGTCGGCGAGGGATCCATGACATAGCGGCCCTCGACCTTGACCGGATAGGCGTAGGTCGTGGCGATGCGGCCGTTGCGGGCGATGTCCTCGTAGAGCTTGACGTGCATCAGCCCGTATTCCTCGAGCGCGTGCATCTTGCGCGTCTCGGTCTCGCGCGGTTCCAGGAAACGGAGAGGCTCCGGGATGGGCACCTGGTAGACCAGGACCTGGCCCTCCTCCAGCGGCCGCTCCGGGATGCGGTGGCGCGTCTGGATGATGGTGGCCTTCGCCGTCTCCGTCGTCGTCTCGACATCGGCCACCTTGCGGAAGAAGGCACGGATCGAGACGGCGTTCGTGGTGTCGTCGGCGCCCTGGTCGATGACCTTGAGCACGTCGTCCGGGCCGATGATCGCGGCCGTGACCTGCACGCCGCCCGTGCCCCAGCCATAGGGCATCGGCATCTCGCGACTGGCGAACGGCACCTGGTAGCCGGGGATGGCGATGCCTTTGAGGATCGCGCGGCGGATCATGCGCTTCGTCTGCTCGTCCAGATAGGCGAAGTTGTAGGCGGCGATTTCGGGCGGGTTGGTCACTCGGCGGCCTCCTTCACGTCGTCCTTGCCCTTGCCGCCTGCCTCGAATTCGGCGCGCATGCGCCTGACGAGGTCGAGTTCGGCCTGGAAGTCGACATAGTGCGGCAGCTTCAGGTGCTCGACGAAGCCGGTGGCCTGGACGTTGTCGCAGTGGGAGACGACAAACTCTTCGTCCTGGGCGGGGGCGACAACATCCTCGCCGAATTCTGCCGCCCTGAGCGCGCGGTCGCAGAGCGCCATGGCCATCGCCTTGCGCTCCGACTGGCCGAAGACGAGACCGTAGCCACGCGTGAACTGCGGCGGCGCCTTGGCCGAGCCCTTGAACTGGTTGACCATCTGGCACTCGGTGACCCTGATCGTGCCGAGGCTTACGGGGAAGGGAAGTTCGGGCACGTCGAGCTCGACCTCGACCTCTCCGATCCTGATCTCGCCGACGAATGGATGGTTGCGCGCATAGCCGCGCTGCGTCGAATAGGCGAGCGCCAGCAGGAAGCCCTCGTCGCCGCGCGCCAGCGCCTGGAGCCGGCCGTCGCGTGCCAGCGGAAAGTCCAGCGGCTCGCGGGTGATGTCGCTTACCTTCGCGCCCGGCGCGGCCGGTCCGTCGGGCTCGATGAGACCCTCGCGACCCAGCAGGTCGGACACGCGCGGCATGGGCTCGGGCTCGACGTCGCGGCGGGCCGGCTCCTCTACGCCGACGCCGGAAGCGACATCCGGGTCGAGCAGGCGGTGCGTGTAGTCGAAGGTCGGACCCAGCACCTGGCCACCCGGCAGGTCCTTGTAGGTGGCGGAGATGCGGCGCTCGGCGAGCATCGCGCCGGTGTCGAGCGGGCGCGTGTAGCCGAAGCGCGGCAGCGTCGTGCGATAGGCGCGTACGAGGAAAATCGCCTCGATCACGTCGCCGCGCGCCTGGAGGATGGCAAGAGCCGCCAGCTCGCGGTCGTGCAGCGATCCCTCCGCCATCACGCGGTCCACGCCGAGCGCGAGCTGCTGGACGATCTGGTCGAGGCCGATCGCCGGAACGCTCCGGTCTCCGCGCCGGCGATCGGCGAGCAGGCGGTGCGCATTGGCGATTGCCGCCTCGCCTCCCTTGACGGCGACATACATGGCTCAGCCCTCCCTGGCCGTGATCCGCGTGGTGCGCGGCAGGCAGGCCACCGCGCCGGGTGCGGCGAGGATCAGGTCGACGCCGCGCGGAAAGCGTGCGCGGTTCTGCTTCCACTGCTCGACGAAGTGGCGGGGCATCGGGCGCGGCGCGATCGCCGACATGGTCTCGATGCCCGGCCCGGCAAGCGTGAGCGCCGCCCCCCCGACGAGGCTGTCGACGCGCAGGATCAGCGTTGCCGACCGGTCGGGATAGTCCTGCGAACCCTGCGCGAAATTCTCGAGCGCGATGAGGCTGGCCGGGTCACGTACCAGCGCGAAATGTGCCTCTGCAGGCGTGCGGGCGATCGGCGCACCCGTGTGAAAGCCGAGCCACGCCGCGACCGCGTCGCCGACCGTCAGTGACGGATCGAGCCAGACGGGCGTGTCGTGGTCGACGAGTGCCAGCGCCATTGCACCCTGCTCCGCCGAGAGCGGCTCCGGCGGCCGGGGCACCTCGCGGAGCGCATGAACCGAGCCCGGGCGCGCCATGGCGTCCATGACCGCCCGGAACGTGGCCTGCGCGTCGAAGACCGGGTGGGCGAAGCCGCCCGACATGATCTGTGCGCCCGCTGCCATCAGTCCTCGCCCCTGACCATGGTGAAGAAGTCGACCTTCGTGGCGGCCGCTTCCGCGCGGAGCCTTCCCGCCGCCTCGGCCTGGCCGTCGCGCAGGGGCCGGAGAACCTTCGTCTCCACCTCGGCGCGACGGGCCGTGTCCTGCCAAAGGGCATCGACGATGGCCGACATCCGCGCCTTGGCGTGGTCCCGGCCGAGCGCATAGGCGTGTCCGGTCTGGCCGGTCGCGAGCCGGACGGTGGCGCGCGTGACGGTCGCCTCGCCGACGTTGAAGGGAGCACCACCGCCGCCGATCCGGCCCCGCACGGTGACGAGACCGGTCTCGGGCCCGCGCAGCGTCTCGTGTTCCGGGATGCTGCCCAGCGTATCAAGCAGGGCCGTGATGTCTGCCCGATCGGCCTTCGCAAGCGTGGCCATCGCGGCGCCACGCGCGGCGTCCTGGTCTTTCTCGTGGATTCTCGACATCGTCGCTCGGTTTTCCAAATTTGTCTATTGCTATAGATGACTAGACAACTTACAGGACTGCATAGCGCCTGTCCATGACGGGCCCGTGACAGGGGACGGAAATGAGGTCGCAAACGGCGATGGACCGGCGGTCGGGCGTGGCGCTCTGGCGCCAGATCGCCGACGAGATCCGGCGGCGGATCGGCCAGGGCGGCCTCGCGCGCGACGACCGGCTGCCGCCCGAGATCGAACTCGCCGGTATCTTCGGCGTCAACCGACACACCGTGCGCAGCGCGATCGCCGCGCTGGTGCAGGAAGGCGTTTTGCGGGCCGAGCAGGGGCGGGGCACCTTCGTGGAGCGTCGCCGACGGCTTTCCTACCCGATCGGCGTGCGCACGCGCTTCTCCGCAGGGCTGGAGGGGCAGGCGCGCGAGCGTCGCGGCAGGCTGATCGCGTCGGCGCGGGAGCCGGCCGACGCGCGCGTCGCATCGGCGCTAGGCCTTGCCGCCGGCGCCACGGTGCTGAGGCTAGAAAGCGTCGGCGAGGCCGATGGTCGTCCGGTGTCGCGCGCGACGTCGTGGTTCGACTCCGCCCGCTTCCCCCACCTCGATCGCGAGTTCGCGTCGAGCGGCTCGATCAGCGCCGCGCTCGCGGCCCATGGCGTCGGCGACTATTTCCGCCAGTCGACGCTCGTCTCGGCGCGCCACGCCGACGCGGCCGACCTCGCCGACCTCGCGCTTTCGCCCGGCGCGATCGTGCTCGTCGCCATCGCGCTCAACGTCGATGCCGACACGAAGCCGGTGCAGTTCTCGGAGACCCGCTTCGCCGCCGATCGCGTCGAGCTTTCCGTGACCGGTGCGGTCTGACGGGCTCACCGCGCCCTCACGCCTTGTTGACGCCGCCACCCCGTCCGCGCGATTGACGGGCACGGCTACCGCCGTCAACTTGGCGCGTCCAACGGCCTGATGGGAGGCACCGCATTGCTCAGGACACTTGCCCTGGCGACGGCATCGCTCGTCGCGCTTTCGCTGTCGGCGCTGGCCGACCCGAAGCCCGAGGACTGGAACGCCGTTCTGGAGGATGCGCGCGGCGAGACCGTCTACTGGAACGCCTGGGGCGGAGCGGAGAACATCAACGCCTACATCGAATGGGCCGGCGCCGAGATTGCGAAGCGCCATGGCGTGAAGGTCGTTCACGTCAAGCTCGACGACACGGCGAACGCGGTGGCGAAGGTGGTGGCCGAGAAGGCCGCGGGCCTCGACGCCGGCGGCACGGTCGACCTCATCTGGATCAATGGCGAGAACTTCGCGTCGATGAAGCGCCAGCAGCTGCTGTTTGCCCCGGGCTGGGCCGAGAAGCTGCCGAACTGGCGCTTCGTCGATTTCGAGAACAAGCCGACGATCCGCACCGATTTCACCATCCCCGTCGAGGGGCTGGGAAGTCCCTGGGGAATGGCAAAGCTCGTCTTCTTCCACGACACGGCGCACACGTCGACGGACGAACTTCCGGACTCGGCCGAGAGCCTGCTCGATTGGGCCAGGGCCAATCCCGGCCGATTCTCCTATCCCCAGCCGCCGGACTTCATCGGCTCGTCCTTCCTGAAGCAGGTGCTGACGGAACTCGCCGCCGATCCCGCCGTGCTTCTCGAACCCGTCGTCGAAGCCGAGTTCGAAACCGTCACGAGGCCGCTATTCGACTATCTCGATGCGCTCCACCCGGTGATGTGGCGCTCGGGCAGGGCCTACCCACAGAACTATCCAGCGATGAAGCAACTCCTCGCCGACGGCGAACTCGACATCATCTTCGCCTTCAACCCGTCCGAGGCGTCGAGCGCGATCGCCACCGGCGAACTGCCCGACACGGTCCGCTCCTTCACCTTTCCGCAAGGCACGCTCGCAAACACCCATTTCGTCGCCATCCCCTTCAACGCCACGGCCAAGGCGGGCGCCCTCGTGCTGGCCGATTTCCTGATCTCCCCGGAGGCGCAGGCGCGCAAGCAGGACCCGAACGTCTGGGGCGACCCGACCGTGCTGGCGGTCGACAGCCTGTCGGCCGAGGACCGGGCGCGTTTCGCCGCGCTCGACCTCGGCATAGCCACGCTCGCCCCGGAAGAGCTCGGCCCCGCCCTCAACGAGCCCCATCCCAGCTGGATGGACCGGATCGAAATGGAGTGGAAGCGCCGCTACGGCGCCGCCAATTGAGGCTCCGGCGACGATCCCTCCCGATCGAAAGGGAGGCATGCCGGCATTCATGATTCCGCGTCTAGGCCCGCCGCTGACGATCCTGCTGCTTGCCGGCCCGGTCGTCCTCGGCCTTGCCGGGACCCTCCTGCCTGCCTTCGGCTACCTGCCGGCCCTCGGCGGACAGGCCTTCACGACCGCGCCGTTCGCCCAGCTCCTCGCGCAGCCCGGCATATGGACCTCAGCTGCGCTCAGCCTGGCGGCGGGCATCCTGTCGACCGCGATCGCGCTGGCGGTGACCGGCGGCTTCGTGGCCGCCTGGGCCGGCACCGTCACCTTCGCCCGCGTCCAGCACCTCGTCTCGCCGCTGCTTTCCGTACCGCACGCGGCGGCCGCCTTCGGCCTCGCCTTCCTGATCGCTCCTTCGGGGTTGATCGTCAGGCTCGTGTCCCCCGAACTGACCGGCTGGACCCGGCCGCCGGACGTGCTGATCGTCAACGACCCGATGGGCCTGTCGATGATCGCCGGACTGGTAGTGAAGGAGATCCCCTTCCTCCTCCTGATGACGCTGGCCGCCCTGCCGCAGCTTCGCCTCGCCGAAACGCGCATGCTCGCAGCCTCGCTTGGCTATGGACGCGTGGCCGGCTTCGTCTACCTCGCCTGGCCGGCGCTCTATCGCCAGATACGGCTTGCCGTCTTCGCCGTGATCGCCTTTTCCAGTTCCGTCGTCGACGTGGCGGCGATACTCGGCCCGACCGCGCCGGCGCCTCTCGCGGTCCGCCTCGTGGAATGGATGAACGATCCCGATCTCTCAATGCGCTATCTCGCCTCCGCCGGCGCGATGCTCCAGCTTGGCGTCACGGCACTCGCGCTTCTCGCCTGGCTGGGCCTGGAACGCGCCGGACGCGCCATCGCCACCGCACTGGCTACCCGTGGCCTGCGCCTGCGCCGCGACAGGCCTCTTCGGCTGGCCGCGCTCGCCGGGATGACCGTCTCGGCGGCACTCGTCACGGCGGGCATCGTGGTGCTTGCGATCTGGTCGATCGCCGGCCTGTGGCAGTTCCCCGACACGCTGCCTTCTTCCATCACGGCACGGACCTGGATGTCGACGGCACCGCGCCTCGCCGGCCCCCTCGCGACCACTCTTGCCGTGGCGGCGCTTTCGACCGCTCTCGCCGTTCTGCTGGCCATTCTGTGCCTCCTGCGGGAGGACGAGACGCGAAGGCCGCCCGGCAAGGCCGCGCTCGTCCTGCTATACCTGCCTTTGCTGGTGCCCCAGGCGGCCTTCCTCTTCGGACTGCAGCTCGTTTTCCTTCTGACGGGCACCGTGGCGTCCCTCGGCGCGCTTGTGCTCGCCCATCTCGTCTTCGTCATGCCCTATGTATTCCTGTCCCTTTCCGATCCCTGGCACGGGTTCGACCGCCGCTACGAGGCGATCGCGGCCGGCCTCGGACGCTCGCGGACCGGCACGCTGTTCCTCGTGCGGCTGCCCATGATGGCCCGCTCCGTGCTGACGGCCGCCGCGGTGGGGTTTGCGGTGTCGGTGGGCCTCTACCTGCCGACCGTGCTGATCGGCGCCGGCCGGCTGCCGACCATCACGACCGAGGCCGTAGCGCTCGCTTCCGGGGGCAACCGCCGCGTCGTGGGCGTATACGCCTTCCTGCAGATGGCGCTGCCCTTTCTCGGCTTTGCCGTTGCCACGATCCTTCCCGCGCTGCTATTCCGCCGCCGTCGGGGGCTAGGCGTCTGAGGCGCAACGAGGGACGCATCATTGAACGGAACAGGCCGGATGAGCGAAGCCGGACTTCACCTCGAAGCGATCTCGATAAGGCTCGGCGGGCGCCTGCTGCTGGAGATCACGCATGACGTGGCGCCGGGCGATGTGCTGACGGTGATGGGGCCTTCGGGTTCGGGGAAGTCGTCGCTCCTGGCCTTTATCGCCGGCTTCCTCGACCCCGCCTTCGAGGCGCGCGGCAGGGCGACGGCGGGCGATGTCGACCTCACCGCCCTTCCGGCCGAGGATCGCCATGTCGGCATCCTGTTCCAGGATCCGCTGCTGTTTCCGCATATGAGCGTGGCCGGCAACGTCGCATTCGCGGTGCCCGCGTCGATCGGCGGGCGCGCGCGCCGCCGCGCCATGGCCGAGGCCGCACTCGCCGGCGTCGGCCTGGAGACGCTCGGCGACCGCGACCCCGATACGCTTTCGGGCGGCCAGAAGGCGCGCGTGGCGCTGGCGCGCGTACTCGTCTCCGGCCCGAGGGCGCTGCTGCTCGACGAGCCCTTCTCCAAGCTCGACACCGCCTTGCGCCAACAGGTGCGGGAACTCGTCTTCTCCAGGGTGCGCGACAGCCGCCTGCCGGCGATCCTGGTCACACACGACGAGGCGGACGCCACGGCTGCCGGCGGCCCCGTGATCCGCCTCGACGCATGATGCCGGAACTGCCCGTCCTGCCCGTTTCCGAGGCGCTGCCCGCGCTTACACGCGCGCTCGACGCAGACCGGCGAGCGGTCCTCGTCGCGCCCCCAGGCGCGGGCAAGACCACGCTCGTTCCCCTGGCGCTGCTCGGCCAGCCATGGCGCGGCGACGGCACCATCCTTCTGCTCGAGCCGCGCCGCATCGCGGCACGGGCGGCGGCGCGCCGCATGGCGGAACTCCTCGGCGAGGAGCCCGGCGGCACGGTCGGCTATGCGATGCGCATGGACAGCCGGACCTCGGCCGCGACGCGCATTCTCGTCGTCACCGAGGGCGTGCTGGCGCGCCTGATCCTCGACGATCCGGAACTGCCCGGCATCGCGGCGATCCTGTTCGACGAGTTCCACGAGCGTTCGCTCGATGGCGATTTCGGACTGGCGCTGGCGCTCGACGTGCAGGGTGCGATGAGGCCCGACCTGAGGCTGCTCGTCATGTCGGCGACGATCGACGGGGCGCGGGTCGCGGGACTTCTGGGCGATGCGAAGGTGGTGGAAAGCACGGGGCGCAGCTTTCCCGTGGAGATCCGCTACGAGGAGCGCGATGCCGGGCAGCGCGTCGAGGACGCGATGGCAGGCGCCATCCGCGCCGCGCTGGCGCAGGAGCCGGGCAGCGTCCTCGCCTTCCTTCCCGGCCAGCGCGAGATCGAACGAACGGCCGACGCGCTGTCGGGGCGCCTGCCGGCAGACGTGGACATCTGCCCGCTCTACGGACAGCTCGACGCCAGGGCACAGGACGCGGCGATCCGGCCCGCGCCCGCCGGACGTCGCAAGGTCGTGCTGGCGACGGCGATCGCCGAGACCTCCATCACCATCGAGGGCGTGCGCGTCGTGATCGATTCCGGCCTCGCGCGCCTGCCCCGCTACGAGCCGGCGACGGGACTGACGCGGCTCGAGACCGTGCGCGTGTCGCGGGCCTCTGCCGAACAGCGCGCGGGCCGGGCCGGCCGCACGCAGCCGGGCATCGCCATCCGGCTGTGGCGTGCCGAGCAGACGGCCGCGCTGCCGGCCTTCGCGCCTCCCGAAATCCTCGAGGCCGACCTCGCCGGCCTGCTGCTCGACTGTGCCGCCTTCGGCGTCATCGATCCCGCGTCGCTGCCGTTCCTCGATCCCCCGCCCCGGCCGGCGCTTTCGGAGGCGCGCGCGCTGCTGGTCGCGCTCGACGCGCTCGACGCCGATGGCCGCATCACGCCGCAGGGCGAAGCGATGCGCCGGCTTTCGCTGCCGGTGAGGCTCGCCCACATGGTCGCGGAAGCGGCCCGGCGGGGCGCGGCGATGGAGGCTGCCGAACTCGCCGTGCTGCTGACGGAGCGCGGGCTGGGCGGAACGGGTATCGATCTGGACCATCGCCTGGAGCGTTTCCGCAGCGATCGCTCGCCGCGCGCGGGAAACGCGCGCGCGCTGGCGCGCAGGCTGGCGCAGACGGCCGCAAAGGGCATTGCTGCCCACGCCACCCCGGAACGGCCTTCGGCCGCGAGCGCCGGCGCGCTCCTGCTTCTCGCATATCCCGACCGCGTGGCGATGGCGCGCGGGGCGCCGGGTCGCTTCGTGCTTGCCAACGGACGCGGCGCGATGGTGGAGGAGACCGACCGGTTCGCCCGCGAGCGCTTCCTCGTCGTCGCCGACCTCCAGGGCGCCGCGCAGAACGCGCGCATCGCTTCGGCGGCCCCAGTGGCGGAAGAGGAAATACGGGCCGCGCTCGGCCCGCGCATCGACAGGCGCGAGGAGACGAGTTTCGATGCCGGCTCCGGTTCGGTCCGGCTTCGCGAGATCGAGCGGCTGGGGGCGATCGTGCTGGCTGCGCGCGTGCTGCCTTCCCCCACGGGCGAGGCGGCGGACCGGGCGATCCTCGACGCTGTCGGCGCGCAGGGTCTCGCGATACTGCCCTGGAACAAGGCGTCGGCGACGTTGCGCGCGCGGCTCGCCTGGCTGCATGAAGGCCTCGGCGAACCGTGGCCGGCGATGGACGACGCCGCGCTGCTGGCGCGGCTCGACGAATGGCTCGCGCCGTTCCTGCCCGGCCGGGCCCAGCTTTCGGCGATCCCGGCCGCAGCGCTGGCCGACGGCCTCATGACGCTGGTGCCGCACGAACTGCAGCGCCGCGTCGGCGCGCTCGCCCCGACCCATTTCGCCGCACCGTCCGGCAGCAGCGCGCCGATCGACTATTCGGGCGAGCATCCGCTGCTGTCGATCCGCGTACAGGAGCTCTTCGGCCTCGACAGCCATCCCGCCATCGCCGGCGGCACGGTGCCACTCACGCTCGAGCTGCTGTCGCCCGCGCATCGCCCCATCCAGACGACGCGCGACCTGCCCGGCTTCTGGCGCGGCTCCTGGGCCGAGGTGCGTGCCGAGATGCGCGGACGCTATCCCAGGCATCCCTGGCCGGAAAATCCGTTGCAGGCGCAGCCGACCAGCCGCGCCAAGCCGCGCGGCACATAGACGATTTGCCAGCCGAAGGTCCGGAGAATATGAAGCGCCGATGATCCAGGATCCGCGCACGCCGGACATCCAGCAGAGCAGGCGCCTCAGGCTGAACACCCTGATCCGCCTGCGCTGGCTCGCCATCGTGGGCCAGAGCGCGGCGGTGCTTTTCGTCGCCTACGGTCTGGAATTCCCGCTTCCCGTATCATTCTGTTTCGCGCTGATCGCCTGTTCGGCCTGGCTGAACCTGTTCCTGGCCTTCCGCTACCCGGCCACGCAGCGCCTCGGTCCGCTGGCGGCGTTCGGCATTCTCGTCTTCGACGCGCTGCAACTTGCGGGCCTGCTCTACATGACCGGCGGGCTGACCAATCCCTTCTCGCTGCTGATGACGGTTCCGGTCGTGATTTCGGCGACGTCGCTGCCGGTGCGCCTTACCGCGCTGCTCGGCGGAATGGTGATGCTGGCCGCCACGCTCCTCGTCTTCTTCCACCTGCCGCTGCCCTGGTTCGAGGGCACCCAGCTCGCCATGCCGTTCATCTACGTGGCCGGGATCTGGATGGCGGTGGTCTCGACGATAACCTTCACCGGCATTTATGCCTGGCGCGTGGCCGACGAGGCGCGCCTGCTGGCGACGGCGCTGGCTGCCACCGAGCTGGTCCTGCAGCGCGAGCAGCATCTCTCCGCGCTCGACGGCCTGGCGGCCGCCGCGGCCCACGAACTGGGCACGCCGCTCGCGACCATCGCCCTCGTGGCGCGCGAGATGGAGCGCGCTCTCGAGCAGGACCCGCGTTTCCGCGACGACATCACCCTGCTCAGGACCCAGAGCGAGCGCTGCCGCGAGATCCTGAAGCGGCTGACGAGCCTGTCGTCGACCAGCGAGGAGCACCTGGCGCGCCTGCCGCTTTCCTCCCTGGTCGAGGAGATCGTCGCCCCGCATCGCGATTTCGGCATCGCGATCCGGCTTCAGAACGGAGCCGGCGAGGGCAGCGAGCCGGTCAGCCGGCGCAATCCAGGCGTCATCTACGGGCTCGGCAACCTGGTGGAGAACGCCGTGGATTTCGCACGCGACAGCGTGACGGTGGAATCCACCTGGAACGCCGAGGCCGTCAAGATGGTGATCCGCGACGACGGCCCCGGCTTTCCGCTCGAGATCATCGACCGCATCGGCGAACCCTACATGACCACGCGCCTCCAGCCGGACCATCGCGGCAGCGGCGGCGGGCTCGGCCTCGGTCTCTTCATCGCCAAGACCTTGCTCGAACGTTCCGGCGCGACGGTCGTGTTCCAGAACTCCGGCACGTCCCAGGGAGCGGTCGTGGAGGTGACCTGGCCACGCGGCTTCTTCGAGGCGCCGGCCGGCGGGCCCGCCTGAGCTTGGTTTCGCGGGCCAATGGCCCTAAATTAGCGGCAGCGAACAGCAGACAGGATCGAAATGACCGAAACATTGGGCGCCGACGTACCGGACGGAGATCGCACGCTTCTCATCGTCGACGACGACAAGCCCTTCCTCACCCGCCTTGCGCGCGCCATGGAATCGCGCGGCTACACCGTGGACACGGCCGAATCGGTCGAGGAGGCGACGGCCAAGGCCCGCGCGCGCGCGCCGGCGTTCGCCGTGGTCGACATGCGGCTCGGCGATGGCAACGGCCTCGACGTGGTGGCGGCCATCCGCGAGAAGCGCGCCGATGCCCGCGCCATCATCCTCACGGGATACGGCAACATCGCGACCGCGGTGACCGCCGTGAAGCTCGGCGCGATCGACTATCTCGCCAAGCCCGCCGACGCCGACGACATTCACGCCGCACTGACGCGGATCGGCGACGAGAAGGTCGAACCGCCGGAAAACCCCATGTCGGCCGACCGCGTCCGCTGGGAACATATCCAGCGCGTCTACGAGATGTGCGACCGCAACGTGTCGGAGACGGCGCGCCGGCTCAACATGCACCGCCGGACGCTGCAGCGCATACTCGCCAAGCGGGCGCCGCGGTGAATAGGAAGTAGGGAGTAGGGAATAGGGAGTAGAGATTGGTTGTACCCATCGATCGTGCCGACGAGGAACCAGTCGGCATCCGCTGCCCGCTCCTACTCCCTACTCCCTACTCCCTACTCACTCATCCCATCTCCCCCTCGATCGCCGGAACGGCCACGCCGGCCATCTCCGCGAGCGTCAGCCGGTTGGCTGCGGAGCGCGCGATCCGGAGCGTCATCGCCTTCCTGACATGGGCGGGGAGGCGATGCTCCGGCGCCTCGCGCAGCATTTCCGCGCCGTAGCCGTCGGAAAGGATGAAGCCGCATTCCTCCGGGAATATCGAAGCAGGCACCTGGGGATGGGTCGCGAAGAAGAGCCGGTCGCAGAACAGGCGGTACTCCGGCCATTTGCGGTCGACGCGGAAATCCTCGATCGACGACTTGATCTCGACGATCCATATCTCGCCGCGCCGCGTCGTCGCCACCAGGTCTGCGCGGCGTCCGTTGGCCAGCGAAAGCTCGGGCAGCACCGCAAGGCCCATGTCCAGGAACAGGCGCTGAACGCCGCGCCGCACCACCAGCGCGCGCTCCGACTGCCGTCCGTCGGACAGCGGATTGTCGCCGAAGGGCAGCACGATCGGCATCAGGGGCGCTACGTCGCCGGCCGGGAAGGGACGGTCTGTGGTGAAGGTCTGCCCGCCATCCCGTCAAGGATCGCGCAGCGCGGGTTCTGGTCGCCGGGACAGGCCGCGATCAGCCGGTCGAGGGCCGCGCTCATGGCGTCGATCTCGCGCCGCTTCTCGTCGAGCGCCGCGCGGTGCGCCATGGCGATCTCCCTGACCTCCTGGCTCGTGCGCGAGGCGCTGGCGTCCAGTCCGGCCAGCGCGCGGCATTCCTCGATGGAGAAGCCGAGGCCGCGCGCCCTGCGCAGGAAGGCGAGACGTTCGATGTCGTCAGGCCCGTAGTCGCGATAGCCGTTGGCGCGACGCGACGGGCTGACGAGGCCGATCTCCTCGTAGTAGCGGATCGTCTTGGGCGGCAGGCCCGACCTGCGTGAGGCTGCGGCGACGTTCATTGTCGGCAATCCTTGATAAGCGATTGATCACGTTCCCGTGAGGATTGTTGCTGAATTGCAATAATCCTTGTCAATCCGACACGCCTCCCGGGCCCGGTGCCCGGTTTCATCTTGGCGGCCGGGGAGCGGCCGAAGTATGAAACGAACATGTAGTTGCAGCCGGATTGGCACGCAACATTCCCTTCGCATGGCGGGCAGGGCAGGCATGGTCTCGAGACCACTGGTTACGGCGTTGATGATCGGCATGTCGGTGGTGCTCGCCGGCTGCATGGCCGGCGGCTCGATATCGCTCTTCTCGAGCGAGTATGGCGCGCGGCGCGATGCCGGCTACCAGCTCCCAACCATCCCGATCTACCGGGTGCCCCAGCAGTATCACCGCCAGCTCGTCCGCTACGACACCAAGGAAAAGCCGGGAACGATCATCGTGGATACCGGCGCCAAGTTCCTCTATTTCGTCATGCCCGAGGGGCGCGCGATGCGCTACGGCATAGGCGTCGGCCGCGAGGGGTTCGAATGGAAGGGCGAGGCGCGCATCGCGATGAAGCGCGAATGGCCCGTCTGGACGCCGCCGGCAGCCATGATCCAGCGCCAGCCCGAACTCGTGAAGTGGCGCGGTGGGCAGCCGCCCGGCCTCGACAACCCGCTCGGCGCCCGCGCGCTCTATCTTTTCAACCGCGCCGGCGACACCGGATACAGGCTGCACGGCACCCCTGAGTGGAATTCCATCGGCCATGCAATGTCTTCGGGTTGCATTCGCCTCATCAATCAGGACATTATAGATCTCTACGACCGCGCCGAGATCGGCGCGAAAGTAATCGTTCTCTAGAGTTGCACGCGGACCGTCTCGGCAACAGTGACGTCCACGACAGAGAACCGGGCTGGATGGGGCCCGGTTTTTTGTTTTTCGGCCTCGGGGACTGGCGCGGTGCGAATCCGCGGCGTCGAACCGTCACCGCAACTCAGCTGACCTGCTCGACCTGCTGAACCTCGGGCACGAAGTGCCTCAGGAGGTTCTGGATGCCGTGCTTCAGCGTCGCCGTGGACGACGGGCAGCCGGCGCAGGCGCCCTTCATGTGCAGGAATACGGTGCCGTTCTCGTAGCCGCGGAAGGTGATGTCCCCACCGTCCTGCGCAACCGCGGGGCGCACACGCGTATCCAGAAGCTCCTTGATCGTGACGACGATTTCCTCGTCGGCCTTGTCGTAGAACTCCTCCTCGTCGACGTCGGAATGCGAATCGGGCGCGCCGTCGCCGCCCATGACCGGCAGACCGGCCATGAAGTGCTCCATGATCGCGCCGAGTACCGCCGGCTTCAGGTGCTGCCACTCCGGGCCGTCCTTGGTCACCGTGATGAAGTCGTACCCGAAGAACACGCCCGTGACGCCAGGGACGTCGAACAGGCGTCCGGCGAGCGGCGAGGCCGCGCGGGCGCCGGCCGGATCGCGGAAATCTGCCGTACCGGCCTGCATGACCGTCAGCCCGGGCAGGAACTTCATGGTCGCCGGATTGGGCGTCGCTTCGGTCTGGATGAACATTGCGGGTCTCCGCTGTAGGTGGCCGCGGTCTCGCGTCCGCCGCTGTTTCTTTGGAATTGTTCTAAAATAGGCTCTGGAAGCAGGCCGTTCAAGCGCCAATTCGTCAGGCGAGGCTTTCGATGTCCTCGTCGGAGAGATTCTGCGGCACGACCGTGACGGGAATGGGGAAGGCGGCGCCCTTTCCGGCAATGGAGGACACGAGCGGGCCTGGTCCCTCCTTGCCCGAACCGGCAGCGAGCACGAGGATCGCGATGTCCTGATCCTCTTCGATGAGCCGGTGGATCTCCTCCGTGCGCGCGCCCTCGCGGATGACCAGCTCCGGCTCCATGCCGAGCGTCTCGCGCATGCGCGCGGCATGCGTCTCGAGAGACGCGGCGGCGGTCGCGCGCGCCTCCTCGCGCATGATCTCCTCGACGCCGAGGAACTGCTGGAAGTCGGCGGTCTCTATCACGAAGAGCAGGACCAGCACGCCGTTCGTGGCCTTCGCGCGCCGCGATGCGTATGCGACGGCCCTCTCGCATTCCGGCGTGTCGTCGATGATCGCCAGGAACTTGCGTCGATGGCCGGCTTCGCGGCTCAGTCGTCTCGAGACCATTTGGGCTCCCGTGTCGGTCAGGCGGCGGCAATCTGCCAGTTCGGTGGACGGGCGGCAAGCGCGCGACCGGACCTTGCCGGCAGCCTCAGTCCTGCAGCAGCCCGACGATGTCGCGCACCGACCGCATGGTCGTCTCCGCGATCGAACGCGCGCGCGCGCCGCCATCGGCGAGCACTTGGTCGATATAGGCCGGATCGGCCGAGATACGGCGCATCTCCGATGCGATCGGCGCCAGCTTCTCCACGGCCAGATCGGCCAGCGCGGGCTTGAAGACCGAGAACTGCCGGCCGCCGAAATCGCGCATCACCTCGTCGCGGCTCTGCCCCGCGAGCGCGGCATAGATGCCGACCAGATTGTCGGCCTCGGGGCGGCTCGCCAGACCGGCGACGTCGCCCGGCAACGGTTCCGGATCGGTCTTGGCCTTCCTGATCTTCTTGGCGATCGTATCGGCGTCGTCGGTCAGGTTGATGCGCGACAGGTCCGACGGGTCCGACTTCGACATCTTCTTGGTGCCGTCGCGCAGGCTCATCACCCGCGTCGCCTCGCCCTCGATCAGCGGCTCCGTGATGGGGAAGAAGCCGTTGACGCGCTCCTCGCCCATGGCGATCTCCGCGCCGAGGCCGAGTTCGCCGATGCGGGCCGAGAAGTCGTTGTTGAACTTGATCGCGATGTCGCGGGTGAGTTCCAGATGCTGCTTCTGGTCGTCTCCGACGGGCACGTGCGTGGCGCGGTAGAGCAGGATGTCGGCCGCCATCAGGCTCGGATAGGCCAGCAGCCCCAGCGAGGCGTTCTCGCGGTCCTTGCCGGCCTTGTCCTTGAACTGCGTCATGCGGTTCATCCAGCCGATGCGGGCCACGCAATTGAAGATCCAGGCGAGCTCGGCGTGCTGCATGACGCGGCTCTGGTTGAACACGATGTGCTTCTTCGGATCGATGCCTGCGGCGAGGAATGCCGCGGTGATCGCGCGCGTCTGCGCGGCCAGGTCGTCATGCACCAGCGTCGCGGTAAGCGAATGAAGGTCCACCACGCAGTAGATGCAGTCATGGCTCTCCTGCAGCGCGACGAACTTGCGGATCGCGCCCAGATAGTTGCCGAGATGCAGGTTGCCGGTGGGCTGGACGCCGGAAAAGACGAGAGGCGGGAAGGCGGACACTGGTTTCGACTCCGGGGCTGGTGGAGGGCCTCGTCGGACGAGGGTTTTGCAAGGCGCCGCGCTTATGGCCGATGGCGGGTCGACATGCAACAGGCCGTGGCAGTCAGTAGACGAGGCGTGCCCGGCCCTGATTGGCCCAGACGGGCGGATAGTCGGCGCATCTTCGCTGGTCGGGCGGAAGCGGCATGCGCGAAGAGCCGCCGCCCTGCCTGGCCTGGTAGCGCAGCCGCTGGTCGATATTGTCGAGGACGCTCAGCGTCTGGGAGACCTCGGGCTGTCCCTCGAGCCGCCGGCGCGTCTCGCGCACCAGCGTCTCGATGTTGGCGTGGTTCTCGCGATAGGCCCAGATTGCCTGGACGGAGACCACGCCGAGCAGGTTCACCCGGCCGCTGGGGCCGTGGGGCGAGGTATCGAGCTCCGGGTCGTAGAGATGGTCGATGACGACGCAGACACTGTTGTTGTCGACGATGTCGGCCAGCACGCGCGTGGCGTTGACGCGCAGGTTCTGCGCCTCCGAGCGGGCCGCGAAGGCGAGCGTCGCAACGAATTCGGCATCACCAGCCTCCCTGAATTCGGCCACGGCCGCCGCCCCCCGATTGACGAGCACCGTTCGCGCCGCGCCGGTGAGGCGTACGAGCTGCGCGTCGACGTCGGGCTCGATCGCGGGGGAGGTGACGCGTGGGGCCAGCCTGCGCGTCTCCTCGACGATGCAGCGGACCGCGCCCGCGCTGCCCAGCAAGAGCTTCGCGTCGATGGGCTTCTGGCGTATCGATTGCTGCGTCGCGCCCTTGGCATTCTCGGGCGGCGCGAGGAACGCGCCGCAATCCTCTCCGGCGCTGGCAAATCCCGGCGCCGCCGCCAGCATCGAAAGAACGAGGATGCTCGTGGGCCTCATCGCCATCCCCTCACTCGGCGAATGCCAGCGGCGGCGGCGGGGCCTCGCCGGACATGGCAGGCGGATCGACCACCGCCACGACCGACGCGCCCGTCTCGGCCACCATGCGGATCGTCACCGGCTGGTCGTAGCGGGGGAAATCGCCGCCGCCTGCGATCTCGATGTCGCGAAGGCGCGAGGCCGGGAGTTCGTCGCGATAGGGGATGCGCGCAAGCAGCGCCTTGTTGCGGGCCTCGGGCGGGCCGACATAGTAGAAGTCGGCCGACAGGAAGAGCTTCTGCCGGTCGTCGCCGTGCACGAAGGGGACGAAGGCGACGATCGAATCGCCGCTGCGGAAGGTCGGCACAGCATTGCCGTTGACGCGCACGTCGGAAACGTAGTCGGAGAGGTCGGAGATGCCGTCGCGCTCGCCCTGGAAGACGAGCTGCACGTATTTGCGCTCGATCTGGAAGGCGCGCTGGATTTCCGGCGCCTTCAACACGATCCCCATGGCGACGGCGAAGGCGAGGATGCCGGCGCCACCGGCCACCCCGATGCGGTAGCGGGCGGCCCCGACCGAGCCGTCGAAATTTCCCGCGCCCTGGGTGCCCGTGCCGTAGAGCAGGATCGCCACGCCGACGACCACCATGATGAAGGTGAAGGAGGAATGGGCCTGGTAGTGCGTCAGGTAGGCGGCCGTCAGTGCTGCCGCGCCCACCAGCATGAAGAAGACGCCGCTGGAGAAGAAGTACCAGATTCCGCCGCTGCGAATGCGCGCATCGTGCCGTCGCAGAAGGGCTTCGATACGCGCGTCGATCTCGCTGGCGCGCCCGCTGTCCGGCGCGGCTGGGGCGCCGTCGGTCTCGCGCGTCTCGACTGTGTCGTTCACGGCACGGCCCGTTCGAAATGCCTGCCTCGCAGGCTGTCCGAGCATATCAGACGCCGCTGCCCGCACGGGGTCTGTGCGCTGCTTCACGCCCTCACGGTGAGCGAAAGGTTAATCGACCGGGCGGTCCGGGGCCCCATCCGCGCGGCCGCGGCGCAGGTTTCGCCTGATCATGCCGAACCGGGCCCCGCCGGTCGCGAAGGCGAGCGCGAAATAGATGACCATTGCGCCAAGGATGAGAGCCGACAGCGCGACGAGCTGGATGGCCAGCGGTGTCTCGGGCTGGAGCATCGCGCCCATGCGGTCGGTGGCGAGCGTGATGCACCACGCCATGATCGCCGCCGCGAGCACGAGACGGGGAATGCGCGTCAGCAGCGCCCGGTCGCTGCCCCAGTGACCGCGCCACATGAGCGTTGCGAAAAGCAGGATCGCGTTGACCCAGCCCGCCGTCGCCTCGGCGGTGGCGATGCCGGCCTCCGCCATCGTCGGGAAGAGCGTCAGCGCGAGCGCGACGTTGACCGCGACCGAGATGCCGGCGAACATCATTGGCGTGCGCGTGTCCTCGCGCGCGAAGAAGCCTGGCGTGAACGCCTTGATCATCACGAAGGCCGGCAGGCCGAGCCCGAAGATCGCCAGCGCCGAGGCCACCGAACGCGTGGTATCAGGCGAAAAGGCCCCGCGCTCGTAGAGCACGCGCACGATCTCCTCCGACATGACGAACAGCGCGGCGGCGGCCGGCAGCGTCAGGAACAGCGCGAACTCGACCGAGCGGTTCTGGATGTTGGCCGCCTCGACATGGCGCCCCCCCTTCAGCGCGCGGGCGAGTTCGGGCAGAAGCACCACGCCCACCGCGATGCCGACCACGCCGAGCGGCAGCTGGTAGACGCGGTCGGCATATTGCAGCACCGAGATGGCGCCTTCCTTGGAGGAGGCGATCATCTGGCCGATGACGAGATTGATCTGGGTTATGCCCCCGGTGATCGCGGCGGGGAAGGCGAGCCAGAGCAGACGGCGCACGTTTGGTGTCAGCCTGGGACGCCGGAAGCCGATCGTGATGCCGGCCCGGCGCACCGCCACGACGACGAGCAGCAGCTGCAGCAGGCCGGCCGCCAGCACGCCCCACGACATCGCGTAGCCGGTGGCGAGCCCCTCGCGACCCGACATGAGCGCGTGGGCGAGGACACCGATCAGCACCACGTTGAGGAGCACCGGCGCGATCGCCGCGATGAAATAGCGATGCAGAGAGTTGAGGATCCCCGCCATCATCGCCGTCAGCGACATGCACATCAGATAGGGGAACATGATCACGGCCATGCGCACCGTGATGTCGAACTTGTCCGGGTCGGACACGAAACCCGGCGCGATGATGGTCCTGACGAGCAGCGGCATCGTCAGTTCCATTGCGATCGTCAGGATCAGGAGCACCGTGAACAGCACCCCGAACACTTCCTCCGAGAAGCGCTTGGCGCCATCGACGCCGTTGGCCTCGATCTCCTTTGCGAAGAGCGGCACGAAGGCGGCGTTGAACGCCCCCTCGGCGAAGAGCCGGCGGAACAGGTTGGGGAAGCGGAACGCGGCGTAGAAGGCGTCGGCGATCGGCCCGGCGCCCAACGCTGCGGCCATCATGGTCTCGCGCGCGAAGCCGAGCAGGCGGCTTGCCATGGTCGCCGAGCCGACGCTCGCGAATTTGGCGACGAGGCTCATTTGGCTGCGATCGCCTCTGATCCGCGTGGCGCGCGACGGCCGGCGGCGCCAGTGTCGAGCGTGGCGAGCAGCTTTTCGCGGATCGCGGCCTGGCGGGCCGGGTTCTCGATCTTCTGGCCCGTCAGGTCGGTGACGTAGAACGTGTCGATGACCTTCTCTCCGAAGGTGGTGATGTGGGCGGAGGCGATGTCGAGCGAAAGGTCGGAAATCGCCTGCGTGATCTCCGACAGCAGGCCCGGACGGTCGAGCCCCTCCACCTCGATGACGGAGAAGCGGTTCGAGAGCGCGTTGCGTACCTCGGCGCGCGGCTCGATGCGGAAGGCCCGCGTCGAGCGCTTCGGTCGGGCACGCTTCTCGATCATCTCCGGCAGCCAGCTCTTGCCGCTCAGCGCTTCCTCGATCAGCCGTCCGACTCGTTCGGCGCGCCGATGCTCGTCTTCGTTGCGGTCAAACTCGCGGTTGATGAGGATCGTGTCCAGCGCCCGTCCGTCGGAGGTGGTGAAGATCTGTGCGTCGACGATGTTGGCCCCGGCCGCGGCACATGCTCCCGCGATGATCGACAGCAGGCGCGGATGGTCCGGCGACAGCACCGTGATCTCGGTGACGGCCTCGAACTCGTGCGTCTTGACCATCGTGGCGAGCCTGCGGCCCTTCGCGTCGGCGTCCCGCACGAATTCGGCATGGCGCAGCTGGTCGCGGATGTCGACGGCGAGGAGGTAGTTGTCGTAGTGGAGCTTCAGGTAGCGGACGCGCTCCTCGTCGGGCCATCCCGCCAGCATCGTCTCGAGCTGGGCGCGCGCGGCCTCGGCGCGCTGGGCGCGCGAGATCTCGGAAAAGCCGCCCGTGAGCAGCAGCTCGGTCTCGTAGTAGAGCGTGCGCAGGAGCTGGCCTTTCCAGCCATTCCACACGCCAGGCCCCACCCCGCGGATGTCGCAGACCGTCAGCACCAGAAGCAGCTTCAGCCGTTCCACGGACTGCACCACCTCGGCGAAATCGACGATGGTCTTGCGGTCGTTGAGGTCGCGCGTCTGCGCCGTCATCGACATGACGAGATGGTTCTCCACCAGCCAGGCGATCGTGTCGGTCTGGGCCTGCGTCAGGCCCATATGCGGGCAGATGCGCCGCGCGACCTTCGCCCCGGCCTCCGAATGGTCCTCCGGACGGCCCTTGGCGATGTCGTGCAGCAGCAGCGCGACGTACAGCGTCTCGCGATGGATCCTCAGCCCCGGCATCAGCGAGTGGGACAGCGGATGGATCTTCTCGCCCTCGCCGTGCTCGATCTCGGAGAGCACGCCCACGCAGCGGATCAGGTGCTCGTCGACCGTATAGTGGTGATACATGTTGAACTGCATCATCGCGACGATCTTGCCGAAATCGGGGATCAGCTTGCCGAGCACGCCGGCCTCGTTGAGACGTCGCAGGTTCAGCTCCGGATTGCGGTCCGATGTGAGCACGTCAAGGAAGAGGCGGTTGGCCTCCTCGTTGCGCCTGAGCTCCCTGTCGATCAGGGAAAGAGAGCGCGTGACGAGCTTCAGCGCGTCGGGGTGGAATTCCAGCCCATGCCGGTCGGCGTGCCAGAAAAGCCTCAGGAGGTTGACCGGATCCTGCTCGAAAACATGCTCGTGGGCGATGTTGATGCGGTGGTTGTCGACGATGAAGTCGGCCGTGCCGGCCAGCCTTCGCTTGCGGCGCGAGAAGTTCAGGAACAGCCGGTTGAAGCCCGGTACGTGCTTGGCCTGCTCCTCCTCCAGCGCCGCGCAGAAGATGCGCGTCAGGTCGCCCACCGTCTTGGCGGTGAGGAAGTAGTGCTTCATGAAGCGCTCGACCGCGGAGAGCCCGGGCTGGCTCTGGTAGCCGAGCCGGCCGGCGATCTCGCGCTGCAGGTCGAAATGCAGCCGCTCCTCGGCCTTGGAGGTCGCGAAATGCATGTGGCAGCGCACGGCCCACAGGAAATCCTCGGCCTTGCGGAACTGATTGTACTCGTCGCGCGTGAAGACGCCCTTGTCCACGAGTTCCTCGCCCGTGCGCACCCGGTAATAGTACTTGCCGATCCAGAACAGCGTATGCAGGTCGCGCAGTCCGCCCTTGCCATCCTTGACGTTGGGCTCGACCAGGTAGCGGCTCTCGCCTCCCTTGCGATGGCGCTCGTCGCGCTCGGCGAGCTTGGCCTGCACGTAGTCTGCGCCGGTGTCCTTGACGACCTCGCGGTCGAAGCGCCGCACGAGCTCCTCGTAGAGCGGTTCCTCGCCCCAGATGAACCGCGCCTCAAGGACGGCGGTGCGAATGGTCGTGTCGGTACGCGACAGCCTGATGCATTCGTCGAGGTTGCGCGTGGCGTGCCCGACCTTAAGCCCGAGGTCCCAGAGCATGTAGAGCACATATTCGACGATCTGCTCGCCCCACGGCGTCTGCTTGTAGGGCAGCACGAACAGCAGGTCGATGTCGGAACCCGGCGCCAGCGTGCCGCGCCCGTAGCCGCCGACCGCGACGATGGCCATGCGCTCTGCGGCGGAAGGGTTCTTGGAGCGGTAGACGTGGGTGACGGCGAAGTCGTAGAGCGCGCGGATCACCTCGTCCATCAGATGCGAGATGCGCTCCGCGCAGGCAGTGCCGCCGCCATCCTCCGTCAGCATGGCCTCGGCGCGGCGATGGCCCGTCGCGATGGTCTCCTTGAGAAGACGGACCACCTCGCTGCGCACCGCCGCGCCGGCGCCATCGCCATCCGTGGAACTGGTCAGCGCCGTGAGGTCGCGGCGCAGGCCCGCGCCATCGATGATCTCGTCCAGTCTCAAGGGAAGCTTGGCCATTCGCGCCGAAGATGGTGCTCGTCGGGGCGTCTATAGACTGATTTGACGCCCGTGCCTATCGCGCGCCGGCACGGCCGTCAAAAGCCCGCAGGGCGCTGGGCGAGACCCTTGACGAGTATCGGCCCGGTGGGGCGGCCCACCGGGGAGCCCGGCGCGTCCTCGAGCGTGATCTCGTAGAGCTGGTTCGGCTGCGGCGCCGGCAGGTCGGGACCCCTGAGCACGATCTCCTGCGGTCTCGCGAAGGTGCCGAGCGAAACGGGGCCTACCTGCTGGTCGTACAGCGTCCACACTTCGAGCGTCTTGCCGGCTGGCACCTCGAACTCGGTCAGCGGCACGATCCTGACGCGGTCGTCGCCATAGGCCTCCACGATGGCGCCCGGCTGCTGGTTGTCGTCGGCCAGCACCACCACGACGACGGGCTGCGGCGGCGGCAGCGTGAAGCGGCCGACCATGAAGCCGAGCCCGCAGGCGGCGAGGATCGAGGCCGCGAGCAGCCCGCCGCGCCATCCGCCGAGGCTTGCCGCGCCGACGGGCCTGGCGCGCCGCGCCGTCTCGATGTCGACGACTTTCCCGGGCTCGGGTTCGGGCTCGGGCGGCGGCGGGGCCGCGACCGGCGCCCGCACAGGCGCTTGAACCCCGTTCGCCGGTGCGTCCGCGATGCGGGCTTCGATCTTCTGCCACAGCGCGTCCGGCGCGGGTTCGGGCACCACGGTGTCGTCCAGCGCCTGCATCTGCATCGCGAGCCTGGCGACCGCGTCGCGGAACTCCGTGTCCGTCTCCAGATCGGCCAGTGCCTGCCGGTGCTCCTCGTCGCCCATCAGGCCGAGCACGAAGTCGCCCGCGCGCGCCATGCGATCCGCCGCGCTCATGACAGGCACTCCTGCAGGGCGATGACGCCACGCCTGATCCAGGCCTTCACCGTGCCGACCGGCGAGCGCATCTGGGCGGCGATCTCGCCATGGGTGAAGCCCGCGACATAGGCGAGCAGGATCGAGCGGCGCTTCTCCGGCTCGAGCCGTTCGAGGCAGCGCTTGAGCGCGTTCGTTTCCGGAAGAGCGGCGAACGCGTCGTCGGCACCCGCGTGCCGGTCGCCGAATTCGGCCAGCGTCTCGTTGTCGTGGAAATCCAGCCTGGCCCCGTCGCGCAGGAGGTTGAGCGCCTTGTTGCGGGCGATCTGCGTCAGCCAGCCCCTGGCCGATCCCCGCGCGGCGTCGAAGAGATGCGCCTTCTCCCAGACCGTCACGAAGGTCTCCTGGACGACTTCCTCGGCGAGCTCGCGGCGCACCAGGATGCGGCGCGACACGGCCACCAGCCGTCCCGCCTCGGCGGAGAACAGCGCGGCCAGCGCGCTTCGGTCGCCGTCGGCAATACGCGCGACGAGCGCGCCGGGATCTGCGTCCTGGCCGGCTTCGGACAGCATTGTCGAGGCGATCTCCGTTCGTCTGCCGCCCGCGGGCGCGGTCTTCCTTATGCACTCTACACGCGGGGCCGCGCAACCGATGCACGAATGCGGAAAAATTCTCGCACCGGCTGCATCCGCTCGCGTCCGCCGCGTGTAACCCCCCTGCAAGCCACTGGCGAACCGGCACCCCGCCTTGCCGCCGGCCTGCTTCGAAAACCGATTCGACCAGAGAGGAGAACTCCATGTCCCCCCGCAATTCCAACTTTCTCGTCGCCGCGCTTGCCGGTGCATCGCTCGTCGCCATCGCCGGCGCCGCTTCGGCCGCACCGGCCGTCGGGCTCGTCGGCGACAAGACGCTCGTCATGATCGACACAGAGACCGGCGCCATCTCCGCAACGATGGAAGTCGAGGGCGTCGACCGGCTCTGGGGCATCGACGTGCGTCCCGGCGACAACATGCTCTACGGCGTGGCCACCGACGGCACGATCGTCACCATCGACACCTCCAGCGGCGCAGCGACCGCGGGCGCCAAGCTGTCGACCAACCTGCCCGACGGCGTGATGGCCAGCGTCGACTTCAACCCGGCAGCCGACCGGCTTCGCGTGATGGGCTCGGACGGCACGAACCTGCGCGTCCATCCCGACACGGGCGAGACGACCGTCGACGGGTCGCTCAAGTTCGAGGCAGGCGACGCCAACGCCGAGGCGACTCCGAACGTTGTCGCGACCGCCTACATCAACTCCTTCGGCAAGCCCGAGAAGACGGCGATGTACGACATCTCGGCCGACGGCAACTTCATCCAGCAGACCGCGCCGAACGACGGCACGCTGAAGACGATCGGCTCGCTCGGCATCGACGGCGCGGACATGTTCGCCTTCGACGTCCAGACGACCGAGGACGGCACGAATACCGCCTGGCTGGCCGCCGGCGGCGCGATCTACACGGTGAACATGGAGACCGGCGCGGCCGAGAAGAAGGCTGACATTTCGGGCGGCGACGCGGCGCTGCGCGACATCGCTATCCTCCCGGCGATGTGACCCGGGGGGCGGCCCCGTCCGTGCAGAAGTCCCCATGGCACGGGCGGGGCTCTCGGGATCACGACGCGCCCGGCGCCCGTCACCAGTGCGGCGGCCTGGTGGCGGGCGCGACGGGTGCGCCGCCGTCCTCGACCTCGACGAGGCGGCGCGCCATCTCCTCGACGGTCTTTTCCAGTTTCTCGATCACCTGCCACTGGCGGGCCACTTCTGCCGACAGTTCCGCGATGGTGCGTTCCTGCTCGGCGCAAAGAATCTCTATCGTCGTGATGCGGTGGTCCTCGCTCATCCGACGATCTCCTCCAGAACCGCGCGCAGTTCCGGGCGCACGGGCAGCGGTCTCCGGTTCTTGCGGTCGATGTAGACATGGACGAAGAACCCGTCCGCCGCCGCCATCTCCTCGCCTTCCCTGAACAGGCCCACCTCGTAGCGCACGGAGGAATTGCCGATGCGCGTCACCTTGAGCCCGCCCTGGACCAGATGTGGATAGGCGAGCTCGGAATGGTAGCGGCAGCCCGTCTCGACCACGACGCCGATCTGGTCGCCGCCATGCATGTCGAGCACGCCGCGGTCGATCAGGAATGAGTTCACGACCGTGTCGATCAGCGCGTAATAGACGACGTTGTTCATGTGGCCGTAGATGTCGTTGTCGATGACCCGCGTCGGCAGGTCGCGGAACACCCTGTAGTCCTGGCGGCGGGCGCGCGGCGCGCGGTCGGCTGTCATGTTCGGCTCCGGTAGGCGGCATGGTCGACCGCGTTCGTCACGCGCGGAAAGTGGCAAGACCGCCGGCCTTTGTCGAGCCCGCAGCAAGGCGGATTGGCGGGCCGGCCGACGCGTGCTAGGCATTTGACCAAACGATAAACACCCGTGGGACGCGTCCGGGGCATGGCCGAATCCGCAATCGAGCTCAAGGCGATCAACAAGCGGTTCGGCGCCGTCCACGCCAATCGGGACATCGATCTCGCCGTCGCGAAGGGCACGATCCACGGCATCATTGGCGAGAACGGCGCCGGCAAGTCCACGCTGATGTCGATCCTATACGGCTTTTACCAGGCGGATTCCGGCGAGATACTGGTCGATGGCCGGCCGGCGACGATCCTGGCCCCCAACGACGCCATCGCGGCCGGCATCGGCATGGTTCACCAGCACTTCATGCTGGTCCACAACTTCACCGTGCTCGAGAACGTGATGCTCGGCGCCGAGGGCGCTGCCCTGCTGAAATCGGGCATATCGAGCGCGCGCGCCGAGCTGAAGCGTCTCGAGCGCGAATACGGGCTCGACGTCGATCCCGACGCCGTCGTCGAGGATCTGCCCGTCGGTCTCCAGCAGCGGGTCGAGATCCTCAAGGCGCTCTACCGGGGCGCCGAGATTCTCATCCTCGACGAGCCGACGGGTGTGCTGACGCCGGCCGAGGCGCAGCACCTCTTCCGCATCCTCGGCATGCTGAAGGCGCAGGGCAAGACCGTGATCCTGATCACGCACAAGCTGCGCGAGATCATGGCCGTGACCGACCGCGTCTCCGTCATGCGGCAGGGCCAGATGGTCGCCACGCGCGACACGAGCGACACGACGGTGGAGGAACTGGCCGAACTGATGGTGGGCCGCCGCGTGCTTCTGCGGGTCCAGAAGGGCGACGCCCATCCCGGCCCCGTCAGGCTGTCGATCAGGAACCTGACGGTCGACGACGGCCGCGGCGTCACGATGGTCAGGGACGTCTCCTTCGACGTCCGCGCCGGCGAGATCGTGGGCATCGCCGGCGTGGCCGGCAACGGCCAGTCGCAGCTGCTGGAGACGATCGCGGGCATCCGCGCGGCCGCAGAAGGAACGGTTCTTCTGGACGGGAAGCCGATAGACGTAACGGGCGCCGCCGACCCGGCCGAGCTCCGCGACCGCGGCCTCGCCCACGTGCCCGAGGACCGGCATCATGTCGGGCTCGTGCTGCCCTTCGAGGCCAACGAGAACTGCATGCTGGGCTATCACGACGAGCCGGCCTTCGCGAACGGTCCCTTCCTCGACCTCGACGCGATCCGCGACGATGCGAGGCAGAAGATGGGCGCCTACGACGTGCGCCCGCCCGACTGCCGGCTCAAGACCGCCAATTTCTCCGGCGGCAACCAGCAGAAGATCGTGCTGGCCCGCGAGATCGAGCGCGACCCGGCGGTGCTCGTGGTCGGCCAGCCGACGCGCGGTGTGGACGTCGGCGCGATCGAGTTCATCCATCGCCGCCTGATCGCGATGCGCGACGCCGGCAAGGCGGTACTGCTCGTCTCGGTCGAGCTCGACGAGATACGGTCGCTGTCGGACCGCATTCTGGTGATGTTCGACGGGCGCATCGTCGGCGAGCGCAACGGCGAGGCGGGGGAGGGCGAGCTCGGCCTTCTGATGGCGGGCGTAGAGGGCAGCGAGGCCGCCGCGTGAGCGCGCCCTATGCCAAGCTTCCCGCCTGGGCCGATTACGGGCTGATCCCGCTCATCAATCTGGTCGTCGCCTTTCTCGTCGCCGGCCTCGTCGTGCTGCTCGTCGGCGAGAGCCCGATCGAAGCCGCCGGCCTTCTCGTCAAGGGCGCGTTCGGCTCGGCCGGCGGCATGGGCTACACGCTCTTCTACGCCACCAGCTTCATCTTCACCGGACTGGCCGTCGCGGTCGCCTTCCATGCCGGCCTGTTCAACATCGGCGGCGAGGGGCAGGCCTATGTGGGCGGGCTCGGCGTCGCGCTCGTGTGCCTGTCATTCGACGCCTACCTGCCGTGGTACCTGAATTTTCTCCTCGCAATCGTCGGCGCGGCCGCGGCCGGCGCTGCCTGGGCCCTCATTCCCGCCTGGCTGCAGGCGCGGCGCGGCAGCCATGTCGTGATCACCACGATCATGTTCAACTTCATCGCCGCGAGCCTGATGGTCTACCTGCTCGTCGGTCCGCTGAAGCCGCTCGGCTCGATGGCGCCGCAGACCCGCAACTTCTCGGCCGACGCGCAGCTTCCGAAGCTGAACTGGCTGCTCGAACTCGGCGGCGCGACGGTGCGCTCCACGCCGCTCAACCTCACCTTCTTCCTGGCGCTCCTTGCATGCGTGGCGGTCTGGGTTCTGATCTGGCGCACGCGTCTTGGCTACGAGATCCGCACGATGGGGCATAGTCCGAAGGCGGCGCGCTATGCCGGCATCGGCGAAGCGCGCATCATCATCCTCGCCATGCTGATCTCCGGCGCGCTGGCCGGAATGATGGCGCTGAACCCCGTGATGGGCGACCAGCATCGCCTGCAGCTCGACTTCGTGACCGGCGCCGGCTTCGTCGGTATCGCCGTGGCGCTGATGGGACGCTCCCATCCGGCGGGAATCGTCCCGGCGGCCGTGCTGTTCGGCGCTCTGTACCAGGGCGGCGCGGAGATATCCTTCGAGATGCCGAATATCTCGCGCGACATGATCGTCATCATCCAGGGGCTCGTCATCCTGTTCGCCGGGGCGCTGGAAAACATGTTCCGCCCGAGCGTGCAGGCCCTGTTCGCACGGCGCGCGCGCACCCCGGTCGCGGCGGAGGCGCGCTGATGGAAGCCGCGCAGATCCTTCTGCAGCTCTTCGACACGACCATCCGCGTGTCGGTGCCGCTGCTGCTTGCCGCACTAGCCGGCCTCTATTCCGAACGCTCCGGCGTCTTCGATATCGGGCTCGAGGGCAAGATGCTCGCAGGCGCCTTCGCAGGCGCGGCGGCCGCCGCCATCTATGGGTCGGCCTGGATAGGCCTCGGTGCGGCGATGCTCGTCGCCGTCGCCCTGGCCCTCGTCCACGGCTTCGCCTCGATCACCCATCGCGGCAACCAGATCGTGTCGGGCGTCGCGATCAACTTCACCGCCGCCGGCTCCACCATCATCCTTGGCCAGGCATGGTTCGCCGAGGGCGGGCGTACGCCGCAGCTTGCCGGTGGCGCGCGCTTCCAGGCGATCACCCTGCCGGGCGCCGAGGCGCTGCGCGACGTCCCCGTCCTCGGTCCAATCTATTACGAGCTCATCTCCGGCCACACCGTCCTCGCCTACATCGCCTCCCTGATGGTGCCGTTCACCTGGTGGGTCCTGTTCCGCACGCGCTTCGGGCTCAGGCTGAGGGCGGTCGGAGAAAACCCGGCGGCGGTGGACACGGCGGGCATTTCGGTTGCCTGGCTGCGCTATCGCGCCGTCATCTGCACGGGCATGCTGACCGGCATGGCGGGCGCCTATCTTGCCGTCGCGCAGAATGCCGGCTTCGTGAAGGACATGACGGCCGGCAAGGGCTTCATCGCGCTCGCGGCCCTCATCTTCGCCAAGTGGCGCCCGGTGCCGGCCATGTTCGCCTGCCTTCTGTTCGGTTTCCTCGACGCTTTCGCCATCCGCTACCAGGGCGCGGCATTCCCGCTGGTGGGCCGGGTCCCGGTCCAGTTCATGCAGGCGCTGCCCTATGTGCTGACCGTCATCCTTCTCGCCGGCTTCATCGGCAAGGCGATACCACCGCGCGCCGGTGGCGTGCCCTACGTCAAGGAGCGCTGATGTCCCACGATCTGTTCCTTGCCGCCCGGGCCGCGATGGCGCGGGCCTATGCCCCCTATTCGCGCTTTCCGGTCGGCGCCGCGATCCGCACCACCGACGGCGGGGTCTTCGCCGGTGCCAACATCGAGATAGCCTCCTATCCGGAAGGCTGGTGCGCCGAAACGTCGGCGATCGCCCATATGGTCATGGCCGGCGGCTCTACCCGCATTATGGAGATCGCCGTAACGGCCGAGCGCATGGCACGAATCACGCCGTGTGGCGGTTGCCGTCAGCGGCTCGCAGAATTCTCGACGCCGGACACGAAACTCCATCTCTGCGACGCCGACGGCGTCGTCGAGACGACGACCATGGGCGCGATGCTGCCGCTCGGCTTTTCCGGGGAGGTGCTGAAGTGATGGACGCCACCGCGCGCCTCGTTGAGCGCCTCGGCGGGCGCGTGCCCAAGCTCGCCATCGTGCTCGGGTCGGGCCTCGGCGATCTCTCCGCCGCCGTCGGCGACGCCATCCGCATTCCCTATCGCGACCTGCCGGGCTTCCCGGTGGGCGGCGTGTCGGGGCATGCCGCCGAGGTCGTGGCCGGCCGCATCGGCAGGTCGCAGGTGCTGATGCTTTCGGGGCGCTCGCACTATTACGAGAAGGGCGACGCCGCCGCCATGCGGCCGGCGCTGGAGGCGCTCGCGGGCATCGGTGTGTCGTCGCTCGTGCTGACCAACGCCGCCGGTTCCCTCGTCGAGACCATGGCGCCGGGTTCGGTCATGCTGATCGAGGATCACATCAACTACGCCGGCGCCAATCCGCTGATCGGCGAGGAGGGCGACCGCCGCTTCGTCGGCATGACGGCGGCCTATGATGCGCGACTGCGTGCGGCGCTGGAGAAGGCGGCCGAAAGGACCGGCACGCCGATCCACAAGGGCGTCTATGTCTGGTTTTCCGGCCCGTCGTTCGAGACGCCCGCCGAGATCCGCATGGCGCGCGGTTTCGGCGCCCATGCCGTCGGCATGTCCACCGTGCCGGAGGTGATCCTCGCGCGCTTCCTCGGTCTGCGGGTCGCCGCCTGCTCGGTCATCACCAATTATGCGGCCGGCATGACGGGGGCCGAGCTGAGCCACGACGAGACGCGGGACATGGCGCCGGTCGGCGGTCGGCGTCTCGCCGCAATAGTCAAGGCGATGCTGGAGGACGGGTTCGATGGCTGAGGACCATGCGGCGCTGGCACGGCGGCTGATCGCCTGCCTCGACCTCACCGAACTGAAGGACGGCTGCACGCAGGCGGATGTCGACCGCCTGCTGGCACGCGCCGCGACGCCGGCCGGTCCCGTCGCCGCCGTCTGCATCTGGCCGCAATTCGTTGCCCGCGCCGTCGCGACGCTCCGGGGCAGCGGCATACTGGTCGCCACCGTGGTCAACTTCCCCGCCGGCGGCGATGACATCGAGGCTGCCGTTGCGGAAACCCGTTTCGCCGTGGATGCCGGTGCCGACGAGGTCGACATGGTGATCGCCTGGCGGCGCGTCGCCGACGATGCGGGCTTCGTGATGCGCCAGGTCGCGGCGCTCAAGCAGGCCGCGGGCGGGCGCAGGCTGAAGGCGATCCTGGAGACGGGCGCGCTGGCAGAGCCGCGCCTCGTCGAGAGCGCCGCGCGCGCAGCGATCGAAGGTGGCGCCGACTTCGTCAAGACATCGACCGGCAAGGTCGCGGCTGGCGCGACACCGCAGGCCGTGTCGATCATGGCGCGGGCGATCGCGGCGAGCGGACGTCCGGTCGGGCTGAAGCCGTCCGGCGGCATGAGGACGCTCGCCGACGCCAGTGCGATGCTGGAGGCGGCCGAGGCCGAACTGGGCGCCGGCTGGGCGACGCCGCGGACCTTCCGGCTCGGCGCCTCCAGCCTGCTCGACGACCTGCTGGCCCATGCGACGGGCACGGAGCATCGTGGCTCCGGCGAGGGATACTGACGCCATGCTGCCGCAGGAGATCATCCGCAGAAAACGCGACGGACAGCCGCTTGCCGCCGACGAGATCGCGTTCTTCGCGAAGGGCATCGCGAGCGGCTCGCTGAGCGAGGGCCAGGTCGCGGCCTTCGCGATGGCCGTCTTCTTCAACGGCATGAGCCGCGACGAGGCGGTGGCGCTGACGCTGGCCATGCGCGATTCGGGCACGGTGCTCGACTGGTCCGGGCTGCCCGGCCCGGCGGTGGACAAGCATTCGACAGGCGGCGTGGGAGACAACGTCTCGCTGATGCTGGCACCGATCGTCGCGGCCTGCGGCGCCTATGTGCCCATGATCTCGGGGCGGGGGCTGGGACATACCGGCGGCACGCTCGACAAGATGGACGCCATTCCGGGCTACCGCAGCCAGCCCGACAAGGCGCTGTTCGCGAGGACCGTTCGCGAGGCCGGCTGCGCCATCATCGGCCAGACGGCGGACCTCGCGCCCGCCGACCGCCGCTTCTATGCGATCCGCGACGTGACCGCGACGGTGGAGTCGATCCCGCTCATCACCGCCTCCATCCTGTCGAAGAAGCTGGCCGCTGGGCTCGACGCGCTGGTGCTCGACGTCAAGACGGGCAGCGGCGCCTTCATGGCGCGCCCGCGCGACGCCGCAGCACTCGCCCGAAGTCTCGTGGACGTGGCGAATGGCGCGGGACTGGCCACGACTGCCCTGATCACCGACATGAACGAGCCGCTCGCATCGGCGGCCGGCAACGCGCTGGAGGTGGCGAATGCGGTCGACTTCCTGACCGGCCGTCGCCGCGACGCGCGGCTGGAATCGGTGACGCTGGCGCTGGCCGGCGACATGCTGGAAGCGGCCGGCCTCGCCAGGACGCGCAGGCACGGCCTCTCCATGGCTGCTTCCGCGCTGGGCGACGGGAGTGCCGCGGAACGGTTCGGCCGCATGGTCGCAGCACTCGGCGGACCTGCCGACTTCGTCGAAAGGGCGTCGATTTACCTGCCGGTCGCCGCGGTTCGACTGCCCGTGCCGGCGCCTTCGGACGGCTTCGTCTGTGCGATCGACACGCGCGCCCTCGGCCTCGCCGTCGTGGCGCTCGGCGGCGGCCGGAGCGCGCCGACGGACGTGATCGACCATTCGGTCGGCCTGACCGCGCTTGCCGGCATCGGCACGCAGATGCGGCGCGGCGAACCGCTGGCGTCCGTGCATGCGCGCGACCCTGAAAGTGCCGAACGAGCCGCCCGGGCGGTGGTTGCGGCCTACCGGCTGGAAGCCGTCAGGCCGCCGGCCGGAAGCACCGTCATCAGGCGTGTCGGCCCCTCTACTGCTCGATGACGAGCATGCCGTCGCGCATCTCGAAGCGCGCGAGGCGGCCGAGGAAGCTCATTCCGATCAGAGTCGACGACAGCGCCGCGTCGTCGAGCACCATCGCCGGCACGTCGCTGATCTCGATCGAGCCGACCTGAAGCCGCTCGATCACGACGCCTGCCGCGCGCGTGCGCCCGTTGGCGGTGTTGACCTCGTGCACGAAGTCGGCGGGCGTGAGCATGAGGCCGATGCGCTGTGCAGTGGACCTGTTGATCGCAACCAGAGTGGCCCCCGTGTCCACCAGTGCCTCGACGGAGCGCCCGTTCAGCCGGAACTGACCGGTGAAATGGCCGCGTCGGTCGCTTTCCAGCCGCACGGTCCGGCCGATCGGCGGCGGCGTGGCCGCCCGTGGCGGTGCGGCGGCCACGATGGCGGCGCCGGGCTGCGGCGGCTGCGCCGGGCCGGTGATCCCCGTCAGCGACCTCAGAGCCGTCTCGAAGGCGCGCGGATCGTTCTGATAGAGCGCGGGAATCGCTGCCGCGAGCAGCGCGAAGACGCCGGCGATGGCGATGATGCGGTTCATTGCGGCGGCCCGGTTCCCTGACGGGTGCCGAGACTAGCCGCTCCACCTAACCAAGCGATTAACCGGGGAGCGGTCCTACTTCGTGCCGTACATGCGGTCGCCGGCGTCGCCCAGGCCGGGCACGATGTAGCCGTGGTCGTTGAGGTGGCTGTCGATCGAAGCCGTCACGACGGGCACGTCGGGATGCGCGCTCGTGAACCGCTCTATTCCTTCGGGAGCGGCCAGCAGGCACAGGAAGCGGAGCTGCGTCGCGCCGCGCTCCTTGAGCTTGTCGACGGCCGCGACCGCCGAATTGGCCGTGGCGAGCATCGGGTCGACCACGATGACCAGCCTGTCGGCCAGATCCGAGGGCGCCTTGAAGAAATACTCGACCGGCTGCAGCGTCTCGGGATCGCGGTAGAGCCCGATATGGGCGACGCGCGCGGCGGGCACGAGGTCCAGCATGCCGTCGAGCAGGCCGTTGCCCGCCCTCAGCACCGACGCGAAGACCAGCTTCTTTCCCTCCAGCGTCGGGGCCTCCATGCTCTGCAAAGGCGTCTCGATCACCGTCGTCGTGAGCTGCAGTTCGCGCGTCACCTCGTAGCACAGCAGCAGCGATATTTCCCTGAGCAGACGCCGGAAACCCGCCGTCGACGTCTCCTTGTTGCGCATGATGGTCAGCTTGTGCTGGACGAGCGGATGGTCGACGACCGTGACGCGCTTCATGGAAACCTCTTGGATGCTTTGCCTGCTTGCCAGGAACAATGTCTCCCGGACCATAGCGGCGCCGTGCGCACCAAGGAACGCCCCGACGCGGCGAGCCACAACTTTCCCGCTCTGCGCCCTAGCGCGACATGGCCCGCTGCGGTGCCTGGACACGGGCCAGCAGCGCCGCCTTGGTCTTGCGGTCGAGGAAAGCCGCCTCGATGGCGGTTCGCGTGATCGCGGCGAGCTTGCGCTCGTCGAGCCCGAAATGGCGGCGTGCGGTCTCGTACTCGGCAGCGAGCGTCGTGTCGAAATAGGGCGGATCGTCCGAGTTGAGCGTCACCCTGCATCCAGCCGCCATCAGTTGCGGGAACGGATGCGCGGCGGCGTCGGCGTAGAGGCCCAGCGCCACGTTGGAGCCGGGGCAGCATTCCAGCACGACGCGTTCGGCAGCGATCCGCCTGACGAGTTCCACATCCTCGATGGCGCGCACGCCGTGGCCGATCCGGGCCGGCCGCAGATGATCGAGTGCGTCGCGCACGCTTTCGGGCCCCGCGAACTCGCCGGCATGCACGGTGATGCCGAGGCCTGCCTCGCGCGCCACCTCGAAGGCGCGCACATAGTCTTCCGCCTGGCCGTGGCGTTCGTCGCCGGCCATGCCGAAGCCGGTCACCAGCGGATGGCCGCATCTGGCCGCGAAGCGTGCCGCCGCCTCGACCGCGTCGACGCCGAAATGGCGCACGCCCGTGACGATCATGCGCGCCTCGATGCCGGTCTTGGCGCGTGCGCGGTCGATGCCTGAGCCCAGCGCCTCCGCATAGGCCTGCGCCGACAGGCCCGACCGGATCGCATGGTCCGGCGATATGAAGAACTCGGCATAGATCGCACCCTGCCTGGCGAGCGCGCTCAGATGGTGCTCGGCCAGCCGCGCGAAGTCGTCCTCGCTCCTGAAGAGCGACGCCGCCGCGTCATACGCGGCGAGAAATGAGGAAAAGTCCGACCAGAGGAAGCGCCCGCCGGCGATGAAGGACGACGTGTCGACGCCATATTTGCGCGCCTGCCGCTCCACGAGGTCCGGCGCCGCCGCGCCCTCGATGTGGCAGTGCAGTTCCGCCTTCACGACCATGCGAGCGAAAGCCTCGTGGCGACCGGGCCGCCTTGCGGCTCAACATCGCGGCCGAAACGATAGCGCGCCCGGATGCGATCCGCTATGGTCCGGCCGGATTTCAAGGGTGTGTCTCCATGTCTGAGCAGCGCGTAACCTCTTCACGGGACATGGAAACCTCCTACGGCTACCGGCAGGTCGGGGCGGACGAGAAGCAGGGGCTGGTCGACGATGTGTTCCATCGCGTAGCCCGCCGCTACGATCTGATGAACGACCTCATGTCGGCAGGGTTCCATCGCGTCTGGAAGGACGCCATGGTGACGTGGCTCAACCCGCCGCGGAGCCCCGGGTGGAGTGTGCTGGACGTGGCCGGCGGTACCGGCGACATCGCGTTCCGCATCGTCGAGGCCTCGGGACGCGCCGCGCACGCGACGGTACTCGACATCAACGGATCGATGCTGGCGGTCGGCCGCGAGCGCGCGACGAAGCGCGGGCTCGAGGCGAATGTGGCTTTCGTCGAAGCCAATGCCGAGGAACTGCCCTTCGCGGATGCGAGCTTCGACGCCTATACGGTCGCTTTCGGCATCCGCAACGTGCCGCGCATCGACGTTGCGCTGTCGGAGGCCTTTCGGGTCCTGAAGCCGGGCGGACGCTTCCTGTGTCTCGAATTCTCTCAGGTCGAGATGCCGTTGCTGGACCGCGTCTACGAGGCGTGGTCCTTCAACGCCATACCGCGCATCGGCCAGGCGGTGGCAGGCGATGGAGAGCCCTACCGCTATCTCGTGGAATCGATAGCCAAATTCCCGGATCAGGCCCGTTTTGCGGCGATGATCGCCGATGCCGGCTTCGATCGCGCGACCTGGCGCAACTATTCGGGCGGCATAGCCGCGCTGCATTCGGCCTGGAAGCTGTGAGGCCGACCCGCGCATGACCACCGTCGGGGCCTATCTGCGGCTGGTTCGGGCCGGCTGGATCATGCTGCGCGAGGGCGTCGTGGCCGCGCTTCCGGGCGAGCAGCTTCCCGCAATGCCGCGTTTCGGGTGGCGCGTCGCCACGCTCTTCACCCGCCGCCGCTCGCGCCGCCGCGACCGCTCCCAGAGGCTGGCCGACGCGGTCGAGCGGCTCGGGCCCTCCTATGTCAAGCTCGGCCAGTTCCTGGCCACGCGTCCCGACGTGGTCGGAGCCGAGATCGCGACCGATCTCGCCAATCTCCAGGATCGGATGGAGACCTTTCCCACGACGCAGGCAGAGGCGGTGATATCGGCCTCGCTCGGCCGGTCGGTCGTCGGAGACCTCTACACCCGCTTCGATCCGCCGGTGGCGGCCGCCTCCATCGCACAGGTCCATCCGGCGGAAGTGGCGACCGCCGGCGGCCCGCGCCGCGTCGCCGTCAAGGTGATCAGACCCGGTGTCAGGCGGGCCTTCTTCCGCGACCTCGAGACCTATTTCCTCGTCGCGCGTCTCCAGGAGCGCTTCGTGCCGGCGGCACGCCGGCTGCGCCCCGTGGAAGTGACGCGCACGCTCGAGCAGACGACCAAGATCGAGATGGACCTGAGGCTCGAGGCCGCAGCACTCTCCGAGATCGCCGAGAACACCGCGGCCGATCCGGGCTTCCGCGTACCCTCCGTCGACTGGGAGCGCACGGGCCGCGACGTCCTCACGATGGAATGGATCGACGGCGTCAAGATGTCGGACGTCGAGGGGCTGCGCGAGGCCGGGCATGACCTGGAGCGCCTTGCCGCAAACCTGATCCAGTCCTTCCTGCGCCACACGCTGCGCGACGGTTTCTTCCACGCCGACATGCATCCCGGCAACCTGTTCGTCGAGGCGGACGGGACGATCGTGGCCGTCGACCTGGGCATCACGGGGCGGCTGGGCAAGAAGGAGCGGCGCTTCCTGGCCGAAATCCTCTACGGCTTCATCACCCGCGACTACAGGCGCGTGGCCGAGGTGCATTTCGAGGCCGGCTACGTGCCGCGCATCCACAACGTCGCCGCCTTCGCCCAGGCGATCCGCGCGATCGGCGAGCCTATCCACGGGCAGCCGGCCGAAACGATCTCGATGGCACGGCTGCTGACGCTCCTGTTCGAGGTCACGGAACTGTTCGACATGATGACGCGGCCGGAGCTTCTGATGCTGCAGAAGACGATGGTCGTCGTGGAGGGGGTGGCACGCACGCTCGACCCCGCCTTCAACATGTGGAAGACCGCCGAGCCGGTGGTCGGCGCCTGGATCCGCGACAATCTCGGCCCGCGCGGGCTGCTGGACGATGCGCGCGAAGGGGCAGGTGCCCTGCTGTCGCTCGCCCGCCAGGCCCCGGAACTCGCGCTCCGCACCGAGAAGCTGTCGCGCGAGATCGACGAGATGGCCGAGCACGGCCTGCGCTTCGACGAGGCCACCGCGCGCGCGATCGGCCGCGCCGAGGCACGTCATACGCGCTGGGGACGCGTGGCTCTCTGGGTGATCGCGGGCGCTCTGGTATGGATCGCCGCGGCGATCACGTGACTGCATTGACTGCATTGCCGTCACACGGCAAGATGACGGCGATGATCGAGAGTTTCTGCCAGTGGCTGCGTTGACGATACGAAATCTGGACGAGGAGACCAAGCGTGCCCTGCGCGTGCGCGCTGCCCTGCATGGCGTTTCCATGGAGCAGGAGGCAAGGCTAATCCTGAAGTCGGCGGTCCTGCCCAAGCGCCCTGAGCCGGGGCATGGCGGCGACCTTCCGGGGAAGCGCTTTTACGATTCCGTTCGCAGCCTCGTTGAGCAGGAAGGCGGGTTCGATCTGGAGATTCCCCAGCGCAACAAGGAGATGCGCGATCCCCCGGCGTTCGAGTAGCCGATGCTTGTGCTCGACACCAATGTCGTGTCCGAACTTTTCAGGCCTGAGCCCGCCGCATCCGTGGCCGGCTGGTACCAGTCCCAGGTGCCCGAGAATCTGTTCGTGACCGCGATCACGAAGGCCGAGTCCCTGCTCGGTGTCGCACTGATGCCACCGGGGCGCAGGAAGCAGGCTCTGGGTGCTGCGCTGACAAGGTTCTACGGCGAGCGATTGCCCACGGCCGTCCTTGCCTTCGGACCGGCAGAGGCAGAGCACTTCGCGGCAATCGTGTCGAACCGGCGCGCTACCGGCAGGCGCATCGGAGAATTTGACGCCCAGATCGCGGCAATCGCCCGATCACACGGATTTGCGGTCGTCACCCGCAACGTGCAGGATTTCGAGGGCTGCGGCATCGAGATCGTCAATCCCTGGGACGGCCCATGACACTCGCCGGCAAACGCATCCTCCTGATCGTCTCCGGAGGCATCGCGGCCTACAAGTCGCTGGACCTGATAAGGCGGCTGCGCGAGCGCGGCGCGTCGGTGCGTGCCGTCATGACCGCCGCGGCACGCGAGTTCGTCACTCCGCTCGCTGTCGGGGCGCTGACGGCCGACCGCGTCTTCACCGATCTTTTCGACCGTGACGACGAGCATGACGTCGGCCATATCCGCCTGTCACGCGAGGCGGATCTGGTGCTGGTCGCGCCTGCGACGGCCGATCTGATGGCACGGCTGGCGCACGGTCTCGCAAACGATCTCGCCTCGGCTGTGCTGCTGGCAACCGACAAGCCGGTGCTGATGGCGCCGGCCATGAATCCGCGCATGTGGTCGCACCCCGCGACGCGGCGCAACCGCGACAGGCTCGAGGGCGACGGCGTGCGCTTCGTCGGCCCCAACCGCGGCGAGATGGCCGAGAGCGGCGAGGCGGGCGAGGGTCGGATGGCCGAACCGCTGGAGATCGTGGAGGCGGCGGAGCGGCTGCTGGCGGGGCGTAGCGGTCCGCTGTCGGGCCGCCGCATCGTCGTGACGTCCGGCCCCACGCACGAGCCGATCGATCCCGTTCGCTACATCGCCAACCGTTCCTCGGGCAAGCAGGGCCATGCGCTCGCGGCCGCCCTCGCGCGGCTCGGCGCCGACGTGCGGCTGGTCTCCGGCCCGGTTTCGATCGCCGATCCGGCAGGCGTAAGCGTCACCCATGTCGAGACCGCGCGCCAGATGCACGACGCGGTCGCGGCGCTGCTGCCGGCCGACGCGGCCGTTATGGTCGCCGCCGTGGCCGACTGGCGCGCGGCCGAGACCAGTGACGCCAAGATCAAGAAGCGCCCGGGCGCGGTCGCGCCGTCCCTCGAGATGGTCGAGAATCCGGACATACTGGCATCGGTCGGCCATCACCAGAACCGGCCGTGGCTGGTCGTGGGGTTCGCCGCCGAGACCGACGATCTCGTCGCCAACGCCACTGCGAAGCTGGCCCGGAAGGGTGCCGACATCATCGTGGCCAACGATGTCAGCCACGGTTCCGGCATCGGTCCGAAAGGGGTGATGGGCGGTGATCGCAACCGCGTACGCATCGTCACCCGGGGCGGTATCGAGGAATGGCCGGAACTCTCGAAGGAAGAGGTCGCGGAGCGTCTGGCGGCGCTGATCGCCCAAAGGCTGGCGACGATCACCGTCTGACCGGCTCTCACTCCGCGGCGAGCAGCACCTTCCTTGCACCCGCCTCGCGCTTTGCCGCCATTGCGGCGTAGGCCTTGGCGACCTTCTCGACGGTCGGGCCCGGCTTCTGCTGGAAAAGCGTTTCGGCCAGCGCGAGGCACTCCTTGCGAAGGCGCTTCTCCTTCCTGGCCAGCACCGAGACAAATCCGTCGACGGCGTCTTTCTCCAAGCCGGTCTCGCTGGCAAGCCAGGCACGCATCACGTCGATGTCGTTCAGTTCACCCAGCCGGTCGCCCAGCCGCTTCAGCCCGTCGCGCCTCGGCTTGAACGGGCGCGGCCAGTAGGGCTCCAGCAGCGACAGGTGCATGAAATGCGCCTTGGTTGCCTTGCGCAGGTCGTGGAAGGCCTCGGGCAGTCTTTCCTTGCCGGCACGCCGCTTGGCGTCCCGCGCCTTGCGCCATGTCCGGGCAAGCCCGTCAGCGAGCACGCCCGCTGCCGCCTGGGCTCCCACCGGCTCGCTAATGGCGTCGAGCGCCGCGCGCGCCGAGGTGAACTCTGCCATGGCTGCCTCGATGGCGGCGTCGAGTGCCTGCTCTTCGCGCAGGATCCGGTCGCGGCGTTCCACGAGCCGAAGCTTGACCTGATCGAGCGCGCCGAGGGCGAAGGACCGGGGGAACTCTGCCTCGAAACGCTCGAAGCTCTCGACCATCGCGGTGGCGTCGCGGCCGGCAGAAAGCCCGCGCGACAATTCGCCGAGGCGCCTGTCCTCCGCCTTCAGGTGCGCGGCGTCGAGTGATCGCACGAGCCGCAGCAGACCGCGCAGCTTCTTGACGCGCTTGCGCGTCTCGTGGACGCCGCGATCGCGTCGTCGGCGGCCCGCCTCCAGAATGGCGATCGCCTCGTCGATCTCTCGCCCTGCGACGCGACGCACCTCCGACGCGAGCGGAGCCCCGGCCGCAATGACGAAGCTCATGCGGCGGCTCCCGTGGCGGCCGCCCGTGCCAGCGCGGCGTTCTGGTAGGCCGGATCGCCGGTCACCTCGCGGCCGAGCCATGCGGGAAGGCGCGGCCATTCCTTCGCACCGCCGAGCTCCATCTCCGCCATGACGAGGCCTTCCAGAGCTCCCGCGAAGACGTCGACCTCGATCTCGAAACCCTCCCAGGGAACGACGTTGCGTACCTTCTCGATGATCCCGCCCTCGGCGAAGGCTGCCATCGCCAGCGCCTCGTCGAGGGACACCGGAAACGTGAATTCCTCGCGCTCGAGCGCATCGCCGCGCTGCGACAGGGGGCTGAACTTCAATGTCATCGAGGCCTTGTCGCCATCCGTGATGCGGATGCGGGCGCTGCGGTCGCGCGCCGAATAGACGTAGAATTGCCGGATCAACGCCTTCCGACCGGCGAGCGAGCGCCAGTCGGGAGAAGCGACCAGAAACTTGCGTTCCGTCTCCCGAGCCATCCGCCTATCAAAGCGCGGCCGCGCGCCGGAGGCAAGCGTGTCGCATGGCCCCATCCGGTCGGGCGAGGGGCCGGCGTTGCCGGCCCCTTCGCTTTCATCCTATTCGGCGGCCGCGAGATTGATGCGGCCTTCGCCGAGCTCGCTCAGCTTGCGGTCCGTCGCCTTCTCCTCGTCCAGGTTCTTCTGGAGGACGGCGGCGCAGTCACTGCGGCCGAGCTTCTCGGCCCATGCGATCAGCGTTCCGTAGCGCGTGATCTCGTAGTGCTCGACGGCCTGTGCAGCCGCGATCAGGGCAGCGTCCAGCACTTGCTTGTCATCGACCTCGCCGGCGACTTCCTCGGCCTCCTTGAGGATACCGTCGATCGCCGGGCAATGAACCGCCTTTGCCTTCACGCCGTGCATTTCAAAGACCTTCTCGATGCGCTCGATATGCGTGGCGGTCTCGCCGAGATGGCGCTCGAAGCCCTGCTTGAGCTTCGGATCGGTCGCCTTCTCGACCATGTCGGGAAGAGACTTATGGATCTGCTTCTCTGCATAGTAGATGTCGCGCAGCGTGTGCACGAACAGGTCGTCGAGCGTCTTGATGTCCTTGCTGAAGAATCCCATGGCGTCGTGCCTTCCTTGATGTCTCGGTTTTCCGGTTGGTTCGTCGGGGGCGGCGGCGACGATCGCAGCCAGCCCGCTTCTGTCCCCGCTTGCTGGTCCAACGCGCCGTCCGGGGCGCGGTTCCTGCGTGTCGCTGTGGCAATATTGCAACGAGCCCGCATCAACCGCGCATCGCCATGAATCTCTCGCATTTCAGCCACCCAGCGACCCATTTCGGCGTCGATTTTTACTTTTGCGTTCACCGGCGATTCACGACCGGGTGCTATGGGTGGCGCAGGGAAAGGACGGATCCGCGTCCGGCGAAATGTCGGATGGCGGCGGGGAGTAGCGAAGATGACGATGCTGATCAGGATCGCGAGCTGCGCCAGTGCGCTCAGGGAATTCGTCGCACCGACCTATCGGCCGGAGCGGCACTACATGCGCGGCCCCGGCCCGGCGTGCGCAAGGCGCGCCCACGCCGCCATCGAAGTCCGCATTCCCGCACGCGTCCGCTATCAGTGACGCCTCTCAGGGCCGGCAGGCCCTGATCTCGGCGGGCGCGGCCTGCGATGTGCCGAAGCGCGTGCAGCGGCCGTCCCCGCAAATCTCCCATCCCTCGCCAGTGGCGCCCGATCGGGCAAGCAGCAGGGCCTTCTGCGGCGGCAGCGTCGGCCGATAGACCCAGACGCCGTCCCTGAGCCTGGCCCCGTCGGGCACTTCCATTCCGGCGCCCGAGCCCTTGATGCGGGCTTCCAAGAGTTCCAGCCCCGCGGCGCCGAGCCGCCAGTCCTCTTCCCAGCGCGTCTTCTCGACGGAATGTGTCCAGGCGAGCGTGAAGGCGGAGGCCGCAACGACCGTGGCCTTGCCCGCCAGGTAGAGGCAGACGGCGCTCATTCGCCGGGAGCAGCCGTCCGCGCCGCCTCGCGCGTGCGCCAGAAATGCCAGCCAAGGAAGATGGCTGCGAGCGCGAACCCGATCTCGTCGGTGATGGGCATGGCCGCGATCATGGTGAAGGCGGCGGTCATCGCGAGCAGCCGCTCGACGATGGTGAGCCGGGTCCGGAGAAACCCGATCACGGCGACGCCCCAAAGCGCGATGGACAGGCTCGTCTTGAAGACGATGTAGACGACCGCCGGCCAGAAGCCGATCGCCTCGGTCAGCCCGCCGCCGTCCTGCAGCATCAGCGCGGGCGTGTAGACCGCCATGAAGGGGATGACGAAGCCGGCCGCCGCGATCTTGATCGCTTCCATGGATATCTTGAGCCCGTGCTCGCGCGCGATCGGCGCAGCGGCGAAGCAGGCAAGCGCGACGGGCGGGGTCAGGTCGGCGAGGATCCCGAAGTAGAACACGAACATGTGGCTGACGAGCAGCGGCACGCCGAGTTCCAGAAGCGCCGGGCCGGCGATCGTGGAGGTGATGATGTAGTTCGGGATCGTCGGGATGCCCATGCCGAGGATCAGGCAGGTGATCATGGTCAGCACGAGCGACAGGAAAAGCGAACTCTCGCCGACCGAGACGATGTACTGCCCGAACGTATTGGCCACGCCCGTCAGCGTCATGGTGCCGATGATGATGCCGACGACTGCGCAGGCCACGCCCACCGGAAGGGCGGTCTTGGCGCCCTCGGCGAGCGAATCGCGGCAGGCCGCGAGCGTTTCGCGTCCGCCGGCGACGAAGACGTTGGCCGCGATCAACACGGCTACGGCCGCCAGGATGACGTTGATGCCGAGCCGGAAGAAGCTTGCCGCGATCAGTCCGAGGCCGATCCAGAAAACGATGCGCACGATGCTCGACGAGAAGCCCATGGCGATCGTGCCGCCGAGGATGAGGATGACTGTCAGCGACAGCCCGACGGTCCCCGCGAAGAGCGGCGTGTAGCCGGTGAAAAGCAGGTAGACGAGCGCTGCAAGAGGCAGGATGAGGTACCAGCTCTCGCGGATCGCGGCGATCGGCGAGGGAAGGTCGGCGCGGGGCAGGCCGAGAAGCCGGTACTTTCCCGCCTCCAGATGCACCATCCAGAACGCCGAGGCGAAATAGAGCATTGCCGGAATGATGGCCGCCTTGACCACCTCGTAATATTCGATGCCCAGCGTCTCGGCCATGATGAAGGCGACTGCGCCCATCACCGGCGGCATGATCTGGCCGCCCATGGAAGAGGTCGATTCCACGCCGCCGGCGAAGGCCGCGCGATAGCCGAAGCGTTTCATCAGCGGAATGGTGAACTGGCCGGTCGTCACGACGTTGGCCACGCCCGATCCCGAGATCGTGCCCATCAGGCCGGAGGAGATGACAGAAACCTTCGCCGCGCCTCCGCGCGCATGGCCGACGAGGCCGAGCGAGACATCGGTGAAGAGCTTGATCATCCCCGCCCTCTCGAGGAAGGAGCCGAACAGGATGAACAGGAAGATGTAGGTCGCCGACACGTAGGTGGGGATGCCGTAGATGCCCTCGGTGCCATAGGCCATGTGGTCGATGACCTGCTCGAAGGCATAGCCGCGATGGTTGAACGGGCGCGGCAGGTACTGTCCGAACAGGCAGTACGCCAGGAAGAACCCCGAGATGATCGGCAGGGCGGGCCCCATGATGACCCAGGCGGCGGCGAAGACGGTGACGAGCGCGACGACACCGATGACGATGTCGCGCTCGAGCGGGAAGCCGGAGCGCATGATCAGGGGCGCGTATTCCCACCATTGGTAGAATGCGACCGCCATGCCGAGCAGGCCCATGGCCCAGGCGAGCGCCCTGACCGGGAGCGGCTTTCCCTTCATCGCGGCGACCAGCGGGAAGGCGAGCAGCATCAGGAAGCCGACGTGGAAGGCGCGCACCACCTGGCTGGGCAGGTTGATGACGTGGGCGGCCGAGCCGATCTGGTAAAGGGAAAAGGCGACGGCGATCCAGAAGAGCACCTTGCCTTCGCGCGTCAGCGGGAAGCTGCCATGCGTGGGGTCGTGGATATTCGCTGTCACATCGGCGGGAGAAGCGGCGGCTTGGGTCATGGCGTCCTGCCCAGGATGACTGCGATGAGGCACGGGGACCCTCCCGGTCCTGGAAGGGTTGCGAGCGACGCGGGCCGGGTGCGGCTGTCAGATGAGGCGCGGCCGCACCAGGGCCGCCCATCCAGCCGCCGACAGCGGCAGTCGGCCCTCCCCCGTGGGGGAGGGCACGCTGGACCTTACATCAGGCCCTTTTCCTTGTAGTAGCGCTCCGCGCCCGGATGCAGCGGGATCGGCAGGCCGGCGGGCCCGTTCTCGGCGGCGATGGCGCGCGCCGCGGCATGGGCGGCGACCATTGCGTCGAGGTTCTCGAAGAGCTGCTTCGTCATCTCGTAGGCCACCTCGTCCGTCACGTCGCTATGCGTGACCAGGATGTTGGTGATGGCGACGGTGGCCACGTCCTCGGTCTGGCCCTCGTAGGTGCCGGCGGGGATGGTTGCCGCGATGAACGGCGCACCGAGTTTCTCGGCGATCTCGGCGGGCACGGCCACGACGCTGGTCGGAAGCGAGATGGCAAGGTCCTTGATCGAGGCGACGCCGAGGCCGGCCGACTGGAGCGTGGCGTCGAGCTGGCGGTTCTTGATGAGCTCGACGGACTCGGCAAAGGGCAGGTATTCCAGCTTGCCGAGATCCTGGTAGGTCATGCCGGCGGCCTCGAAGATGGCGCGGGCGTTGAGCTCCGTGCCGGACGCCGGTGCGCCGACGGAAAGGCTCTTGCCCTTCAGCCCCGCGAGATCCGTTATGCCGGACTCTTTCGATGCCACGATCTGCACGAAGTTGGGATAGATGCCGGCGATGGCGCGGATCTTGTCGAGCTTGGCGGGGAATCCGGCCTCCGTATCGCCTTCCCAGGCAGCCTGCACGGAATCTCCCAGCGCGAACGCGATCTCGCCGCGGCCCTGCTGCAGGAGATTGAGGTTCTCGACCGAAGCCTTGGTCGCCTGGACCTGCGTCTGCACGCCCTCGATGTTGTCGCCGTAGATCTTGGCGAGCGCGACGCCCAGCGGATAGTAGACGCCGGACGTGCCGCCGGTCAGCACGTTGATGAATTCCTGAGCCTTGGCGTTGACCGTTCCAAGACCGAGCGAAAGCGCGACGGCGCCGGCTGCGACGAGCCTCGACTTGAGTGCGAGCATCAGCATTCCTCCCAGTTTGTTTCTCACTTGCCGGCCGTCTGACGCCCGATCGCGGCGACGGCTTCAAGCCCCGCATTTGTATGAAACGCGGACCCCAACCCCCTTTTTAGCGGGTGAGACGGAAATGCAAAGCGCAAAAGAGCTTGGCCCGGGAGAGCCTATTCGAGTCCTTCGAAGAGCGCGGTCGAAAGGTAGCGCTCGGCGAAGGAGGGAATGATGACCACCATGAGCTTGCCGGCGTTCTCGGGGCGCGCGCCGACGACGACGGCGGCCTGAAGGGCCGCGCCCGACGATATGCCGACCGGCACGCCTTCGAGCCGCGCGACCAGACGCGCATTGGCGAACGCGTCCTCGTTGGAGACCGCCACCACCTCGTCGTAGATCGCCGTGTCGAGGATCGCCGGCGCGAAGCCCGCGCCGATGCCCTGGATCTTGTGGGGCCCCGGCTGCCCGCCCGACAGCACCGGCGATGCCTCCGGCTCGACCGCGACCATGGCGAGGCCCGGCTTGCGCTGCTTCAGCACCTGGCCAACTCCCGTGATCGTTCCGCCCGTGCCGATGCCCGACACCACGATGTCGACGGCGCCGTCCGTGTCGTTCCATATCTCCTCGGCCGTCGTGCGGCGATGGATTTCCGGGTTGGCCGCGTTCTCGAACTGCTGCGGGATGATCGCGTCGGGCAGCGTGGCGACGAGTTCCTCCGCCCTGGCGATGGCGCCCTTCATCCCCTTGGCGCCCTCGGTCAGCACCAGTTCGGCGCCGAGCAGCAGCAGCATCTTGCGCCGCTCCATGGACATCGTCTCGGGCATGGTCAGTATCAGCCTGTAGCCCTTTGCGGCGGCCGCGAAGGCGAGCGCGATGCCTGTATTGCCCGACGTGGGCTCGACCAGCGTCGTGCGGCCAGGAACGATACGCCCGGCCGCCTCCATCGCCTCGATCATCGCGACGCCGATGCGGTCCTTGACGCTGGCGATCGGATTGAAGAATTCCAGCTTGGCGATCAACTGGGCCTGGATGCCCTTCGCCCTTGCGAACTTGTCGAGCCGCACGAGCGGCGTGTCGCCGATCGTCTCGGTGATCGAGCCGTATATGCGTCCGCGTCCGGGCTTCCTGGCTTCGCTCATGGTGTCTCCGTTCAGTTGCGCGCGGCGATGGCGGCCGCGGCGGCGGCCATGAAGGATGCGGCCGCCCGGTTCAAAAGCCTCAGCGCGCGAGGCCTCTGGAGCACCAGGCGCGCGCGCGCCGCCAGCACGACATAGGGCAGCAGGACCACGAGAAGGACCAGCGCCGTGATCGCCACGAGCAGCGCATAGTCGATCGAGTCGACCGAGGCGATGTCCATGATGGTCGGCGTGATCGCGAGATAGAAGACCATCGTCTTGGGATTGCCGAGCGTGACGGCCAGGCCGGCGCCGAAATTGGCGAGCGCGCCGCCGGCTGCCTGCCGTCCCGAGATCGACTGCGGCGTGATACCGGCCCGCCAGAAGCTCCAGGCAAGGTAGCAGAGATAGGCGACGCCCAGCCACTTGATGACGAGGAAGGCGGTACCGAAGCTCTGCGCGACCAGGGCCAGCCCCAGCACCACGGCGGTCAGGTAGACTATGTCGCCCGCGATCAGGCCTAGCAGCATGTGGAAGGAGGCGCGCATGCCCGAGCCGAGGGCGCGGGCGACGATGGCCGTCACCCCGGGCCCGGGAATGGCCGCCGCGATGGCGAGGGCGCCGCTATAGGCGGCAAATCCGGCGAGCGTCATGGAACACCTCGATGAGGCTCCGCTTATCGCATGGCCAATGTGGCGGGAAAAGGCCGGCGTCAGCGCAGCAGGAACCCGCTGCCGATCGCGTCCCCGTCCTCGAGGCTGAACTCCGCCCGGCCGCAATAATGCGCCATGCCGGCGACGCGCACGGTGACGGCCTCGTGCTCCCCGGCAGTCGTCTTTCGTGCGACGCTCCCGGTGAACCGCGATCCGGTGATGCTCTCGAACAGGCGTTCTTCGCCGGCCGGCGCCTGTCCGCGCGCATGCAGCGCCGCCATGCGGGCCGTCACGCCGGAGCCGGTCGGCGAGCGGTCGACCTGACGGTCCGCGAAGACGCAGACGTTGCGCGACGGCGCAAGTCTGCCGTCGCCGCCATCGGTCAGGATCGATCCGTAGAGATAGCCGAGATCGGCGTGGTCCGGATGGCGGATCGCATGCGCAGCGCGGACGGCCTCGGTGAGCGCGGCCGCCGCGTCGGTGAAGGCGCGTACGCCGTCCCGGTCGAAATCGAGCCCGAAACGGGCAGCGTCGGCGAGGGCGTAGAAGGCACCGCCATAGGCGATGTCGGCGAGAACGCGGCCGTGTCCCGCCACTTCGACCGAAACGTCGCGCGCGGCCAGGAAGGCAGGCACGCTTTCGAACGCGACGGCGCCGGCGCGGCCGTCGGTCACCGCGACTTCCGCCTCGACCAGTCCGCAGGGACATTCGATGCCGACGCGCGTCACCGGTTCGCGCGCGGCGACGATGCCGTGATCCACCGCGTAGCGGCCGAGCGCGATCACGGCGTGCCCGCACATGGTGGAATAGCCCTCATTGTGCATGAAGAGCACCGCCATGTCGGCGCCCGGCAGGGACGGCGTGACCGGCACGACGCCATACATGTCGAAATGCCCGCGCGGCTCGAAGACGACCAGCCGTCGCACGTGGTCGAGCCTTTCGCGCATGTAGGCGCGCTTCTCCAGGATCGAGGCGCCCTCGACCGGGGGACACCCGCCCGTGATGATCCGGACGGGCTCGCCGCCCGTGTGCATGTCGAGGACGCTTATAGGCTCCATTCCGCCTATGGGAGGAGCGCCGGGCCGCCTGTCAAGCGGATCGCGTGCCTACTCGGCGGCCTGTCGCTGCCGGGGCCCGTCCTCGATCGCTTCGATGATGGCGTCAACGAAGGCGTCGAGGTCGTCGGGCTTGCGCGCGGTGATGAGATTGCCGTCGCGCACCGTCTCGGCATCCTCCCAGGCCGCGCCGGCATTCACCATGTCGGTCCTGATCGAATGGTAGGAGGTCATGCGCCGGCCCTCCACGAGTTCGGCCTCGATGAGCAGCCATGGTGCGTGGCAGATGGCGGCCAGCGGCTTGCCCGTACGGTGGAACCGCTTGATGAAGGAGACCGCATCCTCCTCGACCCTCAGGAGGTCGGGATTGATCTGGCCGCCCGGCAGGACCAACGCGTCGTAGTCGTCGACGGCCGCTTCCGAGAGCTTGCGGTCGACCTTTACCGCGCTGCCCCAGTCGTTCTTCTGCCAGCCGCGGATCTCGCCGCTTTCGGGCGACACGACATCGACGGCCGCGCCAGCGGCGCCGAGCTTCTTCAGCGGCACCTCGAGTTCCGACTGTTCGAAGCCGTTCGTGGCCAGGATCATGATCCGGGATTGGCCTATGGCCGTCATTGTCTTCTCCTTCTCGGTTACCCGCCTCGGAGTGACAATGCATGGCGCGACGTTTCGTTCAGCCCGTCCCTGTCGAACCGAAGCCGCCCGGTCCGCGCGCCGTGTCCGATGGCGCGTGGCCGCGCTCCTCGACATCGAGCCTTGCGATCGGCGCGAGCACCATCTGGGCGATTCGCATGCCGCGCGTGACGACGAAATCGTCCTCGCCGAGATTGACGAGCAGCACCTTCACCTCGCCGCGGTAATCGCTGTCGATCGTACCCGGCGTGTTGAGGCAGGTGATGCCGTGCTTCAGCGCGAGCCCAGACCGGGGCCGGATCTGTCCCTCGAAGCCTTCCGGTATCTCCATGACGAGCCCGGTCGGCACAAGAGCGCGGCGGCCGGGCAGGATCAGGATCGGCCGGTCCTCGGGAACGGCGGCCCTGAGGTCCATGCCGGCCGCGCCGGCCGTCTCGTAGGCGGGAAGCTGGATGCCATTTGCATGGGGCAGCCGCTGGACGCCCAAAATTGGATTCGTTCGGGATATGACGCGCATGCCGACCGCTATCGTCAATGGCGGCAGCGCCGTCAAATCACACTTCGAGGATGTCCACCGAAACCGTTCAGCGCACTTCGACCGGCACGGCGGTCGTCTCCTTGATCTCTTCCATGACGAAGGAGGCCGAGACGTCGGAGAGCGGAACGCGTGCGATGAGTCGCTGATAGAGCCGGTCATAGGCCTTCACGTCGGCGACGCGCGCCCTCAGGACATAGTCGAGATCGCCCGACATGCGGTAGACGCCCGTTATCTCGGGGATCGAGACGACCGCCTCGCGAAACCGCCTCAACCAGTCCGGATCGTGCTGGGACGTGCGCACGAGCACGAAGACAGAGAGCGAGAGCCCGAGCTTTTCGGCATCGACCAGCGCGACGCGTCCCCTGATCACGCCCTCCTCCTCCAGCCGCTTCACACGCCGCCAGCATGCATTGCGTGACAACCGCACCCGCTCGGCAAGCTGGTCGACCGAGAGTGCGGCGTCCCGCTGGAGCTCCGCGAGAATACGACGGTCTGTTTCGTCCAATATCGAGGTCATTCATGGGATAAATGAATGGAAACTGGGAAAATGGCAAGCATGAACGGGACAGATTCCCTGTCCGATCCTGGCATGATGCTCAAATAGAGGAGCACAGGCCATGACCGCACGCATCGCATCGATCTTTACCCGTCATCCCGAAAGCGTCGGCGAGACCTATTTCGGCCATATGGCCTTTGCCGGCTGGTTCGCCTCGCGCCTCTTCCTGGCGGGCGGGGCCGCGCTCGTTCACGCTTTCTTACCCTTCCTTTTCGAGACTACAGCGAGCCGAATCATTCGCGAGCTCCACGAGCGGACGCACAACCGGGGACGATAGAAGCGCATGTGCCGTTGGGCGGCCTATCTCGGCGAGCCGGTCTTTCTCGAAGACATCGTCACCGCCCCCTGCCATTCGCTGATCGCGCAGAGCCATCACGCGCTGGAGGCGAAGTCGGCCACCAATGGCGACGGCTTCGGCGTCGCCTGGTATGGCGAGCGCCCGGAGCCGGGCCTGTACCGCGACATCCTGCCTGCCTGGTCAGACCCCAACCTGAAGAGCCTGAGTCGTCAGATCCGTTCCGGCCTGTTCCTGGCACATGTGCGGGCGGCAACCGGCGGCGGCACGAGCCGGGCGAACTGCCATCCCTTCGTGTCGGGGCGCTGGTGCTTCATGCACAACGGCCAGATCGGCGGCTTCGAAGCGATCCGCAGGAAGCTCGAGGCCTTGCTGCCGGACGATCTCTACGACGAACGACAGGGTACGACGGACTCCGAGCTCTTCTTCCTCCTGATGCTGGCCGACGGGCTTGCCCATGATCCCCGGGGGGCTGTTGCCCGCACTGTCGCGCGGGTGGACGCAATGGCGCGAAGGGCGGGCCGGGCGCCGGCGCTGAAGCTGACGGCGGCCTTTTCGGACGGCGGGACGCTCTACGCGGTCCGCTATGCAACGGATGGAGAGGCCCCGACGCTCTATGCCGGCGAAATCTGCGGCCGCGGGCGGTGCCTCGTCTCCGAGCCCTTCGATCGCGACGGCGGCCAATGGGACGCGATCCCGCCTGGAAGCTTCGTGACGATGACGCGCCGCTCCGTGTCGATCGCCCGCTTCTCACCGCAGCCGGAACGCATGGCCGAGGCCGTCTGAACTCATCCGGCCGGCGCGCGAACCCTCCCCGTCGAGATCACCAGAAGCAGAGTGACGGCGAGGAAGGCCATCGCGGTCGCTCCCATGCCGATATAGGCGCCGCGCTCGAACAGGAACGCACCCAGCGCCGAGCCCGACGCCTGCCCGATATATATCGACGACGAGTTGAGCGCGATGGCAGCACCCGCCACGGCCGGCGCCGCGACCGCAAGGCGCGCCTGCTGCATGGAATTCGACGCCGCGAAGCCCAGTCCCCAAATCGTGCCGCCGAGGGCCATGGCGACGAGCCAGCCCGATCCGGCGGTCCATATCGAGGCGCCCAGGAGCATGATGGCGAAGAAGATCACGGACGTGGCCAGCGCGCCGATGCGGCCGACCATCCGGCTCGCCGCCACGTTGCCGAGGAAGCCGCCGACGCCGAAGCCCGCGAAGCACATGGCGATCTCGGCCGGACTGGCGCCGGTCATGCGATCGAGCAGCGGACCGAAATAGGTCACCACGACGAACTGGCCCGACGAGGCCAGGATCGTCGCGGCAAGCAGCGACAGGACGAGGCGGTCGCGGAAGAGAACGCCCCAACTGGCCAGCGACATCGGCGCCGCGCGCAGCCCGGAAGGCAGCGACGCATGGACGGCGAGCGCCGAGCAGGCGCCGAGCGCCGCCAGCCCCCAGTGCACGATGCGCCAGTCCCAGGTTGCCGAGAACCAGGCGACCAGCGGCAGGCCGGCAGCAGCCGCGAGCGACCAGCCCAGGAATACGAAGGAGATGGCGCCCGGTCGCTCCTTTTCCGGCACCAGCATGGCGATGGCGCTTGCCGCCTGCGGTGTGAAGATGGCTGCGAAGCCCATCGCCACGAGCCGTACGGCGAAGAGCACGGAATAATCGGGTGCGAGAGCCGAAGCGACGTGGCTCGCGGCCAGCGCGGCGAGCGTCAGCGAAAGCAGCCTGCGGCGGTCCACCGTGCTCGTCGCCCATGCCACCAGGGGCGAGCCGAGGCACAGCACCACCGCCCCGCCCGTGATGAGAAAGGCGGCCTGCCCGACCGTCACGCCGAGATCGGCTGCCAGCGGATCGATCATGCCTGCCGGCCCCAGGATCGACAGCCCGATCACGAGATTGCCGGCAAGCAGAGCGAAGGTGGGAAAGCGAACGCTCATCGGCCTTTCCTCCGCCGCCTTGGGGCATCGGGGCGACCATGCGCAGCGGCGTGGGCAATTCTGTGCGGGAACATGGGAAGGAGTGCTCCGGAAGGCGGCGCAGACTAACCGAAGATTGTTCAAATGGAAACAAAGACGCTGATGCCGGTACGGATCGTTTCGGCCCGCGATACGTTAGCAGCCGTTGAAATGGGAGAGCGCACATGGCGAAGGAAAAAGCGACGCGGGTAGCCGAGGTGAGGGAGGTGGTCGAAGAGGTGGTCGAGCAGATGTCGATCATCGAGAAGTTCGGCGATGTGGCTGACCACGTCGAGGGCATGAAGGACATGGAGATCGACCGCTTCGGGATCGCGGTCGTGACCGCCGCGGGCGACGTCGTGACGGGCGGGGAGGCAGAGCATCAGTTCCCGATCCAGAGCATCTCCAAGGTCTTCGCGCTGACCATGGCGCTCGAGGCCTTCGCCGACGACGTGTGGAAGCGGGTCGGGCGCGAGCCTTCCGGCGACCCGTTCAACTCGATCGTCGACCTGGAGCGTCACAAGGGCATCCCGCGCAATCCCTTCATCAATGCGGGCGCGCTCGTCGTCTGCGACATCGTGCTCGGCCGCACCAAGGAGCATGGCGGCCACAAGGACGTGCGCGCCTTCCTGGAGCACCATGTCGGCGAGAAGAAGCTCGGCCGACTGGCCGAGATCGTCGCCGAGGACGGCAAGACGGCCGGGTTTCTCAACCGTTCCCTGGCCAACATGGCCAAGGCCCACAAGAACCTCCATCACGAGGTCGACCAGGTGATGAAGCCCTATGTCGAGCAGTGCGCGATCGAACTGTCCTGCCGCCAGCTCGCGCTCGCCGGGCGCTACCTCATGAAGGACAGGCCGGACCCGGATGCCGAGGTCTCGCACGAGCGCGCCCGCATGGCCAAGCGCATCAATTCGCTGATGCTGACCTGCGGCCAGTATGACGGGTCGGGCGAATTCGCCTTCCGCGTCGGCCTGCCGGCCAAGAGCGGCGTCGGCGGCGGGATCCTGGCGATCGCACCGCGCGTCGCCTCCATCGCGGTATGGTCGCCCGGCCTCGACGACAACGGCAATTCGCTGCTCGGCACGCTGGCGCTGGAGAAGCTCACCGAGAAGCTCGGCTGGTCGATCTTCGGGTGAGGGGCGGTCGGGCGGCGCCGATTGTCGCGCCCTTGGGGCATGACGCGTTGATAGACCGGCGCCAGCCGTCTATATGCGCCCCATCCGAACGGAAATCCTTTCATGACCGAGACAATCGAACAGGCGGTGGCGCGCCGGCGCACATTCGCCATCATCGCCCACCCGGACGCGGGCAAGACGACGCTGACCGAGAAGCTGCTGCTGTTCGGCGGCGCGATCCAGCTCGCCGGCGAGGTGAAGGCCAAGAAGGACCGCATCCAGACGCGGTCCGACTGGATGAAGATCGAGCGCGAGCGCGGCATCTCGGTCGTGACCTCGGTGATGACGTTCGAGTATGGCGAACACGTCTTCAACCTGCTGGATACGCCCGGCCATGAGGATTTCGCCGACGACACCTACCGCACGCTCTCGGCGGTCGACTTCGCCGTCATGGTCATCGACGCCGCCAAGGGCATCGAGCCGCGCACGCTGAAGCTCTTCGAGGTCTGCCGGCTGCGCGACATCCCGATCGTCACCTTCGTCAACAAGATGGACCGCGAGGCGCGCGACACGTTCGAGATACTGGACGAGATCGAGCAGAAGCTCGCACTGGACACCGCGCCCGTCACATGGCCGATCGGCAACGGCCGCACCTTTGCCGGGACCTATCACCTGGCTCAGAACGCGGTGCGCCAGTCCGACGGCGAGGTCGAGCGCACGAAGGTCAACGGTCCGGATTCGAACAAGGTCGCCGGCCTGCTGCCCGACAATGACAGGCCCGCCTTCATCGACGAACTGGAACTCGCGCGCGAGGCCTGCCGCCCATTCGACCTGAAGGCGTTCCGCGAGGGGCACCTGACACCGGTCTTCTTCGGATCGGCGCTCAGGAATTTCGGCGTGCGCGACCTGATCGAGGCGCTCGGCGATTTCGGCCCTTCTCCGCGCGACCAGGAAGCCGACAGCCGGACCGTGCATGCGACCGAGCCGAAGATGACGTCCTTCGTCTTCAAGATCCAGGCCAACATGGACCCCAACCACCGCGACCGCATCGCCTTCGTCCGGGTCTGCTCGGGAAAGCTCGAACGCGGCATGAAGGCCAAGCTCGTCAGGACCGGCAAGGCGATGCCGCTGACCGCGCCGCAGTTCTTCTTCGCGCGCTCGCGCATCACCGCCGACGAGGCCTATGCGGGCGACGTCGTGGGCATACCCAACCACGGCACGCTGCGGATCGGGGACACGCTGACGGAGGGCGAGGACGTACTCTTCCGCGGCGTGCCGAATTTCGCGCCGGAGATCCTGCGCCGCGTGCGGCTGGGCGACGCGATGAAGGCCAAGAAGCTGAAGGAGGCGCTGCAGCAGATGGCCGAGGAAGGCGTGGTGCAGCTCTTCTCGCCCGAGGATGGATCGCCGGCGATCGTCGGCGTCGTCGGCGCGCTGCAACTCGACGTGCTCCGCGAGCGCCTCAACATGGAATACGGACTGCCGGTCGATTTCGAGATGGCACGCTTCTCCGTCTGCCGCTGGATCACGGCGGACGCGAAGGACGAACTCGAGCGCTTCATCGAAGGCCATCGCGGCGACATCGCCCGCGACCTGGACGGAGATCCGGTGTTCCTCGCCCCCCACGAATTCGGCCTCAACTACGAGGCGGAGCGCTGGAAGCAGATACGCTTCGACGCGGTCAAGGACTATCAGGTCCGCGAAGCGGCGTAGGCGACGACGCAAATCCATTTTGAAAATCTGGCGTTGAACGAAATGTCGTTCTGCGGCCGACGCCTGCGGATATCGCCTTGCCTCGCCATTCCCTCGGCTCGGTCCTATAGTCCGGCCTGTCCTCGAAAGACAGACGAAGGGAGAGCGCCATGAGCCTGCGCATCAACGACACCGCGCCCGATTTTACCGCCGAGACAACCCACGGCACGATCAATTTTCATGAATGGATCGGCGACGGATGGGCGGTCCTGTTCTCACATCCGAAGAATTTCACGCCGGTCTGCACGACGGAGCTGGGCGCGATGGCCGGCATCGCGCCGGAATTCGCCAGACGCGGCGCCAAGATCATCGGCATATCGGTCGATCCGGTCGAAAGCCATGCCAAGTGGAAGGAAGACATCCGCATCGCCACCGGACAGTCGGTGGAATATCCGCTGATCGGCGACCGCGATCTCAAGGTGGCCAAGCTCTACGACATGCTTCCGGCAGGCGCCGGCGAGACTTCCGAAGGTCGTACACCCGCCGACAATGCGACGGTGCGATCGGTCTACGTCATTGGACCGGACAAGAAGATCAAGCTCGTGCTTACCTACCCCATGACGACGGGGCGCAACTTCGACGAGATCCTGCGCGCCATCGATTCAATCCAGCTCACCGCCAGGCATCAGGTGGCCACGCCGGCCAACTGGAAGCAGGGCGAGGACGTCATCATCACGGCGGCTGTGACTAACGAGGACGCCACGAAGCGTTTCGGCAGTTTCGACACCATTCTGCCGTACTTGCGCAAGACGAAACAGCCGACCGCCTGAGAAGGCGGCCGATTCTCAGGCAGCGCCCCGTCCGGCCCCACCGGACGGGGTTTGCTCTGGGACCGCGAGAGGAGCCGGCCGGCCGGAACCCTCGCCCGGCGGCGCGATGCTGCCGCGACGCTGCAGCGCGACCGCTGCCAGCCAGCAGATCATCGCCCAGGCAGCGCCCGCACACCATCCCGCCAGCACGTCGGTCGGCCAGTGGACCCCCAGATAGACGCGGCTCAGTCCGATGGCGATCGTCAGCGCGACGGCTACCGCCAGCACATAGGTCTTGACCGCGCGACCGTGAAGCACGCGGGCGAGCAGCGCCCCGAGCGTCAGGTAGGTTACGGCGGAGAGCATGGCGTGGCCGCTCGGGAAGGAGAGCGTGTGGACGTCGACGAGGCGCGCCACGAGGTCGGGTCGCGGCCGGTCAACGCCCAGCTTGAGAAGCGACGACAGCGCTGTCCCGCCCGCCACCGATACGAGCACCAGAAGCGGCGTCGCCCGCCTTCCCGAAATCAGCAGGAAGCCGATCACCGCGGCCGTGATGATCGCCAGCACTGTCATGGAGCCCAGGCTGGTGATGTCGCGCATCGCGACCTCCAGCCACCACGGGCCTATCGGATCGGATGTATCGCCCGGTGCGCGGAAGAAGAGCAGGATCGCCGTGTCGAGTTCGTGGGACTCGCCCTCGGAGACCTCGTCGAGCAGTTCCATGAATCCCCACGCGCCGCCCGCGACCACGAGGATCGCGAGGATGACGGTGTATTCCAAGCGTTCGATGACGGCGGCTATCGGCAGTTTCATGGGCGTCCCGGAACTCGTGCGCTGGCCGCTGGCATATCTGTCTTCTGTCCGGAGGCTGCAACGGCTGCCGCCCGAAAAGGTTTCGCTGGCCGCCGCTGCGGCGCTCGGCGGCGCGACCTGCCGCCGCTTTGACCCTGGACCCGCTGCGCCCTAATCTCGACGACGATGACAGGGGGAAGCGATCCGATGGACCCGCTCATTCTATCGCGCATCCAGTTCGCCGCGAACATCTCCTTCCACATCCTGTTCCCCACCATCACGATCGCGCTCGGCTGGGTGCTGCTCTTCTTCAAGCTGCAGTACAACCGGACGGGCGACCGCGCCTGGATGCAGGCCTATTTCACCTGGGTGAAGGTCTTCGCGCTCTCATTCGCGCTGGGCGTCGTTTCCGGCGTGACGATGAGCTTCCAGTTCGGCACCAACTGGCCGGGTTTCATGGAGAAGGTCGGCAACATCGCCGGCCCGCTGCTGGCTTACGAGGTGCTGACCGCCTTTTTCCTCGAAGCCGTCTTCGTCGGCATCATGCTGTTCGGCTTTCGCCGCGTGTCCAACCGCATGCACACGCTGGCGACCTTCCTCGTCGCCTTCGGCACGACCATGTCGGCCTTCTGGATCCTGGCGCTGAATTCATGGATGCAGACGCCGGCCGGGTTCGAGATGCGCGACGGCGTGGCATTCGCGACAGACTGGTGGGCGATCGTCTTCAACCCGTCCTTTCCTTACCGGCTGGTCCACATGCTCATCGCCTCGGGCCTGACGGTGGCCTTCGTGATCGCCGGCCTCTCTGCGCTGCGCTGGCTGGCCGGCGACCGCAAGGAGGCCATGTGGAAGGCGATGCGAACCGGTGTCGCGCTCGGCGCGATCCTCATCCCCGTGCAGATCGTCGTCGGCGACATGCACGGTCTCAACACGCTGGAGCATCAGCCGGCAAAGGTGGCGGCGATGGAGGCCAACTGGCAGACTCGGCCAAACGTGCCTCTGGTACTCTTTGCCTGGCCGGACGAAGAGGCCCGCGAGAACCGCTTCGAAGTGTCAATCCCGAACGGTGCGAGCCTCATCCTCAAGCATCGCGCGGACGGCATCGTGCCGGGCCTCGACGATTTCGTCGGCGAGCATCCGCCGGTGCTTCCGGTCTTCTGGTCGTTCCGGGTCATGGTCGGCACCGGCTTCGCCATGCTGGTCGTATCCTGGACCGCGGCCTTCTTCCTGTTCAGGCGCAGCGTCTTGCCGCGACCGCTTGCCTTCGTGCTGGTGCCGATGGCTTTCTCGGGCTGGGTGGCGACGCTCGCCGGCTGGTACACGACCGAGATCGGCCGCCAGCCATGGCTCGTCACGGGCGTCATGACCACCAAGGAGGCGCTCGGTCCCGTCACCGGCGGCCACGTCGCGCTGACGCTCGCCGTCTATCTCGCGCTCTACGCGCTGCTCCTGCTGGTCTATCTCGGCGTACTGGTGCAGCTCGAGCTCAAGGCGGCGAAGGAGGGCGACACCGAGCCCGAGCCCGCGGTCGAGGAAAAGGCCATGTCGCAGCCGGTCGAGGCTGGGGAGTGACGTAATGAGCGCCGACTGGAACACGCTGCTGCCGCTCGTCTTCGCCGGTCTGATGGGGCTGTCGATCCTCATCTACGTCGTGCTTGACGGCTTCGATCTCGGCATAGGCATGCTTTTCGCGGCGGCCGATGAGGCGGAGAAGGACACGATGGTGGCCGCGATCGGCCCGTTCTGGGACGCCAACGAGACCTGGCTCGTCATGGCGGTAGGGCTCCTGCTGGTCGCGTTTCCGATCGCCCACGGCATCATCCTCACGGCGCTGTACCTACCGGTCTTCGTGCTGCTCGTCGGCCTCATTCTGCGCGGCGTGGCATTCGAGTTTCGTGCCAAGGTGCCCGTCCACCGCAAGTATCGATGGAACCGCATCTTCGTCGCAGGCTCGCTGACCGCCTCGCTCGCGCAGGGCTACATGCTCGGCGTCTACGTGCTCGGCCTGCAGCTCGACCTGTGGGGCATGCTGTTCGGAGCGCTGGTGGCCCTGTGCCTGTCGGCCGCCTACGCCGCGATGGGCGCGGCATGGCTCATCTACAAGACCGAGGGCGCGCTGCAGAGGAAGGCCGTCACCTGGCTGCGCGTCGCACTGACGCTCACGACGGCCGGCATGGTTGCCGTGTCGCTGGCGACGCCCTTCGCCTCGCCGCGCATCTTCGACCGCTGGTTCGTGGTGCCGCAGATGTTCTGGCTGGCGCCGCTGCCGATCGTCACCGGCCTGCTCTTCCTGGCGCTTTGGTGGCAGAGCTTCCACATGCCCAAGGAGGGCGACCGCCACGCCATCCTGCCCTTCCTGACCCTGGCAGTGATTTTCACGCTCGGCTTCGCGGGGCTGGCCTATTCCTTCTACCCCTACGTCGTGCCGGACAGGCTGACGATCTGGGAAGCGGCAGCCGCGACCGAAAGCCTGGCGATCATCCTCGTGGGCGTGTCCTTCGTGCTGCCGGTGATCCTGGGCTATTCGATCTATGCCTATCGCGTCTTCGGCGGCAAGGCGTCGGAACTTACCTACGACTGATCATTCCTCCTCCACCACGTGCAGGCGCAGCTTGCCGGTGGACGAGCGCGCCGCACGCTGTTCCGGAACCTCCTTCGCGACGTCCTCGCCTTCGCCGGCGGCGAGGAATTCGAGCGCCTCGATCTTCTGGCCGCGCTTCGTCACCTTGCTCGAGGAGACGAGGATGTCGTCGATGTCCTTCGCGGCCTGCCCGAAATGGGTCTGCAGCTTGCGCACGCGTTCGTCGAGCCGTCCGACATCCTCCATCAAGCGGATCACCTCGGCCTGGATCAGATGCGCCTGCTCCCGCATCCGCGCATCCTTGAGGATCGACTGTATGACCTGGATCGACAGCATGAGCAGCGATGGCGAGACGATGACGATGCGCGCCTTGTAGGCGCGGTGGACCAGCGCCTCGAAATGCTCGTGAATCTCGGCGAAGACCGATTCCGAAGGCACGAACATGAAGGCCGTGTCCTGCGTCTCGCCCTGGATCAGGTATTTCGCCGCGATGTCGCGGATGTGGACCTCGACGTCGCGCCGGAATGCCTGTGCGGCGCGCTGCGCCTCGCCCTGCTCGGCCGACTGGATCGCGTGCCAGGCCTCGAGGGGGAACTTGGCGTCGATCGCCAGCGGCGGCGTGCCGTTGGGCATGCGGATGAGGCAGTCCGGCCGGCTGCCGTTGGACAGCGTCGCCTGGAATTCATAGCCGCCCTGGGGCAGCCCGTCGGCGACGATGGCCTCCATGCGGGACTGGCCGAAGGCGCCGCGCGTCTGCTTGTTGGACAGGATCGCCTGGAGCTGCACCACCTGGCCCGCCAGCGACTGGATGTTGTTCTGGGCGGTGTCGATCACGGCGAGCCGTTCCTGGAGCCGCGCGAGATTGTCGTGCGTGGCCTTCGTCTGCTCCGTGATCGAATGGCCGAGACGCGACGTCATGCCGTCGAGCCGCTCGCCGATGGCGCGGTTGAGCTCCGACTGGCGCGTGGAGAAAACTTCCGCCAGCGCGCCCATGCGCCCCTGCATCTCGGCCTGCGCCTGGAGGATGCCGGCCATGCGCTCGCCGGATTCGCGCGCGAGCCGCGCCGCCTCCTCTGCCGCCTCCGCCCGTGCACGTCCGGCGCGCGAAAGCGCCACGGCGAGCACCGCGAGCAGCAGGAGGACAAGGACGGCCGCGCCGCCGAGCGCCTGGCCGAGCGTGACGGCGCTGCCGCCAAGCTGGAAGAGCGGCGCCGCAAGCAGGTTGTCGAAATCATTCATCGCGCGACCCTATCCGATTCGAAGCGCTGCCATAAGATCAAAACGGGAACGGCGGCGCGCCATCCCCGTTGACGCCCGCGACGCAAATTATTACGTGGGGCCGATGGCCATCCGACCCCTCATAATCCTGCCCGATCCAGTGCTTCGCGAGGTCTCCAAACCCGTCGAGCGCTTCGACGACGGCCTGCGCCGGTTCGTCGACGACATGCTGGAGACGATGTACGACGCGCCGGGCATAGGCCTGGCGGCGATCCAGGTCGGCGAGCCGATCCGGCTGGTGGTCATCGACCTCGCCAAGGAAGGCGAGCCCAGGGCCCCGCAGGTCTTCCTCAACCCGGAAATCCTCGGCTCCTCGGACGAGCGCTCCGTCTACGAGGAGGGATGCCTGTCGATCCCAGACTACTATGCCGAGGTGGAGCGGCCCGCCAGGGTTCGCGTCGGCTTCCTCGATCGCGAGGGCAAGTCGCGGGAGATCGAGGCCGACGGCCTGCTCGCGACCTGCCTGCAGCACGAGATGGACCATCTCAACGGCGTGCTCTTCATCGACCATATCTCGAAGCTCAAGCGCGACATCGTCATGCGCCGCTTCAGGAAGCTGGCGAAAGAGCGCCCGTCGCCGCAGCCGACGATGTGAAGCAGGCCTGGGCCGCTCAGCCGGGGCAGGTCGTGCTGTCGTGCGGCTTCACCTCGCGCGGCTTGCAACTTGGCCCCCGCGCGCCCGTGCCCTGGGAGATCGGCCGCGATGACGACCCGCTTGCCGCGCCCGCCTGCGCGGCGGCGTTGGCGTAGGCGCCGGCGGCCTGACCGAGCGCGCGAAGGAACTCTCGACTTCCTTCCGCCATCGCCTTCTGCTCCTCCGAGGGAATGAGGTCGACGGCCTTGTACGGCCTTCCGCCGGGCGGCTCGTACGCCACGCCCTTCACCCGCGCCATGGCGATGCCGTACCCTTCAGAAAGCGCGATCATCTGCGTGAGGCTGACGGTCGGGCTCTCCTCGTACTCCGACTTCATGTGGGCGACGAAGCGGTCGATCTCGCGGGCGCGGAGTTCGTTGCACTGAACCGCGGGCCGCTGGCGCTCGCATCGCTGGACGGCGGAGGTGTTGCTGATGCGGTCCCGGTTGCTCGTGACGCGGTCGTACATGGACTCGCTCGTCGTCGCGCAGGATGCCAGTGCCACCGTGGCTGAGAGGGCGATTGCCGCCCAGGGTCGCGTCATCATCTTCAGTGCCCCTTTTGATCGCGTTTGCGCGGTCGTCACCGCGGCCGTTCCCGGTGGCACCGCTTTGCCAGAATGGGACCCGGGGACACGCTGCGCATGATCCATTTGCACTACGGCCACCCCGCTTCAGCCCCGGCGGGGGCTTGACCGCGACCCGTCCGAGACGCTTGAAGCACGAGGCCGGCACGCCGCCGGACAGGCGACGCGGGAAAGATGGCACTGCGCACGATATTCATGGGAACGCCCGACTTCGCGGTGCCGACGCTGGCGGCGATCGCCGAAGCGGGCCACGATGTCGTGGCGGTCTATACGCAGCCGCCGCGTCCCGCCGGCCGGCGGGGTCTCGAACTCACCCCGTCGCCCGTCAGTCGGGAGGCGGAGCGCCTCGGCATCGAGGTGCGGACCCCGCGCTCTCTGAAGGGGCCCGACGAGCAGGGCGCCTTTGCCGCTCTCCACCCCGACGTCGCTGTCGTGGTCGCGTACGGGCTCATCCTGCCGATACCCGTCCTGGGCGCGCCGCGACTTGGCTGCTTCAACGGCCATGCCTCGCTGCTGCCGCGCTGGAGGGGGGCGGCGCCCATCCAGCGTGCCATAATGGCCGGGGATCGGGAGACCGGCATGACCGTGATGCAGATGGAAGAGGGGCTCGATACCGGCCCGATGGCGCTCTCCGAGACGATCGGGATCGGGCCGGACGAAACCGCCGGCGAACTGCACGACCGGCTCGCGGTGGCCGGCGCGGGGCTCATGGTCGAGGCTATGGCGCGACTGGAGCGCGGCGCGCTGCGACTGACGCCGCAGCCTGCCGAGGGCGTCACCTATGCCGCCAAGATCGACAAGGCCGAGACCCGCATCGACTGGTCGCTGCCCGCCCGGCAGGTGCATGACAAGATCAGGGGGCTCTCGCCGTTTCCCGGCGCCTGGACCGAACTCGTGGCCGCAGGGCGACGGGAGCGCGTGAAGCTGCTGCGCTCAAAGCTGGCCGAGGCCGCCGGCGCACCGGGCGACATCGGCGCCGGCCCGACGGTCGCTTGCGGCACGGGCGGCGTCCGCTTGATGGAGGTACAGCGCGCGGGCGGCCGGCCGATGAGCGGCGAGGAGTTCCTGCGCGGCTTGCCGCGAGGCGAAGCGGTACGCTTCTCATGAGCGCAGTCGTCATCCGCCCGGCGGCTCCAGCGGACCACGGTGCGATCCGGTCGCTGGTGAGGGAAGCCTTCGGGCAGGCGGGCGAGGCCGAGCTCGTCGACCGGCTGCGCACCGATGGCGACGTGGTGCTGGAGCTGGTGGCCGAGCGCGAGGGCGAGATCCGAGGGCACGTTGTCTTCTCGCGGCTCGATGCCGGCGGCCACGCAGCCGTCGCGCTGGCCCCCCTTTCGGTAGCGCCCGCCCATCAGCGCACCGGCCTGGGGGCGGCCCTGGTCGAGGACGCGCATCGACGGCTGGCGGCCGATGGCGAGCGGCTTCCCATCGTGCTCGGCGAGCCCGACTACTATGGCCGCTTCGGCTATCGCCACGAGGACGCGGCCGGGTTCGACAGCGAATACCAGTGCGATGCCCTGCAGGCGCTCGTGCTCGGCCATGGCGCGCCGCATTCGGGCCGGCTCGTCTATGCCCGGGCTTTTTCGGCGCTCTGATGCCCCGCTATCGCATCGACATCGAATATGACGGCGGCCCCTATGCTGGCTGGCAGCGCCAGGCCGACCAGCCGAGCGTCCAGGGCGCCATCGAGGCGGCGATCGCGTCCTTCTGCGGCGAGACCGTCACGCTGAAGGGTGCGGGCCGCACCGATGCGGGCGTCCATGCGCGCGGGCAGGTCGCGCATTTCGATCTCGATCGCGACTGGCCGGTCGACACGGTGCGCGACGCGATCAACGCGCGGCTCAAGATGTCGGGCGACCGGGTTGCCGTTCTCCGCGCCGCGATAGCCGCCGCCGATTTCGACGCCCGCTTTTCGGCGACCGCGAGGCACTACCGCTACCGCATCCTCAATCGCCGGGCGCCCGCGGCACTCGAACGCGGACGCGCGTGGCACGTCCCCCGGCCGCTGGACGAGGCGGTCATGCGCGAGGCGGCGACGCGGCTGCTTGGACGGCACGATTTCACCACCTTCCGCTCGGTCCAGTGCCAGGCGGCGAGCCCCGTCAAGACACTGGACAGGCTCGACGTCGTGCGTGACGGCGACACGGTCGAGGTCTTCGCCTCCGCGCGTTCCTTCCTGCACAACCAGGTACGCTCCATGGTCGGCACGCTGAAGCATGCGGGCGAGGGCGCCTGGACGGCCGACGACGTGGAAGCGGCGCTGAAGGCTGCAGACCGGGCCGCCTGCGGCACCGTGGCACCGCCGGAAGGCCTGTATCTGGAACGGGTCGACTACGGCTGAGGTTCAGGCGCGCGGCGTGAGCCCGAGCACGTCCTGCAGCAGGAACAGCACCACGAGCGAGGCCACCGCCATCGACACGAAGACTGCGGTGGCGACCGCCGGCCCCTTGGCAAGCGCCGCATTGGTCAGCCGCCACGAGAGCAGCAGCGAGATCAGGAAGAGCGTCAGCGAGACGGCGGCCGCCAGTTCCTGAACGTCGGGGAAGAACAGCCTGACGAGCGACGGCGCCAGCATCATCCATACGATGATCGCCGAGCCCCAGTTGCTTGCCACGACATAGTGGACGAAGCGGCCGCCGATGCCGACGCGCGGCGCGACCAGCGCCAGCGCGGCCAATGGAAGGAGCCACGACGAAAGATCGACGATGGCGAGCCGGATCACGAGCGACAGCCGGTTTTCGCCATATTCCGGCAGGCCGGCGAGATCGTTGGCGATGGCGACCCAGCCGACGATGAATGCCGGCAGCGCCACGACGATGGCGAAAAAGGAATTCCAGAAGCCGTCGGCCGACAGGTCGAGCATTCGAACGCCGTCGGGCTTGCCCGTCATCATGCGCCAGGCACCGTAGAGCGATTTCTGGATGTCGTCGGCAGGCGGCATCGGATCAGCCGAACCAGTCTTCCATGAACCGCTGGTAGACGGCCGTCAGTGTCTCGAGGTCCGCGAGCGGTACGCGCTCGTCGACCATGTGCATCGTCTTGCCGACGAGGCCGAACTCCACCACCGGACAGTAGTCCTTGATGAAGCGTGCGTCCGACGTGCCGCCGGAGGTCGAAAGCGCCGGCCTGCGGCCCGTGACCGCCTCGATCGAAGCGGAAAGCTTGCCGGTCAGGGCCTCGTCGCGCGTCAGGAAGACAGGGCTGGCGCGGCGTCCCCACACGATGTCGAACGTCGCCGCATCGTGCTTTCCGGGCCTCAGCTTTCGCCGCGCGGCCGCGCGGTCGAGCCGGTTGTGGATTTCGGCCTGCAGCGTCTCCTCGCTCCACAAATTGCCGAAGCGGACGTTGAAGGACGCGGTGGCCCTGCCGGGAATGACATTGAGCGCCGGGTTGCCGACGTCGACGGTCGTGACTTCCAGGTTCGTCGGCTGGAATTCGGGCGTCCCGGCGTCGAATGGCGGATGAAGCAGCGCCTCGAGCATCGGCACCAGCGCCCGCAGCGGGTTGTCCGCCAGATGCGGATAGGCGACATGGCCCTGCACGCCGTGGACGGTGATGGTTCCCGAGAGCGACCCGCGACGGCCGATCTTCACCTGGTCACCGATCTCTGCCGGGTTCGTCGGCTCGCCGACGATCGCGGCGTCCCAGCGCTCGCCCCTGGCAGCCGCCCAGTCGAGTAGTTTGGACGTTCCGTTGATGGAGGGACCTTCCTCGTCGCCAGTCACCAGCAGCGACACCGAGCCCCCGGGCGCCCGGCCTGCCTCGACCAGCCGCGCCACGGCCGCTACGAAGCAGGCGATCCCGCCCTTCATGTCGACCGCGCCGCGGCCGTACATCTCCCCTCCTTCCACTGCCGCCGAAAAGGGCGGATGGGTCCAGGCGGTCTCGTCGCCCGGCGGAACGACATCGGTGTGGCCGGCGAACATGAGGTGCCGACCTTCGCCCGGCCGCCGCGCATAGAGGTTCTCCACGTCGGGCGTGCCGGCATCGGAAAACACCGGGCGATCGACCTGGAAGCCGAGTGGCTCCACCATCGCCTGCAGCGCCGCCAGCGCGCCGCCCTCGACGGGTGTCACCGACGGGCAGCGGATCAGCGCGGCGAGATTGGCGGCGGGATTGGTCGGCATCGTCATTCGCGAAGCGATAGTCCAATCGCGGCGGGCTGTCACGCAGGGGCTGCACACTGGACGAACGCTTGGTAAAGCGCTGGCCTTCGTCAGTCCTTCGGGGCGTTGGTGCGCGAGCCGTATGCGTTCGGGCCGGGCGTTCCCGGCAGGAAGCAGAGCACGACGAAGGCGATGATGGCGAGCATCGGCACGAAGACCGCGAGCGCGATCAGCCCCGGCCTGCCCATGTCGTGCAGGCGTTTCACGCTCAGCGCGAAGTTCGACCAGAGCGAAACGAAGACGACGCCCCAGAACAGCATCGCCCAGCTCTCCGCCTGGGCGGTATCCTGCGGCGCCATCGAGAAGCGATAGAGCAGGAAGAGCTGGATGACGCCGAGGAACAGTCCGGCGAGCAGATACGCCATGCGATTGATCCGGCCGGACAGGCCGAAGAAGAACCACAGGAACTGCCTGATATCCACGCGCGCTGTTCCCGGCTCAGTCGCGGAGCAGTTCGTTGATCGACGTCTTGGAGCGCGTGCGCTCGTCGACCTTCTTGACGATGACGGCGCAGTAGAGCCCGGGGCCCGGCTCGCCGTTGCCCATGGGCTTGCCGGGCATCGTGCCCGCCACGACGACCGAATAGGGAGGCACCTCGCCATAGGTGACTGTGCCCGTCTCCCGGTCGACGATCTTGGTGGACTTGCCGATGTAGACGCCCATGCCAAGTACCGACCCCTCGCGCACGATGCAGCCCTCGACCACCTCCGAGCGCGCGCCGATGAAGCAATTGTCCTCGATGATCGTCGGCCCCGCCTGCATCGGCTCGAGAACGCCGCCGATACCCACGCCGCCCGACAGATGCACGTTCTTGCCGATCTGGGCGCAGGAGCCGACGGTGGCCCAGGTGTCGACCATCGTTCCCTGGTCGACATAGGCGCCGAGATTGACGAAGGACGGCATCAGCACCACGCTCGGCGCGATATAGGCGGAGCGGCGCACGACACAGTTCGGCACGGCGCGGAAGCCCGCCCTCTCGAATTCGTTGGCGCTCCAGCCGTCGAACTTGGAGGGCACCTTGTCCCACCAGACGGCGTCGCCCGGCCCGCCCTTGACGATCTCCATCGCGTTGAGGCGGAAGGACAGGAGCACGGCCTTCTTCAGCCACTGGTTGACCGTCCAGGTTCCGTCGCCGCCGCGCTCCGCCACGCGCGCGATGCCGCGGTCGAGGAGGTCGAGCGCCGTCTCCACCGCCTCGCGCAGCTCGCCGCCCGTGGAGGGCGAAATGCCCTCGCGCGCCTCGAAGCCGGCTTCGATGGTCCGTTCGAGGGCTGCGAGATCATGCTTCGACATCAGGTGCGCTCCGGCGGGAAAAGGGGCTGTTAAGGCGGTGGGGCTTAGGCTTGACCCGAAAATCGCGCGGAACCTATGTCAAGGGGCCGGCAGGGTCAATCGCGGCCGACCGGTCGCGGCAGGGGCAGAAATCGGGGAAGGGGTAGATCATGGATCCGAGCGACAACGCCGGCTGGACGCCGCTGTCGCATTCCGACGAGGACCTTCAGCGGGCCAAGAGCGTGCCAGACACGCCGCAGACCCGCGCGGCGTCCTACAGGCTCGCCTGGAACGACGAGGAATTCCTCACCCAGCGCGAGCTGCGGCCCGTCAGGCTGCAACTCGAACTCCTGAAGCCCGAGATGATACTGGCCGAGCGTGGCATCCGCTCGACCGTGGTGCTTTTCGGCGGCGCCCGCATCCCGGAGCCCGGCGGGCCTGCCTGGGCGGCCAAGAACGAGACGCAGAAGGTCAATCTCGAGGCCAACAGCCGCTTCTACGAGGAGGCGCGCCAGTTCGCCCGGCTCGTGTCGCAGCACTCCGCACGCTCCATGTTCCGCGAGTTCGTGATCGTCACCGGCGGCGGGCCGGGCGTGATGGAGGCCGGCAACCGCGGCGCGGCCGACGTCGGCGCGCCTTCGATCGGCCTCAACATCGTGCTTCCGCACGAGCAGGCACCGAACCTCTACGTCACGCCGGAACTCTGCTTCAACTTCCACTATTTCGCTATCCGAAAGATGCATTTCATCATGCGTGCCAAGGCGGTGGCTGTGTTCCCCGGCGGCTTCGGCACGATGGACGAGTTCTTCGAGACCCTGACCCTGATCCAGACCGGGCGCATGGAGCGCGTTCCCATCGTCCTGTTCGGCAAGGAATTCTGGGACAGGGCGATCGACCTCGACTTCCTGGCCGAACAGGGCACGATCTCTCCCGGAGACCAGAACCTCATCACCATGGCGGAGACGGCCGACGAGGCATGGTCCGTGATCGCCGATTTCTACGCGCTGGCCTGAGGCCGGCGGAGCTCCCCGACGCGCGGCCATGCCGCAGGACCAGCGACTATCGCGCGTGGCCGTGCCGGGCTAGTCTTCGGGAATGGACGGGCGCCCGGAAAGGAACTGGTTCGCAGAATTGCGGCGCGACGGCGGGCTCTTCGCCGCCTTGGCCGCGCTCCTGCTCGTCGCCAATCTCCTCGCCCCCGGACCGGCACGCGCGGGCGAAATCGTCTGCACCCTGTGGGGCGCGGTTCCCGCCGCCGACGAAGGCCGCGTCGTCGCCGACGGCGCGCACTGCCTCGCCGGCCACTGCGTTTCGCCCCTGCCGACGCTTGCGCCGGCGCTGCCCGTCGCCGGGTCTCCGGCACTGTCGGTCCTTGGCGGTGGGCAGTCGGCAAAGACCAGGACAGTCCGCCAGCCGCGCTCCGGCGCCGCGGACCGGATCAGGGCACCGCCTGTCGCTTCCTGATTCGCACCTCCCGCCGCCTCGCGGCACGCAGAACTCGAAGAACAGGACATCCTCCAATGCGTCGCTATGCACTTCCGCTCGCCGCGGCCTCCGCGCTGACGGCCGCCTCCATCATCGCCGCCTTCGCCGGGCCGCACCACGCCCATCCGCCGGCAAACGCGCCCCAGTTCCGCACCGTGCATCATGTCGATCCGGCAAAGTCCGATGGCATGGTCGTCGTCGGCGACATCGAGATCGCTCATGGCTGGGTGCGTGCTATGCTCGACGGCCAGCCGGCGGGCGGCGGCTACCTTACCTTGACCAATCGCGGCACCGAGGCAGACCGGCTCGTCTCGGCCACCGCGGAGGACGCCAGAACCGTCGAAATCCACATGATGGAGATGAAGAACGACGTGATGGTCATGCGGCCCGTCGATGGAGGGCTGGAGATCGGTCCTGGCGAGACCGTCGAACTCAAGCCGGGCGGCCTGCACCTCATGTTCATGGGCGTGGAGAAGCCCTTCGCCGAGGGCCAGAGCGTCAACGCGACGCTCGTGTTCGAGAAGGCCGGCAGCATCGACGTCGCCCTGCCTGTCCGCAGGCTCGAGGGTGGCCACGGCCACCACCACTGAAGGGAACGTGACGAGGGCATGGACGTTGTTCCGGGGTAAAGGAGAACGTCCATGCCGATCACGGCGACAGACGACGAGATGATGCGTCACCAGCAGACGCGCGACCTCGGACATCCGATCGATCCGAAGCAACCGGACGCGTTTCCGATCGCGGACGAGACCGAAATCGACCGCATGAAGTCGGACAAGCGCGCCAGTCGCAGCCTCGGCCGCGATCGATACGGGCGCCGACGCCCGGGCGAATGAAGTTCAGCGGGCAGTGCCGATCAGCTTCTCTAGGAAGGCGGTCAGATCGTCGGTGACGAAGTCCACCTCGTCGTCCCCGTCCCTCTCCCATATCTCCGAGAACGTCGGCTCGAAGTTCCGAGGCACGACCAGCACGGTGCGCATGCCGAGCGCTCTGGGTACGACGAGATTGCGCGCGAGATCCTCGAACATCGCCGCGCGGACCGGGTCGATCCCGTGCGCCGAAAGAAACCGGTCGTAGCTGCGCCGGTCGGGCTTGGGCATGAGTTCGCCCGCGACGATGTCGAATATGTCGTCGAAATGATCGAGCACGCCGAGACGTCGCGCCGTTCTTTCGGCATGGCCCCGATCGCCATTGGTGAAGATGAACTTGCGACCCGGCAGCGCAGCGATCGCCGTGCCGAGCGCCGGGTTCGGCTCGACCGGTGTGTAGTCGATGTCGTGAACCCTCCGCAGGAAGTCGTCCGGGTCGATGCCGTGTAGCGCGATCAGTCCGGCCATGGTCGTGCCGTACTCGCGATAGAGTTCCTTCTGGAGCTTTCGGGCCTCGTCGCGCTCCAGCTCGAGCAGTTCCGACACATAGGCCGTCATGCGAACGTCGATCTGGGCGAAGAGATTCGACCGGTGCGGGTAGAGCGTGTTGTCGAGGTCGAAAACCCACTCTCTTACATGGGCGAAATCGACCGGAAGGGGACTGTTGGTCATGGCCCGCTATATGGCACGAAATCTCGGCTCCGGGGGACGATCAGCGCCGGTCACTACAATTTTAGCGAGGGCTGAAACGGCCATTTCAGCCCTTTGTGCCAGTATGCCGGACATGGGGGAACTGACGATGAATGCGGTATCGAGGGCGACACTGGTGGCGATCGCCGGCGTCGTGGCTTCGATCGTGATCGCATTGATCGTGTTGCCGCTGCTGGGTTCCAGCTTCGGCCCGGCTGCCCTCGTCATGTGCGTCGCCTGCCCGTTGCTGATCGGCTTCCCGGTCTCGCTGCGCACATTCCGCCAGAGCGAGCAGCTGCGGCTCGTCAACGAGGCGCTCAGGAAGGCGCATGGGGAACTGGCCCGTGCCCACGCCGAGCTCGCCGAGAAGGCGCGCCTCGATCCGATGACGGGCATGCTGAACCGCGAGGCCTTCTTCGCCTCGATACGCGACGCCCGCGTCGAGCCCGCCGCCGGCGCTCTCCTCATCATCGATGCCGACCATTTCAAGCGCATCAACGACGAACACGGTCACATGACCGGCGACGCCGCGCTGCTGAGGATCGCCGCCGCCATTCGCAGCGGCGCGCGGCCCAACGACATTCTCGGCCGCATCGGCGGCGAGGAATTCGGGGTCTTCATGCCGGCCGTGGGGGATCTGGAGGCGACCGTCGTGGCCGAGCAGATCCGGCGCGCGGTGGAAGGCATCACCTTCCGCCTCGCTCCCGGACGCGAGCTTGCCCTGAGCGTGAGCATCGGCGGCATGCCGGCGCCGCGCAGCGCCGCGCTGACCGATCTGATGCGCTCGGCCGACCGCGCCCTCTACGAGGCCAAGCGCCGGGGCCGCAACCGTGTCGTCTTCGACGAGGAACTCGCAGCGGTGGCCTGACGACTTGTGCTTGCGGCCGGCCTGTCTTCCCGCGTATCCAGCACCGGTCTCGGGCACCGGATCGCCATGGAACTGTGGATCCCCATCACCATCGCAGCCGCCTTCGTGCAGAACCTGCGTTCGGCCCTCCAGAAGCATCTGAAGGGCGTCATGGGGACGACCGGGGCGACCTTCGTGCGCTTCGGCTTCGGCGTGCCTTTCGCGCTGGTCTTCGTGGCGATGCTGCACTATGGCGCGGGACACCCCCTGCCGGCACCCAACGCCGCCTTCCTGGGCTGGGTCGTTGTGGGCGGCCTGGCACAGATCGCGGCCACCTTCCTCCTCATCCACCTCTTCTCCTATCGCAACTTCGCCGTAGGCACTGCCTATTCGCGCACCGAGCCTGCGCAGGCAGCCCTGTTTGCGCTTCTGTTCTTCTCCGAGACGGTAAGCGCTGCCGTGCTCGCCGCCATCGCCATCAGCGTGTGCGGGGTGATGCTGATATCGGTGGCGCACATGGAACTCACCTGGCGCAATCTCGTCGGCTCCATCGTCAGCCGCAATGCATTGATCGGTCTCGCCTCGGGCACGTTCTTCGGCATCGCCGCCGTGGCCTACCGGGCGGCCTCGCTGGCGCTTGGCGGACCGAACTTCACGATGCAGGCCGCCGTCACGCTGGCCTTCACGATCCTTCTCCAGACCGTCGTGATGGCAGGGTGGATGGTGTGGCGCGATCGTGCGGAGATCGGGCGCATCGCACGCGCCTGGAAGCTGTCGCTGGCCACCGGCCTGGCCGGCGCGACCGCGTCCTTCGGCTGGTTCATGGCCATGACGCTACAGCAGGCGGCAGTCGTGAAGGCGCTCGCGCAGGTGGAGATGCTGTTCACCTTCGCCGCGTCGGTTTTCTTCTTCCGCGAGAAGATCAATCGCATCGAGACCGCCGGGTGCCTTCTCATCGTCGCGGGGATCCTCGCGCTGTTGCTCGCGCGCTAGAGCACGTCGCGAATTGACGTTCCCGCCGCGAGGTTCGAAGATGATCCTCCGGAGGCCGACATGAAGATCACGGGACCCCTTTGCCGCGCGGCGCGCGCGATCGTCGAGATCTCGCGCGAGAAGCTGGCGCTCCGCTCGGGCGTGGAGGAAGCCGCGATAGAAGGGTTCGAGCGCCGGATCGCCGGTCTCGCGCCGGCCGACGCCGATCGCCTGAAACGGGCGCTGGAGGATCTCGGCGCGGTATTCATTCCGGAGGACGACCGTGGCGCCGGTGTCCGGCTCAAGTTCACGGAATCGGAGCGCCGTCGTATCCAGACGCTTGAGGCCGAGGGCGGGATCGTCCGCTCCGACGACGTGCCCTGAGACGCGTTACGGCACGATGAGCGTGCCGGCTCCGTGCTCGGTGAAGAGTTCGAGCAGCACGGCATGCGGCGTCTTGCCGTTGAGGATGACGACGCCCTCCACCCCGCGCTCGATCGCCTCGATGCAGGTCTCGACCTTGGGGATCATGCCGCCCGATATCGTGCCGTCCGCGATCAGTTCGCGCGCCTGGCTCACGGTCAGCTCGTCGATGAGTTCCTTGTTCCTGTCCAGAACGCCAGGCACGTCGGTGAGGAAGAGCAGGCGCGAAGCGTTGAGGGCGCCCGCGATGGCGCCTGCGAAGGTGTCGGCGTTGATGTTGTAGGTATGGCCGTCGCGGCCCGGCGCCACGGGCGCGATGACGGGGATCATCTCGGATCGGGCAAGCAGGTCGATCAGCGTGCGGTCCACCTCGACCGGTTCGCCGACGAAGCCGAGGTCGAGCACGCGCTCGATGTTGGAATCGGGGTCGCGCACCTTCTTGGCCGCCTTCTCGGCGAAGACCATGTTGCCGTCCTTGCCGCACAGGCCGATCGCCCATTCGCCCTCGGCGTTGATGAGCGCGACGATCTCCTTGTTGATGGAGCCCGCCAGCACCATCTCGACGATCTCCACCGTCTTCTGGTCGGTGACGCGCAGGCCGCCCTCGAACTTGGATTCGATGCCCATTTTCGCGAGCATCGCGCCGATCTGCGGCCCGCCGCCATGCACGACGATCGGGTTGACGCCGGACTGCTTGAGCAGGGCCACGTCTCGCGCGAAGGCGCGTCCGAGCGCCGCGTCGCCCATGGCGTGCCCACCATATTTCACGACGACGGTCTTGTTCTCGTAGCGCTGCATGTAGGGCAGGGCTTCCGACAGCAGGCGCGCCTGTTCGGCAGGATTGGACACGTCCGTCGTCATGCGGAAACTCCGGTCTGGGCGGGCGACGCGGGCCTCTTAGCGGTATCGATCGGGAAGGGCAATCGGAAGGCGGGCGATCACTCGAGCGAGAGAACGATCTCGCGGATGAGTTCGGGCAGCACGCGGAAGCCGTAGTGGGTTTCGATGCGCTCCAGCCGCGTATGGTAGTCGCGGCCCCAGGGACCGGCGTTGATGGAAGGTATGCCGGCGATGGCGAAGCCCTCGCCGGCTATCCCGTCCCAGTGGGGCGTGTTCGAGGCGATGGCCGCGACATGGGTCTCGTCGGGCTGCCCGAAGAAGCTGACGTCCGAGATGCCGGGGAAGTAGCGCACCGTGCCGATCGCCGTCCCGAACCTTGCGCCAATGCGGTCCCGGGCGTCGTCTACGGCGGCAGCCAGCCGCCGCGCCATGGGATCGTCGCGAAGTTCGACCGGCAGGTAGGGGACCGAGGCGAAGCAGATCACGATCGCCGGTCCGCTGCGTCCGGTAAGTTGCCACAGGCGCCGCGTCACGAGCCGCGAGATTTCCGGGATGTCGACGCCGGACGCAGCCAGCGACCGCGCGTGGGCCTCCAGTTCACGCTCGGCCTCGCTCCCCGCGATCTCGGCCTTGAGGTCGGCGAAGCGGTGGACGGGAACCGTGTCGGGCAGGGCCACGTCCGCGCCGATCTCGTTCGCGCGTCGCGCCAGCCCATCGAGAAACGAGGCTCCGGCGCGAACCGCGGCGTGCTCCACCGCCGCCAGCACGTCGTCCGGCGACCGGCGATGGGTCATGACGTTCCAGGAAAGCCAGACGCTTGCCGGCATGGTTACGTCGTAGGCGGTCTTGTCGTCCTTCATGACGAGCAGCGTCGGCGCGGCCGCCTGTTCACCCTCCGTCCGCTCCGTCAGGTCGGGAGACCATTCGAGTTCGGCGGCGAGCGCGCCCGCGAGCGCCGCCGCGCCGAAGCCGCGCAGCGCGTTCGAGGCATGCGCCGGCCGGCCGACGACGAGCGCGCTCGGCAGGAGCTTGCCGACGGAGCCCAGCGTGACGATGCGCGCGGCTGCACCGTCGCCGTCGTCTACCATGGCGTCGAGGTTGATCGCCGCCTCCAGGTCGAGGCCCCAGGCACGCGCGATTCCGGGCAGGCGGCGGGCGACGTGCCGTGCGCCGGCGGAATGGCCCTCCTCATCCGGCACCGCGATGAAGAGGAGGTTCAGCCCGATATCTTCGCCGGCAAGCGCCTCCATGGCGGCGAGCCCGGCGGCAAGGCCGCCCTTCATGTCCAGCAAGCCGCGCCCGGGCAGGAAGCCGCCCTCCGCGAGGTCGCGCCGGGCGCGGTCCGATCGCGCGTCGAAAGGCTCTCCGGCGATGGCGTCGACGAGTGCCGCAGACAGCCTGTCGGGATCGAAGGCGAGCGGTTCGAGCAGTCCGTAGCCCGAGGTCTCCACCACGTCGAAATGGCCCGTCAGGATCACGGTGCGGCGCCCCGAGCCACGCATCAGCGCCAGCACGGCCTTGCGCGGGTGTGGCCCGCCGGGCACGGGCTCCAGCGCGACCTCGACCCGCCTCCCCAGCGCGGTGCTTTCCTTCAGGATGCGCGCCAGCGCATCGGCGAAGTCGGCCTCGCCGCTCGTTCCGGTCACGCTGGGGATAGCTGTCATGGTCCGCGCCCACCACTCGGTGCGTGCGGCGAGGTCGGGCTGGCCGGTCATTGCGCCTCTCTCGGTACCGGTGCGGATCAGCCCGGTTTGTGGAACGGCGCGCGACGATCTGTCCAGCCCGAAATCCGCTCCATCTGCGCGGCGAAGGAAAGCAGCGTCTCCTCGTCGCCCAACCGGCCGGCTGCCTGGATCCCCAGCGGGAGACCATTGCCGGTCACGTGGACGGGCAGCGCGATGGAGGGCTGGCCCGTGACGTTCTGGATCGCCGGCCAGTGCGTGAACCACAGGCTCTTGTCCATTAACTGGCCGAGGAATTTGGGGTTCTTCAGCAGCGCCGTCAGGCGCAGCCGGTCGAGCGTGTTCTCCAGGAACTCGTCGGCGCCCTTCGCGTCCATGCCGCCCACGGGGACGGGCGGATGGGCGATCAGCGGCATCAGGACGGCGTCGAACCGATCGGTCTCGACGAGCAGTGCGCGCGAGGCCGCGTGCAGGCGCTCCAGCGCCGCATGGACCTCGCCGGCCGAAAGGAGGTCGCCGAAGCGGGCGAGAACCCGGGTGGCGCGCTCGAGTTCGCCCTTGATGTCGCGCCCGCACCGCACCGCCTCCATGCGCATGTGGCCGGCCATGGCCGCCGAAACGCAGCGCGCGAAGTCGGCCAGGAAGTCCCGGCCGACCATCGGCAGGTCGATCTCCTCGACCGAATGGCCACCCTCGCGGGCGAGCCCGATCGCGGCGTCGAGCGCCGACATGGTCTCCGGCGAGACGGTCAGGCCGAGCGGCGAGTGCCGGTAGACGCCGATCGTCAGCCTGTCGGGATCGCGCGCCGCCGCCTCCGCGAAGCTGCCATGCCGCGGCGGTCGCGCGACATAGGGCGTCAGCCTGTCCGCGCCGTGCGTGAGATCGAGCAGGATGGCGCTGTCGCGCACGCTTCGGGTGACGACATGGTCGACGATGAAGCCGTACCAGCCTTCCGAAACCAGCGGCGTGAGCGGCACCCGCCCGCGCGACACCTTGAGCCCGACGAGCCCCGTACACGCCGCGGGCACGCGGATCGAGCCGCCGCCGTCCGAGGCATGCGCGGCCGGAACGACGCCGGCCGAGACGAGCGCCGCTGCGCCGCCCGAAGAGCCGCCCGTCGTGTGAGCGAGGTTCCACGGATTGCGGGTGGCGCCGAAGGTCTTGGATTCGGTCACCAGCTTCACCCCGTGCTCCGGCGTGGTTGAAGTGCAGATCGGTACGAGACCGGCTTCGAGATAGCGTGTCGTCAGCGTGGAATCGAAATCGGGCAGGAAGGGCGGGACGCCGCTTCCGCTGTGCATCGGCACGCCCTTCTGGGCTATCCCGAGATCCTTGATCGCAAAAGGAACGCCGGCAAGCGGCGCGGTCGGCGACACGGCCCTGGCGTGATCGCGGGCGCGATCTAACATCCGCGTGGCGACGGCGTTGATCTCGGGGTTGACGCGTTCCGCGCGCCCGATCGCCGCCTCCACGAGCTCGCCGGCCGAGATCTCGCCCCTGCGCACAAGCCCCGCGAGGCCGACCGCGTCCTCGCGCCAAAGAAGTTCTTCTACACCCATGGGCTCCCCTCCCGTCGCGTCGCGCGCACTATGCCGCTTCGAAGGTCCTTTGTAACGACGGTCGGCATGCATGCGAAGAAAGAAGCCGCGGCCTGAGCCGCGGCCGCCCGCAGATCCCCGGAGGGGCAGTCCGGTGATTTCGGGCTAACGCCGACGCTGGCCCGGAGCGTCCTCAGCGATCGCAGGTGCGGTACCAGCCGCCGCAGCGTCGCCCGGCCGGACAGCACCAGTTCTGCGGTCCGGTGCCGCCCCGGATCGTGCACATGAAGGAGCCATTGTCGGAGCGCATTGGTGCGTGCTGCTCGACCGCCTCATCGACACGGCTAGTCGGGTGCTTTCGACGAGGGGTCCGACTTTGCGCCCGCCATTGCGGTGCCAGCGCGACAGGCGAACAGCATCGCGGCGGGGGCGATAGACCGCGTCATGGCCGTTCTCCTCCTCAACGGCTGCAGGTGCAACTGCTGCTGTTCCATTCGCCGCCGCGCTGCTTGCACTGGTCGTGCGCCTCGGCGTTGCAGGTTCGCTGCTGGGCCTGTGCCGTGCCGAGGCAGAGCAGCGTTGCCACGAGGGCGATCGTCAGTCGGGTCATCGGGTCCGTTTCCTCCATTGCCTTGGGCCGGCACGCGCCAGCCTCAGGGGAAGGCTAGGAGGCCCTGGCCGGAGCGTCATGACGCAAACGGACTATGCGGAGAGGCGGCCGATCAGCGCGATGAGCTCCCCCTGGCGGCTGGTACCGGTCTTGAAGAAGACCGCGCGAAGCTGGTTGCGCACCGTGTTCTGGCTGAGGCCGCGCTCCTCGGCGTAGTCGGCGAGAGAACTGCCGGCGGCGAGAGCCGAGGCCAGCGCCGCCTCGGCAGGTGTCAGCCGGTAGAGCTTTGCCAGGAGGTCGCCCGGCGCCCGGTTTGCAGCCTCCGGCCCGCGGATCAGCAGCAGCGCGATCGGCAGGTCGCCCGCAGCGGCAAGCCAATGCTCGGCCTGCTCGGCGAGATTGACGCTGAACGGTACGAGCATGGCGAGGTGCCCTACGCCGTCGTCCGGATCCCGCAGCGCAAGGATGTCGGGGACCGCCGCCGGCGAACCCTGCCGTATCGCGGCAATCCCGTCATGCACGATCCGGTCGGCCTCGGGATCCGTCAGGTGGAGCCGGCCACCGCGGTCGCGGCGCGCAATTGCTCCCGCCCGCTCGATGCGCAGTGCCGCCGCATTGGCATGTGCGACGCGTCCGCCTGCTTGCAGCAGGAAGGCGGCATATCCGACGCCTTCCAGTGCGAGCCCATAGCCGCCGTGGCTCTGCGCGGTCTGGGCGACGGCGAGGTAGACGCGGAAGGCGCGCGTCAGGTGCGGCGCCAGCAGATCGAGGAGTTCCAGCCACTCCTCCTCCTTGCCGGCCATGTCCTTCTCGCGGATGTTGCCGCCCAGATTGACGAAGCGCCGACTGTCGTTGAACAGGAGGATGCCGCCCCCGCCGACGATCTCTTCCTGCGGCCTGAGCCAGTCAGCGTAGAACTCGGTGCGCTTGAGTTCGGAGAGCGGCAGGTACTCCTGGCTGTTGGTGGCCTTGCCCACGCGCGAGCGCGCCACGCCAGGCACCCAGGCGTTCCGCTCGTGATAGTAGGTGTAGTAGGGCTCGGCGAGATCCGGATCGTAGCGACTGCTCGAAACCGAGAGCGAACGGTTGGCCGCGATGTCGTGTCCGAACAGATGCGTGTTGATGTCGCCCGCCTCGCGCGACAGTATCTCGAGGACGTGATCCCACCGCCCGGTGAACGGCGCCTCGTATATGGCGTCAAGGAGCGCGTTGTACGCGCGCAGCGTCAGGCGCTTCATCCTCCCCCTGCCCAGGCAACGGACGTCCCTCGGTTGTGAGTTTATAGTCCAGGTTGCGTCGTTCAACTCCTAATTTCACGACTGCGTCCCGCGGCAGCGACCCGGGAGGGTGTTGGCCGGCCTTATGTCTCGTTGCATTGGCAACGTCCGCCGCTATAACCGCATCATGACCTCGACGACGACGCCGCAGGACGTAGCGAAGCTGATCGTGCGTGTCTCGATGAAGGATCGGGGCGCCTTCGACCTGCTGTATCGTCAGACGAGCGCGAAACTTTTCGGCGTCTGCCTGCGTGTCTTGAACGATCGTGCGGAAGCCGAGGAAGCGCTGCAGGAGGTCTACGTCAAGATCTGGACAAAGGCCGACCGGTTTGCGTTGTCCGAGCTGAGCCCGATCTCGTGGCTGGTGGCGATCGCGCGGAATCATGCAATCGACCGCATCCGGGCGCGGCGGCAGGCGATGTCCGACATCGACGCCGCTCTGGACGTGGCGGACCCGAACCCCGGGCCCGAGGCGCTCGCGATTGCGGGCGACGATGGCGCGCGGCTTCATTCCTGCCTCGACGAACTCGACGAGGACCGGGCGGCGGCGGTCCGGGGCGCCTATCTGAAGGGCGAGACATACGCCGAACTGGCGGAGCGCCATCGCGTCCCGCTGAACACGATGCGAACCTGGCTGCGCCGCAGCCTGATGAAACTGAAGGATTGCCTGGAAAGATGACTGCCAGCGACGATCACGAGCGGGAACTGGGAGGCGACGAGGCGCTCGCCGCCGAGCTCGTTCTCGGCGCGCTCGCGGCCGATGAGCGCCAGGCAGCACAGCGCCGCGTCGAGACCGACCCGGCATTTGCGAGGCTCGTGGACGACTGGGAGGCGCGCTTTGCGCCAATGGCCGCGGCCTACTCGTCCGAAGTGCCGCCCGACACCGTCAAGCCGGCGATCGACAGGCGCCTGTTCGCGTCGTCCCCCGCCACCACCACCGCAACCGCGCGCGCCGGCCTTTGGGACAGCCTGGCCTTCTGGCGCGGGCTCGCCATGGCGGCGGTTGCGGCGGCGGCGATCCTGGTCGTCGTGCCTCTGGCCACCGGACCCGAACCGGGCACGCAGGCGCCGGTGTCGCGACTGGTGGCCTCGCTTTCGGCCGACCAGAGCGACGTGCGCTACCTCGCGCTCTATGACGGTGCGGAGGGGGTCATCGGCCTTTCACATGTGGCGGGCGAACGTGACGCCGGTCACGATTTCGAGCTCTGGGTGATCGAGGGCGACGACGCGCCGGTCTCGCTGGGCGTCATCCCGGCGGGCGAGGCGGTCCAGGTTCCAGTCACCGAGGCCGAGCGCGCCCTGATCGCCGGCGGTGCGGTCTTCGCCATCAGCCTGGAGCCGGCCGGCGGCTCGCCCACCGGTGCACCCACCGGCCCCGTCGTCGCGGCGGGAGACCTGCGCGGCATCTGATCTGCGTGCGCGTCTAGGCGCGTCTTCGCTTCCGTCCAGATGTCTCGCCTTCACGAAAATGTTTGGCACGCCGGGGAAACTGGCGCCGCGCAATGATCGTAACTCGGCCTGCCCCCTCCCGAAAACGGGAAAGACAACCAAGGAGTTACAGTCCATGCGCAAGTTCACCGCTTCCATTCTCTCGGGCGCCGTCGCGCTCTCCGCCCTCGCCGGCATCGCCGTTGCCCAGGACAATCCGATGGTTGGCGGCGCGCCGATGTTTGCCGACAAGAACATCGTCGAAAATGCCGTCAATTCGAAGGACCACACGACGCTGGTTGCCGCCGTGCAGGCCGCCGGCCTCGTCGAGACGCTGCAGGGCCCCGGCCCGTTCACCGTCTTCGCCCCGGTGAACGCCGCCTTCGAGGAACTGCCCGCCGGCACCGTCGACACGCTGCTCAAGCCGGAGAACAAGGACCAGCTCACCAAGGTGCTGACCTGCCACGTGGTCGCTGCGGACGCGATGTCGGACGCCATCGGCAAGATGATCGCCGACGACGGCGGCACCCACCCGGTCAACACGGTCGGCGGCTGCGTGCTGCAGGCCAAGATGGATGGCGACAAGATCACGCTGACCGACGAGAATGGCGGCGTCGCCACCGTGACCATCGCCGACGTCGACCAGTCGAACGGCGTCATCCACGTGATCGACAAGGTGCTGCTGCCCAAGTCGTGATGCGGATTATCGGGCGGCGCGCACACCGCGCCGCCCATTCCCGCCGGACTTCTTGATTGGCGCGTGAGCGCCGCCGCTCCTATCTTCCGATGGCAGCCAGGGGAGAATGGCCATGCGACGCAGGAACTTCCTACTTTCGACCGGAGCCGTCATCGCCGCCGGGGCGGGGGCGATCGCGCTCCTGCGGCCGCGTGCGATCGGAACCGCGCTGGCCCAGGGCTTCGAGATCAGCCGGACAGATGCCGAGTGGCGCGCCATGCTTTCCGACGCTCAGTATCAGGTGCTGCGCCAGGAGAAGACCGAGAGGGCCTTCACGAGCCCGCTCAACGAGGAAAAGCGAAAAGGTGTCTTCCACTGCGCGGGCTGCGACCTGCCGCTCTATTCCTCGGAAGTCAAATACGATTCAGGGACAGGATGGCCGAGCTTCTGGGAGTCGCTGCCCAACGCGATCGGCACAAAGGAAGACAACACCCTGTTCATGACCCGAACCGAGTGCCACTGCCGGCGCTGCGGGGGGCATCTCGGACACATCTTCGACGATGGCCCGCAGCCGACCGGCAAGCGTCACTGCATCAATGGCGTCGCGCTCGCATTTCGTCCCGCGGCAGCCTGACGCGCGCTGACAGCGATGCGTCGGATCGCGACCTTCCGATGACTGGCTCAGTCGTCGACGTCGACCTCGATCACCGCGCCTGTGCCGGGATGCATCCGCACCTCGACCTTCCGGCCTGACGAATCGGTGCCGTCGACGTCGTAGCAATTGTCGTCCCGCTCGACCTCGCGCACGGTGTAGCCGGCGGCCTGGGCCCTGGCGGTAATGTCGACGACGCTCAGCCAGTCGGCCGCGGCGACGTTGCCGCAACGCGGATCGTCGTCGGCCATCGCGGGAACCGCGAGCAGGGGCAGGGCGAGAGCTGCGAGCACGAGGCGGCTGGTCTTCATGGATGGGTCCCTTCCTGCTTGATGCGGCTGGCTATGCGCTGCATGGAATGGCGAAGACAGGAAATGGTTCCGGACGGCTTCAGCGGCCAGCCGCGGCATCGAGGATCGCGGCGCGCAGATCGTCGAGCCCGGCAGATTTTTCCGACGACGTGACCAGGACCACGGGATAGGCGGCAGGCCTCCGACGAATCGCATCGACGGTCGCCGCGAGGAGCCGCTCGACGGCCGGCGCCTTGATCTTGTCGGCCTTCGTCAGCACGAGCTGGTAGGAGACGGCCGCCTTGTCCAGCAGGTCCATCACCTCCGCGTCGTTCTTCTTGATGCCGTGCCGGGAATCGATGAGGAGGTACACGCGCTTCAGCGTCACGCGCCCCTTGAGATAGTCGAAGACGAGCCGTGTCCAGCGGTCGACCTCGCCCTTCGGCGCCTTCGCGAAGCCGTAGCCCGGCATGTCGACGATGGCGAGCGGGGGAAGGTCGTCGGCGGCGCCGGAATGCCCGTCCGGCACGAAGAAGTTCAGCTCCTGTGTGCGGCCGGGCGTGTTGGAGGTACGCGCCAGCCCCTTGCGCTCGACCAGCGCGTTGATGAGCGACGACTTGCCGACGTTCGAGCGCCCCGCGAAGGCGATCTCGGGCGGACCCTCCGGCGGCAGGTGCTGCATGGAGGGAACGCCCCGGATGAAGGTCCAGGCCCGGGGGAATGTCTGCGCGGGCCCTGCAGGCGTCATCGATGCGCTACTCGGCCGGCTGGCTCGGCTTCTTGCGGAACAGCCCCACCAGATTGTCCCAGAGCTCGATCCTGGCGCCCTGGCGCTTCATGATGATGCCCTGCTGCAGGATCGACAGGAAGTTGTTCCACGCCCAGTAGATGACGAGACCCGCGGGGAAGCTCGCCAGCATAAAGGTGAAGACCACCGGCATCCAGTTGAAGATCATCGCCTGCGTGGGATCGGGCGGCGTCGGATTCATCCGCATCTGCAGGAACATCGTGATGCCCATGATCAGCGGCCACACGCCGATGAGCAGGAAGGACGGCACGTCGTAGGGCAGCAGCCCGAACAGGTTGAAGATCGATGTCGGGTCCGGAGCGGCGAGGTCCCTGATCCAGCCGAAGAAGGGTGCGTGACGCATCTCGATCGTCACGTAGAGCACCTTGTAGAGCGCGAAGAAGACGGGGATCTGCAGCAGGATCGGCCAGCAGCCGGCGATCGGATTGATCTTCTCCTGCTTGTACAGCTCCATCATCGCCTGCTGCATCTTCATCTTGTCGTCCGCGTACTTTTCGCGGATTTCCAGCATGGCGGGCTGGACCTTCTTCATGTTGGCCATCGAGACGTAGCTCTTGTTGGCCAGCGGGAAGAAGACGAGCTTGACGACGACGGTGGTGGCGAGGATCGCCAGCCCGAAATTGCCGAGCAGCTTGAAGAGCCAGTCGATGAGATAGAACATCGGCTTGGTGATGAAATAGAACCAGCCCCAGTCGATCAGCAGGTCGAACTGGCGGATCTGGCGGCTCTCCTCGTAGCCGTCCACCACCGCGACTTCCTTTGCGCCCGCGAAGACCAGCGTCTCGATGCTGCTCGACTGGCCGTCGGCGATCGTCACGGGATCGGTCAGGAAGTCCGCCTGGTAGCGGGGGCGCCCGTCGTCGAAGAAGGCGTAGCGCGGCTGGAAGGCGACCGTTGGCGAGGGCACGAGCGCCACCGCCCAGTACTTGTCGGTGATGCCGAGCCAGCCGCCGGTCGACTTGCCGGGGGTGATCTGGCGGTCCTTCTCGACCTCGGAATAGTCGATCTCGGTCAGGCCCTGCTCGCCGGTGACGCCGATCAGCCCTTCGTGCAGCACGAAGATCGATGCGGTGTCCGGCTTGTTGAAGCGGGTTGTGCGCCCGTAATTGGCGAGCGCGACCGGCGCGCCTGAGGCATTCGTGACGCTGTCGGAGATCGTGAACATGTAGTTCCGGTCGACCGCGATCGTGCGGCGGAACGTCAGTCCGCGGTCGTTCTCGAAAACGAGCGTGACGGGGGTGGTGTCGGTGAGGCGACCCTCGCCCTCGACGCTCCAGACCGTGTCGGGGCCGGGCACGGCGCCGGTCTCGGCGCTGCCGACATAACCGACCTCGGCGAAGAATCCCGTCGCGAGCTGGGCCGGGTTGAGGAGTTCGATGTTGGGCGAATTGCGCTCGACCGTGGTGCGGTAGTCCTTGAGCCGCAGGTCGTCGATGCGCGCGCCGACGAGGTTGACCGAGCCGGAAAGGCGGGGCGTCTCGATGGCGACGCGGCGGTTGCCGGCGACGACCTGGTCGCGCGAGGCGGCCGCGCTCGGCTGGGTGCCCGGTATCCCGGCGCCGGGGATCGCGGCACCCGGCGTCGCGGGCTGGGAGGTGGAAGGTATCGTGCCGTCGATGCCCGGCTGTGCCTGCTGCTGGGCTGCCTGCCGCTCCGCCTCGATCTGAGCCGTCTCGCGCTGGGCCTCGATGCGCGGGTTCATGTAGAACACCTGCCACAGCGTCAGGATCAGCACCGATAGGGCGATCGTGATGAAGAAGTTGCGGTTGTTTTCCATTTCCGGCCCTTCAGCCCTTTCCACGGACGCGTTGCGTCAGTTCGGCCTGCAACGCGGCGAAGGGCGCCGCAAGCAACTCGCGGCGCCCGATGATCACATAGTCGTGGCCCGGGGCCATCTCGGCGCCGGCACCAAGCTGGACCGCAGCGCGAAGACGCCGCTTCACGCGGTTGCGCTCGACGGCGTTGCCGACCTTGCGCGAGACGGTCAGCCCGAAACGTGGCGGTTCCGCGTCCCCGCGATCAAGCGCCTCGACGAGGAAATATCGGCCCCGCCGCTTCTGGCCGGACCGCGCCGCGAGAAACTGTGCACGCTTGGTGAGGCGTCCAGTATCCGTGTGGCGGGACATCCGGGATTCGCGGCCCGAATGCCTCAGGCCGAAAGGCGCTTGCGGCCGCGGTTGCGGCGAGCGGCGACGACGCCGCGTCCGCCCTTGGTCGCCATGCGGGCACGGAAGCCATGCCGGCGCTTGCGGACGAGCTTGGAGGGTTGATAGGTGCGCTTCATTTGTTTCGATACCGCGGGGTGCGGCCCTTCTTCGTTCTGACTCTGAAAGAGCAGGAGCGTTTTTTTGTCGTCCCGGCGTCGGCGCAACCAAAGAAGCGCCGGACGGATGGCCCGAGCGTGAGCGGCTTATAGGTAGCACCGGCTTCCGAGTCAATTCTCGGGCACGCGCGAGGGCCATGCCATCAATTCGGGGTGAGGGGCCCGATACGCGCCCTCAATAGCCGGTGAGACCGGCCATGAGCGGCTTGCATTCGTGTGGTTTCAGGCGGAATGCAATAGCCCGTAAGCCGGCCGCCGCTGCTTTGGCATGTCGACGCGGGCGGTCCGATGCTCTACCAAATGGCGGTACCTGACGATGGCGGAAGGCTTGCTTGCAGGGGGTGAGGACACGCGCACCGAGCGCAAACGGGCACGTCCCGCCGTGTGGCGGTTCGCGCCGCTCGCCGTCGTGGCCCTTGGCCTCGTCGCGGGCTACGCTATGGGCTGGCATCACTATCTGAGCCTCGACTACCTGGCCGAGAGCCGGGACGCGCTGAGGGCGAAGGTCGACGCCCACTATGGCCTGGCGCTTGGCGGCTTCTTCCTCTTCTACGTGATCGCCGTGGCGTTCTCATTTCCGGCTGCGTCCGTTCTGACCATATTCGCCGGCTTCCTCTTCGGCGTGCTTGTCGGCGGGTCGCTGGTCGTGCTTGCAGCGACGATCGGTGCCTCCATCCTGTTCCTGGCGGCCCGCACCGCCTTCGGAGGAGCACTGAAGCGCCGCCTGGGCACGCGGCTCGCCAGAATGGCGCAGGGCTTCGAGGACGACGCCTTCGGGTATCTGCTGATCCTGCGCCTGGCCCCCGTCTTCCCCTTTTTCGTCGTCAACATCGCGCCGGCCTTCTTCGACGTCCGGCTCAGGACCTTCGTGGCCGCCACCTTCCTCGGCATCCTGCCGGGAACCTTTGCCTACGCCTATCTGGGAAAGGGCGTCGACAGCGTCATCGCCGCGGCCGAGCGGGGCGAGGGGGGACTGTCTGCGTCTGATCTCGTCACGCCCGAGATCACGATCGCGCTCGCCGCGCTCGCGCTTGTCGCCGCACTCGCCACCATCGTAAAGAGACGCGCACGTAGCTGAAGATCCCGCCTCGCGGAGCCTTTCCCATGCCAACCTTGCTCACCCCCGACATCTGCGTCATCGGCGCGGGCTCCGGTGGGCTCTCCGTCGCCGCCGCCGCCGCCGCTTTCGGCGTGCCGGTCGTGCTGGTGGAGAAGGGCAGGATGGGTGGCGACTGCCTGAACTATGGCTGCGTGCCGTCGAAGGCGCTGATCGCGGCCGCGCGGCATGCCCAGACGATGCGCGAGGGCGAGGCGTTCGGCATCGGCGCGGTCGAGCCGGAGGTCGCCTTCGGCAGGGTCATGCGGCACGTCCACGAGGTGATCGCGGCGATCGCGCCGAACGATTCGGTCGAGCGCTTCACCGCGCTCGGCGTCCGGGTCGTGCAAGCCGAGGCGCGCTTCGTCGACGACCGCACCGTGGCTGCCGGCGATTTCGAGATCCGCGCGCGTCGCTTCGTCGTCGCCACCGGTTCCTCGCCTGCGGTGCCGCCCATTCACGGCCTCGACCGGGTGGATTTCCTCACCAACGAAACCGTGTTCGATCTGAAGCGTCTGCCGTCCCGCCTGGTCGTCATCGGCGGCGGGCCGATCGGCCTGGAACTCGCCCAGGCCTACGGGCGCCTCGGATCGCAGGTGAGTGTGGTGGAGGCCATGACCCCGCTGGGCAGGGAGGACGCCGAGGCCTCGGCCGTCGTCATCGCCGCACTCAGGGCGGAAGGCGTCGCCATTCTCGAAAAGACCAGGGTATCCAGCGTGGAGCGCCACGGCAGGTCCGGCGTGCGCGTCTATGTCGAGGGCGCCGACGGCACGACCAGCATCGACGGGACGCATCTCCTCGTCGCCGCCGGCCGCAGGGCAAATGTCGAGGGGCTCGGCCTCGAGCGCGCCGGCATCGCGCATGACGCCCGCGGCATCAAGGTGGATGACGGCCTGCGATCGACCAACCGGCGCGTCTACGCCATCGGCGATGCTGCCGGCAGGCTGCAGTTCACGCACGTCGCCGGCTACCATGCGGGGCTGGTGGCTAGGTCCCTGCTCTTCCGCCTGCCAGTGCGCGAGAAGCCGGGGATCATCCCGTGGGTCACCTTCACCGACCCGGAACTGGCGCAGGTTGGGCTGGGCGAGGAAGAAGCGCGCCGCCGCCATGGCACGATCCGCGTGCTCCGCTGGCCCTATTGCGAAAACGATCGCGCCCAGGCCGAACGTCGAGTATCGGGCTTCGTCAAGCTCGTAACGACGCGTCGGGGCCGGCTGCTCGGTGCGACCATCGTCGGCGCCGGAGCGGGAGAGATGATCAACCTCTATGCGCTCGCGGTGTCCAGGCGGATGGGGGTGCGCGACCTCGCCGGAATGGTCTCGCCCTATCCTACCATGGCGGAAATTGGCAAACGCGCCTCGATTGCCTATTTTTCGGAAGCGACGCGCAAGCCCTGGGTGCGGGGTCTCGTGCGCTTCCTGCAGCGGTTCGGCTGAGGAGGCGTGGGAGGCAGGCCCGCGTGCCGCGGCACGCGTCGCCGGGAGCAATGATGCGCGGCAACGCCGACGAGAGCGAGACGGAGGAGATCGGGCAGCCCGGCCGCGACGGCAGGGTGTCCGTCATGCGTCGTCTGTCGACCAAGCTCCTTTTCCTGACGATCCTTTTCGTGCTGATCGCCGAGATCCTCATATTTCCGCCTTCGCTCGCCAATTTCCGGCTGCAGTGGCTCGAACAGCGTCTCGCGACGGCCGCCGCCGTCGGCGTGGTCCTGATGGGCACCCAGCCGGAGGAACTCGGTCGCGAGGCCCAGAACGAGGTCTTGCAGGCGACCGGCGCGATCGCGATCGCGGTGCGCGATGCCGGCGCGTCGCGTCTCATGGTCGTCTCGCCCATGCCCCCCCAGGTGGACGTCCACGTCGACCTGGAGGCGACGGGCGCGTGGGAGGCGATGCGAGGTGCCGCCTCGACGCTTTTTCTTGGCGGCGACAAGGTCCTTAGGGTCACCGGCCGTCCCGGCATGGGCGACCGCGAGTTCGAACTGCTTCTGCCGGACGACCGCCTGCGCGAGGCCATGCTCGCCTACGCCCGCAACATCGCGCTGCTGTCGCTCCTGATATCGGTGATCACCGCGGCCCTCGTCTACGCCGCCATCCACGCGATGATGATCAGGCCGATCCGCGAACTGCGGCGATCGATGCTGCGCTTCGCGGCCGCGCCCGACGACACGGCGCGCGTGATGCAGCCCAAGGACCGTCGCGACGAGCTCGGCGTGGCCGAACGCGGGCTCGCCGACATGCAGCGACAGCTGCAGCGTACCCTCGGCGAGCAGAAGCACCTCGCCGATCTCGGCCTGGCGGTTTCCAAGATCAACCACGACATGCGCAACATACTGGCCTCCGCGCAGTTGATCTCCGACCGCCTGCGCGCGATCCGCGATCCCAAGGTGCAGAACTTCGTGCCCAAGCTCGTGCGGTCGCTCGATCGCGCGGTGGGCTATACCGAGAGCGTGCTCGCGTATGGACGGGCGCATGAGCCGCCGCCGTCGCGTCGGCGGCTGCGCCTGCGCCAATTGGTCGAGGAGGTGCACGAACTCCTCGGCGTGGAGCCCGAAACCGGTATCGAACTCGTCAACGAGATAGACCAGGAATTCGAGATCGACGCAGATTCCGAGCAGCTTTTCCGGGTTCTCACCAATCTGTGCCGCAACGCCGTTCAGGCGATGTCGGGCGACGACGGTGCCTCGGTCGTCAAGCGGCTGACCGTGTCCGGCCTGCGTATCGGAACGGTCGGCCGCATCCTGGTCGTCGATACGGGACCCGGCCTTCCCGAAAAGGCGCGCGAGAACCTCTTCGCCGCCTTCCGCGGCTCAGCGCGCAGCGGCGGAACGGGCCTCGGCCTCGCCATCGCCCATGAACTCGTGCGCGCCCATGGCGGCACGATCGAACTGGTTGACAGCGTCGGCGGCCGTACCGTCTTCGCCGTGTCCATTCCCGACCAGCCGGTGCAGCTCGACGCGGCCCGCCAGGCGATGCGCCGTCCCGCCTGACGGTGAAAGAAGCCGTTTCGGCGCTCGGGTTGCGCATCAGCCTCTGTGCACGGCGTCGATGCGGGGGCGCCTGCGGCATCGCCCGTCGGTCCGCTGTGTCGCCGATCCGGGGGAGGTGCGGGCTTGTCGGTTTTTGGCGAACATGCCCTTGCTTTTCGACACGTCAGCCTTTACCTAGCCGCCACGGCGGGCTCGGCCCGTCCGTCGGCGGATGTCTTGCCCTGCATGGCATCGCCTGCGCGCCCGTAGCTCAGCTGGATAGAGCACCAGACTACGAATCTGGGGGTCAGAGGTTCGAATCCTTTCGGGCGCGCCATTTCCAATTAATCACGCCGAGCGCGGTCGGTGCTGGTCACTGATTGGTCACTGTGGATCGCGCTGAGACTGGGGCGTCCGTTACGCCTTCGCGTACTTCGTCAGAACGGCGCCGGTGTCCAGCACACGAGCCTCGGTCAGGAACATATCCTGACGCAGCGCATGGTCCTGAAACAGTCTTGCGCCGCCGCCGAAGAGCCTGGGAACTGTGAGCAACCAGTACTCGTCGATGAGGTTGTCGCGCATGGCGGTCTGCGCGAAGGTTGGTCCTGCGAAGATCACCATGTCCTTTCCCGTCACATTCAGTCGCTCTCGCGCGACCACGTCGGCAACCGGTTCCGATGCAAGCGTAGAAGACGCCCATGCCGTTGCGTCCCTAAGGGAGCGTGAGAACACGATCTTGCGCGACCCGTTCATGAAGCGCGCGAGACGGCGATGCGGTTCGGGCGTCTCATCAGCCAGTTCGGCTGCCGGCCAATAGGCCGCCATCTCCGCCCAGGCGGCCCGACCCTAAAGTAACGTGTCGAATCGGTCGATCATGTCGAAGGTCCAGCGGTCCATGTCCGGCGACCAGGGGGGCGGCACGAATTCGCCGCCGAGGGCATTCGCATAGCCGTCCAAGCTCAGCACCATCGAAAGAATGAGTTTGCGCATGCGGCCATCCAATTGCGAATTACAACCAGTTGATCCTGCCACGCACTGCTTGCATATTGCAAGCATGAGCATTCATCCCGCCAGAGGCACCCGCCGCTCCGAGTGCCCTATCAATCTGACGATCGAGCTGCTTGGCGACCGTTGGTCGTTCATCGTGCTGCGCGACATCATGTTCGGCGGCCGGCGTCGCTATCGAGAGCTGCTGGAGAATTCCGAAGAGGGCATCGCCTCGAACATTTTGGCGGACCGGCTGAAGAAACTGACCCAAGCCGGATTGCTGACGCGCGCGGCGGACGGGAGCCACAAGCAAAAGGCGATCTACAGCTTGACCGAGCAGGCGATCACGCTGGTACCGCTTTTTGTGCAACTTGGCGCTTGGGGGCGGCGATGGCTTTCGCCATCCGCGCAATTCGCGGTCCGCGCCAAGCTGCTGGAAGACGGCGGCCCGCGCCTCTGGTCGCGCTTTGAGGATGATTTGCGCTCGGAACATCTCGGCACGCCCCGACGGCGCAAAGGACCGACCTTAGCGGAAGAACTCCGCACGGCGTTTGAGAATCTCTCGGGCTAAACAATGAACCGAGCAATTCGATTTTGCTTCAATTCAGCGCAATAACAACCACATAGCAGTTCCCAGTTTCATCCTCACCGGCGCGCCATTTTCACGAGAGCGCACCTCGTGTGTTCGGGTACCCGGCTCGCCCATCGGGCATGCGTCCCTGCTCTCGAAGCGGCCGGTCCAAGCGCTGATGGCCACGCGTGTCGGTCTGCACAGGCCTCGTGCACCGGCACACGTTGGCGGGCCGCGGCTATGCCGTACCGGACAGGACGCGATCGGTGACGATGCTCTGCTCCAGCGACGTAGCAGGGTACCAGACCTTCGCGACGACCGGCGCGGCGGGCAAGGCAGCAACACGAACCGGTCGGGCATGTGAATGAACGGGAGGCGTCGTGTGACGGCTGAAACGAACCGTTGGATTTCCGTATCCCCGGCGGAGCAGCCGAAGCGCCTCACGGCGCGAGCGACCGCTTGATGCGCATCAATGCGGAACCTCGGCGCCGCCGGTAGAAGGACCGGCAGCAGAGAGGAGGTTGTCCATGTCCACGACCATCGCCACCGCCAAATCCGGTACCGATCAGCCGTTCATCGCGAACGGACAGAAGTTGTTCCTGGCGTCCGCGCGCCTGCAGGCGCACGCTTTCGGGGCAGCGATGCGCTACCAGATCGAGATGCTGGGATTCCTGAAGCACCGCTACGAGCAGGACGTGAAGCTGGTCGACGAACTCGTGTCGAGCGACGAATTCGCCGACGCCTTCGATGTCGTGTCCGTCTTCATGCAGAACGCCGCCACCGAATACACCTCCGAAGCGGGAAGGATGGCCAGCATCGGTTCGAAGCTTGGTTCCCAGACGGCCCGCCAGATGCGCAGGCAGGCCAACGAAATCGTCGGGGATGTGGCGACGCGGACGGTCGGCTGAGGGCACTGGTCCGATCGCGTTCTCCGGTACGTCCGCTTCCCTTCGCCTGAAGGACAAGGAGGCACCCATGTTCGCCACCAATGTCGGTGCGGTCGATCGCGCCATCAGGATCGTCATCGGGTTGGCGATCCTGTCGCTCTTCTTCCTCTACCCGGCCAGCGAGTGGCGCTACGCCAGTCTTCTGGGCGTCGTTCCCCTGCTGACCGGAGCCTTCGCCACATGTCCGCTCTACAGCATGCTGGGCCTGTCGACCTGCTCCGCCGGGCGGAGTTGAGGAAGACGTGCGGAGCCGCCTCCGCCGGCTCTAATGCTCGATCAATGGTTTGGATCGTCCTTCATGCGTCCCCAGGGCGCGCGGTGATCCGGGGGTGAACGATGTCGACGGCGGAATATGATCACCCGAACCGGCTCGTCGTCGCATTCGTGGCGGCGGTCCTGGCCCCGTCGAGTTGCCCGGCGCATGCCGAGACGGCTGGCAGGAGCCTGGTCCAGATGAACTGCGCTCGATGCCACGCCATCGACCGCGGCGATACCAGCCGGCATCCGGAGGCGCCGGCATTCCGCGATCTTCACAATCGATATCCCCTGGACGCCCTCGAAGAGGCGTTCGTCGAGGGCATTTCGGTCGGGCATCCCGACATGCCGGAATTCGTTGCCTCGCCTCCACAGATAGAGGCGATCATCGACTATATCGAGACGCTGGCGCCCTGAAGTGCAGCGAGATCAATAGGAGCGCGGCATCCCCAGCACGTGCTCCGACAGGTAGGACAGGATCAGGTTCGTCGAGATCGGGGCCACCTGGTAGAGCCGCGTTTCGCGGAACTTGCGCTCCACGTCGTATTCCTCGGCGAAGCCGAAGCCGCCATGCGTCTGGATCGCGGCGTTTGCCGCCTCGTTGGACGCGTCGGCCGCGAGCATCTTGGCCATGTTGGCCTCGGCGCCGCAGTCGAGCCCGGCCTCGTATCGCCTGGCAGCCTCCTTCACCATGAGTTCGGCGGCGCGCATGTTGGCGTAGGCGCGCGCGATGGGGAACTGGATGCCCTGGTTCGCGCCGATCGGTCGGCCGAAGACGGAGCGCTCCCTCGCGTAGGTCGATGACTTCTCGATCAGCCATTTCGCGTCGCCGACGCATTCGGCCGCGATCAGGATCCGCTCCGCGTTCATGCCCGAGAGTATGTAGCGGAAGCCCTTGCCTTCCTCTCCGACGAGGTTTTCCGCCGGCACGCGGACGTTGTCGAAGAAAACCTCCGTCGTGGCGTGGTTCATCATCGTGCGGATCGGACGGATCGTCAGCCCGTTGTCCAGAGCGGAACGCATGTCGAGGATGAAGACCGAAAGCCCTTCGGTCTTTTTGGCCACCTGGTCCTTGGGCGTGGTGCGGGCGAGAAGCAGCATCAGGTCGGAATACTCGGCGCGCGACGTCCAGATCTTCTGGCCCGAGACGACGTAGTGATCGCCCTCGCGGCGCGCGAAGGTACGTATGGAGGTGGTGTCCGTCCCGCTGGTCGGTTCCGTGACGCCGAATGCCTGCATGCGCAGTTCGCCCGCGGCGATGGGCGGCAGGTACTTCTGCTTCTGCGCATCGCTGCCATGACGCAGGACCGTGCCCATCACATACATCTGCGCGTGGCATGCCGCCCCGTTGCAGCCGGCCCGCTGGATCTCCTCCAGCACGGCGGCGGCGGCCGACAGCGTGAGTCCCGCCCCGCCATATTCCTCCGGGATGAGCGTGGCGAGGTAGCCGGCCTGCGTCAGCGCGTCGACGAACTCCTCGGGATAGGCGCGCTTCTCGTCGAGCCGGCGCCAGTATTCGCCGGGGAAGCGCTCGCAAAGCCGTCGGACCGCCTCGCGGATTTCGATGTGGTCCTGTGCTTCGAACATTTCAGGTGCTCCTTGCGCGGTGCTGCGCGGCCGTATGTGCCGACGTTGGAAAGATGCAAAGGCTGCGGACCGGCCTGTCGCGTGCGAGATCTCTGGCGTTGACTGTCGGAATGGTGCGGTGCGCCGAACTCTGCCCGGATCGCTCGAGCTTGACGACGCGGGCGCCCGCATCCGCGAGGCGCGAACTGGCGAGAGGCGCCGCCACCGCCTGTTCCAGTGCCACGACCGATATGCCCTGCAGCGGGCCTGTCATGGCGTCCTCCTGAGGTTGTCCATCGGCGAGACATCACACCGCCACCATCGAGCGGGTCAAATAGCGTTTCTGGATTGCGGCTATACGGATGCGTTGTAGCGGCCCGAGGCGGGGCACTCAGGGAAAGAGCGCGGGCTCGTCGGGTTCGCTGGGCAGCGAGGCGGTCCAGACTTTCTCGGCGACGAGACGGCGCAGCACCGTCCAGCTCAGTTGCGCGATCGCGCGGGGCGCGGCGTTGAGCGGGCGTTCCGTCGAATAGGCGAGATAGACCTTGCGCGTCAGCGCCGGATTGGAGAAGTGCCACGCGCGGAACCGGCCGTCCGCCACGTCCTGGTCGATCGCCATGCGCGGCAGGATGCCGTAGCCGATGCCCCGATCGACCAGCTTCTTGATCTGGTTGTAGGAATCGATCTCGATCTCCGGCGCGATCGACGCGCCGACCGACGCCGCGCTCTTGTCGATCAGTTCGCGCAATCCGTGGCCGGGCCCCGGGACGATCAGCGGCAGCGCGACGATGTCGCTGAACCGCACCGTGTCTTTCCTCGACTTGAACCCGGCCTGCCGGCCTGCATTGGCGAACAGGCAGATCTCCTCCGACAGGCCCAGATGGTAGGCAATGCCGCGGGGATCGGAGGTCGCGTAGATCATCGCGAGATCGATCTCGCCCTTGCGCAGCCAATCCAGCACATAGCCGCTCATGGCCTCCACGACGCGGATCCGGACGTCGGGAAACCGTTCCTTGGCGGCCTCGATTAGCGGCACGGCGAGAAGTTCGCTCACCGTCCCGGGCAGACCGAACCGGACGTCTCCGCGCGGCTTGGCCTGGACGCCCCGCACGCTGTCGGGAATCTCGGCGAACTCCGCCAGCACGCGCTTGGCATGCGTCATCAGCCGGCTTCCGGCGTCAGTCGTCTTCACGCCATTGGGGCTCCGGAACAGGAGCGACACGCCGAGCTCCAGTTCCATCTGCCGCACATGATGGCTCAGCGCGGGCTGTGCGACGTGGAGGACATTCGCGGCCTTCGAGAAGGAGCCGCTCTCGACCACCTGGGCGAAGTATCGCAGCTGTCGTGAATCCACTGGCCGTTTTCCCACCGGATCGGGCCCGGAAATTCGCGCACCGATAAAGTTTCGTTATATTGCGTGGGGCAGATAGCGGCAATTCCATCTAGGTACGGGTCACCGGCCCCGCTGCGTCGAGCGGCTCGGCCGTGGCACCCACGACCTTCGCGGCTCGCCTGCCGGATCGCAGTGCCACCAGACAAGCAGAGTGATCCGATGTTCACCGGCAATGCTCTAGAAATGCTCGCCCGGCTTGAAGGGGCCGATGCGCATTCCGGCCGCCACGAGATAGGCGGTCGACCAGCCGATCAGCAGGAAGCCGTTCAGCCCTTCCAGCGCCGACAAAAGCCGCCATTCGGCATGTGCGACGACGTCGCCGTAGCCGACCGTGGCGAAGGTCGCGGCCGAGAGGTAGAGCGCGGTCTCGAGGTCCGGCACCGCGTCGAGCGCGAGATAGAGTATCGCCCAGCCCCAGACTTCGACAGTCATCAGGGCGAACAGGCCGAGCACCACGCTCACCATGGCAACGATCCGGCTGCGTCGGCCGTGCATCCGGAACCGCGCCACCACATGCGTCATCACCCACGTGATGGCGATGAGCCCAAATGTGTGGACGATCACCGACAGGCTGATCATGGCGGTGCCGATCGCAATGTTCAGGGCGAGTGTCACCGGGCGCGGCTCCGCATGGTTGGCGGGCGGGACGGAAATCCGTTCCGGTGCAATTTCAGTCCAGACCGCCTGTCTTGGCAAGTCCGTCCTCAGGCAGGCGCCTCGCGCACCTTATCCGCGCCGGAACTCCCGCCGCGCTCCGCGCGCGCCCGCGAGAGGCGCTCGATCCGGTCATCGAGGAACCGTTCGAAATCGTCGGTCAGGCGTCCGCAGCAGCGGATCAGCATCCCGCGCGCGATCAGGCGCGCGGTTTCGCGCTTGGTCAGGGTTCCCCCGGTCGCGGGCGAGATCAGTGCCTTGGCGAGCCCGCCCGCCCTCAGGCGCGGGTCGAACGCCAAGCGGTCGGTGGTGCGAAAGACCCGTCTCTGTTCCGGCGTGGCCTCGCGCCAGGCTGCTCGCTGCAGGACCTGGATCGCCCGCTTGAGATCGAATTCCCGCTTGTAGTAGCCCGCCGCGTTGCCCAGGTCGCGGGTCGTCTGCTCGCCATTGGCGGCCCACACGCCGAGCGGTTCCATCGCCACGTGAATGTCGTCGACGATCGAGTATGTACGCATGTATTCCTGCAGCGTCGCCGTGCATGAAAATCCGATCTCGAGCGCGCTCCGTGCGCGCGAAGACCAGAAGAGCGCGCCGTTCGACACGCCGATGCCCGCGATGAGCGACAGCCTGAATTCCTCCGGCGCGTATACGGTCTCCCGGAACATTGCGTCGAAGATCGCGGCGCCGGCCAGCGATGCCTCCTCCGTGCCGCTGTTCAATTCCACCAGCTGGTTGCGCAGCACGATCTCGACACCGTTGTCAGCCATCGCGCCGATATTGGCTTCCATGAAGCGCGGCAGGATGTAGTTGTCGTCCTCCACCACGCAGAAATAGCCGGCCTCGTGGGGGTTGGCCCGGCTGAAGCACTGGTCGATGTTCCTCGACGCGAACCGTTGCGGCCGGTTGTGATTGTAGCGGATGCGCGGATCGTCGAGGGAGGCGCAGACCGCGCGCGCGGAGGCCTCCGGATCGTCGTCGAAAACGTCGCAGACCCAGTGCGGCCACGTCTGTGCGATCAGTGAGTGAAGGCAGCGCCGCAGCGCTTCCGGCCGCCGGTAGGTGGGGGTGCGGACATGGACAAGCCGGCCGTCGCTCATGCCTCACCTCCGTTCGAGCCCACCGCCGCACGCATTTTGGCTTCGACATGCGTGACGATCTCTCGCCCGCTGCGTCGGCAGATATCGCTCGCGCGTGCGAACTCGGTCGGATCGTCGACATGGACGCAGGCGCCTGCGACCTTGGGCATGAAGCCGAGGGCGTAGAGGCCGGCAAGCCCGTGCGCGGCCACGTTCGTCTCGTGACTGGAGGATATGGCCGCCAGCCTGATCCACGTGGCGTTCGCCGTCGGAAACTCCGTCAGGCCGCAGGAGCGATAGGGTGGCACGCGGATCGAAACATGCGTGGCGCCGACCGGACGTGCCGCTGCAGGCGGTTCCCAGCCGGGCTCGGCGGAAAGGGTGACGAAAGCCGGCGGGTTCGTCTCGCTCCGGTCTTTCCGGCGCCGCGTGAAATGCTCTCGCGCCGCTCCTCCGAGCGGACGCACGAGCGCCGGGCGCCGGACCATCTGCGAAAGCGCGCCGGGGACGTCGCGGCACTTCAGCGATGCGACGAGACGCTCGAAGGCCAGGCCGGCTTCCAGCGCGGCTAGCCGGCGGTCGAGCAGCCCGGAAAGGCCGGGTGCGAGGAAGCTGGAGGTGCGAACCAGGGCAAGATGATTCTCGATCATCGCAGCCAGGCTTGCTTCCGAGAGCCTGTGGGAGATCGAACCTGGATGCCTGCGGTAAAGATAGAAGGGCTCGGGCAGCACGTGCAGGCGGGCGCCCGAAAGAATGAGCCGCAGCAGCAGGTCGTAATCCTCGCCGATCCTGACCGTCTCGTCGTAGCGAAGCCCGTCCAGCCTCGCGCGACGCAACAGCGGTTTCAGATAGCCGAGTGGGGGCAGGCCCGACCCGGCCGTGTTGCTGACGACGAATTCCTCCGCGGTGACATGACGCGCGCCGGCCGCCGCCGCGTCGCCCAGCAGTGTGCGCGCCGCGTGGGGATCGCCGTCGGCGAAGTGGAGCAGATCGTCGGCGATCAGGTCGGTGTCCAGGTCTCGTGCCGCGGCGACGAGCCGCTCGAGCCTTTCGGGATGGATGATGTCGTCTGCGTCGACGATCGCCACCCATTCGCCTCGCGCGACGTCCAGCGCCCGGTTGCGTGCGGCGCCGGGTCCGCCATTGTCAGCGGCCGTGAGGAGCCGGACCCGAGCGTCGGTGCGAGCGCTCTCCTGCACGATGGCGACCGATCGATCTGACGAGGCATCGTCCGAAACGATCACCTCGATGTCTTCGAGCGTCTGGGCCAGCACCGATCGCAAGGCGCGCGCGATATGGCGTTCGCCGTCATGGTTGGCCATCACCACCGAGACGAGGGGCGGGCGGCCTGTACGATCAGGGGCGGACATGGCGCGGTCCCGCGATTTGCTGCGAAGTTCTCGACGCCGTCGATGATGAACCCGCCGGCGACGATCGCCCGGCGGAGGGCGGGGTCACGAAAACGGGGTTCAGGTCGAAGGAAATACGAGACACGAGCGCAAATTAGCGCTACCAATGTTGCAGCGCAACAAGAGTATGTCGCAAAGCAAAGAATGACGGATTTGTGACGAAATATCAGTCAGTTTGCTCAATTCGACAGCAACCGACAAGGTTCGCGGGTGCATCGATTGTCCGGGCGGATGAAGGATCTGTTGTGTTGCAGTGCAATATGAAAATTGATCGCGTTGAAGGATGCGTGTGATGGCCTTGAGAGGAGCCGTGCGCTCGGTCGTGGAGCAGGTGCTGGGGATGCCCGCCAGCCGCCGGCTTTCGCACAATCTGGCGCGGCTCGGGCTGCATGGTCTGGGGGTGGGGCTGCCTCCGTCGCCTGAACGCAGCGGTGAGACCTATTTCCTGCAGCAGCTCTTCCGGTCCGAATCCTGTGCGCTGGCGCTCGACGTCGGGGCCAACGTCGGCGACTACACGGCCGCGCTTCTCGGCTTCGGCGTTGGCAGGGTCGTCGCCTTCGAGCCTGTACCGGCTTCGGCGGAGGCGGTGGCGCGGCGCTTCGCCTCCGATCCGAGGGTCACGCTGGTGCGCGAGGCCGTCGGCGAATCCGATGAACGCATCCTGCTGAACGTTCCCTCCGACAGCGAGACGTCCGTGCTGGCATCGCGCGGTTCGGGCGCGAGCGCATTCACGACCGCCCCCCTCAATCGTATCGAGGTGCCGATGGTGACGCTCGACACGGCGGTGCGGCGCCTTGGAGGCGAGCCGGATTTCCTGAAGATCGACGTGGAGGGGTTCGAGCCGGAGGTGCTTGCGGGAGCGCGCGACCTGATCGCGTCGGGAAGCCTCAAGGCCGTGCAGATCGAGTTTTCCTACCACCACCTGCTGCGCGGCACGACGCTCCTGACCTTCGAGGCCCATCTGCCGGGCTATCGCCTCTTCCGCATCGCCGCCCGCTCGCTGCGGCCGGTAGAGACCTCGCACTATCTCGGCACGATCTACGGCTTCAGCAACATCGTCGCGCTTCGACCCGACATGGCCGACAGGTTGCGGCACATGATCTGACGGCACGCGCCGCCGTCGACGCCGGACCGCCGAAGGGAAGGATAGAGTGATGCCATCAATTCCGGACAGCCGCGGAAGGTCGGTTGCGTTGATGACCGCCGTTCTGGCCATACTGTCGGGCGGAGCCGCGCTGGCCGACGAACAGCCCTCCTTTCTCGACGATTTCGCGACATTCGACCGGACGAGGTGGTTCGCGTCGGATGGCTGGTACAACGGCAACTGGCAGAACTGCACCTGGTCGAAGCGCCAGGTGGCGCTTGGCGGCGGCGTTCTCACGCTGAGCTTCGCACGCCAGAGGCTGCGGGACCGCGACTATGTCTGCGGCGAGATCCAGACGCACAAGCGATACGGCTTCGGCACCTACGAGATCCGTCTCAGGAGCGACAGGGCCGTGGGGCTGAACAGCGCTTTCTTCACCTATGTCGCGCGTCCCCACCACGACGAGATCGACTTCGAGATCCTCATGAAGGACCCGTCGCGGATGACGGTGAACACCTTCGTGGCCGGCAAGCCCCGGCACGGCGCGTCCTTCGAGGTTCCGGGCGGCACCGATGGTGGTTTCAACGATTATGCATTCGTGTGGGAGAAGGACCGCCTGCGCTGGTACCTGAACGGGCGCCTCGTCCACGAGGTGAGCGAGAACGAGGCATCCCTGCCGCAACTGCCTCAGAAGATCTACGTCAGCATCTGGGGCAGCGACACCTTCACCGAGTGGCTGGGACGGTTCGAGGACCCCGGACGCAAGGTCACGCTGGAGGTCGAGCGCGTCGCCTTCACGAGGCTTGGCGATTCCTGCCAGTTTCCGGATTCGGTCGCATGCGCCCTGGACTGAAGCGCCCCGGGCCGGCCCGTCGGTCCGGCCGAGCCCGCATGAACCTTTGCGGTGAAAACCCATGAAGCTCGTCTATTTCCGCGGCAAGGTCCCGAACTTCGGCGACGAGTTGAATCCCTACCTTTGGCAGCGGCTGCTGCCGAAAGGTTTCCTGGACGACGACGACGGCGAGCTCTTCCTCGGCATAGGCTCGATCCTCTGGGACACCTTTCCCAGGGAGGCGCGGAAATTCGTGCTGGGCTCGGGCTATGCCGGCTATACCGGCGTTCCCGACGTCCACGACGGATCCTGGCAGATCGAATTCGTGCGCGGGCCGGACTCGGCCTCCGTGCTGGGCATCGACGGCGACCGGGCGATCTGCGACGCCGCCGTTCTCCTCCGCGGCATCGACCTGCCCCCTCCGGCAGCCCCGATCGACGTCGCCTTCATGCCGCACTACGAGAGCCTCGACCGCGGCCTGTGGGAACGGGCCTGCGAACTGGCCGGCGTGAGGCTGATCGATCCGCGCGGCGACGTCGAGACGATCCTGTCGGAACTGCGCGCCACGCGTCTTCTTGTGACCGAGGCCATGCATGGCGCGATCGTCGCCGATGCGTTGCGCACGCCCTGGGTGGCTGCTCTGCCTATAAATCCAAGCCACCGTTCAAAATGGCGGGACTGGTCAGGGGCTCTGTCGCTCGATGTCCGACACGAAACGTTGCGCCCGTCCAACCTCATGGAATTCTACGTTGCGGCGACCGGAGGCAGGGGCAGCCTGCGCGGCCGGACCGGAATGATCAACGCCAGCCATGTCGCGCGGCCGCTCAACAGCCTGTTGACCTGGCGCGCGGCGCGCCAGCTTCGCCGCCTCGCGGAATGCGAGCCGCAGCTCAGCGCGGATGCGCGGATCGCGGAGGTGACCGAAAGGGCCCTCGAAGCCGTCGACCGGTTCGTGCGCTCGCGCGCCGCCGCGAGAGCCTGAGGCGTCAGGCGGCGCGGTCGTCCAGCGCGGGCCGGGCCTGCGCGCGCGCCCATTCAACCGCCTCGGCAAGGGACGAGGCGCGGTGCGCAAGGTCCGTCGTGCCCGAAAAGGCGGACATGAAGCGCCCGACCTTGCCGTAGCTGTTATCCAGCGCGGCATGCGGCTTGCCCATGAGCAGCGAGATGATGTGGACATGCAGCCGGTCGGTGACGACCGCGCGACCGCGCGACAGCTGCCTGACGCCGCGACGAAGCCGCTCGCGCGCGGCCGCGTCGAACTTGGCCGGCTTCATCTCCGCACGATGCAGGGCCGCCCCGACCATAGCCAGCGCCTTCACCGCCTGCATCCGCCGTCGCGGCTCGGTGATCCAGTCTTCCACTGGAATGCCGGTGAGCGCCGCCTCGTCATGGCCCAGCGTGCGTTCTATGTCGGTGCGCAGCATGGCGAGCACCGGAAAGATCGCGGGCGCGGCTGCCTCGATCGCGCCGATGCAGAAGGCCATGTCCGGGCACAGCCGCACCTCGCAGTCGAAATGCGTCAGGGCGAAGTCGCGCGATTCTTCGTCGCGGACGAGGAGCACGAAGCGCTTGTGCCTGGCGATGATGCGCGCGGTCTCGTCGGCCCGTTCGCGCGAGGAGAAATGGATCGACTGCGGCAGTTGCACGACCAGCCGGTCGGGAAAGCGCTGCAGGATGGCCTCGCGAAGCTCCTGGTGGCCGCCCCAGATATCGCCGAAATTGCCGCCGCCATGGATGAAGACGGGGCCTTCCGGAACGGCTTGCGCGAGCCTGTCGGCCGAAAAGTCAGACAGCGCGCTGACATGGCTCGGCGCGACGCCGAAGCGGTCCCGGAAATAGGCCATCTCGCCGATCCAGATCGCCGAATCGCCGACGTTCCGGTAGTCGGGAAAGTCCACGAGCGCGAAGGGTTCGCCGGTGACGAATTCGCCGAGCGCGGCGTGGATCGCCTCCTGAAGCCGGGCGATGAGCGAGTGCCTCGTTTCAGTCATGCAAGACCTTCCATGTGAGATGTGCGTCGGTGCGGCGAGGGTTCACGGCCGGTGTCCCTTCGGCCGGCGCAGGCCTGCGTATGCCTGGGCGACGAGCGCGGCGAGTTGCGTCTCGGGCCCCTGCGGGCGACCGCTCACCCACCACAGGAGCGCGGTCGTGGCGCAGTAGGAGGTGAGGGCGGTCGCCCCCTGCAGCGCGATCCTGGCAATCAGGCCGGTGGTCGTATCGGGGAAGGGCACGACATGGCCGACCGTTGCCGTGGCCGCGACGAGAACGCCGACCGCGACGAACGCACGAAGGTTCACCGCGAGTTGCGCGCCGAGTCCCAACCCCGTGAAGCGACGTACCAGGAACATGTCGACGGCGATGCCGACGAGCCCCGACACGACGCGCGCGACCACGACGCCGCGCAGGCCGTCGAGATGGAGTCCGAGGCCGACCACCGGCACGCGGAAGGCGAGCATCTGTGCGCTGCGGACGAAAAGCGGGCGTGTTTCGCCGAGCGCCATCGCCAGCGGCTGGACGAGCGAGCCCAGGGTCTGGAACGCGATGACGAAGGCGAGCACCTCGACGACGAATATTGCCGGAACCCATTGTGCGCCGAGCACGAGCCTGACGAGCGGGTCGGCGAGCATCGCTGCCGTCGCACCCAGCGGCAGCGCCACCGCGGTGACCACGGCCTGCGTGCGCTGGTATCCCGCCGCGAGTCGCGCCGGGTCCGATGCGATCTGCGTGAAACCGGGAAATATGGCCTGCGTCAGGGGCGAAACGGTCTCGCGCGTCGGAATCGAGGCGAGGTTGCTGCCGACCGAATAGAAACCGAGATCGGCACGGCCCAGGAACTTGCCGATCAGCAGGTGGTCGAAGCGCCAGTTGATCGTGTTGAGGATCTGCGCCAGCGTCAGCCACACCGAGAACGACATCAGTTCGCGCGCGTGGCGCAGCGTCACGCGGGGCCGGAACGGCAGGAAGGCGTAGGACAGCAGGACGTTGACCAGTTGCGCGGCGATGATCCCGGCCACCAGCGCCCAGTAGGACCGATAGACGACCGCGATCGCGATCATCGTCAGCGCGCCGACGAACTTCTGGGCGACGTTGAGGACGAAGTCCTGCCAGAAGATAAGGTCGCGCTGCAGCATCACCCGCCGCGGATTGGTCAGCCCGGCAAGCAGCGCACTCGCGCCCAGCGCGATCATCACGGCCACCAGCCGCGGCTCCTCGTATAGGGCGGCCGCCGGCAGCGCCGCCGCGAAGAAGATCGCCGACACGAGCAGGCCGCGCAACGCGTTGACCGTGAAGGCGGAGCTGAAGTGGAACTCGGTCGGCGCGCGGTTGCGAATGATCGCGTCGTTCATCGCGACGTCCGTCACCGCCGTGACGATCGCCAGCATCGTCGTGGCGAGGGCTACCAGTCCAAAATCCTCCGGCGTCAGCATGCGCGCCACGATGAGCGTGCTTGCGACGGCGAGGAGGTTCGCGATCAGCCTTCCGGAGGTGATCCAGATGCTTCCCTTCAGAAGGCGCCCGGCGATCCCCTGGCTCATCCGTGGCCGCTCTCCAAGTTGCCTCCGCCGGCTGCGGGGGTTGCGAAGAACTCCTCCGCGAGCCCACGGTCGAGCGTCCGCAGGCGCCGCAGGTTCTTCACCAGCCTGTGCGGACGCCGCCATGCCGCGCCGCTGAGGAAGTACATCCTCAGCATGTTGCCCGAGCCGCTGTGCGCGCCGGCATGGCCGACGCGATAGACGGCCCCGTGGAAGGGCAGCGGTTCGAGGCTGGTCCCCGTCCTTGCGAGGAGCAGTTCGGCCACGCCCCGATGACTGCCGAGCAGGCTAGCGATCCAGGCGTCGGAGGCTTCCTGCGGGCTTGCGGGCAGGCGGTAGAGGTCGGCGCTCACAATCAGCGACGTGCCGCAGTGATCGTGAAAATTGGGCTGGTCGAACACCATCTTGCCGCCGGGCGTCCACACATAGCCGCTGGCGATGTACCAGCCTGGCTTCGTGGCGTTGGCGGCCGCGAACCCGACCAGGCGGTTGCTGACGAAATCGTCGTCGTCGACGATCATGTAGAAGCGCGTGTCGCGCGCCGCCAGCATTCCGGCCAGGACTCGCCGCCCCTTGTCGAGCCGGAACGATTCATAGACCGCTTCCTTGTCCTGTCCGTCGAAATCGTGACGCGGGTTTGGTGGAAAATCGACGCGAACGACCTCGAACCCGACCGGAAGCGCAGGCAGGTCCGCGCCGTGGTTTGCGACGACGACCGCGCGCCATCCGGGATGGCGCTGGGCCGAGATCGACGCCACGGTCTGGGTCAGGTTCGACTTCAGAAGCGCCCAGTCCCGGGCATTGTCCGGGTGGCGGACCGGAATGACGAAGGTGATCACTGCGGTGGCGTCGTCCGGCGCTCCGCGCCGCATCGCCTGCTTCGCGCGCCCGGGCGCCGTGTCGGTGGCGAGCGGATCGATCATGTTCGCGCCAGGGAGCCGTAAAGGGCGAGGTAGTCGCGCGCCGCCCGTTCCATCGACAGGCGGCCGACGACATATGCCCTCGGATCGAAACCGGAACGCCGCGTCCAGAAGTCGTCGAAGGCGTCCTCGAAACCGGCGATCCGGAAACGGGCGCCGCACCGTTCGTCGAAATAGGGAACGCTCGTCACCCTCAGGTCCGGATCCGCGTGTCGGCGCAGCACGGGGTCAACCAGCCCGCCCTCGTCCCATGCGAGCACGGGCACGCCGGCCGCCAGCGCCTCCTGGTAGGCGAGCCCCTGCGTCTCGTGCTCGCACACGAAGATCATCGTGCGGCAGCGCTGCAGTTCGCGGTAGTAGTCGGACCGGATATGGGCGCCGTAGCGCAGCACGGTGAAGCTGCGGCCCCTGGCCTCGAGACCGGAGGTGATACGGTCGATCACGTGGGGCACGCGCTCGTCGCGATGCCATCTGATCTTGTCGTAGACGAGGACGTCGGTGACTTTCTCGTCCTGCGTTGCGACGGGGATGGCGTCGAAGTCGATGCCGACCGGCCAGATCCTCAGCTTCTCGCCGCAATAGGGGCGGTTGTAGTCCACCGCCCATTGGCATGGCTGTATGACGATGCCCATGCCATCGGCGGCGCGGCGCGTGCTCTCCGGGTCGCCCAGGTCGCCATGGCCGAACAGGGTGGGATTCGGCAGGTCGACTGCCTGGATCGCGCTCGGATAGCCGGCGAGGCCGATCGGATAGCCGGGCCACTGCCGTGCCTGTGCGAAGTCGTTGATGCGGACCTCGCAGCCGGCCTCGCGCAACGATCGGGCGAGAGACAGGAACGCCGTGTAGAAGCCGGTATGGACCTGCCGCCGCCGAAGGCTGCGATAGACGTAGCGTGCGAGCCTGCGCGCCTCGGATCGTGCGCCGCCCAGCAGCCCCTCGCGGGCGCGGCGTTCGTAGCCATCGTAGAATAGGAGCACGATCGGCGCGCCCGAGCCGTTGCGCCGAAGACCGGCGAGTGCGTCCGGTATGGTCGGCATGATCGTCACGGCCTCGCTCCCGCCGCCTGCGCGCCGCGCCGGGGCGCCGCCGGGTCCGCGATGCGCGGGACGCCGGATCTCAGCCATGACCGGTAGCGGCTCCCGTAGACGCTTGCGGCGACGGCGACCATCGAGGCGATGGAGAACTGGAAGAACACGATCGCCTCGATGAAGCTGGTCGCCACGACGAGCGTCAGGTAGCCGGCCAGGAAAGCGCTTTCGGCCGACGGCGAGCGCAGCGCCCACCGCAGCACGCCCGCGCATGCGCCGTAGAGCAGGATCACCTGCAGGCCGACGCCGACGATGCCGATCTCGACCGCGTTCGAGATGTAGGTGTTGTGGAAGTTGAAGCCGGCCCGGCTTTCGATGCCGAACAGCGCCCACAGCGTCTCCGCCGGCGTGTGACCCTGGACCCAGAAGGCCTGGTAGCCCGTGCCGAGCAGCGGCTTGTCGGCGATGAGTTCCAGCCCCACGGTCCACAGGTCGGTTCGCCCGGTCAGCGTGACGTCCTTGCCCGTGGCGTCGAGGAAGCCGGCGAGTATCACGTCGGCGTAGGTGGCGGCCCCGAGCGCCACGAAGACCGCGCCGAAGACAAGCGCCACCGCGACGACGAGCTTCTGCGCCGCCGACAGCCTGGCGCTCGCGACGACCGCCAGGCAGGCCGCGACCGCGAGCGTCGAAGTGACCAGCGCGCCGGCCGATTGCGCGAGAAGGAGCAGCGGGGGCGCAACCAGCGCGCAGCCGAGCGCGACGAGCCGCAGCCAGGGCGAGGCATGGCGGTCGAGCACCAGCGCGAGGGCCGTCAGCCCGAACCCGACCACCACCGCCGCGAAGGCGTTCTTGCTCCCGAATATGCCGACCCATGCGCCGATGTCGTCACGGACCCGGCCGAAGGCCACGCTTCCCGTGACGCCGATGGCATAGATCGCGAAGAGACACCGCACGAGCATGCCCGGCGCAAGTCGCGTGGCGATCAGGATCGCGACGGCGAAGGTGATCGCCAGCTGGACCGAGTAGCGCAGCGTCAGCGCGGGAAACTCCGACCACAGCGTGGAAAGCATGCAGAACGCGGGGACCACGAACAGCAGCCGATACCTGACCAGCATGCCGATGCTGCTCTCCGGCCTCAGCGCCACCATGGCGAGGCCCGCCGCGAGAAACACGAGAGCGGCGCGCGCGCCGAAGACGGGGGACAGGATGAGCGCGGCCAACGCAACGAACGCCAGGCATGCGTCCACATCGATCGGAATGCGCAGCGCCGGGCGGCCGCCTCTCGCGAGCCGGCCGTTCATGGCGCGGGCTCCGCGAATTCCCGCGCAGTGCCTGTCTTGCCGGACATCTCCACGCCGTCCGCCTACTGGCCCGCCGCGGCGGAGGTGCCGCGTTCGGCGCCGGGAAGAACCGTTACGGCGCGCACGAGGTCGCCGGGGTGGACTGCAGTCGCCTCGGCGGCGCGCATCTCGACCGGTCGTCCGTCGACGTTTCGCACCACGACGTAGCTCGTCGCCAGGTCGAGATCGCCGCTTCCCAGGACGGATCCCGACTGGATCGCCTCGGCCATCAGGCCACGGTACATCTCGATCTTCAGCCTCGTATCCGCGAGTTCCGCCTCGACCTGCTGGCGTTCCACTGCGATGTCGGAGCGCATCGTGTTGGTGAGGTCGATCTCGTCCTGCCGCGCCTTGCTGATCTCCTGGCGCGCGCGCAGGATCTGCGTTTCCAGGTCGAGATTGCGGCCTTCTATCTCGGCGATGGTCCGTTCGGCGCTGAAGACGCGTGCCGTCGGCGCATAACCCCTTTCGGCGAGCGTGCCGACGCCCTGCAGTTCCTTCTGCGCGAGTTCCATCTGGCGCCGCTGCGTCTTGAGCTTGGTCTCGAGCGAGACGATCTCCGTCTCCAGCAGTTTCTGTAGATCGGCGAGTGCCTTGAGCTGCAGGTCGAGCTTGTCCTGGCGGGTCTTCATGACGGCCGTCTCGCTGGCCGCGATCTCTGCCGCCACCGGATTGGCGCCGAGGCTTTCGGGGATGACGAGTTCGGCCTTCGCGCCGGCTTCGGAATCGAGCCTGATGCGCCTGATCTCGAGCCTTACGCGCTGGTCCTCCAGCGCGTCGTGGTTGCCCTTGGCGGTTATGAAGTCCCTCTCGGTTCTCAGCCGCCCGCCGCGCAGCCCGCCCGCAAGGCTCAGCGCCTTTGCGACGTCGAGTCCCGGCGCGAAGGCGTATTCACCGGGGTTCTCCACATCCCCCGTGACGTAGATCGGCCGGTAGGTCGCAACCTCGACCGACGCTTCCGGCTTGTCGGCCAGGCCGAAACGCTGCTGAAGCGCCGCGGCGATCGCCTGCGAAATCTCGAGCGTGGTCCTGCCCTGCGCATCGGCCTCGCCGACGAATGGAATCGACAGAGTGCCGCCGGCGCCGACCGTGTAGTCGCCGCTGAGCGCGGTCCATTCGCGAAACGTGCCATCGACCGTCTGCCATTCCACGACGCGTATGCGAACCTTGTCCAGGACGCCGAGCCGGTAGTCCTCGGCCTTGGCGGAAGCGGCGGTCGCGCACGCCAGAAAGGCGACGAGCGCTGCGCGCAGACCCGGACTGCAACTGGGCGGGGTTTTCATGTTCTGGCTCCAGGAAGCCCGACCCGCCTAGTAGCTGCCGCGGGAGAGGCAGACGGCGGGCACGGTCAGGATGATGATGCGGATGTCCTCGACGAGCGACCAGTGCTCCACATAGTGGCGGTCGAAGTTCACGCGCACGTCGTAGGAGACGTCGTTGCGACCGCTGATCTGCCACAGGCCTGTGAGACCCGGGCGTGAGCGCAAGTAAAACTCAGCGCTCGTCCCGTATCGATCAAGTTCATCAAGTACAACAGGGCGCGGTCCAACGAGGCTCATGTCGCCCATCAAAATGTTGAACAGTTGCGGCAACTCGTCGATGCTGAGACGCCGAAGCACCGACCCGACCACCGTCACGCGCGGATCGTGCTTGAGCTTGCGGGTCTCGTCCCACTCCTTCCGCGCAGCGGGATTGGCGAGCAGATGGGCCGCCAGGAGCTGGTCTCCGTTCAGTGCCATCGTACGGAATTTCAAGCACTTGAAGGTTCGTCCGCCCCGACCGATGCGTTCGTGGCCATAAAGGATCGGACCGCGGTCGGACATCCTCACCATCAGTGCGACGAGGATTAGGAGCGGCGTGATTGCCAGGATCGCGATAGACGCGGCGACGATGTCGAAGCCGCGTTTTGCCCGACCGCCGAGCGGCGGAGCGACCGAAGCGCTCATCGCGGAGCTGAAGACACCGGATTTCGCCATATGTGTCATAGTGTTGACTGCCTCGACGTCGCCCACCGAGTCGATGATAGCAAAGCGAATGGTGCGTTGCAACATAATATAAATTGGCTTTTCACGACAATAAATACGTCATTCATCTGTCACAAGGCTGATCATATGCTTATGAATTGATCTTTTCGACTATAAATTGATCATCTGTCCCCAAGGGGGGGCTTGCGCCGCCTCCGATGTTGCGATGCGGAATTGACGGAATCTCAACGGAACCCGCGCTAGCTTGCGTCCGGGGCGGGCTATCGGGCCCGCGATGCACAAGCGCCGCGGGCCTCGGCGGAACCGCACGAGATTGCGGCTTTCGACCGGCACTGGTATGGTTTCCACAACAAGAAGCATCGATCGGGAATGGAGACAGACCCAGCGCCTGCCGCGGATGCGACGTCGCACAGACATTCTCCGTTTCGCGCTGGCACCCCGAGGGATCGAGATCCGGTGACGCTTCCAAAGTTCCTGTTCGGCATGGTGCTGGTGCTCGCGATCGTCGCGGGCTGGTCCGCGCATGATGGCGCGTCCACCGGCACCGTTGTGCTGAGGCTCCTCGTGGGCGCTCTGATCCTTCAGGTGGGCTATTTCCTCTACGTCCTTCTGCTCGTGCAGCGCGCGCGCGCTCCCTCGCGCGGTCAAGCATCAGCGAAGCCTGCCGAGAAGCCGATCTCCGCCCCCGAAAGCCGCCTCAACAACTAGCCCGTCCGCTGCCGGCCCGGCCGCGATGTCTGTCGACCTACGCGCGCCTTCCTCGCCGGCTTCCGCTGCCCGGCCTTCGCCGGCCAGCAGTCGCGCCAGGCGGCTGCCCGCCTCGAGGCTGAGCGCGGCGTAGGTGCCCGTCTCGACGACGCATCCGGCTTCGAGCGCCACCACCCGGTCGGCGAAGGAAATCATCGAGGGGCGATGCGCGATCGTCAGCACGGTGATCGAACCGCGCAATGCGCGGATGGAGTCCGCGATCGCCGCCTGGTTTTCCCAGTCGAGCGCGCTCGTCGCCTCGTCCAGAATGAGCAGCGACGGCCGCCGCAGCAATGCGCGTGCCAGCGCGATCCGCTGGCGTTCGCCGCCAGAGAGACGCACGCCGCGGTCGCCCACCACGGCGTCCAGGCCGTCGTCCTTCTCGCGCACGAAGCCTTCGGCCTTCGCTGCGCGCAGTGCGGCCCACAGCTCTTCGTCGCTGGCCTCTGGCCTGGACAGCCGGAGATTTGCCGCGATCGTGTCGTGGAGCAGAAAGACGTCCTGCGGCACATAGGCCACCTGCCACCGCCAGTTGCGCCGAGCCGACGCATCGATCGGCCTGCCGTCGACGAGGATACTGCCCTCGCCGGGTTCCAGCAGCCCGAGAAGCATGTCGGCGATCGTGCTCTTTCCGGATCCCGACGGACCGATCAGCGCCGTCACCTCGCGCGCGGGGATGACGAACGACACGTCGTCGAGAATGCGCCGCTCGCCATAGGCGAAGGAGACGCCGCGGATCTCGATCTGCCGGGAAAGCGGCAGGGCCGTCCCGTCCTGGTGTCCGGTCTCCGCCTCCCTCTCTGCGTCGAAGCGTGCCTTGAGGGCCGTCATCGAGCGAAAGGCGGGAAGGCTGACCAGGATCTGCTGGACGTGATTCTGGATGTCCATGAAGCGCGGCGCGACGCGCATGAAGACCAGCAGAAGCACCACCACTTCCGGCAACGACATCCGGTAGGCGGTGAAGGCGACGTAGACGAATACAGCCAGTCCGGCGACGCTGGCGATCTGGAACAGCGCCGAGCCGAGCGTGCTCGCGCCGACATAGCGCGCATTGTCGGCCTTCATCCTGTCGAGCGTCGCGCCGAGCCTGTCGAAATAGACGCGCTCGATGTTGAGGCTCTTCGCGACCTTCATGCCCGCCAGGAATTCCGAGACCGTGCGGTACTGCGTCTGCCGGCTGTTGGTGATCACCTGGCCGAAAATCGCCGCACGGCGGCGAAACGGCCTCAGTGCGGCGAACATCAACCCGCCGAGCGCCATCGCCACGATCGTCATGGCCGGCGATATGAGAAGCGAGACGATCACGTAGACCGACAGCAGCACGAGCGCCTGCACGAGCATCAGCGCATAGTATCCGCATGCCTGGACGCGCTCGATGTCGGCGTTGACGGTGAGTTCCAGGTCCGAGGTGCGCATCCGGGTGAAGAGCCCCCATTTCGCCAGCCCGATGCTCTCGAAGAGTTCCATGCGCAGGCGGTTGACGAAGTCGTCCAGCAGCCGCGCCATGTAGACCGACTTGAAGCGCAGGAAGAACGCCTGGGCGACCACGAGCAGCACGAGCGCCGCGAGGACGGATGCGAAGCCGACCGTGCCAGATGGAAACAGGAGGCGCAGCGGCTCCCAGTCCGGTACCGGCAGCGCGAAGCCCTGGCCTGCATTTCCTGCCAGATGCAGGATCGGCACGAGCAGCAGGATCGATATGCCTTCCGTGAGGCTGCCCAGTATGAGGAACAGCAACGCGAGCGCGGCTCTTCGGCCGCCCCTCCGGCCCATGTAGCCGACGAACTCCACGAGTTGCGCGGCGTCCGTCGCAGAGGTCGAAGGAAGGCGTTCGGCCGGCGCGACCGCTGTCGTCGTCATGGTTGCGCCGCCGCGAGTTCGCGCTCGACCGCCCGAACGACTTCGCCGATCCGGTCAAGGCCGGCGGGCACCGTCAGGCGCCATGCGCCGATCTGGCGGGTGAGGGCGGCACACTGCTCGAGATGCCGCCTGCCGTCCGAGCCTTGCAGGGCATCGCGGCCGAAGCGCGCCACGTAGGAGAACTGCGCCAGCGCCCGGAAGGCATCGCTCGCCGGCAGGCGCGTCATCGACAGCGCCTCGCCCCTCTCGATCACGAACAGCCGGCGCATGACCGTCGCCTCACCGGCAAAGCCGGTGGTCAGCCTGTGCAGGCCCTTTTCGATCGCTGGATGCACCGGCGGTTGCGTTTCGGCGCCGCTGACGGAGATCGCCGCCGCCGCGTCGCTCGCGAGCTTGACCTGGGGAAATGCGGCTTCGGCAAGGTATGCCGCTCCCTGAGCAGACATGGCCAGCACGTCGTCGGTGACCAGCGAATGCCCGGCTGCGATCATGGCGGCCGCGGTCGTCGACTTGCCGGCCCCCTTGTCGCCCAAAAAGCCTGCGCCGCGACCGTCGACCGAGACCGCGCTCGCATGCAGCACGAAGGCGCCCCGGTCGTGCATCGTCAGGGCCATGACAGGCCCGAGCAGGGGAAAGGCGAGCAGCCTGTGCTCGACACCGTCGGCGGGGTCGACGACGATCTCCCTGCCGCCTCGCAGCAGGAACTTGCCCACGGCGGGCCAGCACAGCAGGCGCTCGTTCGCGCCGAAACGGAAGGAGCGCCCCGACGGGCCGCTGTCGATCTCTTGAGCGATCCTGCCGAGAACGATCCGCAGGTCGGGCCGTCCGGGCGTGACCGCCACGAGTTCGCCGAGCTCAATCTCCGAATGCACCTCCAGCCCGAAGAGGCGGTACGCGTGGACTTTCGTGGCGTTGCTGCGTGCCGGGTTCGTTGCCCCGAGTGCCATCGTCGTCATTGCAGCCCACCGCGCGCGTCGAGCTGCCGCAGCCATATCGACAGCGATACCGTACGCCACACATGAAGCACGTCGTCGATCTTCACCGTCTGTGGATTGGCTCGCAGGCGCGAATACGCGGCGCGTATGCCGGGAATGTCGACATAGCCGGCGATGCGTTCGGCTTCTGCGCCGAATGTCGCCTCCAGCAGCGGCCCGTGGTTTTCCAGCATCCCGCCAACGAGGCTCTGCGTGAAGTCGATCTTGTCGCGGCGCCATTGCACGACCGGCGGCAGGACGCCTTCCATGGCGCGTCGCAGGACAAGGCGCGACCACCCTCCGCTCAGCTTCTCCTCGGCCGGAAGCGAAAGGCAGAACTCGACCAGGTCCTTGTCCCAGAAGGGATACCGTTCCTCGATTCCGAAGGCGGCCGACGCCCGCCCGAGAACCTCGAATGCATGGGCGTTGAGGCCACGTGCCAACTGCCAGCGATGGTGCAGGCTCTCGTCTATCCGTGCCCGTGGCGGCGGCAGGGCGGCGGCGCTGTAGCGCTCGCTGAGCCCGGTGCTGCGCGCCAGATCCCGGTTGACGATGGCACTCCAGGCGGGGCCGCCCGCGAATTTTCCGCTGGAGAGGCGCCGCCCTGCGCGCTGGAAGACACGCACGGCACGGGCGGTGCGGCCGCCCAGGCCGAAACTGGCTGCGAGGCGCAGGAATGTCGCGATGCCGCTGGTGCCATGGATCGAACCGACGCCCCTTGTCTCTCGCCACAGTTCCATCCAGCGCCCGCTGCAGGCGAGTTCGACGAGGCGCATATAGGCATGCGAGACGACCTCGTCGCCACCATGGCCGTTGAGCATCACGCGAACCCCGTCGTCGCGCGCGGCCTCATAGACGGGTCGGGTCAGTGCCAGCCCCGGCGCGAGGAATATGCCCTCCTGTTCGTCGAGCACCTTCTCGAATCCGTCAAACGGCTGCTGCGCGCCCGAGGCGATCAGCCGCCCGGTCATGCCGCCCGTGGCCAGCACGGCTTCGATGAATCGGCGCTCGTCGAGATGCGGATCATGCGGAAAGACGAGCGAATAGGTGCGAAGCGCTTCTGCACCGCGCCGGCGTTGTTGGCCGGCCGCCACGCAGGCGATGGACGAGGAGTCCAGTCCGCCGCTGAGCATCGTGGCTACGGGGCCTTGCCCGCGCTGCCGGTTTGCCACCGAGCGGGCGAAGATGTGGCCGAATTCCTCCGCTCGGTCGCGGCCCACGGCGCGCGCGCCCGGTTCCGGGCGCCAGTACTGGCGCGCCTCGCCGCATCCGTTGCGGAACGTGATCGTATGCCCGGCCGGAAGGCGGCTGATCCCGTCGAAGGAGGTCGCCTCGGCGTCGCCCGGCATGCCGGCGAGATAGCCCGCCACCACCGCATCGTTGAGCCGGGGGCGGGTTCCGGTAGCCAAAAGGATAGGGCGGATTTCCGACGCGAAGACGAACCGGTTCCCGTCGGCTGCGTAGTGGAACGGCCTGACCCCGAAATGATCGCGCGCGCAGAACAGGGAGCTTCGCTCGCTGTCCCAGATGGCGAAAGCGAAATCGCCGCGCAGCCGCAGCACGCACGCCTCGTCCCATTTGAGATAGGCCCTCAGCAGCAGTTCGGGATCGGTGACGCCGTGATCGCGCAGGCCAAGCGCAGCCATCAGTTCCTCGCGATCGTCCAGCCGGCAGTCGGCGCAAATGAATAGCGCATTGGCGAGACGGGCCACGGGCGGGCGCGGCTCGCCCGTCGTGCTCAGCCATGCCGCGCCCAGCACCGCCTCACCGGCGTCCAGGATGGCATTGCCGTCGTGCGCGCGGTGCGGCATCGCCCCGACCATCCGCGCGACCGTTTCGCGGCGTGTGCCTCGGCCGGGGCGGAAAGACACGATGCCGGCAATCCCGCCCATGCGCCTACCCGAAATCCGCCAGTTGGTGATACCCGCCCATGCCGCCCGCAACGCCCCCCAGAACGACGGTCTCGCCGCTCAGAAGCCAGGCATGTGCCCGCATCTCGTCGCCGCTCGTCCGCTCGACGCCGAAGCGTATGCGCGATGCAAAGCCCATCCGGGCGAGCACGTACTGGCCGGCCAGGGCCTGGGTCAGACAGCTTGCACGGGGCACCAGTCTTGCAGCGCGCGAGACGCCCCACGCTACCCTGCGCAGGGTTTCGGGATCTGCCTGCCCATCGGCGCCGAGGGCGGCCACGTGCCTCCGCAGCCTATCGAACTTGATCAGGTTCAATCCGACGCGCATCGCCAGCACCACCGCCAGGCACGGCGGAAACAGCCGGAGCTTCCAGCCCGGCGGACGGAGCGATTTCATCTGTAGACCTCAACAGGCCAGCGGATTCGAAGCCGGAAAGCAGCGCGGCGATGTCGGCATCGCAGCGCGCAGCGGATACGTCGTAGCGGGCAAGCATGGCCTCGCGCAGTTCGCTGGCCGAGCGCGGCTGCTGCAGCAGTTCCCAGACGAAGGAGCCGACCTTGTTGAGGCTGTAATACTGGTTCGATGCGAGATCGAGCAACGCCGTGCCGTCGCCGATATCGCACGAGATGGCGTCGGCCGATGCCCGGTACCTTCTTTCGCGACTCATCATTGGATCTGCTTCCGGTCCTGCGTGGATGGGGAAGAAGGCGGACATTGCGCACGCCCGCCTTCTCGCCTTGTCGGCTGCCGTCGACGTTCTCGTCAGGAGAACGTCAGATCGGCGAACGGCGTACCGACGGGGAAGTTGGCATCGAGGACGCCAGGAGCGCTGCCGCCCTGGGTGATCGCCTCGATCGAGCCGTGAGCCTTGAGGCTCGGCGACTCGTATTCTTCCTTCTCAACCACGTGTTCCATATTCCAACTCCGTACAGTCAGAATTCGGCGCTGCGGCCGGCAGCCTTATGCTGCACTGCAATAGGCGCATGAGGGTGCAGTCGAGTCAACAACGATTTACGAATTGTTAGCGATCTGATACTTTATGAATATTGATTATTTCGGATATTGTAGGAGATACGTTCAGTAGTCGTCTAATTTTTTGGCCAAAGAATCAATAGAGATTGCCAAAACTTGGAGCAGAAAGCAAAAAATGGTGGCAGAAAAATAGAATCGAAACTGCCAACGAACCGAAGCCAGCCCAAAGAGTGTGCGAATGGCGAATCCTAGGCCAGTTCGCCCAAAAGGTGGGCCGTCGACTTTAACGTCTCTGCAACGCTGAATCCGCTTGAATTCACCCCTTGCCGCCGTACATCTTCGCACTGCAACATGACACGGGAGCCGCGGCGGAGCGCATGGCTGAACTGGCGGAAAGTTCAAAAGACGCTCCGGTCCTTGTCGGCCCAGCTTCGCTTCTGGCCGAATCCCGAACGTGCATTTCCTCCGCGGGCGCGCGCCCCGACACGATGATGCCGCCCCGCGCGGACAGCGACTATTTGGTATCTCAACTCAGGAGGCGGTTCTCGTCAGTTGACGGGCCGGCCGCCGCCGCCGACGGCGGGGCCACCGCCGCGGGCGTCTTCACGGCCGGCCGGCTCAACAAGGTGCTGAACCTCGTCGATTTCGAGGGCTCGCATGGCGCGTTCCGCAGCGAGCTGGACGATCTTGCCCGCGAATACCGGCGGCGCACGGTCGCGCTCAATGCGTGCGCCCTTTCGCTGGCCCGCGAGGCCGCGCACGTGCTCGATGCCGCTGGCATCGACTTCGTCGTCATCAAGGGACCGCTTCAGCAGGAACTCCTCTACGGCAGTCACTTCGCGAAGCCTGCCGGCGACGTCGACATTCTGGTTGCGGAAACCGGCTACGGGCCTGCGCGCGAAGCGCTCGCCGGCGTCGGATTTCGTCCCGACGAGCGCTCCCGGTCTCTCTGGTGGCCCGTCTTCCTGGGCGAGCAGCATCTCGTCAGGCAGGGCAGCAGGCTGGCGACCGTCGACCTCCACCGGCGGCTCGGCCAGCCCGGCTCTCCGGCGCCGCGCGATCCGGCGGCCTTCATCGCAGGCGGCAGGCAGGTCGTCGTCGCGGGGCAGCCCGTCCCCACGCTCCGCCATCCCGAGATTGCCCTTCTGGCGGCGATCAGCATCACCAAGGCGTTTTTCAACAGGGAGCCGAGTGGCGGCTATCTCTGCGATCTCCGGGCTGCGCTGATGGGTGGCATCCCGCAGGACGAGCTGATGGAGCTTGCCGGCAGGCAGTCGCTTGGTCCCAGCCTCCTGTTCGCAGTGCGCGCATGCGACGCCGTGCTCGGCCCGCTCGGCGGAACCCTGTCCGAGGGCGCTGCGCGCATCCTGCCCGACCTGGCCGCCGGCGATCTCGCCGATGCAGTGATTCGCCCGTGGGACGAGTCCATCCGCTGGCCGCGTCGGCGCCAGATGCTTTGGCAGCTCTGCGGGCGCGCTCCGCGGCGGTTCATCGGCGAATTGGCATGGGCTGGCTCGTCGGAGATGGCCCGCCGGCTGTTCTATCGCCTGCCGGCGCGTCATTGATGGAGCGAGGGGTTGCGCGGCCCGGTCGATCCTGCCAACTTATGCTGCAATGCAGCAAACCGCGTCCGGTTCCGCGCTGGATGCGCCCGGGAAGGCAGACTTCGAGGGGCAGGCCTTGGCTGAGATACTGGTTGTCGGCGGTGGTGGCTACATCGGCTCGCATACGTGCCTAGACCTCGCGCGCAAGGGCCATACGCCGATCGTCTTCGACAATTTCTCCAACGGCCATCGCGATTTCGTCCGCTGGGGACCGCTCGAGGAAGGCGACATCCGCGACGGTGCGCGCCTTGACGCGGTCTTCCGCCGCCATCGTCCGAAGGCTGTCATCCATTTCGCGGCACTCATCGAGGTGGGGCGTTCGATTGCCGAACCGCTCGCCTTCTTCGACAACAACGTGGCTGGTTCAATCAGCCTGTTCCGTGCCGCCGCGCGCAATGGCTGTCGCAACGTCGTCTTCTCTTCCACCTGCGCCACCTATGGCGTGCCGCGGGAGACGCCGATCGGCGAGACGCATCCGCAATCGCCCATCAATCCCTATGGCAGAAGCAAACTCGTCGTGGAGGAGATCCTCGGCGACATCTGCGTCCATGAAGGCTTCGGTGCGGTCATGCTGCGCTACTTCAACGCCGCGGGCGCGGCCGATGGGGAAGGGATAGGCGAGGCGCACGATCCCGAGACGCATGCGCTGCCTTTGGCCATCGCCGCCGCGCTCGGCGAGACGCCGGGATTCCACATATTCGGCACCGACTACGATACGCGCGACGGAACCTGCATTCGCGATTTCGTCCACGTGCTGGACCTCGCCGACGCCCATACGCGCGCCGTGGAGTATCTACTGGCGGGCGGAAAGCCGGTGGCCATCAATCTGGGCACGGGAACCGGCACCAGCGTCAGCGAGCTGCTGGACGCGGTCAGGCGCATGTCCGGCCGCGAACTGTCGGCGGAAACAGGTCCGCGCCGCGCGGGAGATTCTCCGATCCTCGTCGCCGACAATCGACGCGCCGCCGAGATTCTCGGCTGGCGCCCCCGGCATGACCTCGACGCGATTGTCGCAAGCGCCTGGAACTGGCATTCCCGCGTCGGCGTGCTGCCGCGCGCCGGACGCCGGCAGGCGAGCTAGCCGGGAGGAGCCACGTGGTCGGGCTGTTCGCTTTCCGGTCCCGCAGCCCAGATCGCGACCTCAGGACGGACGGCGTCCGATTCGGCCGACTGCGCGCGCTTCTCGACGAGATTTCCGTTGAGATCGAGCGTGAGCGCGCGGGCCTCGTAAGGCGCATCGATGCGCAGGCCAGAGATGCCGGCTTCCTCGGCGAGGCCATCGACAATGGCGATGCGCCGCCCGCTCTGGGCGCCCGGCTCGACGATCTCGGCAGCGGTTTAAGATCGGGGGAAAAGCGGCTGACCGAACTGTCTCGTCAGGCTTCCCTGCTGGACGGAATGCGATCGGAACTTGTCGCATTTCAGCAATACTTGAAAGACGATCATTAGTTGTTCACGAGCAGCTTTCCGCATTGTGGACAATGAGACTGCTATAAATTTGATCATCTTGATGTCTAAATTTTAGTCGGCTCAATCAAGATTCGAGCAATTCTCGATAGGTGTCGATATTGACATGCAATGCAGCATGAATTGTTGCAGTGCAAAAGAATTCATTCTATCGTGGGCGAAACCAGAGCTGCGACATACCGCGATGTTGCGTATCCTCTATCTCGTCCACGACCTTTGCGACCCCGCTGTCAGGCGGCGCGTCCTCATGCTGGTGACGGGTGGTGCGCGGGTGACGCTGGCCGGGTTCCGGCGTGGCGGCGAGGCGCCCGAGATATCGGGCGTCCCGATCGTCGATCTCGGCGTCACGCGTGACGGCGACTTCGCCCAGAGACTGCTCGCGGTCGGCCGCGCGGCCGCGACGATCCGCGTGGCCCTTCGCGGAATCGAAAAGCCCGACCTGCTGATCGCGCGCAATCTGGAGATGCTCGCGCTTGCCGCGCGCGCGAGGCGGGCGCTCGGTCTTGCGGACGCGCCGGTCGCCTATGAATGCCTCGACATTCACCGCCTGATGCTGCGCGACGACGTGATCGGCAGGACGATGCGGGCTGCCGAACGCCGTCTTGCTCGCGACGTGGATCTCCTGATCACCAGTTCGCCGGCCTTCCTGCGCGAATATTTCACGCCCTACGGCCAGACCGATGCGTCGGTCGAGCTTGTGGAGAACAGGCACCTCGATCTCGCGCGACATTCTGACGTATCGGTCGGACGCCGCGCGCAACCGCCGTGGCGGATCGGCTGGTACGGGGCGCTGCGCTGCAGCCATTCGCTGGACGTGCTTGGCGCGTTCGCGCGTCATGGCGGCGGACGGTTCGAAGTCGTCCTTCGCGGCCGCCCGGCGCTCGCCGCGATCCCCGATTTCGCGGCCAGGGTGCGCGACGTGCCCTGGCTTGCGTTCCGGGGCGCCTACCGAAACCCGGAGGACATCGCCGCCATCTATGGCGACATCCACTTCTCCTGGGCGGTCGATTTCTTCGAGGCCGACCACAATTCGCGCTGGTTGCTGCCCAACCGGCTCTACGAGGGCTCCCGATACGGTGCCGTGCCGATCGCGGTCCGTGGAACGGAGACCGCGCGGTTCCTCGAAGAACGCGGCATCGGCATCGTCCTTTCCGAAGCCTCCCCCGAGGCGCTCGCCGACGCCCTTTTCGGCATGGACGCCTCGCACTTCGCGCGTCTCGAAGCTGCCGTCCTGGGCCTGGGCGAGCGAACCTGGTCATGCGATGCCGGCGACTGCCGCGACCTCGTCGCCCGGCTCGCGGCCCTGAGGCGGGGCTCGCGTACGGCGCTCGTGCCCGCGTCCGGTCTGGCGACATGACCGGCCTGGAGCGCAGGCCCTCGGTGGTCGTCGTCGTCCCGTGCCTCGACGAGGCGCGCCACATCCGCGGCCTTCTGGAGAGGCTCGCCCCGTCGGCCGCCGCCCTTGGCGCGGAGATCGTGGTGGTGGACGGCGGAAGCACCGACGGCACGGTAGCGATCGTCGAAGAGTATCGTCGCGAGCATGGCGGCGTGCGCCTTCTCCACAATCCGAAGCGCATCCAGTCCGCAGCGGTCAACGCGGCGGTCTTTTCGCTGCAGGCGCCGGTCGACTACTTCATCCGCATCGACGCTCATGGCGGGTATCCCGAGGATTATTGCGAGCGGCTGGTGGACGAGGCGATCGCCACCGGCGCGGATTCGGTCGTCGTCTCGATGCGCACGGAGGGCCACGGCCTGGTCCAGCGTGCCGCGGCCATGGCGCAGAATTCGCGGCTGGGCACGGGCGGCGCGCGGCACCGGCATCGCGACGAGGGCGCCTGGATCGATCACGGGCACCACGCGCTGATGCGCGTTTCCGCGTTCACGGCGGTCGGCGGATATGACGAGACGTTCCGCCAGAACGAGGACGCCGAACTCGACTATCGCCTTCGGCGGGCGGGGTTTCGCATCTGGCTGACCGCAAGGACCCATATGGTCTATTTCCCGCGCAGCACCTTCGCCCGGCTCTTCCTGCAGTATCTGGGCTACGGGCGCGGCAGGGCTCGCAACGTCCTGAAGCATCGCGCCGTGCCGAAGCTGCGCCAGATGGTGCCGCTGCTGGTCTTTCCCAGCGCCGTTCTCGCGCTCCTGGCCTTTCTGTATCCGCTGGCCGCGCTGCCGCTCGCGGTCTGGATCGCCGTGTGTGCGGGCTTCGGGGCGCGGGCCGCGATCGGGGCTCGCGATGCCGGCATGCTGGCTGCCGGCGTTTCCGTCATGGTGATGCATTTCGCCTGGTCGTTCGGCTTCTGGCAGCAACTCGCCACGACCTTGCCGGCTGCGACGGGGCCCGTGCGATGAGCGCGCCGGAGCGGCGGATCGACATAGGCGTCTGCACCTTCCAGCGGCGCTCGCTCGAGGTCACGCTCGTGTCGCTGGGCGCGCTCGAAGTGCCTCCCGGCGTGCGCATTCGCGTCGTCGTCGCCGACAATGACGACACGCCGAGCGCGCGGACCTGCGTCGAACGCGTCCGTGCGGCCGTCACGCACGAGCTCGTCTATCTCCACGCGCCCGCACGCAACATCTCGATTGCGCGCAATGCCTGTCTCGAGTGCGGCGATGCGGATCTTCTCGCATTCATCGACGATGACGAGACCGCGACGCCCGGCTGGCTGAAGGCGCTCGTCGCGCGGCTCGACGAAACCGGCGCCGACATCGTGCTGGGGCCGGTACGCGCCGTCTACCATTCCGACGCGCCCGGCTGGATGCGGCGGGGGGACTTTCACTCGACGCGCCCGGTATGGGTCGGGGGAAAAATCCGCTCCGGATATACCTGCAACGTCCTCCTCCGCCGATCGGCGCCCGGCATCGCCGGCCGGCGCTTCGAGCTGTCGCGAGGACAGAGCGGAGGAGAGGACACGTCCTTCTTCTCGCAGGCCTGGCGAGCGGGAGCCACGATCGAATACGCCGCCGATGCGATCGTCGAGGAGGTCGTGCCACGCGACAGGGCGACGCTCGAATGGCTGGCGCGCCGCCGGTTCAGGATGGGGCAGACGCACGGTCGCCTGCTCGCCGAGCGCACATGGGCAGCGGGCCGCGCGGCCCATCTCACACTGGCCTGCGGGAAGGCCGCGTTCTGCATTCTGGCGACGTTGTATTCGGCGCCCTTCCCGGTCGCACGCAACCGGAACCTGCTCCGCGGCACGCTTCACGCGGGCGCGCTGGCGGCGCTCCTTGGAATGCGCGAACTCAAACAGTACGGCGCCGGGGTGCCGGAAGCCGGGGCAAGCGCCTGAACGTGCGCCATGGCGCTCGAAACTGGAAGGAGACGACGATGCCAGAGCTTCGCAAGGCGGTCATCCCGGTGGCTGGCCTCGGCACGCGCATGCTGCCCGCCACCAAGTCGATCCCGAAGGAGATGCTGCCCATCGTCGACCGCCCCGTGATCCAGTACGCGATCGACGAGGCGCGCGCGGCCGGCATCGAGCACTTCGTCTTCGTAACCGGGCGCAACAAGCAGGCGATCGAAGATTATCTCGACCGCGTGCCCGAACTCGACGATACGCTGGCGGCCTCGGGCAAGCGGGCGCTCGCGGCGGAGATCGACGGCATTCTGCCCGCCGCCGGCACCACGTCCTTCACGCGCCAGCAGGCACCGCTGGGCCTCGGCCATGCGGTGTGGTGCGCTCGCGACATCGTCGGCGACGAACCCTTCGCGCTCCTGCTTCCCGACATGGTGTGGCTTGGCGAACGGGGATGCCTCGCGCAGGCGGCGGATGTCTTCCGCGAGGTCGGGGGCAACGTCATCGCCGTCGGCGAGTGCGATCCGTCGACGGCCCACAGATACGGCATAGTCGGCCGCGGAAGGCCGGTCGCCGCTGGCGGCTTCGAGATAACCGCCATGGTCGAGAAGCCGGCGCCCGGCACGGCGCCCTCCAGCTTCTACATCAACGGACGCTATATCCTCCAGCCCGCCATCTTCGACCTGCTGGCGACGCAGGAGAGCGGAGCCGGGGGCGAGATACAGCTGACCGACGCGATGTTGCGGCTGGCCCGCGACCAGTCCTTCCATGGCGCGCCTGCACAGGGGCGCATGTTCGATTGCGGGTCGAAGGAGGGGTTTCTCGAAGCCAACATCGCCTTCGCGCTCGCCCGGCCCGAACTGCGTTCGTCGATCCTGGACGTGATGTCGGCCTGTCTCGGCGACGACGCGCGCCGGATGGCTGCCGCGTGATGGCGCACGGCCTTCCGAACGAGGCGCGGACGGTTCCGCCAGTGCCTCCGGCAACCCAACGGAAACGGCCGGCAGATCCGGCAATGGAAGCACGATGAACTATCAGAGCCTGCCTATCGACGGTCGCCTGGCCTTCCAGCCGCAGGACCGCACGGGAAGTGATTTCATCGACGTCGAGCGGCTTCTGCGCATGGCGCTGCGCCAGGCCAGGGTGGTGATCCTGTGCGGGCTCATCGGCCTCTTCTTCGGCATCCTCTATCTTCAGACCACGCCGCCGACCTACGTCGCCGTCTCGCGCGTCCTGATCGACGAGGGCCTCGGCAACGTGGTCGACGACGTTCTGCCCGTCACGGTCAGCGCCCAGAACGAATCCGTCGTGCTGAGCCAGATCGAGATCATCCGCTCCTCCCGTCTCGCCGGAGTCGTGGTCGACCGGCTCAACCTTGCCGAAAACGACGATTTCATGCAGCCGCCGGTATCCCTGCTGGCACGCGCCATCGGCTACGCGCGCATGGGATTCCACTATGCGCTGTCGGCGATCCCGGGATCGTCGGGCGCCGCCGGGCCCTCGCAGGCCGCCGAGATCGACGAGACGACGAGACAGGCCATCATCGCCAGGATGAAGCGCGATCGCGCGATCATGATGCTGCAGGGCAACCTGCTCGCCCAGCGCGTCGGCCGCAGCCTCGTCATCGCCATTGGCTACCAGTCGCACAATCCCGATATCGCCGCCGTCATCACGCGCACCTATGCCGAGGCCTATCTGCGCGACCAGCTCAATGCCAGTTTCGACGCGACGGAGCGTACGGCGCTCTGGCTGGAAGGCCGTCTGGCGGAACTTCGTCAAAGCTCCCAGGCCGCCGCCGTCGCGGTCGAGACGTTCCGCGCTGAGAACGGCCTCACCGCCGCGCGGGGCACCCTCGTCACCGAGCAGCAGGTCTCCGAACTGACCGCCAGGCTCATCGCCGCGCAGGCCGATACCGCCCATGCGCTGGCGCGATACCGCCAGTATCAGGCGCTGATTTCGGCTCCGTTGTCCGAGAGCATCGGTAGCCTCATCCTGCCGTCGGAGGACGGCGTGAACACTGCGCTGCTGGAGCTGAAGTCGCAATACCAGAGCCTGATCCGGCGCAAGGCGACGATAGAGGAGAATTTCGGCGCCGAGCATCCACAGGCGGTGGCGCTGGGACGCGAGATCGACGGGCTCGGCGGACGCATCTCCGAAGAGCTGCGACAGCTCTCCGAGGGCTATCGCAGCGAATACGAGGTGGCCCAGGCGCGCGAGGCCGCCATGCGGGACAGCGTGGATGCGGCGAGCGGCCAGAGCGCGCAGGCCAACCAGGCACAGATCCGCCTGCGTGAGCTCGAGCAGCAGGCAACGGCGCTCACCGCACTCTACACCTCCTTCCTCGACCGCTACGAGCGCGCCACCCAGCAGCAGTCCTTCCCAATTCCGAAGGTGCGCGTGATCTCCGAGGCGATGCGACCGACCGCGGCCAGCGAGCCGCGCACGATCATGGTGCTCGGACTGTCGATCATCCTCGGCCTGATGATGGGTTCCGGTCTCGGCGTGCTCAACGAGTTCAACGAGCGCTTCTTCCGGACCGGGGACGACGTCACGGACCGCCTCGGACTGAAGTTCCTCGGCTATCTTCCGCTGCTCGGCCGGGGCGGCGCCCGGACCGGCCAGGCGGGCGAGGCCGCTTCGCAGTCCGGCACGCCCGAGATGACGACGCGCGCCAAGATGCGCGTGACCGTCACCGCGCCGACCTCGATGTTCGCCGAGACCCTGCGCAACGCCAAGGTCGCGGCGGACGTCGTCCTGCAGGGCGGCCGCGGCAAGGTGATCGGCATCGTCTCGGCGCTTCCCGGAGAGGGCAAGTCGACCGTCGCGGCGAATTTCGCCGAACTCGTCGCCGGCACCGGCGCCCGCACGCTCGCCATCGACGGCGACCTGCGCAATCCGGGCCTCACGCGCAATCTCGAAGTGCTCGCCGACCGCGGGCTGGTCGATGCGGTGATCGACGCCGACAACTGGCGCTCGCTGCTCAAGTATGACCAGCAGACCGGCCTCGCGATCCTGCCCGGCATCGTGCGCGGACGCTTCTCGCACACGGCCGAGGCGCTTACGTCGGCCGGCATGCGCCGGCTGGTCGAGGAGGCGCGACAGGAATTCGACTACGTCGTCGTCGACCTGCCGCCGCTCGGCCCCGTGGTCGACGCCAAGGCCTTCGCCCAGCAGGTCGACGGCTTCTTCCTCGTCGTGGAGTGGGGTAAGACCCCGCGCGCTCTCTGCCGCTCCCTGCTGGAGTCCGAGCCCGGCCTTTCGGGAAAGATGCTCGGCGTCGTGCTCAACAAGGTCAGGCTGAACGCGCTCGCGCGCTACGGCTCGTTCGGCGGCTCAGAGCAGTTTTTCTCCCGTTACTCGAGCTACTACATCGAGACGCCGGGCAAGCCGCGACAGACCCGGCCTGCCACGACGCCTAGGAAGAAAGCAGCCGCCCCCGCTTCCCGTTGACGCGCACCGCGCTGAGCCGGCCGGTTTCGTAGGCGGCCGTCTCCAGTCCCAGCCGCCGCCTGGCCGGCTTCGGCCGGTCGACGCGCGTGTGGCCATGGATGACCCAGCGCTCCGGCACCTCGTCGCTTTCCAGGAATTCCTCCCGGATGCCGAGGAGGTCGTCATCCTGCTGGTCGTCCAGTCCGACGCCGGGGCGGATTCCCGCATGAACGAACACGTAGCGCGCCGAATAGGCCATCCCCGGCAGGTCCCGGAGGAACGCGACATGGCGCTCGGGGATGTTTGCCCTGATGAACGCGTCGATCTCGGCGCCGCGGTGCATCTCCGCCACGTATGAGGGATCGAGGCCGTAGGAGAACAGCGTCTCGCGGCCGCCATGGACCAGCCAGGCGTCCCGCGCGAGCCGCCCCTCGCAATAGTCGAGCATGGCCACGTCGTGGTTGCCGGCCAGGCAAATGCGCCTGAAGCCGGGCGGCGGCGGTGCGATGAGGTGCTCCAGCACCCGTCGGCTTTCCTTGCCCCGATCGACGTAGTCGCCCAGCATGACGATCAGCCCGGGAAGCTCGAAGGCCCGCGCGTCCTCGGCGATCCTTGCCTCCAGCGCGACGAGTTCGGCGTGACAGCCATGCACGTCGCCAATCGCGTAGACGACATGGGCATCCGTATCGATCTCGACCCGGCGGCGGCGCGGGGTCCTGTGGGTGCGGGGCAGGGTCAGCACGGTTGTCGACCGGCATTGGTGAAAGGCTGGCGCAGCATGTGTGTCCGTCGCGAAAGCGGCCTTGCCCCCGGAAGCACCCTTATCAGCCCGGCGAAGCCGTCACCATCCCCGTGAATTGTTCGCGGCGCGCGGGCCGCATTCGATACCGCGATCAGGCACGCCGCCTGTCGGCCCAGTCGAGATAGGCGGCGAGCGCGCCGCTCAGGTGATACAGTATGCTCGCCGGCACGTCCTGTGACAGATGCCTCCCGTCGCCGTCGATCCGGTCGATCCAGTAGCCGCGTGGCGCGGGGTCGATGTGCCGGGCGAAAAGCAGCGCAACCCGCGCCTCCACCTCCGGACCCGCATCGAGAACGCCCGCGCCGTCGAGCGCGATCGCGGCCCGCAGCGCCTCCGCCTGCATCCAGCTCCGCGATGCGGGCTCGATCACGCGGCCGTCGCGCCCCGTCGCGCCATGTGCCAGCCCGGTGTGTCGGTTGATGCCGAAGGCCAGGGCCTGCGCATAGAGCTTTCGCGCCGCCGAGACGTCCTCCTGCCGTCCCGTCAGCGCCGCGTGGTCGCAGAGCAGCGCCGCCCACTCGAAATGGTGGCCGGGCTCGGTCACGTCTCCCTGCTCACCGGCTGCCGGCTTCCATGCGGCGTCGAAATACTCGCCGAGCGTCCAGGTTTCCGGGTCGAGAAAGCGGTGGTGCAACAGATCGGCGACCTTCCCGGCGCGTTCGAGCGCCGCGCCGTTGCCGGTCGCGCCATGCAGGGCAAGAAAGCCCTCCAGCAGGTGCATGTGCGGGTTGCTCCGGCGCGGTAGGCCTCCGCCGGCTGTCTCCATCCAGCCCTCGCCCTCGGCGTCCGCGAGCCGGTCGATCGCTTCCATGGCCTCGCCCGCGAGACCCCTGGCGCTTTCGTGCCCGGCGCGGCATGCCTGCGCCAGCGCCAGCAGCACGCAGGCATGGTCGTAGGCGTCCTCGGCGGGGTCGAGCACGCGGCCGTCCGTGGCAACCGTTCTCACCCATCCGCCCGACTGCGAGCGGCCGCTCCCTTCCAGGAAGGCGAGCCCGTGCGCGACGATGCCGCGCGCCCCCTCCAGCCAGCCGCGCTCCTCTGCAAGCGCGAAGGCGTAGACCTGCCGGGCCATGGTGCGGATGCGCTTGGGCCGGCCCGTCGCGGCGCCGTCGAAGGCGATAGCCTCATGGAAGCCGCCATGGCCGCGGTCGATGCCGGTCTGCGCCCACGCCGGGAACGCGCTGTCGCGCAGCCAGGCCTCCACGCGCCGCCTCATCGCGCCCGCGGCCGGTGCCTGGCCAGGCGGCATGGGCGTCTCGCGCACTTCGCGCCGCCCGGCCTCGCGCAGGCGGTCATGCACGAGCCGGACGTCCTGGCTGCGCGCGAGCGGTGCGACGAAGGTCGCGTCCTGCGTCGCAACCACGGCCATGTCGCGCAGCCCCACCGCCGCGAGCAGCGGCCCGTCGCTGCGCAGATGGCTGCCTTCGCAGTCGACCGCCACGACGTTCCCCGAAACAACGTTGCCCCCTTCGTCCGTCGCCTGCAGCTCGTGGAGCGATTTCCAAGAACCGACGTCGCTCCAGGCGAAACCCGCCTTCACCATGGCGATGCGGGGCGTGTGCTCCATGATCGCGTAGTCGACAGAAGTGGATGGCACCGCCCCGTAGAGATCGTCGGGCAGGAACAGCCCGGCCGCTTCGGCACGCGCCGCGCCGTTCGCGGCCTCCACGCCATCCCATATGTCGGGCCGCAGCGTCCGGAAGGCGTCACGCATGGCGCCGGCGCGAAACAGGAAGATGCCGGAATTCCAGTAGAAATTGCCCGCTGTGAGGAATTCCTCGGCGCGCGCCGCACCGGGCTTTTCGACGAAGCGGCGCACCGGCGCCACGTGGTTGCCGGCTTCGCCGGGCGGCACTTCGATGTAGCCGTAGCCGGTCTCGGCTCGCGTCGGAGGAATCCCGAAGACCACGATCGCGCCGCTGTCAGCCGAGGCGAGGCCGGTCTCGACGGTCTCCCAGAACCGGCCGGTCGTCTGGATCGCGTGATCGGAAGGCACCACGAGCACGGCCACGTCGCCATGCCGTTCGAGCGTGTGGATCGTGGCCAGCGCGACGGCGGCAGCCGTGTTGCGCCCCATCGGCTCGAAAAGCGCGCCGCCGCCGTCGAGATCCAGGCCGGCCAATCCAGCCCGGACCCGGCCGGAATGGGCGGCCGCCGCGATCACGTGGACGGGCGAGGGGCCGGCCTCGCGCGCAAGCATTCGCCGCACCGTGTTGGCCAGCATCGAGCCGCCGCCGGTCAGGTCGTGGAACTGCTTGGGATTGTCGTCGCGTGAAAGTGGCCAGAGGCGCGCGCCCACGCCGCCGCTCAACACGAATGAGACGATCGTTCCGGCCAACGTCCCTCCTGTCCCGGTCCCCTCAGAGGGACTGGTTGTAGGTTCCCACTTCAGGATTCTCCCTGAGCACGGCGTCGACCGCCGTGAACATGGCCCTCTTCCTGTCCTCCGAAACCGGGCTTTCGACGACCACGACGAGTTCCGGCTTGTTGGAGGAAGCGCGTACCAGCCCCCATGTGCCGTCCTCGGCCGTCACCCGGACGCCATTCACGGTCACGATCTCTGCGATGCGTTGGCCGGCGAACGGCTCGCCGTCCGCGTGGATCGCGCGCAGGCGCGAAAGGACGCGGTCGACGACGCCATACTTCAGTTCGTCGTCGCAATGCGGCGACATCGTGGGAGAACCGAAAGTGACCGGCAGGTCCCGGTAGAGATCGGCCATCGACCGGCCGGGATTGTTGTCGAGCATCCGGCAGATTGCGATAGCCGTGATGAGTCCGTCGTCATATCCGCGCCCCAGCGGCGCGTTGAAGAAGAAGTGGCCCGACTTCTCGAAGCCGGCCAGCGCGCCGAGCTCCGCCACGCGGCGCTTGATGTAGGAGTGCCCGGTCTTCCAGTATTCGGTCTCGGCGCCTCTTTCGGCCAGCACCGGATCGGTCTTGAAAAGCCCCGTCGATTTCACGTCGACCACGAAGCGGGCGCCGCGATGGGCCGCCGAAAAGTCGCGCGCCAGCATCACGCCGACCTTGTCGGCGAAGATCTCCTGTCCCTCGTCGTCGACCACGCCGCAACGGTCTCCGTCGCCGTCGAATCCGAGGCCGACATCGGCCCCTGTTTCCAGCACCCGGTCGCGGATGGCGTGGAGCATGACCATGTCTTCGGGGTTGGGGTTGTAACGCGGGAAGGAATGGTCGAGCTCGCAGTCGAGCCGGACGACCTCGCAGCCGATGCGCTCCAGCACGTCGGGCGCGAAGGCGCCGGCAGTGCCGTTGCCGCAGGCGGCCACCACCTTGCGGGCACGCTTCAGCCTGGGCCCTCGCGTCACGTCGGCGATATAGCGCTCGCGCATGCCGGGCACGGCCTCGTAGCCGCCTTCCGTCGCCGTCTCGAAGTCGCCGGCGAGCACGATCCTCTTCAACTCCGACATCTCGTCGGGCCCGAAGGTGAGCGGCATTTCCATTCCCATCTTGACGCCGGTCCAGCCGTTCTCGTTGTGCGAGGCCGTCACCATGGCCACGGATGGGCAATCGAGGTCGAACTGCGCGAAATAGGCCATGGGGGAGAGCGCGAGGCCGATGTCCCTCACACGCGCGCCGCAGGAAACGAGGCCCGAGACCAGGGCGAGCTTGATCGCCATCGAATAGGACCGGTAGTCGTGGCCGACGACGATGTCGCGACCCTTGCCGGCGCGGCGGATCAGCGTCGCCAGCCCCATGCCGAGCGCCTGCACGCCGGCGAGGTTGAGTTCGGGCTCCTTGTCGGAGCCGGGCCGGCCGAACCACCACCGCGCGTCATACTCGCGAAAGCCGGTCGGCTTGACCAGCACGCGCGTCTCACGCGCGAAGCCGCAGCTGGATGGTGAAGGTTCCTCGCTCAAGCCTGTTCCGATGCGTGTTGCCGGGCCGCGATCTAACGGAGCCGGGCGCCCCGGGTCAACGACGGCCCGTTCACATCGTGAATCAGCTTCGACCCACGAGCATCCGGTAGCGGAACTGGTCGAGTATGACGGCGAGGATGAGCAGCGAGCCGAGCAGCACCATCTGCATGTACGACCCGATCTGGGCGATGTTCATGCCGTTCTGCACGAGCACGATGAAGAACGCGCCGAGCACCACGCTTTCCACGCGTCCTATGCCGCCGCGCAGCGACACGCCCGCGATCACGCAGGCCGCGATCGATTCCAGCGCCACCGAGCCGCCGAGGTTGGTCTCGCCCGATTCCACCCGCGCCGTCAGCAGCAGCCCGGCCAGCGATGCCAGCAGTGCGCACATGACATAGGCCGAGAACAGCACGCGCTTGGTGTCGACGCCCGAGAGATGCGCCGCCTTCACGTTGCCGCCCACCGCGTAGATGTGCGCGCCGAGCCGGGTCCGGTTCATGACGACCCAGATCACGACGATGGCCATGATGGCGATAATGACCGGTACCGGCATGCCGAATATACGGCCGAAGCCGAAGAAATTGCCGAACGCGTAGGGAAGGCCCGCCACCGGCACGCCGCCGGTCAGGAAGAGTGCCGTTCCCGCGCCTACCGACTGTACACCGAGCGTCATGATGAAGGGCGAGACGCCGAACTGCGCGACACCGATCCCGTTGAGGCAGCCAATGGCGAGCGCCGCGCCGAAGCCTGCCAGCGCGCCGAGCGCGATGACCAGCCAGACCATGTCCGGAAAGGTCGCCGCCAGCGACACCATGGCGATCGCGCTGACGACCGAGGTCAGCGCGATCGCCGTCCCAACGGAGAGGTCGAACCCGCCGGTGATCAGCACGATCATCTGCCCGAGCGAGACCAGCACGAGATAGACCGACTGGCGCGCGACATTGGTAAAGTTCTGCACCGACAGGAACTGTGACGATACGAGCGAGAACACGACGAGCGTGATCGCCAGGAAGAACGGCAGCACCCCGACCTTCACGAACAGCGTCTTGAGCCCGCTGGTCACCACGTTCGCGCGCCGCGCAGGCGGGCTGGCCTCGGTCGATGCTTGGCTGGGCGCGGTCATCAGGCGGGTATCCTCGTCTCGGAGAAGAAATGGCGCAGGACGGTTTCCTCGTTGATGGCGTCGCCCTCGAGTTCTGCTGACACCCGACCGCGCGAGAACACGATCAGACGGTGCGCCAGATGCATTACTTCCGGCAGGTCGGAGGAGATCAGCACGACGGCCTTGCCCGCTTCGGCGAGGTCGCGGATGAGGAGATAGAGCTGCGCGCGGGTGCCCATGTCCACGCCGACCGTCGGTTCGTCGAATATGTAGACCGCGCGCTCGTCGCCGAAGCCCTTGCCGAACAGGACCTTCTGCTGGTTGCCGCCGGAAAGGGTTGCGACCGGCTTCGGCATTGCGCGCTGGGCGATGTCGACGCGGGCCCCTATGGCGTCGGCCTCGGCCTTCTGCTTCGCCGGTGAGGGCAGGCCGAAGAGCCCGGCGAGGTCGCGTCGGCCGAGCAAGGAAAGGCGGATGTTGTCGCGCGCGGACGCGGCGAGCTGGAGCCCTTCCGACTTGCGATCGGGCGGCAGGTAGAAGACGCCCTGCGCCAGCAGGCGTCGGGTCGGCTGACCGGTGACGTCGCGACCCATGAGGCTGACCGTCCCCGCCTTGAGCGGCTGCAGGCCGAGCACGCTTCGCCAAACCCGCGACTTGCCAGAGCCGACAAGGCCAGCGACACCAAGCACCTCGCCCGCGCGCACCTCTACGTCGACCCCGTTCACGCCGGCCGCGACGATGCCGCGTAGCGACATAACCACCTCGCCGCCGGGCCGTCGGGCGATCTCCGGATAGACCTTGTCGATCGCGCGGCCCGTCATCAGTTCGACGAGCGCCGTCTCGGAGACCTCGCGCGCCCCGACCGTGCCGATCAGCCGGCCGTCGCGCAAAACGCTGATATGGTCGGCGATCGCCGCGAACTCCTGGATGCGATGCGAGATGTAGATGATCCCGACGCCGGCCGTGCGTGCCTGCGCCATGAAGGCGAAGAGCTTCTCCGTCTCCTTCTCCGTCAGCGACGCGGTCGGCTCGTCCAGGATCAGCACCCGCGCCTTGGCGTGCAGCGCCTTCGCGATCTCGACCATCTGCTGCTGGGCGCGCGAAAGCCGCGCGACGGGCAGGCGCACATCGATGTCGAAGCCCAGTTCGCCGAAAAGGGCTCGGGCACCGCGCTCCATCGCGCGCCGGTCGATGAAGGGTCCGCGCTTCGGCTCCTTGCCGAGGAAGACGTTCTCGAACACGGTGAGCGTCGGCACCAGCGAAAATTCCTGGAACACCGTGCCGATGCCGGCGCGGCGCGCATCCTGGACCGAATGGAAGGCGACTTCCTCGCCGGCGATGCGGATCGTGCCCGCGCTCGGCGGATAGACGCCCGACAGGATCGATATCAGCGTTGACTTCCCCGCGCCGTTCTCGCCGAACAGCACGTGCACCTCGCCGGCCTCGAGCCGGAAGTCCACGTTGGACAGCGCCTTGACGCCGGGAAACTCCTTGGAGATCCCGGTCATCTCGACGAGGGGCGTTGCTTGGCTCATCGCGCGGCCCTTTCGGTTGGCCCCATGGTGCGTCCTTCGAGGCTCGCTCCGCTCGCACCTCAGGATGAAGGGTGTTGGCGCAACTCTTTCTCATCCTGAGGTGCGAGCGGCGCAAGAGCACTACCCGCCCTCATCCTGAGGTGCGAGCGGAGCGAGCCTCGAAGGACGCACCGATTGCCCGGCCCCGCATTTGCGGGGCCGGAAAGTTCTGCGCGGCGTCAGTTCACCGAGAAGACGGGCTTGTAGTTGTCGGGCGGCAGGATGTTGGTCTGCGGCACGTCGGCGATGTTCTCCGGGTCGACGACGAAGATCTTCGGCCCCACATGCTTGACGAAGTCCTGCTTTTCCAGCGCGCGCACGGCCTGGTCGATGGCGATGCGGCCCTGGATCACCATGGAATCGGCCGGGGCCGCCAGGATGAAGCCGCGCTTGATGCCTTCATAGACGCCGGGCGTCATGTAGAAGGCGAGGAGGTCAACCTTGCCCTGCAGTCCGCGCTCGCGGATGAGGCCCTGCGCGGCTTCCGCCGTGACGGCCGTGCCCGCCACGTAGCGTACGTTCGGGTTGGCCTGCAGCGCGTCTTCGACCAGCTTGAGCTGCACTTCCTTGCCGGTATCGCCGAATTTCGGCTCAAGCACCTTGATCGCCGAGCCCTCGACCGCCTTCATGAAGCCCTTGTGCGCGGCTTCCACCCAGCCCGCACCCGCCGGTCCGGGGAACCAGGCGACCTCGACCTCTTCCGATCCGGCCGGATGCTTGCCGGCGAGATACTCGCCCGTCTTCGCGCCCATGACCTCGAAGGAGACGAGCGACTTGGCCGTCACGTCCGGCGAGGAGATGCCGTTGATGACGTCGATGACGGGGATGCCCTTCTTCGTCACCTCGGTCACGAGGTTGTTCAGCCCGTCGAAGGAGATGGCGCCGATGACGACCGCCTGCGCGCCGCTCGCCACGCAATCCTCGATCTGCGAGATCTGCTTGGCGAGTTCGGTGTAGCCGCCGGCCTCTACGAGGTTCATCTTGACGCCCAGCCGCTTGGCCTCCTCCGCCACGCCGTAGTCGACGCCCAGCCAGTAGGCGTCCTTCATGTGCGGAAAGGAAACGCAGATGTTCCACGGCTGCGAGGCCTTTTCGAGCGGCTCGTATGAGACGTCGACCGACTGGCCGTCCGCCGCGAATGCCGGCTCGATCTTGGCTGCGTCGTAGGGATACCACTTGTCGTCGGCCGAGGCCGCGCCGATCGCCAGGGCGGAAACCGCCGCGGCGAGCATGATGCTGGATACTCGTTTCATGTTGCATTCCCCTTTTTTGTCGTGGCCGGCGTTTCGGCGTCCGGCCGTCTTGCCCAATGCTCAGTTCAGCGCGCTCCGGATCCTGTCCAGGAGCGCAGCCCGCTCCGCGCGGGCCTTCAGCGCCTCGTCCATCGTCACCTTGACGAAGCGGGTCGGCATGTTCGGCTGCATCTGGCCGATCAGGTCCATGTCGGCCGAGATGATCGTGCCGATCATGAAGTAGCCGCCCCCGGAGACGGCATCGCGATGCAGGATGATCGGCTCCGTCCCGCCCGGCACCTGGATCGAGCCGTAAGGATAGCAGCTGTCAACGATGTTCGACGGGTCGGAGCCGGCGCCGAAGGGCTGTTCGCGCTCCACGAAATCGAGCTTGCTGCCCCCGCGGAACCGATAGCCCATGCGGTCGGCTTCGGGCGCCACCTTCCAGGCGTCGTCGAAGAAGGCCGCCTGGCTCTTCTCGGTGATGCGGTGCCAGTAGAGGCCCGGCAACACCCTGAGCTCGGCCGGCTTGCCGGGACCCCGACGCAGCGAGTCCGGCACGCTACGGCCCTCGGCCGTGCCGTTCGTCCGCCCGACGGGAAGTTCGTCGCCGGCCGCGATCGGGCGGCCCTTGAAACCGCCCAGCGCGCCGATCGGATAGGTCGAGCGGCTGCCGAGCGCCTCGGGTACGTCGATCCCGCCGGCGACCGCGATGTAGATGCGCGCGCCGGTCTTCAGGAAGTCGAAGCTCAAGACCTGCCCCTTCCTTGCCTTGAAGGAGGTCCAGCCCGGCCTTTCCTCGCCGTCGAGGCGAATCGGCATGTCGGCGCCGGTCACGGCCACGACGGTATCGGCCGTGAATTCGAGCTGCGGCCCGACGAACACGGCCTCCAGCCCCGCCGCGCTCTCGTCGTTGCCGACCAGAAGGTTGGCCGCGCGCATGGCGAGCCGGTCCATCGCCCCGCCGATCGGTATGCCGAGATGGAAATAGCCCGGACGCCCGAGATCCTGCACGGTGGTCGACAGTCCCGGATTGATGACCCTAGCGCCCATGGACCGCGCCCTCCAGCTTGGCGTTGTAACCGTCGATGTCCTTCTGGAACTCGCGCAGGTCGAAGGTGACATCGCTCATGGCCGGCATGAACTTGCCGCTCTCGACGTCGGCCACGGCCTGGTCATACTCTTCGCGACCGATGGCCTTGAACTTGACGATGTCGCCGGGCCGGAAGAAGACCATGAAGTCCTTGAGATAGCTCGTCTTCTGTTCGGGATCGAAGATCGGCATGGGCGTGATGCCGAACATCTGGTAGCCGCCTGCGCCGCGCACCGAATAGATGCAGGCGAAGCAGCCGCCGTAGCCGACGGTGAGTTTCGGCGTATCGGTCCGCGGCCTGAGATACTTGGGCACCTGAAGCTGCCTCGGCCGGTCGACCATCTGGTACATGAAGGGCAGGCCGGCGACGAACCCCACCATGGAAACGAACCATGGCGCGCCGGAATGCGCCGCGATGAAGTCATCCACTGTGGCGAAGTTGTTGACGCGCGCGGCATATTCGAGATCTGTCGCCTTCGGATCCTGGTGGCGCTCGCGGAAGCGCATCAGCGTCTCGTGCGTCCAGGGATCCTGGTAATAGACCGGAATTTCCACGACCCGCGTCCTGATGACCGGCTCGGATTTCTCCGCCTGAGCCTCGATCGCCTGCACTTCGCGAAGAATGTCGTCGGGCTTGATGACGTCTGGATCGAACTTGATCTGGAACGAGGCGTTTGCGGGGCATATTTCCGTCACGCCTCTGATGCCGCTCTGCTTGACCGCCGTGGTCATGGAGAGGCTCTTGAAGAAGGCCTCCAGCGACATGCTTTCGTCGCATTCGACGAACAGGTGCTCGTCGCCTCCGAACGTGTATCGGTTCTTCATCAAGCCACCTCTTTCGCGCCGCCCGCCGCGGCGAACTTGGTTTGCAGCCAGCCTTCCAGATATCGCGTGTGCACCTTGCCCGCCGAGACGTCCTCTTCGCGCGCGAGCGCCAGGTGCAGCGGGATGGTCGTCGGGATGCCGTCGATCTCGAGCCCTTCGAGCGCCGTCTCCAGTCGCGCGATGCAGGTGTCGCGGTCGGGACCGTGGACGATCAGCTTGCCCAGCAGCGAATCGTAGAAGGGCGGCACCTGGTAGCCTTCGAACAACATCGTGTCGAAGCGCACGTGGTCCGCCTCGGGCACCTTGAGCCGCTCGATCGTGCCCGGCCAGGGCATGAAGTCCTTCGACGGATCCTCGGCGTTGATCCGGCACTCGATGGCGTGGCCGGAGATCGCGATGTCGTCCTGGGCGACCGAAAGCGCCGCTCCCCCAGCGATCCTGAGCATCTCCTGGACGAGGTCCACGCCGGTGATCATCTCGGTTACGGGATGCTCGACCTGGATGCGGGTGTTCACCTCGATGAAATAGAATTCCTGCGTCTCGTCGTCGTAGAGATACTCGACCGTGCCGGCGCCCGAATAGCCGACCGAGCGTGCCAGCGCGACCGCGCTCGCGCACAGCTTTTCGCGCACCGCTTCGGGCAGTCCGAAGGCCGGCGCCTCTTCCCAAACCTTCTGCCGACGGCGCTGCAGCGAGCATTCGCGCTCGTAGCAATGTACGAAGTTCCGCCCGTCGCCGAGGATCTGCACCTCCACGTGCCGGGCCTTTTCGATGACCTTCTCGACATAGAGGCCGCCGTCACCGAAAGCCGCCGCGGCTTCCTGCGAGGCCTGCGGGAACTGGCGTTCGAATTCGGCCCTGTCGGCGACGATCCGAATGCCCCGCCCGCCACCCCCCGCGGCCGCCTTGATCATGACGGGAAAGCCGATCCCGTCGGCCACGTCGAGCGCGGCGGCGACGTCCGACAGCCGCCCGTCGCTGCCCGGCACCGTCGGCACGCCGGCCTTCATCGCCGCCTCGCGCGCCGCCACCTTGTCGCCCAGCAGCCGTATCGCATCGCCCGAGGGACCGACGAACGCCATGCCCGCGGTGACCACGGCGTCGGCGAAGTCAGCGTTCTCGGCAAGGAAGCCGTAGCCCGGATGCACGGCGTCGACGCCCGCCTTCCTTGCGGCGTCCACCACGGCCTCAATGTTGAGGTAGGATTTCTTCGCCGCGGCCGGGCCGATCTCGACCGCTTCGTCGGCGAGCCTGACCGCGAGCGAGTCGCGGTCGGCGGCGCTGTATACCTGCACGGTGCGCAAGCCGAGCGCCTTCGCCGCGCGGTTGATCCGCACCGCGATTTCGCCCCGGTTCGCGATCAGCACCGAGCGCAGCGTCATCCGTCGACCTCCGCGATCACCTCGCCCGCCATGATCGGGTCCTCGTTCTCCGCGAGGAACCGGATGCCTGTACCGGACACGCCGGCTTTCACCTCGTGAAAGGACTTCATGACTTCGACCAGCCCGATCACGTCGTCCGGGGAGACCGCATCGCCGTCGTTCTTGAAGGACGGGCTGTCGGGCGACGGCTTGCGGTAGAAGACCCCGGGCAGGGGCGACTTGATCTCGGTCTTGCTCATACGGCTCTCCTGGAAACTTGGGTCGGCGTGCTGGCGATCTCGGAGACGGGCGCGATCCGGATGCCGTTGGAAAGCAGGCCCTCGCGGATCGCCTGCGCGATTTCGATGCATCCGGGCGTGTCGGAATGGAAGCAGACGGACTCGAAGGAGATATCGATGTCGTTGCCGTCCACGGTCCTGACCTTGCCCTCCTGGCAGGCGCGCACGACCTTGTCGGCGATCGCCTTCGGTTGGAGCTTGCCGACCTGTCGGGCGAAGACGATCGAGCCCGTGTCGTCGTAGTCGCGGTCCGAATAGAACTCCCGGACCACGGGCTGCCCCATCTCGACCGCGATGCGGTAGGTCTGGGAAATGCCCATGCAGAAGACGTAGGCGCTCGGCGCGACCGTCCGCATGTACTGGATGAACGACTTCGAAAGCCCCTCGTTCGCCGCCATCTCCATGTACAGCGCCCCGTGTGGCTTGACGTGCTGGAGGTTGGCGCCGTGACGCCGTGCGAATTCGCGCAGGCTTCCGACCTGGTAGATGATGTCGTTCAGCAGTTCCTCGTTCGAGCCGAGGATCTTTCGCCTGCCGAAGCCCTGGTGGTCGCGGTATCCGGGATGCGCGCCGATGCCCACGCCGTGCTGCATCGCCAGGCGCACTGTCTCGTCCATCAGCATCGGGTCGCCCGCGTGGAAGCCCGTCGCGATGTTGGCCGAACTTATCAGGCTCATGATCACGGCGTCGTCGGCGTCGCCGATGCGCCAGCGCCCGAAGCCTTCGCCCATGTCGCAATTGAGGTCGATAGCCGACAGCCGCATGACTGCCTTCCTCCCTTGCCGATGGCGCCTTTGGCGCCGGTTCCCGTTCTTGTTGGCACGAGCCTAGCGCAGCGTAAGGGCATTGGAAAATTCTATTCTTCGAACGCTTCTATCGTTTTTTCAGAGGCTATCTGACCGATGCATCCGCGGCCCGATCGGTTGGAAAGTGTACTTTGAGGTCCACGCCGCCGCCGCTTTTGTGGGCACGCTTGCCCAACCGACGGGCTTCCATTAATTTTTTCGAATATTGATCAAGGTCAGATCGTATTTTTGAAAGGCGAGGGGATGCCGAGCATCAGGCAGATACGCTACTTCGTCTCCACCGCCGAAAGCGGCCAGGTATCCCAGGCGGCCATCGCGCTCTCGATCTCCCAGTCAGCCATCACCACGGCGATCAAGGATCTGGAGGCGGAGGTGGGCGCCGCGCTCTTCACGCGTTCCCAGCAGGGCATGGAACTGACGGCGGCCGGGCGCGAGATGCTCGCGCATGCCTACGAGGTGCTCGCCAAGGTCGACGAGATGACAAGCCTGAGGACGCTCGGCAGCGATCTGGAGGGCAAGCTCACGCTCGCCGCGTCCTACACCGTCATTGGCTACTACCTGCCGCATCACCTGGAACGGCTGCGACGCAATTTTCCGCGCCTCGAGATCCAGCTCTTCGAGCTAAACCGCGAGGCGATCGAGGAGGGCCTGCTCGCCAACCGCTACGACATCGCCGTCATGCTGACCGCCAACACGTCCAATCCCGATCTCGCCACCGAAACGCATCTGTCGTCGCGCCGGCGTCTGTGGGTGCCGGCCCGCCACCCGCTGCTCGGTCGGCCGTCGGTCGGCCTGGAGGAGATCGCGCAGGAGCCCTACATCATGCTCACCGTCGACGAGGCCGCGCATACGTCGCTGAAATACTGGAGCAAGACGCCTTATAGGCCCCAGGTGACGCTGCGCACCTCGTCGGTCGAGGCGGTGCGCTCGCTGGTCGCCAACGGGCAGGGGGTCGCCATCCTGTCCGACATGGTGCACAGGCCGTGGTCGCTGGAAGGCAAGCGCATCGAGACGATCGTTCCGCGCGACCCGATTCCCGCGATGGATGTGGGGCTGGCATGGCGACGCAACGCGACCTTCACCTCGGCCATGGAGGCCTTCCGCGCCTATTTCCGGCAGGCCTACCACATCCCCAACGGCCGCTGAATTCGGACATCCTTTTTCACCATGCGTGAATGTTCGTGGGGAACCGCGCGCCCCGCGAACCGTTTCTGCGCCGAGGGACTGTGCCGGGCAGCGTTTCCGCCGCCGGCATCAACCAAGGAAAAAGGAAGGACCAATGCGCAAACTGCTTCTTGCGACCGCCGCCCTTGCGGCTCTTGGCGTGGGCGCGGCCCATGCGGACGACAACGAGGCGCGCGGCTTCGGCGCGGCTGCCGGCGGAACCACCGGTGCGATCGCCGGTGCTGTCGTCGGTGGGCCGATCGGCGCTATCGTGGGCGGGTTTGCCGGTGCCGTACTCGGTGCGGAGTCGGCCGTTCCGGCCCAGGCTACCGAGTATGTCATCGCCAATCCCGTCGAGCCCGTCTACATCGAAGGCGAGATCAACGAGGGCTATGTCGTGCCCGAGACCGTCATGATCCAGCCGATCCCGGATTATCCGGATTACGGCTACATCTATGTCGAGGATCGTCCCGTCATGGTCAGCCTGCAGACCCGCGAGGTCGTCTATTCGCCCGGCTACGTTCTCGGCGGGAACACGATCACCTATGTCGAGAACAACCCCGTCGATCCCGTCATCCTCGACGGCGGCGTGAGCGCGGGCGTCGTCATCCCGCAGGAAGTGCAGCTCTACGAGGTGCCGGAGTCCCGCTACTCCTACATCTACGTCGACGGCCAGCCCGTCCTGGTCGAGAGCGACAGCCGCACGGTCGTGTGGGTGCGCTGATGGCAGGGCGCAAGCCCGGCTGAAGGATCGAAGGGCCGTCCCGGTGCGAATTCGCGGGGGCGGCCCTTTTTCCATGCAAGGATGCCTTAACCAACTGCGAATTGGGCATTTTCAAGCTTGCCGATTCGTGTAGCGTAGCGGCCGGAGGGCCCTCGCAGACATCCGGGAGGACACTGAAATGAGGTTTCCGATTTCCAGATCGGCCGTGCTTGGCGGCGCCGCCGTCGTCGCGGCCGCTTTTCTTGCAAGCTGTACCGTCGTCGTCGAGGAGGGGCCCGGCTACCGGCCGCCCCCGCCGCCTCCCGGCCCCAGGGTCTGCACGCGCGAATACGATCCCGTCTGCGGGCGCAACGGTCCCGTGATGCAGACATTCCCCAACGCCTGCATCGCGCGCGCCGAGGGCTTCCGCATCGTCTATCCTGGCACCTGCCGTCCCGCCGGCGGCCCGCCGCCCGGACCGGGACCCGGCTTCTGCACCCGCGAATATGCGCCGGTCTGCGCGCGTCGCCGCGGCGACGTCAGGACCTTCGGCAATTCATGCGAGGCGGAAAGCGCCGGCTACCGCATCGTCGGTCGCGGGCCCTGCTGACACGGATCTAGGGGAGGCGGGCGTCCGGTACCGCCTCCTCCCTCACGCTGCCCGGGCGAGGTCCGATGCCGCTTCGGCAAGGATCTCGAACGACCTGACGCGCTTCGCGTGGTCGTGGATCTGTGCAGTCACCATGAACTCGTCCGCTCCCGTCCTTTCGGCAAAAGCGGCGACACCGAGTCGCACCGTTTCGGGCGACCCCACCACCGAGCACGAAAGCGCCTGGGCGAGCATCGCCGCCGCCATTGGGTCGAGGTCCGCGTCGAACGCTGCCTTGGGCGGGGGCAGCTTGCCCGGATGGCCGGATCTGAGGTTCACGAAGGCCTGCTTGAGCGAGGTGAAGAGCAGCTGCGCCTCGTCGTCGGTCTCTGCCGCGAAAACGTTGAGCCCCAGCATCACATAGGGCCGGTCGAGCTGCTCCGACGGGCGAAACTCCTGCCGGTATAGTTCGACGGCGCGTTCCATGTCGCCCGGCGCGAAATGCGATGCGAAGGCGTAGGGCAGGCCCAGCATGGCGGCGAGCTGCGCCCCGAACAGGCTCGACCCGAGGATCCACACCGGAACGTCCAGCCCCTCGCCGGGAACCGCGCGTATCCGCTGGCCGGGCTCGGCCGGTCGGAAATACCCCATCAGTTCCACCACGTCGCGCGGAAAGCCGTTCGGATCGCTCTCGAGCGTGCGTCGCAGCGCGCGCGTCGTGGCCATGTCCGTGCCGGGCGCGCGTCCGAGCCCGAGGTCGATGCGGCCCGGATGCAGCGCGGCCAGCGTTCCGAACTGCTCCGCGATAACCAGCGGCGCATGGTTGGGCAGCATGATGCCGCCCGCGCCGACCCGGATCGTCGACGTACCCGCCGCGACATGCGCGATCACCACTGCAGTAGCGGCACTGGCGATTCCCGGCATGCCGTGATGCTCGGCGAGCCAGTAGCGATTATAGCCCAGCCGCTCGGCATGGCGGGCGAGATCGAGCGTGTTTCTCAGCGAGCCGGCGGCGTCACCGCCTTCCGGCACGGGCGATAGGTCGAGTACGGAGAGCTTGGTCATCGGCCTGATATAGAAGTCCCTGCCGCCGCCTGCAAAGGCCGCCGTCAGGAAGCCGCTGCCGCCGGCTGCCTTTGTGCCACCGCCGCGCGCACCAGCGGCGCCACTTTGGTGCCGAAGAGCTCGATCGCCCGCATCACTTTCGAATGTTCGACCGTGCCGATCGCCATCTGGATCAGGAAGCGGTCGTTGGCGAAGATGGCGTGATGGGCGACGATCTTCTCCGCGACCGTTTCCGGATCGCCCACGAAGAGCGCTCCATGCGGACCGCGCGAGGCGTCGAAATGCGCGCGGGTCGTCGGGCCCCAGCCCCGTTCGCGGCCGATGCGGTTCATGACCTCGGCCTGGGGCGCGTAGAACGCGTCGGCGGCCGCTTCCGTCGTGTCTGCCACGAAGCCGTGCACGTTGATCGACGTCCTGAGACCGTCCGGCGCGTGACCCGCGCGCCTGGCGGCCTCGCGATAGAGCTGGAACAGCGGCGCGAAACGGGCGGGCTCCCCGCCGATGATGGCGAGCGCCAGCGGAAGTCCGAGCGCGCCGGCGCGCGCGACCGACTGCGGCGTCCCGCCAACGGCAATCCATACGGGCAGCGGCTCCTGCACGGGCCGGGGGTAGACGCCCCGGTCGTTGATCGCCGCCCGGTGTCCGCCCGGCCATGTGATGCGCTCGCTTTCCCTCAGCTTCAGCAGCAGTTCGAGCTTCTCGGCGAACAGTGCGTCGTAGTCGCCGAGGTCGTAGCCGAACAGCGGGAAGGATTCGATGAACGAGCCTCGTCCCGCCATGATCTCGGCCCGGCCGCCGGAAAGATTGTCCAGCGTGGCGAATTCCTGGAACACGCGCACGGGATCGTCCGAACTCAGCACGGTGACGGCGCTCGTCAGCCGGATACGGCTGGTAAGGCTCGCCGCCGCCGCGAGCACCACCGCCGGGGCCGATGCCGCATAGTCCGGCCGGTGATGCTCGCCGACGCCGAATACGTCGAGGCCCACCTGGTCGGCTAGTTCGATCTCCGCCACGAGGTTCTTCAGCCGCTCGGCGGGCGTGATTGTCCGCCCGGTCGCGCTTTCGCGCCCGACGTCGGCGAAGGTGTAGAGCCCGAGTTCCATTATCGTCTCCTGGGGTCGTTCCGTGCGTCCAGCACAGATAGGCCCGGCGCGCGGGGCGTTACAGGTGGCGATCGGTGAACGCTGTCTTCACGATGCGCGACGGCGATCGGCCAGCGCCTCGTCGACCTCCTCCGCGCCGGGGATGGAAGGCTGCGCCCCGGGCTTGAGACAGGCCAGCGAGCCGGCCGCCGCCGCCCGCATCAGCGCCTCGTGCAGGCCGAGGCCGGAAGCCAGTCCGGCCGCGAGGTAGCCGCAGAACGTGTCGCCGGCCCCGACCGTATCGACGGGCGAGACGGGCAGTGCCGGCGCGCCGATGCGCCCTTCCGGCGTGACGGCGATCGCGCCGTCGGCTCCGAGCGTGAGCACGACCGTGCGTCCGGTCCGGGCCACGAAGCGGCGCATTTTCTCGTCGCGGTCGTGACCTTCGAGACCAAGCGCGGCGGCGTAGTGGTCGCACTCCGTCTCGTTGAGAATGACGAGGTCGGCGTGTTCCAGCAGTGGCGCCGCCTTCGCGGAATAGGGGGCGGCATTGTAGAGCGACAGCGTCCCGGATTTCCGGGCCGCCTCCAGCGCGCGCCGAATGGTCGAAAGCGGTATCTCGTTCTGGAGAAGCAGGAATTCGCCCTCCCTGAGATCCGCTGCCATCAGGTCGCCGGGCAGCACGGTTCCGTTGGCGCCGGGCACGACGGCGATCACGTTCTCCCCGCCTTCGCCGACCAGGATCAGTGCCGTTCCCGTCACGGCGTGCGCCTCGCGAACCCCGGACAGGTCTATCCCGCATGCGCGCAGGCATTCGAGCGCGGCATCGGCGAAATGGTCCTTGCCTACGGCGCCCACCATGCGCACCTGCGCGCCGGCGCGGGCGGCCGCCAGCGCCTGGTTGGCGCCCTTGCCGCCTGCCGTCATCCGGAAGCCCGAGCCCGGCACGGTCTCGCCGGGGGCGGGCAGCCGCTCCACATCGGCCACGAGGTCGAGATTTATGGAACCGATGACCGTGATCACGCGCGCGCTCCGCAGCTTCTCGTCCTGAAGCTAGAGCGCCCGGGCGCGAAAGAAAATGGTTGCTACCCGTTGGCGATCCGGCCGGCCTCCCAGCCGAGCATCGCGCGCTTGCGCGTCAGCCCCCAGTGATAGCCGGTCAACTGGCCCGACTTGCCGAGTGCGCGGTGACAAGGGACCACGAAGGAGACCGGGTTGGCGCCGATCGCCGCGCCAACCGCGCGGCTTGCCTTCGGTGCGCCGATTCTCTCAGCGATCGAGGAATAGCTGCGCGCGGTGCCCATGGGGATGTGGAGAAGCGCGTCCCAGACACGGAGCTGGAAGTCGGAACCGATCAACACGACGCGCAGCGGCTCCTCCTGACGCCATCGCGCCGGGTCGAATATGCGCCCGGCATAAGGTGCCGTCGCAGCCATGTCTTCCTCGTACCGCGCATTGGGCCAGCGGCCGGCCATGTCGGCCAGTGCCGCCCTCTCGCCGCCCGCGTCGGCGAAGGAGAGGCCGCACAAGCCGCGATCCGTCACCATCACCAGAGCGATCCCGAACGGCGAGATGTGGAAGCCGTAGCGGATGGTGAGGCCCGCGCCGCGCGACTTGTAGGCGCCGGGCGACATCGCCTCATGCGTCACGAATAGATCGTGCAGCCGTCCCGGTCCCGACATGCCGACCTCGAAGGAAGTGTCGAGCAGCGGCGCCCCGTCGTCGAGGAGCCGACGCGCGTGGTCGAGCGTGACGGCCTGGAGGAAGGCCTTTGGCGACAGTCCGGCCCAGCGCGTGAAAAGCTTCTGGAGTACGGTCGGCGTCGTTCCCGCTTCCTCGGCGAGCGCCTCGAGCGAGGGCTGATCGCGGTAGTCGAGGCTGATCTTCTCGATCACGCTGCGGACGATCTCGTAGTCCTGGGCATCCGGTCCTTGGGGCGCCGGGGTGATTTCGCGATGGAGGGTGGCGGTCTGGGCGTTCATGGCTTTGCTCCTGTTGCCGCGAATATCGCCCGCCGCCCGGCGCTCCGCCACCCGAAAGCTGCCGTCCCGGAAGCTGAGACGCTCACCCCGCCTTGGCGGTTGCCAACGCCCTGCCGAACGCCGTCGCGAAGCTCTCGCGGTCGTCGGGATTGAGGAAGGAGCCGATCGCGACGCTCCGGCCTTCGCCCTCGATCGCCATCGTTGTGATGCCGATCTCCTCGTGCCGGTTCACCAGGAAGCGCGCCCAGAAGGGATTGAAGTGATGATCGCGCGCGCGCCCCGACGGGGCTACCTGCCGTATGTCGACGCTGACGCGCGAGACCGAAACCTCTTCGCGGGCACGCGCTGCGCGGTAGTTCAGCCGGAACGCCAGGTAGATGAGCAGGACGTCGAGGCCGAAGAAGCCGACCACGGGCCACGCGCCGATCGACCAGAAGGCGAGGCTGACGCCGACCGATATCGCGGCGACGACGCACATCAGCACGGTGAAGCCGGTCCTGCCCATCGAGCGATGCGGGGTCAGCAGCGCCCGGAAGAACGGCGCGTCGGGAGCGTTTGTCTCGATCATCGAGGGCAAGTATAGAGCGCGAATGAGGAAGCCAAAGGACAAAATCGCCGCTAGCCCGGTCAAGACGCCGACCCGGCGCCGCCGGCGGCCGGCGACGCGCTATTCGCCGGAAGAGGTGCGCGAGATCTTCCGCCGCTTCGCCGTCCAGCGCCCCGAGCCGAAGGGCGAGCTCGAACATGTCAACGCCTTCACCTTGCTCGTCGCCGTGGTTCTGTCGGCGCAGGCGACCGATGCCGGCGTCAACAAGGCGACGCGCGCGCTCTTCGCGGCTGCCGACACGCCCGCCGCGATGGTGACGCTGGGAGAGGCCAGGGTCGGCGAATTCATCCGAACCATCGGGCTCTGGCGCAACAAGGCCAGAAACGTGATCGCGCTGTCGCAGGCGCTGATTTCGGACCATGGCGGCGAGGTTCCCGCCGACCGCGACCTGCTCACGAAGCTGCCGGGCGTCGGGCGCAAGACCGCCAACGTGGTGCTGAACATGGCCTTCGGACAGCCGACAATGGCCGTGGACACCCACATCTTCCGTATCGGCAACAGGCTGGGCCTGGCGCCCGGCAAGACCCCGGACGAGGTAGAGCAGGGGCTGCTCGCCATCGTGCCCGACGACTATCTCAGGCACGCCCATCACTGGCTCATCCTGCACGGCCGCTATGTCTGCAAGGCGCGCAGGCCGGAATGCGCCGCCTGCGTCATCGCCGACATCTGCAAGTCGGCCGAAAAGACCGGCGAGATACCCGCCCCGCTCGTGCCTCTCGGCGTGCTGGACGAGACGGAAGTAGCCGCCGCTCAGTAGCGCGCCATCAGCGCGGCGAAAACGGGCACGAGGATGAACAGGCCGAGCTGGGCATGGACCATCGTCCGGGCACGCGCGATCTCGCCGGCCGGCGGCACATGGTTGGCGTCCGCCGCAAACGCCTTGCGCCACGCGCCGTAGCGTATCGTCGGTGCGACGGAGAGCGCGCCGACCAGCAGGAATGTGCCGATCTTCATCCAGAACCACGGGTTGGACGCGTAGTAGTCCCAGCCCTTCGCTCCCCACACGACGCGGGCCGCACCGACGAGCAGCACGCCCATCGCGAGACCGCCGTAGGCGCCGTCGATCGCCGACAACCTCCGGATCGCCGCGCCGGCCAGCCCGGGCCTGACCAGCATCAGCTCCGCCGCAAGCATTGCCATCACCATGAAGGCCAGCACGTGATGCAGTATTGCGAGCGTCGCGTCGGCGATCATGTCGGGTCCCTCGAAGTCCGGGACCGGAGCATCCCTCATGCGCTTTACATTGTCAAGATTGTGTCGGCCGGCTCCGCGCCAGCCCCTTCGCCAGATGCACCATCATGGTTGCCGCGAAGAGCGGGGTGGCGAGGTTGAGGATCGGCACCGCCAGGAAGGCCGCGATGACCAGCCCGCCTGCGAACACCCTCGCCGCATGGCGCCGCCGCAGGGCGCGGGCCTCCGCCTGCGGCATCAGCCGCATCGCCGCGAACTCGAAATATTCGCGCCCGATCAGGTATCCGTTGACGGCGAAGAAGGCCGCGACGTTGACCAGCGGCACCAAAAGCAGGAGCAGCGCAACGAGGTTGCCGACCAACACGAGGCCGAGGAACTTGGCCGATTGCAGCGCCGCCTCGGCAATCGGGAGCGCGCGTCCAGGCGGGTCTTCGGGATAGTCGGCGCGCTCGACGAGTTCCGCGACATCGTCGATGAAGAAGCCCGCGATGACGGCGGTGACGGGCGCGATCAGGAAGGCCAGCCCGATCGCCAACGCCAGCCCTGCCAGCAGGCCCGCGCCGAGGCTCACCCAGTCGGACCACGCTGCCGCGTCCGGCAGGAAGGCGTCGATCCATGGCAGCGCCATCCAGTCGAACGCGGACTTAAGCGCGAACCACAGCACCACGAGCGCCAACGCCGCCAGCCCCAGCGTCTTCCACAGCACGGCGCGATATTGCGGCGTCGGCAGGCGCGACAGCGCGCGCGCGGCGGACTGGATGATCATGTCGGAAGGCCTGCCCTGTCAGTCACGTTGGGGCCTCACATGGGCATCGCGAACGGCAGCGACAAGCAGGCGCAGCCGCGGCGCTTGCAATCGGAGGGCCGGACGCTAAACCCGACGGGACGGCCATCGACCCGCGGCGCGCGGGAGCAGCGGGGTATCTCATGAGCCAGTATGACGTGCTGTGCATCGGCAACGCCATCGTCGACATCATCGCCAATTGCGACGAGGACTTCCTTGCCGGCAACGGCATCATCAAGGGCGCCATGAACCTGATCGACGCCGAGCGTGCCGAGCTTCTTTATTCGCGCATGGGCCCGGCGATCGAGGCTTCGGGCGGAAGCGCCGGCAACACGGCGGCGGGCGTGGCCAGCTTCGGCGGCAGGGCGGCGTATTTCGGCAAGGTGTCGGCCGATCATCTGGGCACGCTCTATACTCACGACATCCGCGCCCAGGGGGTCGCCTTCGACACCGCGCCGCTGTCCGGCGAGCCGCCGACCGCGCGATCCATGATCTTCGTCACCGGCGACGGCGAGCGTTCCATGAACACCTATCTCGGCGCCTGCGTCGAGCTCGGCCCGGAGGACGTCGAGGAGGCGAAGGTGGCCGGCGCCCGCGTCACCTATTTCGAGGGCTATCTCTGGGACCCGCCGCGCGCCAAGCAGGCCATCCGCGATGCCGCCGCCATCGCCCATGCCGCGGGCCGGGAGGTGTCCATGACCCTGTCCGATCCGTTCTGCGTAGACCGCTACCGCGACGAGTTTCTCGACCTGATGCGCTCCGGCACCGTCGAGATCGTCTTCGCCAACGAGCACGAGCTGAAGTCGCTCTACCAGACATCCTCCTTCGAGGCGGCGCTCGATGCGGTGCGCGCCGACTGCCGGCTCGCCGCCGTCACCCGGTCCGAGAAGGGTTCGGTCATCGTGCGCGGCAGCGAGACCGTGCCGGTGGAGGCCATCGCCATCGACAGGCTGGTCGACACGACCGGGGCCGGCGATCTCTACGCCGCGGGCTTCCTGTTCGGATATACGAGCGGGCGCGATCTTGCCGATTGCGGCAGGCTCGGCTCCCTGGCTGCCGGCCTCGTCATCCAGCAGATCGGGCCGCGCCCGCGCGAGAATCTGCGCCGCGCCGCAGAGCAGGCGGGCCTCGTGTGATCAGGGGCCCGACCAAGGCCTGATCAGGGAATGTCCTCGGGCCGGCGCCCTGGCCGCGACCGGTAACGCGGGAAGCTCCAGCCGAAGCGGAGCGCGCCGCCCCGGATCAGGAAGGCGACCGCGAAGGCCGCGAGTGCGGCCGCCAGCAGCGGAACGCCCGCCACGGTCAGGATGGTGAAGCTCGCCGCGCCCGCAAGGGCCGCCGTGACGTAGATTTCCGGCCGCATCAGCACCGACGGCTCGCCCGACAGCAGGTCGCGCAATATGCCGCCGAACGTCGCCGTCAGCATGCCCATCACCACGGCGACGGTCGGCGACCCGGTCGCGGCGTAGCCTTTCGCCGCGCCCATCACGCAATAGGCCGCCAGCCCTACCGCGTCGAGCCAGAGCAGGAGCTTGTAGCGCGACTCCACGAGATGCGCGCCGAAGTAGACGATCACCGACACCGCGGCGCAGACGAGGATGTAGGCCGGGTTCACCACCCAAAATACGGGCACGTCGATTATCAGGTCGCGGAACGTACCGCCGCCTATGCCGGTCACCGCGGCGAGGAACAGGAAGCCGATGATGTCGAGCTGCTTGCGCGAGGCGGCCAGCGCACCGGTCGCCGCGAAAACGGCAACGCCGGCATAGTCGAGGAAAAGCAGGACGTTCATGCCCGGCAGTCCATGCGCGGCATCGGCCGACGTTCCCCGGCGGCCGGGTGCCGCACGTTCAGGCGTCCTTCTCGGCCTGCGGGTTCACCGGTCCCGGTTCGGGCGCCTCGCCGGCGGGAACCGCCTTCGGGCCGCCCTTCGACACGCCGACCATGGCGGGGCGCAGCACCCGATCACCGATCACGTAGCCGTCCTGCATCACCTGCACCACGGTGTTGGCCGGCTTTTTGGCGTCGGGAATCTCGAACATCGCCTGGTGGAAGTTTGGATCGAAGCGTTCGCCCAGCGGCGCCAGCTTCTTCACGCCGTGCCGTTCCAGCGCCGAGAGCATCGCGCGCTCCGTCATCTCCACGCCTTCGATCAGCGCGGCGAAACCCTGGTCTCCGGAATCGTGCGCCTCGGCCGGGATCGCGTCGAGCGCGCGCCTCAGATTGTCCGACACGCCCAGCATGTCGCGGGCGAAATTGGTGACCGCGTAGGCGCGCGCGTCCTGCACGTCGCGCTGTGTGCGGCGGCGCAGGTTTTCCATCTCGGCCGCGGCCCTGAGAGCCCGGTCCTTGAGTTCTTCGTTCTCGGCTGCCAGCCGCAGGAAGGCCTCCCGGTCGGCCGCGAAATCGTCGCCGCTCTCGCCCGAAGGCGCGTCCTGCCGGTCGTAGGTTTCCAGCCTGTCGTTGTCTTCGGTGTCGGGCGCGCGTTCCCTGGACTGATCGCTCATCGCGTTTTCCCGTCGCTTGGTGTCGATTTGGGTGAAGTTGCGCCGGATATCGAACTTCAGGCCTTCGAAATCAAGGCCCGGGCTTCACCTCAGGATGCGCGATACGAGCTGTGCCGTATAGTCGACCATCGGCACGATCCGCGCGTAGTTGAGCCGGGTCGGCCCGATGACACCGAGCGCGCCGACCACGCGCGCATCCTTGTCGCGATAGGGCGCCACGATCAGCGACGAGCCCGACAGCGAGAACAGCTTGTTCTCCGAGCCGATGAAGATGCGCACGCCCTCGCCGCCCTCTGCCAGGTCCAGGAGCTGGATCAGCCCTTCCTTCGTCTCGAGATCCTCGAAGAGATGCTTGAGCAGTTCGATGTCGGCCTGTGCCGTGACGTTGTCCAGCAGGTTGGCACGACCGCGCACGATGAGCCGCGCCGGCAGGTCGCTCGCTTCGCCGGCCCACACCGCCAGCCCCTTCTCCACCAGTTCCTGCGACAGGGCGTCGAGTGCCGCGCGCGTTTCGTCCTTCAGCCGCGCGATCTCGAGCTTCGCCTCCGGAAGCGTTCGGCCGCGAATATGCGCGTTGAGGAAGTTGGCGGCCTCCTGCAGTTGCGAACTGGTTATGCCCGCCGGCAGGTCGATGACGCGGTTTTCGACGTCGCCGGCCTGCGAGACCAGTACCGCGAGCGCCTTTGTCGGCTCGAGCTGTATGAATTCGATGTGCTTCAGCGCTTGTTCGCTCTTCGTCGCCAGCACGACGCCGGCGCCGCGAGAAAGGCCCGACAGCATCTGGCTGGCCTCGGTCAGCACGTGCTCCAAAGAGGATGCCGAGCCAGAGGCCTTCACCTGCGCCTCGATCACCCTGCGTTCTTCTTCCGACAGGTCGCCGAGTTCCATGAAGGCATCGACAAAGAACCGCAGGCCGCGATGGGTGGGCAGCCTGCCGGCCGAGATGTGCGGCGCATAGATCAGGCCCAGATGCTCCAGGTCGCTCATCACGTTGCGCACCGTGGCGGGCGACAGCGACGAGGGCATCATCCGCGCAAGGTTGCGCGAGCCGACAGGCTCGCCGTCCTTAAGGTAGCTGTCCACGATCAGCCGGAAGATGTCGCGCGAGCGCGCATCCAGCGAGCCGAGCGACGGATCCATGATGGGCCTGGTCATCGGCATTTGGTCTCCAGTCCGACCTGGGCAGGATATAGTGTCCGGGCGGCCAGGCACAACATCGACCCGCGCCGGGCTTTTCCTTTGCGTCGGTCACTCCCTGCCGCTAAAAGCCGCCGGACCCGCCAGCCCGCGACCCGCCCGTAAAGGAGTATCCACGTCCCATGCGTCCATCCAAGCGAATGCCCGACGAAATGCGCGCCATCTCCTTCGAGAAGGGCGTCTCGAAGCATGCGGAGGGCTCCTGCCTGGTACGGTTCGGCGATACGCACGTCCTGTGCACCGCGAGTCTGGAGGAACGGGTCCCGCCATGGCTGCGCAATTCCGGCAAGGGCTGGGTGACGGCCGAGTACGGCATGCTGCCGCGCTCCACGACGGATCGCATGCGCCGCGAGGCGTCCGCCGGAAAGCAGGGCGGTCGCACCCTGGAGATCCAGCGCCTCATCGGCCGCAGCCTGCGCGCCGTGGTCGATCTCCAGGCGCTCGGCGAGCAGCAGATCACGGTGGATTGCGACGTCATCCAGGCCGATGGCGGCACGCGCACCGCCGCGATCACCGGTGGCTGGGTCGCGCTGCACCAGTGTCTGCAATGGATGGAGGCGCGCCGCATGCTCACCCTGTCCAAGGTGCTGAAGGACCATGTGGCCGCCATATCCTGCGGCATCCACGACGGCACCCCCGTCATCGATCTCGACTATGAGGAGGATTCGTCCGCCGGCACGGATGCCAATTTCGTGATGACGGGAACCGGCGGCATCGTCGAAATTCAGGGTACGGCCGAGGGCGCGCCCTTCTCCGAGGAGGAGTTCGGTGCACTGATGGCACTCGCCCGGCAGGGCATAGCCCGCCTCGTCACCCTGCAGAAGATGGCGGCCGGATAGGCATGACCCCCTCCGCCCTCCTCGAGGCTGCGCTCTACGTCGACGACCTCGCCGCCGCCGAGGCGTTCTACGGCCAGGTGCTGGGGCTCGAGTGCATCGCCCGCGTCGAAGGGCGGCACGTCTTCTTCCGCTGCGGCGATGCGGTCGTCCTGCTCTTCGATGCGAGCCAGACCGCCCGGCCGCCTGAGCCGGACGCGCGCCTGCCGGTGCCGCCGCATGGCACGACCGGTCCCGGGCACCTGTGCTTCGCGGCGAGCGCCGCCGAGATCGATGCGTGGCGGGCACACCTTGCGGGGAAGGGTATCGAGGTCGAGGCCGATTTCGAATGGCCGCAGGGCGGTAGGTCGATCTATTTCCGCGACCCGGCCGGCAACTCGCTCGAATTCGCCGAACCGCGCATCTGGGGCATCCCGTGAGGCGTCTCGACCAGCGCACCATCGTGGTGGCTTCCCACAACAGGGGAAAGCTCGCCGAGATCGCCGATCTGATCGCGCCCTTCGGGTTTTCCGCCAGTTCGGTTGCCGATCTCGGCCTGCCCGAACCCGAGGAGACAGGCACCACCTTCGAGGAAAACGCCCTGATCAAGGCGCGGGCCGCGGCCGATGCCACGGGCCTGCCGGCGCTGTCTGACGATTCGGGTCTCGTCGTCGATGCGCTCGACGGCCGGCCCGGCGTCTACACCGCCGACTGGGCCGAACTGCCAGGCGGCGGCCGCGACTTCGCCATGGCCATGGAAAAGACCGAGGAACTGCTTCGTCGGGCCGGCGCGACGGCGCGCGAAAACCGGACCGCACGTTTCGTCTCCGTCATCTGCCTGGCCTGGCCCGATGGCCATGCCGAGTTCTTCCGCGGCGAGGTCGAGGGGCATCTGGTCTGGCCGCCGCGCGGGACGAGGGGCTTCGGCTACGACCCGATGTTCGTGCCGCAGGGTCATGACGTCACCTTCGGAGAGATGGGCCCGGACCAAAAGCACGGTCTGGAAGCGCCCCTGTCGCATCGCGCCCGCGCCTTCGACCGGTTCGTGCGGGAGTGTCTGTCGGCGTGAACGAGGCCAGCGCACCGGGTTTCGGCATCTATGTCCACTGGCCGTTCTGCGCGGCCAAGTGCCCCTATTGCGACTTCAACAG
>VFQR01000139.1_pt1 | contig 162951 bp, 160 predicted proteins | sample 3512321 | NCBI WGS metagenome assembly VFQR01 (sample SAMN10412374, study PRJNA504923) | tailings metagenome | isolation source: Relicate 3 Philex TSF1 revegetated site | place: Philippines: Tuba, Benguet | collected 2017-08-29
TTGTGAATCACAACACAGAAACCAAGGGAATCCTGTTTATGGGTTCACGCTCTAGAGGTAGACGGACAGGATCAGCGCGCCGCCCACGAAGTGGGCGGCCGCCGTGAAGACGTAGGCTCCCAGAGCCAGCGCCGCCTGTCCCTGCGTCATCCCCGGAAGGTCCCGCTGCCCCGGCCGAACCGTCGCGGCCCCGAGGAGCGCGACGAGGAGGAGGAGCACCGAGCCCACCGCAACCGCCGCTGCCGCGAAAGCCGCGCTCATGCCGACCGCCGCCCAGAAGGCGGCGCGGGGCTCGAAGGCGTGGACGATGGTGCGCAGGCAGCGCCCGCCGTCGAGCGGCCAGAACGGCAGGAGGTTGAGGAAGTTGAGCGCCGCCGTCGTCGCGGCGAAGATCCACAGGAAGTTGGCGAGCGGGCGCGACCACGGGTCGACGATCTCGCACAGCACGAAGGCCAGAACCATCGGCGCGAGCGACAGGGCCGGGCCCGCGATCGAGACGAAGAATTCCTCGCCCTCCGTCGACGGCGCCCGGTCCGAGATCGCGTAGCCCCCGAAGAGCGGCACGAGCCGGAACCGCGCGTCGGCGTGGCCGGTGATGCGGAAGGCGGCGACATGCCCGTATTCGTGAATCAGGACGGTCAGGACCAGCGCGATCCCGTAGAGCGGTCCGAAGTACCACGCCGCGATCACGACGGCTATGGCGCCGAAGCCGACCCCCTGCCGGTCCATCCCGACGACGCGGACGCCTCCCGGCGTCGCGAGACCGCCGCGCAGCGCATAGAGCGTCGCCGTCATGAGCAGCATGGCGCAGACGAAGGTGGCGAGCATGTCCCCGAGGCTCCCGTTCCCGACGAATCGGGCGTAGGGGCTCATTGCGGCAGGAATCGGGCCGCCACATCCGAAAGTCGCCACCCGTGGCGGGGGTCACACGCTTTCGGCGGCGGGCAGGAGGCTTTCGGCCATCAGCCGGTGGAGATCGCCCACATGTCCGTCCGAGCGGGCAGGGCGGTTGGGGTCCGAGGTGATCGCCACCGTCATCCGCAACGACGGGACCACGAAGATCATCTGCCCGCCGTAGCCTCGGGCATAGGCGACGCGGTGCCGCCCCACGTCGCGCAGGAACCAGCCGTAGCCGTAGAGGTCGCCCGAAAAATTCGACCGCGTCCGCGGTTCGAACGAGGCCTCGACCCAGTCGCGCGAGAGAACTTGAGTGCCGCCGATGGCGCCGCCGAGCCGGTAGACCTCGCCGAAGCGGAACATGGCGAGCGGCGACAGCGCCATCTCGTTGCCGCCCATGTAGTACCCCTGCGGATCGCGCGTCCACGGCGGCACGTCGATGTCGAGCGGGCGGCCCAGACCGCTCCGCGCCTGATCCAGGAGTGACCGCCCGGTCACCTCCGTCAGCACCGCGCCGAGGATGTGGTAGCTGCCCGTGGAATACAGCATCCCCGACCCCGGCGCCCGCACCATCGGGCGTGACAGCGCATCCGCGACCCAGTTCCGGCTCGCCACCCAGCCGCCGTAGTTCCCGCCCGAGGTGCGTTCGAGCCCCGCCTGCATCGTCAGGAGGTCGGCCACGGTGATCTCCGCCACGCGCGGGTCGGCCCCGCGCGGGATCAGCCCCGGCGCGACCTCGCCCAGCGTCGCCTCCGTCCCCGGCAGGTCGCCCCGGTCGATGGCGATGCCGGCGAGCGCCGCGACGATGGTCTTCGACACGGACTTGACGTTGGCGGCTCGCGTGAGCGGCGGCCCCCGGAACGCCTCGGCCGCCACGACCTCTCCGTTCACGCCGATGACGATGGCATGAAGCTGGTCGAGCGCACGGGCGCGGTCCATGGCGGGGAGGAAGCGGGCCTCGCTCGCCTCTCCTGGGGGGGGAGCGAATGCGATGGCGGCGAGGCCCGCAAGGGTCGATCGTCGGGTTATCGACATGACACGAGATGTAGGGCCGGGGCCTCAAGCGCCAGTAGGGGTCGCGCGGATGTGAACGGCAGGTTACCCGAGGTGTTCGACGCGGGGCATTCCCATGACGTGATAGCCCCCGTCCACCATGATGATCTGCCCGGTCGTGCAGGCGCTCTGGTCCGAGGCGAGGTAGACCGCCGTCCCCCCGATCGCCTCCAGCGTCGCGTTGCCCTGCAAGGGCGCGTTCATCTCGGAATGCCGGTAGGTCTTCCGCGCGGCCCCGATGGCCGATCCCGCGAGCGTCTTCATCGGCCCCGGGCTGATCGCGTTGACCCGGATCCGGTCCGGCCCGAGGTCCGCCGCCAGATACCGCACCGCCGTCTCCAGCCCCGCCTTCGCCACGCCCATCACGTTGTAGCAGGGCATGACCCGCTGCGACCCCTCGAAGGTCAGCGTCATGATCGACCCGCCGTCGGGCATCATCGCCGACGCCCGCCGGGCCACGTCGATGAAGGACCAGCAGGAGATCTGCAGCGACCGCGTGAAGTTCTCGAGGCTCGTGTCCCTGAACCGGAAGTCCGCCGCCAGTTCGTCCTTGTCGGCGAAGGCGATGGCATGGACGACGAAGTCGAGCGTGCCCCAGGCGTCCGCGATGCGCCCGAAGCCCCGGTCCATGCTCTCCGCATCGGTCACGTCCACGTCGATCAGGAGGTCCGACCCGACGCTCGCCGCGAGCGGCTCGACCCTTTTGCCGAACGCCTCGCCCTGATGGCTGAAGGCGAGGCCCGCGCCCTCGTCGGCCAGCGCCTTCGCGATGCCCCAGGCGATGGAGCGTTCGTTCGCGACGCCCATCACGAGCCCGCGCTTCCCCGTCATCAGTCCCGGCATGATGGCCCTATCCGTGGTACTTGCTGAGGACGAGCGTCGCGTTCGTCCCCCCGAAGCCGAAGGAGTTGGAGAGCACCGTGTCGAGCTCCGCCTCCCGCGTCGCCGTCACGATCTCCTCGGGGCGCAGGGCGGGATCCAGTTCGGTCACGTTGATCGACGGCGCGATGAACCCGCCCTGCATCATCAGGATCGAATAGATCGCCTCCTGCACGCCGGTGGCCCCCAGCGAATGCCCCGTCATCGACTTCGTGGCCGACACCGGCGGATGATCCTCGCCGAAGACGCGCCGGATCGCCTCGATCTCTGTCACGTCGCCCACGGGCGTCGAGGTGCCGTGCGAGTTGATGTAGTCGACCTTCCGCCCGATCAGCGTGGAAATGGCGACCCGCATCGACCGCTCGCCCCCTTCGCCCGAGGGCGCGACCATATCGTAGCCGTCGGACGTGGCGCCATAGCCCGTCACCTCGGCGTAGATCTTGGCACCCCGCGCCTTCGCGTGCTCCAGTTCCTCGAGCACCACCATGCCGCCCCCGCCCGCGATGACGAACCCGTCCCGCGTCGCGTCATAGGCCCGCGCGGCCGTCGCCGGCGCGTCGTTGTACTTCGAACTCATCGCCCCCATCGCGTCGAAGAGGCAGGACAGCGTCCAGTCCACCTCCTCGCCGCCGCCGGCGAAGACGATGTCCTGCTTGCCGAACTGGATCTGCTCCACCCCCGCGCCGATGCAGTGGGCGGATGTCGAGCAGGCCGACGAGATCGAATAGTTCACGCCCTTGATCTTGAACGGCGTCGCAAGACAGGCCGACACCGTCGACGACATCCCCCGCGTGACCATGAACGGCCCCATGCGCTTCGGGCTGCCCTTCTCGATCACCGTCTGGTGCGCGGAAAACAGGTTCGACGTCGACGGCCCGCCCGACCCCGCGATCAGCCCCGCACGATCGTGCGAATACTCGGCCTCGGTCAGCCCGCTGTCCTCCAGCGCCTGCTTCATGGCGATGTAGGCGTAGGAGGCCGTCGGCCCCTGGAAGCGCAGGTCGCGCTTGTCGATGTGCTCCTCGAAGCTGATGGCGGGTACCCCGGCGATCTGGCTGCGGAACCCGTGGGCCGCCATGTCCTCGCTGAAGGTGATGCCCGACCGCCCGGCGCGAAGGCTCTCCTCCACCTCGCGGGCGCTGTTCCCGATCGACGAGACGATGCCGATCCCCGTGATGACCACGCGACGCATGGGTCTCTCCTTCCTCAGGGGTCAGCTCTCGGAGAGAGCGACCTTCATGTCCTTCACCTGGTAGATGACCTCGCCGTCGGCCTCGACCCGCCCGTCGGCCACGCCCATCGTGAGCCGGCGCGTCTGGATCGCCTTCGTGAAGTCCACGAAGTAGCGCAGCATCTTGCGGTCGGGCCGCACCATCCCCGTCAGCTTCACCTCGCCCACCCCCAGCGCATAGCCGCGCCCGGTCCAGCCCCGCCAGCCGAGGTTGAACCCGGTGAGCTGCCACAGACCGTCGAGCCCAAGGCAGCCCGGCATGATCGGGTTCCCCGGGAAATGGCAGTCGAAGAACCACAGGTCAGGGGTGATGTCGAACTCCGCCACCACGTGCCCCTTGCCGTGCTCCCCGCCGTCGCCCGAAATCTCGGTGATGCGGTCCATCATCAGCATCGGCGGCAGCGGCAACTGGGCGTTGCCCGGGCCGAACAGCTCCCCCCGCGCGCAGGCCAGCAGGGCGTCCCTGTCGAAGCTCGTGGGGTAATCCGCCATGCAGCCCTGCCTTCCAAGATGTGGTCTTGCCCGATCGGGTCCACCTCTAGCACTCGCATCCGAACCCGTGCAAGTGTGGGAGGGCGGTGCTTGCGCGGGCCGGCCGGGCGGACCATGCCGGCGCACGCGGAAAGAAGGGAGTCCGGCATGGCAACCCTCGTCTACGCAATGAACGTGTCGCTCGACGGCTATGTCGACCACGACCGCTTCGCCCCCGACCCCGTCCTCTTCCGCCACTGGATCGACGTCGTGCGGGACCTCTCCGGCAGCGTCTACGGGCGCCACGTCTACGGCCTCATGCGCTACTGGGACGAAGATCGCCCGGAGTGGGGGCCGGACGAACACGCCTTCGCGGCGGCCTGGCGCGCCCACCCCAAGTGGGTCGCCTCCCGCAGCCTGACCTCCGTCGGCGCGAACGCCACGCTCCTGTCAGGCGACGTCGCGCAGCAGGTCCGCGCCCTGAAGGCCGACCTCCCGGGCGAACTCGCCGTCGCGGGGCCGCAGCTGGCGCACGCGCTGTCGGACCTCGTCGACGAATACCGGCTCTACATCCATCCCGTGGTGCTCGGCCAGGGCACGCCGTTCTTCGCCGGGGCGCGCCCGCCGCTCCGCCTCGCGTCCAGCGATAGGATCGGAGAGGGGGCCATCCGGCTCACCTGCGTGCCCGCCTGACGGGGACGTGCGGCATTTGCGATTGAATTCAGGCCCCCGCGCGCTCTATATGCTAGGCAACGACCAAGCGGTGGACGATGACGCCCGAGGCAGTGGAACGCGGACGGAAATGGCTGACGGGCGCAGGCCTGCGCCCGACCCGTCAGCGCATGAGCCTCGCCGCGCTTCTCGTGGGCGACGGACGCAACCGCCATGTCACTGCCGAAAGCCTCTACCACGACGCGGGCGAAGTGGGCGAGCGCGTCTCCCTCGCCACCGTCTACAATACGCTCCGCGCCTTCTGCGACGCAGGGCTGATGCAGGAAGTGACCGTCGACGGGACGAAGAGCTACTTCGACACCCGCATGGACGACCACCCCCACTTCTACTGGGAAGACACGGCGACGCTGACCGACGCGCCGGCCGACCAGCTTGAACTCGCGCGTCTGCCGGAGGCTCCGGCGGGGACCGAGATTTCGCGGGTCGACGTCGTGATCCGCCTCCGGCGCAGCTGAAAATTCGCTACACTTCAGTCCAAGGATCGCGCGTCCGCGCGCGTCATACACGTCGAAACCCCTGACGGAGGACCCTTCGTGACGTTCCGCACCCTTCTCGCCGCCGCCTTCCTCGCCACGCCCGCGCTCGCGCAGGAGCCCGCCATCGGCGCCCACGGCCTGAGCCTGCCCGCCACCTTCACCGGCACCACGCCTTGCGCGGATTGCGAGGGGATCGCCCACCACCTCGACCTCTTCCCTGACCAGACCTGGCAGATGCGCCGCGAATGGCTCGGGAAGCCCGACGCCACGGTGCGCGACGAACTCGGCCGCTGGCACGCCGACCCCGGGCGCGAGGCGGTGGTCCTCACCGGCGCGTCCGAGGCCCCGATCTTCCTCGAGGTGAAGGCCCCCGACCGCGTCCGCCTCATGGACCTCGAGGGCAACCCGATCACCTCCGACCTCCCCTACGACCTCGCCGGCGGCCCGCTGTCGGAAACCGACCTCACCCTCTTCATGGGCGGCATGCTCACCTACATGGCCGACGCCGCGATCTTCGAGGAGTGCGTGACGGGCCGCACCTACCCCGTCGCCATCGAAGGCGCCTGGATCGACCTCGAACGCGCCTATCTCGCGGAAGTCGAGGGCGGCACGCCCCTCTACGCCACCCTCGAGGGCACGATATCGCTCCGCCCCGCCATGGAAGGCCCCGACCGCCGCACGGTCACGGTGGACCGCTTCGTGGGCGTCTACCCCGGCCAGACCTGCGACCGCGCCCGCGCGAACGCGAGCCTCGTCAACACCTTCTGGAAGATCACCGACCTCGGCGGCACCCCCGTGGCGCCTGCGGAGGGCATGCGTGAGCCCTTCCTTGTCCTGCGCGAGGACAGCTTCAACGCCACCGTCGGCTGCAACATGATGCGCGGCGGCTACGAGACGGGCGACGGCACGCTGAGCTTCGGCGCGGCGGCCTCCACGATGATGGCCTGCCCGGAGCCGCTGGACGGGTGGGAGCGGTCGCTTGCGCAGACGCTGGGGGCGACGGTGAGCTACGCTATCGCGGGGGATACGCTGGTGCTGATGGACGAGGCGGGAGGGACGCTCGCGACGTTCAGGGCGGTGTATCTGCCGTGATGGGTGTCGGAAGCGCAGTGGCTGCTTCGAACCCAAAAGACGTACTTACTGGCGCCGTCTCGACAAAGGTTGGTTGCACATACCGCGTCGGGCGACATTCTTGGGAATGACAATAAGGGTTCGTGAGCGTGAGTGCCAAAGAGCAGAAGACTGCTAAAATTAGTATCGACATTGATGCGATGCGAGAGGTGGTCAACCTGGCAATCCGTCGGGCGAGTGCGTTTGTACGCTTTGGCTTGGATAAATTAGATGAGAGGGATGGCGGCGACTTCAACTTAACGGCTAGCTTGGTCTATAAGTTTTGGCCCGACGAGATTGCCTCTGAACCTCGGGACGCTGCACGGGAGGAATATCGGGCTTGGCTAATCGGATCCTGCCTCCGGGAGCTTGATCTGTTCTATGGTGTATTTTTGGAAAGAATCTGGTTCGCAATCGAGGTCGGCGAATTACATGGCTCGTCGGTTCGAGCTGATCACACGTTCGATCCAAAGTTTGCTCGGAAGACAAATACGGCTGCGAAGCAGCGTGCGGTTTCTGTGAAGTTGGGAATCGCTGATCACTTTTCCGAACTCAATTCCCTTAGTCTGGCGCGTAACGCTCTGGCTCATCACGCGGGAGTAGTGCGGTCGCCGTTTGACTGCAACAATGACGCCCGGGATGCTCTGGTCATCCAATGGCTCGCCTTTGATATGCTGGCGAGTCGTGATGGCGAAGAAAGAGTGATTGATCATACTCCGTTCGATACCCACACCTTGCCTGGCGATGGCACGATTCAGATAGCCCTTCGATTCACGCCACGCCAGTTAGTCGTTCCTGCTGGGCATCAAATCAAACTGAGCCACTCCCAAATTGCCGAACTTTGCATGTTCTACAGAATTCTTTGTGACGAGGCGATTGATGGCTACAGGACCTTTCTAGCTGAGAAAGGCATACTGCCATCCAAGCCTGACGGAATCGACGCGAGCCGCGACGCGCGCTGAAAGCACAAAGACCGCTTCGTCATCATCTCCGATGGTTGGGCCGACGCCCAAACTCTCCGGAGGTCAACCCAACCACCCCCCTCAAAACCACTGCCCCGTCTCCATCAGCCCCAGATCAAGCAATTGCCGCGACCCCCAGGTGAACCGCTCCGAACTCGGCCAGAGGAAGCTCCCCACCTCGAACCGGCTCGCGGCGTTCGTCCGCAAAGCCTTCGCCGCCCGGAACGAACAGATCGCCGCCGTCAGGTTGTGGTGCCATGGGCAGGCGTAGGTGTTGTATTCCGCCTCCGAGAACGTGTGGTCCCCCCTCAGCCGCAGCCCCGGCTTCGCCCGGAACAGCCCGATCCGGTCGATCCGCCGTCGCGCCTCGGGGATGTGCTCCTCGAACCGCCAGCGCAGGCCCCCGAAGAAGTCGAGCTGCCGCTCCGGCGCCCCCTCCCGCGCCAGCGCGAAGTAGCTCGCCCGGTCGAGGAACGCGCCGTCCGCGTCCACGCCGTTCGGGTGCGTCTCCAGATCCCCGGCGTAAAGGTCCACCACGTAGGTCAGCATCGCCTCCCGCCGCTCCTCGGCGTGGAAGGCCAGCATCTCGCCCACGGTGCGCGTCTCGCAGAAGGGGTAGAACAGGAACTCCGCGTTGTAGCAGTAGTAGAGCCACGCCCCCGGGGCCGCCGCGATCACCCGGTTCACCGCCGTCTCGGTCGCCGCCTCCTGTCCCATGTCCCACGGGACGTAATGCACCGCGCCCGCAAGCTCCGCCGGAAGCTGGAACGCCACGGGGCCCAGCACGACCACCACGCGGAAACCAAGGCCCATGTGGTGGCGCACCGTCCGCTCCACCTCCACCCCGTCCTCGACGAAGATCAGCGCCGCGGGTCCCGCGCCGATCAAGGACCCGGCGCGCCCCGCGAACTCTTCGAACGACCCGTACCGCATGGCGCGAGGGTTGCCGGACCCCGCGCGCCTTTGCAACCGTTGCCGCAACGTGCCTCGCCGTGTATGACGCCCCCCTGATCCACGAGGACAGGACCATGGGCGAGCAGAAGAAGCTCTTCATCCGCACCTACGGCTGCCAGATGAACGTCTACGACAGCGAGCGCATGGCCGAGGCGCTCGCCCCCCAAGGCTATGTCACCACCGACACGGCCGAGGCGGCCGACCTGATCCTGCTCAACACCTGCCACATCCGCGAGAAGGCGGCGGAGAAGGTCTATTCCGAGCTCGGGCGGCTGAAGCCGCTCAAGGCGCTGAACCCCGACCTCAGGATCGGCGTCGCGGGCTGCGTCGCGCAGGCGGAGGGCGAGGAGATCATGCGCCGCCAGCCCGCCGTCGACCTGATCGTGGGTCCGCAGAGCTACCACCGCCTCCCCGAACTGGAGGCGAAGGCGCGCAAAGGCATCCGCGCGCTCGACACCGACTTCCCCGAGGACGACAAGTTCGAAGCCCTCAAGGACCGCCCCAAGGCGCGGCGCGGCCCCACCGCCTTCCTCACCGTGCAGGAAGGCTGCGACAAGTTCTGCTCCTTCTGCGTCGTCCCCTACACCCGCGGCGCCGAGGTCTCCCGCCCCGTCGCCCAGATTCTCCACGAAGCCCAAGACCTCGTCTCCCGCGGCGTGCGCGAGATCACGCTCCTCGGCCAGAACGTGAACGCCTACCACGGCGCGCACGACGGCCAGACGTGGAGCCTCGCCCGTCTGATCCGGCGTCTGGCGGACATCGACGGCCTCGCCCGCATCCGCTTCACCACCTCGCACCCGAACGACATGGACGACGAGCTCATCGCCGCCCATGGCGACTGCGCGAAGCTCATGCCCTACTTGCACCTCCCGGTGCAGTCGGGCTCGGACCGCATCCTCAAGGCGATGAACCGCAAGCACACCGCCGCCTCCTACCTCGCGCTGGTGGGCCGCCTCCGCGCAGCCCGCCCCGACCTTGCCCTCTCCGGGGATTTCATCGTGGGCTTTCCCGGGGAGACGGAGGAGGATTTCGCGGCCACCCTCGCCATCGTGGAGGCCGCCCGCTACGGCCACGCCTTCACGTTCAAGTATTCGCCCCGTCCCGGCACCCCCGCGGCCGAACGGGCACAGGTGCCGGAGGAGGTGAAGGACGACCGCCTCCAGCGCCTCCAGGCGCTGATCGACCGCCAGCAGAAGGCGGCGCAGGAGGCGATGGTGGGCCGCGAGGTCGGAGTGCTCGTCGAGAAACCGGGGCGGATGCCGGGCCAGATGACCGGCAAGTCGGATCACCTCCACGCCGTCCATGTCGCGGGCGACGTTGGCCCGGGCGATCTCCGGCGCGTGCGGATCACGGCGTCGACCAGCAACTCGCTTGCCGGCGTGCTCCTGCCCTGAGGGCCAGCGCCGCATTTCCGCCGCGCTGCCCTAATCCTGCCACGTCCCTGATCCATGCTCCTCCCCGAAGCAGCCGTGCGGCCGCACCCGCGGCCCCGCCGAACGATCAGGGATGACATGCCGAACCGTGCCGAAGCCGAACCCGGACCCGCCCGCTTCCGGCAGCGGCTTGCCGCGTGGCGGGCTGACGAATCCGGCGCGGGCCGCACCGACATGATCGTGCTGGGCCTCGCCGTCGTGGCCGTTCTCGCGGTGCTCTTCTTCAACGACCGCGACTCGAGGGAAAGCGCGGCCGCCGCCGACGCGGCCTCGGGCGGGGCCTCCGCCCCGGTGGAGGTCCGCCGCGTATCCGCCGCGGGCGTGGTCGCCCCCGAACCGGTGCCCGAGCCCGGGGCCACGCCCCGCGCGGCCAGCGCCTCGGACGGCTTCGACCAGCGCTTCACCTCTCCCGCCGATACCGAACGGGCGCTGCTCGAGGCGCAAACCGAAGCCGCCCGCGCCGCCGAGGCTGCGGCGGGCGGGCCGCCGGTGACCTCCGACCCGGTGCTCGCCGCGGATGAGGCCACGGCGCCGCCCGCCTCCGGCGACGGCGGCTGACGTCCACCGGGCGGCAGGCCCGCGTGGCCGGCCTGCCCCGGTAAAGATCCCGAGATTCCTTCTTTCCGTCCTACGGGCGACTCAACTTTAAATTAATCCTTGGTGAATGAAGCGCCGCGAACGTGATGCGGCCACCTTGGAGTAACGATGATGTCGGCAAGTGTGTGGAAAGACCTGGGGCAGGGTGCGCGCGCCTCGGTGACGCGGTTCGCGCGGAACGAATACGGCGGCGCGACGGCCGAATGGGTCGTGATCACCGGACTGGGCTGCGCGATCGCGCTGGCCGTCACGATCGGCATCGCAGGGGGCACGACCCAGGCCGCGACGGCGATCACCGCGGATCTCGCCCGCGCCAACACCGCCGCGGCGGCCGAGGCGAAGCCGGCCCGGCCGCCCCGGCAGGACGACGGAAGCTGGCTTCCCGAACCGAACCGCGGGACCCCGTCGCCGGACTCGGGCGCGCCCGAGCGGTCGGCCGCGAACGGCTCCGCGTCCGACACGCCCGCCGCTGCGGGGGACAGCGGGGGCGGCGCAGCGAGCGGCGGCGCCGGAGGCGCGGGCGGTTCATCCGGTGGTTCCGCCTCGGGCGGTGAACCCGCGGCCGTCACGGTCGCGACCGACGCCGCTGCCTCCCCGGGGAACGGCAGCGGGAACGGGAACGGGAACGGGAACGGGACCGGCAACGGCAACGGCAACGGGAACGGCAACGGCAAGGGCGGCTCCTCGTCCGAAAGCGGCACGACCACGGTCGCGGCGGCGGACGGCGGCGGCGCCTGCGGTCTCGGCAAGGGCAACGCGTCGGCCACCGGCAACGCGAACGCGAACGGCCGCGCAAGTTCGACGCCCGCATCGAACTGCTGAGCCACTCCGCGCGTTATAATTTCGTGACGGCGCGCCTGACCCCTTGCGGCAGGCGCGTCCAGTTGGCACCATCCCTAGGGTGAGGCCCTCAGACACGGAGTCCTTTTTGGGTATCAGCGCGCTCGACCCGCCCACTCCCGCCGACATTCAGGAAACCCTCCTCGAATTCCCGGACAACCGCCTCCTCATCGATCTCTGCGGCGAATTCGACCGCAACCTCGCCCAGATCGAACACAAGCTCTCGGTCCAGATCCTCAGGCGCGGCAACCGCCTCTCGGTCATCGGGGAGCACGGCGACCGCGACCGCGCCGCCACCATTCTCGAACGCCTCTACGCCCGCCTCGAAGCCGGCCGCCCCATCGACGCGGGCGAGATCGACGCCTCCATCCGCATGGGCCGCGCCGAAGACGGCCGCCGCGGCCCAGGGGCGGACCAGCTCGAGATGTTCCAGTCGGGCCGGGTCGAGATCCGCACCCGCCGCAAGCACGTGGAACCGCGGACGGATGCGCAGAAGGCCTATGTCCGCGCGCTGTTCGAGAACGAGCTTGCCTTCGGCATCGGCCCCGCGGGCACCGGCAAGACCTATCTCGCCGTGGCGGTGGGCGTGTCCATGTTCATCGAGGGCCACGTCGACCGCATCGTCCTCTCCCGCCCCGCCGTGGAGGCGGGCGAGCGTCTGGGGTTTCTCCCGGGCGACATGAAGGAGAAGGTCGATCCCTACATGCAGCCGCTCTACGACGCGCTGAACGACTTCCTGCCGGGCAAGCAGGTGTCGAAGCTGATCGAGGAGAAGCGGATCGAGATCGCGCCGCTCGCCTTCATGCGGGGCCGGACGCTCGCGAACGCCTTCGTCGTGCTCGACGAGGCGCAGAACGCCACGACCATGCAGATGAAGATGTTCCTCACCCGCCTCGGCGAAGGCAGCCGCATGGTCATCACCGGCGACCGGACCCAGATCGACCTGCCGCGCGGGGTCTCCTCGGGGCTCGCCGATGCCGAGCGGCTCCTGAAGGGGATCGACCGGATCAGCTTCAGCTACTTCACCTCGAAGGACGTGGTGCGCCACCCGCTCGTGGCGAAGATCATCGAAGCCTACGACGCGGACGAGAGCCCGGCGTGACGCAGGCGGCGGCGGGGGCAGGGGGGCTGTCTGCCCCCCTCTTGCCCCGGACCTGCGATCCGGGGCAATTCACCCCCCGAGGATATTTGCGGGTCGATGGAAGCCGGGGTTGCGCGCCTTGACCGTCGAGGTCGTGATCGAGGACGACCGGTGGGCGGCCGCGGGGATCGAGGCGCTTGCCGGGCGTGCCGTGGGCGCGACGCTCCGGCATGTCGGACTCGACGGCGGGAGGTGGGAGGTCGTCGTCCTCGCCTGCGACGATTCGCGAATTGCCGCGCTGAACGCGGATTTCCGCGGCAAGCCGCAGCCCACGAACGTGCTCTCCTGGCCATCGGGGGACCGCGCGGCAGAAGCGGCGGGTGACGCACCCGCGCCGCCAGATCCGGACGAGGGGCCCGAGCTCGGCGACATCGCGCTCGCCTTCGAGACCTGCGCGCGGGAGGCTGCCGACGGCGGCATCCCGTTCGAGAGCCATGTGCTGCATCTCGTCGTTCACGGAACCTTGCACCTGCTGGGCTACGATCACGTCCGCGATGCCGATGGCGATCTCATGGAACGGACCGAGGTCGAGATACTTGCGTCGCTGGGGGTCCCGGACCCATATTGAACGCCGGAGACCCCGGGTCGGTCTTCGCTTGCCGGAAGGACAGATGGGCGACACGCAGGACGGCTCTCCGAGCGCGGCGCAGGGCGCGCTGCCGGAGGGAGGAGACGAGACGGGGCCGAGGCCCGGATCGGAGCCGAATTTCCTCAAGAAGATTCTGGGCGTCTTCGGCGGGGGCGAGGGCGAGGGCGGCGAGGCGGATGCGCCTCAGGCGGCGAAGCCCGTGAACGGCGCGGTGCGGCCCGTGCTCGGACTCGGCAACCTGCGGCGAATGCGCGTCGAGGACGTGATGCTCCCGAAGGCCGAGATCGTCGCGGTCGAGGTCGACACGCCGAAGCCCCGGCTCGTGGAGGTCTTTCGCGAGAGCGGCATGACCCGGCTGCCGGTCTACGAGAACACGCTCGACACGCCGCTGGGCCTCGTCCACCTCAAGGACTTCGCGCTGAGCCACGGCTTCAACGGCGGGGGCGAACGCTACAACCTCAAGAAGATGCTGCGCCCGCTTCTCTACGTGCCGCCGTCGATGCCGATCGGCGTGCTGCTGCAGAAGATGCAGTCGGGGCGCATGCACATGGCGCTCGTCATCGACGAATACGGCGGCGTGGACGGGCTCGTGACGATCGAGGACCTGATCGAGCAGGTCATCGGCGAGATCGAGGACGAGCACGACACCGAGGATGCGCGACCCTTCACGCTGGAGAAGCCGGGCTGCTACATCGCGCTCGCCCGGACGCCGCTGGACGAGTTCGAGGCAGAGATCGGGCGCAAGCTGGTGGACGCCGAGGACGAGGAGGAGATCGACACGCTGGGCGGGCTCGTCTTCATGCTCGCGGGCCGGGTGCCCGCCCGGGGCGAGGTGATCCACCATCCCGACGGCCCGGACTTCGAGGTCGTGGACGCCGATCCGCGGCGGATCAAGCGTCTCAGGGTGCGGCTCGACGGCGCGGGGACCAGGGCTGCTCAGGGTGCCGGAGCCGCGTGAGGCGCCGCTCGGGCGCCTGACAGGCCGCGTCGCGGCATGGCGGCCCCGGGCGCGCGCGGTCGCGGCACTGGCCGCGGGCGCGGTCGCCGCGTTGGGGCAGGCGCCCTGGTCGGTCGAGGCGCTGGGCGTCGCGGGGCTGTTCGGAGGGCTTGCCCTGTTTCTCGCCGCGCGCACATGGCGCGGCGCCTTCGTCACCGGATGGGCCTTCGGGACGGGCCACTTCGCGGTGGCGCTGTTCTGGATTGTGGAGCCCTTCCTGGTCGACGTCGCGCGCCACGGCTGGATGGCCCCCTTCGCGCTCGTGTTCCTCGCGGGCGGGCTCGCGCTTTTCTGGGGCGCGGCCTTCGCGGCGGGGCGCGCGGCGGGCGGGCCGGCCGGCTGGGCCGGGGCGCTCGCGCTCGCCGAACTCGCGCGGGGCTACGTGCTGACGGGGTTTCCCTGGGCGCTGCCCGGCTACATCTGGACCGACAGCGGCGCGCTCCAATGGGCCGCCGTCACCGGCCCGCATGGCCTCACCTTCGTCACCCTCGCCCTCGTGGCCGCCACCTGGGCCGCGCTCGCCCGCGCGCCCGCGCCCTGGCTCCTGGCTGCGCCGCTTCCGTTTCTCGTCTTCGCCGTCTCGGGCGCCGCCCTCGCCCCGCCGCCGCAGGACCTCGCGGGCCGCCCCATCGTCCGGCTCGTCCAGCCGAACGCCCCCCAGTCCGAGAAATGGGACCCCGACCGCGTCATCGAGTTCTACCGCCGCCAGCTTGGCTATACCGCCGCGCCGGGCGACCCGGCGCCGGACCTGACCGTCTGGCCCGAATCCGCCATCGCCTGGCCGCTCGATATCGCCGAACCCGTGCTGGCCGAGATCGCCGCCGTCGCGAACGGTACGCCCGTGGTGCTGGGCCTCAACCGGCGTGAGGACGGGCGCTGGTTCAACAGCCTCGTCGTCGTGGACGAGACCGGCCAGGTCGCCCAGCTCTACGACAAGCACCACCTCGTCCCTTTCGGCGAATACATCCCCCTCGGCCAGGTCACCCGCCTCCTCGGGCTGCAGTCCTTCGCCGCGCGCGACGGCTACGGCTATTCGCCCGGACCCGGCCCCCGCCTCCTCGACCTGCCGGGGATCGGGCCGACGCTGCCGCTCATCTGCTACGAGGCGATCTTTCCCCAGGATGTCCGCGCGGCGCCCGCGCGCCCCGACCTCCTCCTCCAGATCACCAACGACGCCTGGTTCGGAGAGATCAGCGGACCCTACCAGCACCTCGCCCAGGCCCGCGTCCGCGCGGTGGAGCAGGGGCTGCCGCTCGTCCGGGTGGCCAACACCGGCGTCTCGGCCGTCATCGACCCGGCGGGCCGCATCCTCTCCGAACTCCCGCTCGGGGAGGCGGGCTTCGTAGACCATCCGGTGCCGGCCCCGCGCCCGCCCACGCTTTACGCGCGCACGGGCGACTGGCCGGCGCTTCTGGTCATCCTCGCCACGCTGTGCGGCGCGTTCCTGCGCCGCAGACTTTCGCATTGACGCCCTTCCGCGCCCCGCATATCGGTTCGCATCCGACCGTCACAACGGCTTCCTGGCGTGACGGCGTATGTCCAATGGAGCACCATTCATGTCCCGCAAGAATTACGTCTTCACCTCGGAATCCGTCTCCGAGGGCCACCCCGACAAGGTCTGCGACCGCATCTCCGACGCCGTGCTCGACGCGTTCCTGACCGAGGAACCCGAGGCCCGCGTCGCCTGCGAGACCTTCGCGACCACGAACCGGGTGGTGATCGGCGGAGAGGTCGGCCTCTCCACCCCCGAAAAGCTCGACACCTTCATGGGGCGCGTCGAGGCCATCGCGCGGGACTGCATCGCCGACATCGGCTACACGCAGGAGAAGTTCCATCACGCGCATTGCGAGATCACCAATCTCCTGCATCGTCAGTCCGCCCACATCGCGCAGGGCGTGAACGCCTCCGAGACGAAGGACGAAGGCGCGGGCGACCAGGGGATCATGTTCGGCTATGCCACGGGCGAGACGCCCGAACTCATGCCGGCGCCCATCCAGTACGCCCACGCGATCCTCCGCCGCCTCGCCGAGGCGCGGAAGTCGGGCGCGGAACCCACGCTCGGCCCCGACGCCAAGAGCCAGCTGTCGATCCGCTACGAGGACGGCAGGCCGGTTGAGGTGACGCAGATCGTCGTCAGCCACCAGCACGCCGACGAGGGCCAGACGAGCGCCGACATCCGCGCCATCGTGGAGCCCTACGTGCGCGAGGTCCTGCCCGACGGCTGGCTCACCGCCAACACCGTGTGGCACGTGAACCCCACGGGCACCTTCGTGATCGGCGGGCCGGACGGGGACGCAGGGCTCACGGGGCGCAAGATCATCGTCGACACCTACGGCGGGGCGGCGCCCCACGGCGGCGGCGCCTTCTCGGGCAAGGATCCGACGAAGGTGGACCGTTCGGCCGCCTATGCCGCGCGGTATCTGGCGAAGAACGTGGTGGCGGCGGGTCTCGCGGAGCGCTGCCTGATCCAGCTCTCCTACGCCATCGGCGTCGCGCGGCCTCTGTCGATCTACGTCGACACCTACGGGACGAGCCAGGTGGAGCCGTCGGCGATCGAGGCGGCGATCCCGAAGGTGATGGACCTCACGCCCCGCGGCATTCGCACGCATCTGGGCCTCAACCGCCCGATCTACGCCCGCACCTCGGCCTATGGCCACTTCGGCCGCGCGCCCGAGGCGGACGGCGGGTTCTCGTGGGAAAAGACCGACCTCGCGGACGACCTCGCGCGCGCGATGTGACATCGGCGGAGCGAGGGGGCTGTCTGCCCCCTCGCGCTCCCCCGAGGATGTTCGCGCAAGGGTGAATCCGGCATCGGGGGACGGGGAGAGGCTCCCGGTCAGCGTCTGAGCCGCGCGAGCGCGGCCATCGCTCCCTCGAAGTCCTCGGCCACGGCGTCGACGCCCACGACAGGCGCGCCGAGCGCGGCCACCCCCGGCCCCGAGACCACGATGGGTGCGGCGGGCAGGACCACGCGCAGCGCGACGACGAGCCGGGACAGCGGCAGGACGGAGCGGGGGCCCGAGAGGCTGAGCCCGATCACGTCCGGCGCCGAGGCGGCGATCCGGTCGACGAGCGTGTCGTGGTCGAGGCCGACATGCAGCGCCACCTCCCAGCCGAGGCCGCGCGCGCGTTCGGCCGCCATGCTCACCCCGAGCAGGTGGCTCTCTCCGGGCGGGGCGGCGAAGACCGCGAAGGGCGCGTCGGTCCGGGGCACCGGGCGCTGCGCGAGTGCGCGCAGGAGCCCGAAAAGCCGGTTGGCCGCGAGCGTGACCTCGGCGAAGGACAACTTGTCGGTTTCCCACATCGTCCCGAGACCACGAGCCGCGGGGGCGAGCCGCGTCTCGCAGATCGCGTCGAAGGACAGCCCTTCGGCCAGCGCCTGCCGGCCCAGACGGAGCGCCGCGTCCGGGTCCGGGCCGGTGAGCGCGGCGCAGAGCAGGGCGACGTCGTCCGGGGGCGGCGGAGGATGGCCTTCCGCATGGGCGCGGGAGAGCCGCTCGACCACCTCCTGGGCGAGCGAACGCACCGCGGCATCCGACGGCGCCCCGGCAGGTCGAGTGGTGGTCGCTGACTGGTTGTCCCGCACGGCAACGTCTCCCCGGGAAGGGGGCTGTCGGCTCCATCGGCCCGGACCGGGCGCGAGTCGGCTGGTTCCCTGAAGCAGAGGCTAGGGGAGGGAATTGTGTCAATCAAGCCTGACATTCCGCCGCGGCAAACGCGCGCGCGGGCGGTTCGGTTCCCATACGATACCCATACGCGATCCATATGATTTCCACCCCGGTACCCGAGGCCGCTTGACCGCCGTCGCGCCGCGGGAGAGAAGCCCGGGCGATGACCGACCGCACCGCTCCGCACGGCGCCCCCTGGCGCAACTTCTACGGCCGCCGTCACGGCAAGGGCCTGCGCGACACGCAGCGCGCCTACCTCGACGAGGATCTGGCCCGCCTGTCGCCGGGTCCGGTCGGCTGGGACGTGAACCCAGGGCGACAACCTCTTGACCTGACGTCGCTTTTTGGAGATCGCGAGGTCTGGCTGGAGATCGGCTTCGGCGGGGGAGAGCACTTGGTCCACCAGGCGGCGCTGCATCCCGAGGTGGGGATCATCGGCTGCGAGCCCTTCATCAACGGCGTCGCGATGCTGCTGGCCCGGATCCGCGAGGCGGGGGTGACGAACCTCGCCGTGCACCCCGGCGACGTGCGCGACCTGTTCGACGTCCTCCCGCAAGCCTCTGTTTCCAGGGCCTTTCTTCTGTACCCGGACCCCTGGCCCAAGGCCCGCCATCACCGCCGCAGGTTCGTCACCGCGGACCATCTCGTCCCGCTCGCCCGCGTCCTGAGGGCGGGGGCCGAGTTCCGGGTGGCGACCGACATCCCCGATTACGTCCGCCAGACGCTGGAGGAGGTGCCGCAGGCCGGCTTCGAGTGGACGGCGGACTGCGCGGACGACTGGCGGCATCCGTGGGACGACTGGATCGCCACCCGCTACGAGCAGAAGGCCTATCGCGAGGGGCGGCAGCCGCACTACCTGACGTTCCGCAGGCTGTGACGCTTCGGATCGCCTGATTTGTGCCGGGAGGACGGAGGGAGCCCGTGGACGCGCGGGCGGCGGTCGTCTATTGACCGCGCGCGATCACCGATGAGGCCCCCATGTCCGCCCACGCCGCCCCTGTCCCCATGACCGCCCGCCGCGCCGGCCCCCTGCGCGGAGAGGTGCGGGTGCCGGGCGACAAGTCGATCAGCCACCGCTCCCTCATCCTCGGGGCGCTGACCGTGGGAGAGACGCGGGTGACCGGCCTTCTCGAAGGGCAGGACGTGCTCGATACCGCCGAGGCGATGCGGGCCTTCGGGGCGGAGGTCGTCCGGACCGGCGAGGGCGCTTGGACTGTGCACGGCGTGGGCGTCGGCGGCTTTGCCGAACCCTCCCGCGTGATCGATTGCGGGAACTCGGGGACCGGCGTGCGGCTCATCATGGGGGCCATGGCGACCTCGCCCATCACGGCGACCTTCACGGGCGACGCGAGTCTCGTGAAGCGGCCGATGGGGCGGGTGACGGACCCGCTCGCGCTGTTCGGGGCCCACGCCTATGGCCGGGCGGGGGGGCGGCTGCCCATGACCGTCGTGGGGGCGCGCGAGCCAGTGCCGGTGCGCTATACCGTTCCCGTGCCGTCGGCGCAGGTGAAGTCGGCGGTCCTTCTCGCCGGGCTCAACGCGCCGGGCGAAACCGTGGTGATCGAGCGCGAGGCGACGCGCGATCACACCGAGCGGATGCTGGCGGGGTTCGGCGCGGCGATTTCGACCGAGGACACGCCGGAGGGGCGCCTGATCCGGCTCACCGGTCGGCCGGAGTTCAGCCCGCAGACGATCGCGGTGCCCTCGGACCCGTCCTCTGCCGCCTTCCCCGTCTGCGCGGGCCTCATTGTCGAGGGCTCGGAGATCGTGGTGAGGAACATCGGCCAGAACCCGACGCGGACTGGACTTTTCACCACGCTCGTCGAAATGGGCGCGGACCTGGCGCTGGAGAACCTGCGCGACGAGGCAGGCGAGCCGGTGGCCGACATCCGCGTCCGCTTCTCGCCCGAGATGAGAGGGATCGAGGTGCCGCCGGAGCGGGCGCCGTCGATGATCGACGAGTACCCCATCCTGTCGGTCGTGGCGGCCCTGTCCGAGGGGCGGACGGTCATGCGCGGGGTCAAGGAACTGCGCGTCAAGGAAAGCGACCGGATCGACACCATGGCGCGCGGGCTCGAGGCCTGCGGGGTGCGGGTCGAGGAGGACGAGGACACGCTGATCGTCCACGGGATGGGGCCGGGCGGCGTGCCGGGCGGGGCAGTGGCCGCCACGCGGCTGGATCACCGGATCGCCATGAGCTTCCTGTGCCTTGGCATGGCGGCGCGGGCGCCGGTCTCGGTCGACGACGCGGCGCCCATCGTGACGTCCTTCCCGGTGTTCGAGGCGTTGATGCGCGGCCTCGGAGGGGAGATTTCGCGGGATCCCGCGTGAATGCATTTGCCATCCTCCGCGCGTTGGGATCACGCTGACGGCCATGAGACAGGTGGAGTTGCACCATGGCGATCGGGCTCGTCGACAGGGTCATCGAGGCGCGCAGGATTGCGGGATGGCGGGCGTCGAACATCCGCAAGCGCGTTGACGTCCGGGTCGACGGGCTTCGCGGCTATCCCCGTCTGAGGGGCCTGTTCCGGCGGACTGTCGGCTACGACCTCGATCTCGAGGCTCCACGGCGCTACAATGAGAAGATCCAGTGGCGGAAGGTCCACGACAGGAACCCCCTGTTCCCCATCGTCGGCGACAAGGTCGGGGTGCGCGCCTACGCGGCCGAGCGGCTCGGGCGGGAGACGGCCGAGGCGATCACCATCCCGCATCTCTTTGTCGCCGATCACCCCGACCGCATTCCCTTCGACCGGCTGCCGGACGCCTACGTGATCAAGGCAAGCCACGCCTCCGGCTGGAACCTCTTCGTGCGCGACGGGCAGCACCCGCGCAGCGGGCCGGACCGGGAGCGGCTGCTGGAATGGGTCAACCGCGAGTTCGGCCAGAATGTCTACGAATGGGCCTACACGCGGATGCCGCGGCGGCTCGTGGGCGAGCCCTTCCAGACGGCCGAGGACGGCAGCTTTCCCGATGACCTGAAGTTCTACATGTACGACGGGCGGTGCCATACGATCCACCACAACGTCTACGGCCGGCAGGACACCGCGTTCACGCCCAAGATGCGCAAGAAGGTCTTCATGTCGCCGGCCTGGGAGAAGATGGACATCGCCTCGGTGACCGAGCCGTCGGGGGAGCCGTCGCCGCGGCCCCAAGGTCTGGCGCGGATGCTCGAGATCGCGAAGGCGCTGAGCGCGGGCCTCGATTTCGTCCGCGTCGACTTCATGGCGCTGCCGGACCGGTTCTACCTGGGCGAGATGACGGTGTATCCGTCGAGCGGGCTCAAGCCCCTGCATCCGCCGGAGGCGGACGAGGATCTGGGTGCCCCCTGGCATCTGCCCATTGGCGACACAGGACGGGGATAGCGCTCTTGGCCCGGCAGTTCACGGTTGCCATCGACGGCCCCGCGGCCAGCGGGAAGGGCACGATCTCGCGCGCGGTGGCGTCGCATTTCGGGTTCGCGCATCTCGACACGGGGCTGCTTTATCGGGCCGTGGGGCGGAGGGTACTGGCGGGCGAGGGGCCCGTCGACGCGGCGAGGGGGTTGGTGGCGGCGGACCTTGAAGGCGACGGGCTGCGGGACGAAGCCGTGGGTGCCGCCGCCTCGAAGGTCGCCGCGATCCCCGAGGTGCGCGCTGCGCTCGTCGATTTCCAGCGCGCCTTCGCGATGCGGGCCGGGGGCGCGGTGCTCGACGGGCGGGACATCGGGACGGTGATCTGCCCCGAGGCGCCCGTGAAGCTCTACGTCGTCGCCTCGGACGAGGTGCGGGCCGAGCGGCGGTGGCGGGAGCTGACGGGAAAGGGCCTGCGCGTGACGAAGGCCGAGGTACTGGCCGACCTGCGCGAGCGCGACGCGCGCGACAGCGCGCGGGCGACCGCGCCGCTGCGGCCGGCGGAGGATGCGATCACGCTCGACACCACGACGATGAGCATCGGGGAGGCGGTCGCGGCCGCCGTTGCGGCGGTGGAGGCGAAACGCTCAGGCGCGTGAGAGCGCGCGGCGGATGCGGCCGGCGATGAGCCCGGCGAGAAGCGGGGGCACCGCGAGAACGGCGAGCGCCACCAGACCCAGCGGCAGGAGCGACAGGTCCGACCCGTTCAGCACCATCACGGGCGCCATCATCGCCATGACGATGACCCCCCAGAGCCAGCTGCGCACCGGCCAGACGATCCCGAGGAACGCCGCGAGAGCGAGGGCGAGCGGGTAGTCCAGTGTCCAGAACCCGGACGCGTCCCACGGCTCGCGCACGCCCTGGGCGCCGGTCGTGAGGAGCCAGAGGAGGAGGCCGGCGAGGGCCGAGGGCAGGTATCCCGTCTTCATGGCGGGAGAAAGCCAGCCGATTGGGGCGCCGTCATGGCGCGCGAGGCTTGCCTCGAGAGGTTCAAGCGACTATAGAGCCACACGTCAAACGGCGGCACAGTCGTAAGCAAGTGACTTGAGCAGGGTCGGTGCATACCGACCCTGATTGTTTTGAAGGTGCCGACGCGGACGGGAACCAAAGACCGGCGGAGACAACCGCCCGGCCCGAAAAAGTCGAAAGAAGGAAACTGGATACGCATGTGCGCTAAAGCGACGATGGAGGAATTCGAAGCCCTCCTCAACGAAAGCTTCGAGATCGACACGCCCGACGAGGGGTCTGTCGTCAAGGGCCGGGTCATCGCCATCGAGGCGGGACAGGCCATCATCGACGTCGGCTACAAGATGGAAGGCCGCGTCGAGCTCAAGGAATTCGCGAACCCCGGCGAAGCGCCGACCATCAAGGTGGGCGACGAGGTCGAGGTGTTCCTCGACCGTGTGGAGAACGCGCGGGGCGAAGCCTCGATCAGCCGCGACAAGGCCCGCCGCGAGGAAGCCTGGGACCGGCTCGAGAAGGCCTACGCCGACGAAGCGCGCGTCGAAGGCGCGATCTTCGGCCGCGTCAAGGGCGGCTTCACCGTGGACCTCGGCGGCGCCGTGGCGTTCCTGCCGGGCAGCCAGGTCGACGTGCGGCCGGTGCGTGACGCGGGCCCGCTCATGGGCATGAAGCAGCCGTTCCAGATCCTCAAGATGGACCGCCGCCGGGGCAACATCGTCGTCTCGCGCCGCGCGATCCTCGAAGAGAGCCGTGCGGAACAGCGCGCCGAGGTCATCGGCAAGCTCACCGAAGGCGACGTGGTCGACGGCGTGGTGAAGAACGTCACCGAATACGGCGCGTTCGTGGACCTCGGCGGTGTCGACGGCCTCCTCCACGTCACCGACATGGCGTGGCGCCGCGTGAACCACCCGTCCGAGATCCTGTCGATCGGCGAGACCGTGAAGGTCCAGGTCATCAAGATCAACAAGGAAACGCACCGCATCAGCCTCGGCATGAAGCAGCTGCAGGCCGATCCGTGGGACACGGTGGAGCAGAAGTACCCGCTCGACTCCGTGCACAACGGCCGCGTGACCAACATCACCGACTACGGCGCCTTCGTGGAGCTGGAGCCGGGGGTCGAGGGGCTCGTCCACGTCTCGGAAATGAGCTGGACGAAGAAGAACGTGCACCCCGGCAAGATCGTCTCCACGAGCCAGGAAGTGGACGTCATGGTGCTCGAGATCGACGCCGCGAAGCGCCGCGTCTCGCTCGGCCTGAAGCAGACGATGCGCAACCCGTGGGAAGTCTTCGCCGAGACCCACCCCGAAGGCACGCAGGTCGAGGGCGAGGTCAAGAACATCACCGAATTCGGTCTGTTCATCGGCCTCGAGAACGACATCGACGGGATGGTGCACCTCAGCGACCTCAGCTGGGACAAGCGTGGCGAGGAAGCGATCCAGGACTACCGCAAGGGCGAGGTCGTCCGTGCCGTCGTCACCGAGGTCGACGTGGAGAAGGAGCGCATCTCGCTCTCCGTCAAGGCGCTCGACGACAGCTTCGCGGGTGCGGTCGAGGGCGTGAAGCGCGGCTCGGTCGTCACCGTGACGGTGACGGCGATCGAGGACGGCGGGATCGAGGTGGAGTACGAGGGCATGAAGTCCTTCATCCGCCGCTCGGACCTGTCGCGCGACCGGTCCGAACAGCGCCCCGAGCGCTTCGGCGTGGGCGACAAGGTGGACGTCCGCGTGACCAACGTGGACCCCAAGACGCGCAAGCTCGGCTTCTCGATCAAGGCGCGCGAGATCGCGGAAGAGAAGGAGGCCGTGGAACAGTACGGTTCCTCCGACTCGGGCGCCTCGCTCGGCGACATCCTCGGCGCCGCGCTCAAGGGCGAGAACAGGTAAGGGCCGGACAGGCTCGCGGACGGCCCCGCTTCGGCGGGGCCGTTTCCGTTTCGGACGGGCGCGAATCATGCCGCTCCCGCCACGCCGGCACAGCCCTGCCGCCGTGCCTCTGCGCGCCCGCCCGGCCGCGCCGCACGATTTTGACGGAACCACAGCGCTTTAGGCGGCTTTTTCCACCGCTGTTGGACCCGCGCCGTGTTCCGTGCCCGGTCGAATGGGCCTATATTCCGGCGAGTCGCAGGGAACGGCTGCCGGTCCCGCAGACGACAGGGAGGTGCGCATGATCCGGTCGGAACTCATCCAGAAGATTGCCGACGAGAACCCCCACCTCTACCAGCGCGACGTGGAACGCATCGTCAACGCGATCTTCGAGGAGATCATCGACGCGATGGCGCGCGGCGACCGGGTGGAACTGCGCGGCTTCGGCGCCTTCTCGGTGAAGAAGCGCGACGCGCGCACCGGGCGCAACCCGAGAACGGGCGAGGCCGTGGACGTCGACCAGAAGCACGTTCCCTTCTTCAAGACCGGCAAGCTCCTGCGCGACAGGCTGAACGGCAAACAGGAGTAGCTGATGCGCTTCCTCCGTCTTCTCTTCCTCGCCCTCCTCGCCATCGCTCTCCTGATCGTGGCGCTGGCCAACCGCAACCTCGTGACGCTCACGCTCCTGCCCGAGGAGATCGCCTCCTTCGCGGGCTTCAACGCCGCCGTGTCGCTGCCGCTGTTCCTCGTCATCTTCGGCGGGATCGTGGCGGGCGTGATCATCGGCTTCGTCTGGGAGTGGTTCCGCGAGCACAAGCATCGGGCCGAGGCCGTCACCAACCGCCGCGAGCGGGAGAAGCTGGAACGCGAAGTGAACCGGCTGAAGCCTGCGTCGGAGCGGCAGCAGGACGACGTCCTTGCGCTCCTTGAGAGCGGCAGCAGCGCGCGGTAAAGCCGCGCACATGGCCCGCGACATCCGAGTCAAGATCTGCGGCCTGCGCGAGGCCGCCCATGTGGACACCGCCGCGCGTGCGGGCGCTGCCTACGTGGGCTTCGTGTTTTTCCCGAAGTCGCCTCGGAACGTCTCCCTTCCTGAGGCCGCACACCTTGCCGCCGGCGTCCCACCCGGCATCGCCAAGGTCGCACTGACGGTGGATGCCGACGATGCGGCGCTTGACGCGCTCCTGTCGGCGGTGCCGCTCGACATGCTCCAGCTCCACGGTCACGAGAGCCCCGAGCGGGTGGCCGAGGTGCGGGCGCGCTACGGATTGCCGGTGATGAAGGCGGTGGGCGTCGCGGGGGAGGAGGACCTGCCCGCGCTCGATGCCTACGGGCGGGTTGCCGATCAGCTCCTTGTGGACGCCAAGCCCTCGCCCGGCGCGGACCTGCCGGGCGGCAACGGGCTCGCCTTCGACTGGCGGCTGATCGCCGGCCGGCGCTGGCCGGTGCCGTGGATGCTGGCAGGGGGGCTGACGGCGGATAACGTGACCGAGGCGGTGAGGCTGACGGGGGCGCGGCAGGTCGATGTCTCCTCGGGTGTCGAGAGCGCGCCGGGGGTGAAGGATCCCGCGCGCATCGCGGACTTTCTCACGGCGGCGGGTCGCTGATCCGGCTCGCACCCGCGTGCGTATCCCGGCAATGACAAGGATGATCATCGCCATCGGCGGCTTCCGGCTTCATCACTGGAGCCTGACGCCGTTGTTTTCGGCTTACGCCGTGCCGGCGTTCCTTCAGGCGCGGAACGCCCCCGGCAACCGCTTCGCCGACGCGCGCTTCGTGGACGGGCGGCACTTCTCGCTCTCCGCGTGGGAGAGCCCCCGGGCGATGCGCGACTACGCCACCTCCGGCCGCCACGCCCGCGCGATGCGCGCGGCGTCGTGGCTCGGGTCCGGACCCTTCGCGCATTATGTGAGCGACGACGTGCCCACATGGGAGGAGGCGCTCGCGGTCTGGCGCGCGGCCCACGCGGTGCCGGTCACCGCGTGAGGGAGAGGATGTCGAACCCGCTCTCGAGGATCGGAGCGGGCAGGAGGAGCCTCGCCCGCCCCGGGCCCGTCATCTCGAAGATGCCCACCTGCGCGACGGTCTGCCCGGGCTCCACGGGTGTCTGGTCCGTCGCCGGAAGGCCCGCGTAGTCCGTCGCCGGACCGCCGTCGACGAAGCCCACGCCGAGGTAGATCCACTGGTCATCCTCGCGCAGGATCCGCCCATCGAGCCGTTGCGACCCCGTCTCCTTCACGATCCGCCAGCCGCCGTCGGCCGCCTCGATCCGGCAGCGGAAGTTGCCATAGACGGTCAGCGCGGGCGCGCCGCCGAGCTTGATCGTGCGGCAGGACCACGCGCCCTCGGGTGGGAATTCGCCGGGCATCCCGGTGAGAGCGGACACGAGCGTGCGGACATCCTCCGCCGCGCCTTCGGCCAGAGCGTTCCGCAGCGACGCGCCGAGCGCAGCCTCGAAGCCGTCGAGCCGCGCTTCGTCCGGCGGGCGGATCATCGGCTCCGCGACGGCGGGAAGCGCCCAGAGACACGCCAGTGCGACCACGATCCCCTTCACGCGCCTCTCCTTCCCCTTTACCTGCGGCCCTGCCGACTGTAGGCCGGTGTCCGCACGAAAGGGAGGTTGCCCATGCCCGAGGACCTGATCAACAGCTACATGACCGGCCCCGACGAAAACGGCCGGTTCGGCGACTTCGGCGGGCGGTTCGTGTCGGAGACGCTCATGCCGCTGATCCTCGAACTCGAGGCGCAGTACGAGCGCGCCAAGACCGATCAGTCCTTCTGGGACGAGATGAACGACCTCTGGACCCATTACGTGGGCCGCCCCTCACCGCTCTACTTCGCGGAACGGCTGACGGAGCATCTGGGCGGCGCCAAGGTCTACATGAAGCGCGACGAGCTGAACCATACGGGCGCGCACAAGATCAACAACGTGCTCGGCCAGATCATCCTTGCCCGCCGCATGGGCAAGACGCGGATCATCGCGGAGACTGGGGCGGGCCAGCATGGCGTGGCGACCGCGACGGTCTGCGCCAAGTTCGGGCTGAAGTGCATCGTCTACATGGGCGCGCATGACGTGGAGCGGCAGGCGCCCAACGTCTTCCGCATGAAGCTTCTGGGCGCCGAGGTGATTCCGGTGACGTCCGGGCGCGGCACGCTCAAGGACGCGATGAACGACGCGCTGCGCGACTGGGTGACGAACGTGCGCGACACCTTCTACTGCATCGGCACGGTGGCGGGGCCGCACCCCTATCCGGCGATGGTGCGCGACTTCCAGTCGATCATCGGCAAGGAGACGAAGGCCCAGATGCAGGAACGGGAGGGCCGCCTGCCCGATACGATCATCGCCGCCATCGGCGGCGGGTCGAACGCGATGGGCCTGTTCTTCCCGTTCCTCGACGACACGTCGGTGCGGATCATCGGGGTGGAGGCCGGAGGCAAGGGCGTCGACGACCGGATGGAGCATTGCGCCTCGCTTACCGGCGGGCGGCCGGGCGTCCTGCACGGCAACCGGACGTATCTCCTTCAGGACGCCGACGGGCAGATCCTCGAAGGCTTCTCGATCTCGGCGGGCCTCGACTACCCGGGAATCGGGCCGGAACACGCCTGGCTCCACGACATCGGACGGGCCGAGTACGTGGCGATCACGGACGTGGAGGCGCTCGAGGCGTTCAAGCTCTGCTGCGAGCTCGAGGGGATCATCCCGGCGCTCGAACCCAGCCACGCGCTGGCGCATGTGATGAAGATCGCGCCCACGCTGCCGAAGGACCACCTGATCGTGATGAACATGTGCGGCCGGGGCGACAAGGACATCTTCACGGTGGCTCGCGCGCTTGGCGTGGACATGAAGGCCTGAGCGTTCTCACCCCATCCTAAACCCGGGTTTATGCGGCTTGTCCGACGGTTTATGGACCGGCCGCTAAACCCGTGGGAGATGGGCAGGGCGCCGGGATCACCGCATCGTCCGGGGCATCAGGCGGCATCAGCGCCGCCGGCTTCGAACGAAAGGACAGACGATGCGACTTGCCTTCCTGCCCCTCGCCGCCGCCCTCGTGGCGGGACCCGCCGGGGCCGATCCCTTCACCGACGCCGTGGTCAAGAACCTTCGGGACCTCGGCTACCAGTACATCGAGATTCAGAGGGGCGCGACCCAGCTGAAGGCCGAGGCGGTGCGGGGAACCGAGGAGTTCGAGGTGATCTACGACCTCGCCACCGGTCATATCCTGAAGCAGGAACGCGGGCGGGCCGATGCCGAATACATCGGGCGCACGGGGCTGGAGATCTCGGCCCGCAATCGCGACTTCCTGGGTGACGACGACGACGATGACGACGATGACGACGACCGTTCGGGCCGGCGGGGCGGCGACGACGACGATGACGACGACCGCTCCGGGCGCGGCGGCGGCGACGACCGCTCGGGCGGTTCCCGGGACGACGACGACCACGACGACGATCGCGGCGGATCGTCCGGGCGCGGCTCCGGCGACGATGACGACGACGACTGAGGTCGCTGCGCGCCGCTTGCGGGCCAACCCGCCTGCGGTATGGTCCCCACAGCGCGGCTCCCGCCCGGAGGGGTGGGGGCCGCAGGGAGTTCCGGTCGGATGAAGCGCCTCCTCCTCCCCCTCGTCATCGTGGCCGGCCTCCTCGCGCCGCCCGCCGCCCATGCCGGCGCAACCGAGGACCGGATCGTCGCCCAGCTCCGCGACGAGGGCTTCACCCGGATCGAGATCAGCCGCACTCTCCTTGGCCGTTCGCGCATCGTGGCGACGGGTCCGGAGTACCAGCGCGAGATCGTCCTGAACCCCAACACGGGCGTCATCCTGCGCGACTTCTGGATCGCCCGCCGGCCCGGCTCCGGCGGGTCGGACGGAGGCGGCGGCATCGTGGCCGGACCGGGTATGCAGGACGGCGACCGGTCCGGCAGCAACTCGGGATCATCGCGCAAGGAGGACCGCGACCGCGATCGCGAGAGGAGCGACGACCGCACCCGCTCGGACAATTCGGGCTCGGGGTCCGGCAGTTCGGGCAGCGGCGGAGACGACGACGACGACAATGACGACGACGATGATGATGACGATGATGACGACCGCTGACCGGGCAGCGGGGCCTTCCCGATGACCCACAAGGTCGCCATCGCGATCATCCTCCTCGTGCAGGTCGTCTGCGCCTTCTTCTTCGTGAGCGAGATCCTCGCGAGCGTGCTCGGCATCCCCTACCAGCCGCTCGACTGGGCCTTCGTCGAGCTGATCGAGATCGGGGCCGCCGTCGGGCTGATGCTCGGCGTGGTGCTGGGCGGCTTCGCGCTGCGCGAGAGCTTCCGCCGCACCCGGCGCGCCGAGGAGGCGCTGCGGCGCGCCTCCACCGCCTTCATGGAGGTTCTGGAGGAGCGGTTCACCGACTGGGGCCTGACGCCGGCGGAACGGGACGTCGCGCTGTTCGCGATCAAGGGGATGTCGACGCAGGAGATCGCGACGCTGCGGTCGACGTCCGAAGGGACGGTAAAGGCCCAGACGAACGCGATCTATCGCAAGGCGGGGGTGACGGGCCGGCCCCAGCTCCTCAGCCTGTTCATCGACGACCTGATGGAGCAGGGACCGCGCAAGCCCGAGACGCGGATGAGCGCCTAGCCTTCGACCGCGTGTTCGAGCAGCACCGCCAGCGGCACGATCTCGAGCGCGCGGCGGTGCGTTGCAGCCACGTTGACGCGCGGGGCCACGCCTTCGTCCGCCGCCTGAAGGAAGCGCGAGGCGCAGAGGCACCAGCGGTCGCCGGGCTTGAGGCCCGGAAAGGCGAACTCGGGGCGCGGCGTTGAAAGGTCGTTGCCCACGTACTTCGAGTAGGCCAGGAACTCGGCCGTCATCACGGCGCAGACGGTGTGGCTGCCCGTGTCCTCGGCGCAGGTGTTGCACGCGCCGTCGCGAAAGAAGCCCGTCATCGGGGCGGTCGAACAGGGTTCGAGCGGGTCGCCCAGAACATTGACGGAAGGGTCTCTGGTCATCGGCATGTCGCGGGCCTCCCGTTCGCCAGCTAGTCCGCCCGCGCGGGGAGGCAACCGTTCATCCAGTCCACGCGATCCAGCGGCCATGGAAATCCACGCGCGCAAGGTCCCGCCTCTCGCCGCCGGGCCAGAGGGTCGCGGACAGCGCGGCGCTTCCGCTGGTGCCATCGGCTTCCATCGCCACATGGGCGAGCGGTGCCTCTGCGGTTGCCCGTGCGCCCGCGCTCTCCAGCGCCGCCCGGCATCGCGCCTGCGTCCCGCGGGGGAAATACTGCCAGGCGATCGTGTGGTAGACCATGTGGACTTGCCCCGGCCGCGGGATCGCCAGTCGCGCTTCGAGCCAGTCCGCCGCGTCGCCCCGGTCGGGCCGCGGTCCGGCCATCGCGATGGCGGCCTCCGTGAGATGCAGTCGCTCCGGCTGGTCGGGCCAGAGGTAGGCCAGAAGCCGCAGCCGGTCCGCGGGCAGGTGCGGGTCGAGCGGGTTGAGGTCCACGCCCGCACGGTCCGTCACGCGCAGGGGATGGGGTTGGGGCGACGGGCCCCGCCATTCGGGCGCGAGCTGCACGGGGCTGTCGTCGGCGCCGAGGCGCGCGCCGCCCGCGTCGAGCGTGAAGCGGTCGAGGGAGAGGTTGAGCCCGGCGCTCGCGCCAAGTTCGCTCAGCACGAAGGGAAGGGGGAAGCGGCCCGCGACCCAGGCAGCCGCTGCGAGAAGGGCCGCGCTCCGCCGGACCTCGTTCGTCTGGGGCGGGCTGTCGAGCCAACGCAGGAGCCGCGCCTCGTGGCGGGCCATCGCCGCCTCGACGGCCGCCCAGAGCGCGTCGTCGGGCGCCTCAGCCGGGGGATAGACGGCCGCGAGCTCCGCGTCGGCCCGGTCCCGCACAAGCCCGTGCAGAGCGCCGGCGAGCCGCAGGGGAACCGAATCCGCCGACGGGCCGACGTCGCCCGGCCAGTCCAGGACCCGATCCGCGACGCCGGCGCCGGGCGCCAGCCGGTCGGCGCACAGCGCCATGAGCCGCCCCATGAACGGCGAGCCGAGCCCCGCGCAGGCGCGCGACTGGGTCCGGAACGCGTCGCGGATGCCGTTCATCGGAAGCGGTCGACGAGGCGCTGGAGCGCCGAGCGCGCCTCGCCTGGCGCGTCCGCCACGGGTTGTTCGGCCGCTGGCGGTTCGGGGTCCGGCGCCGCCTTCGGCTTTGCATCTCCGGCCGCTCCGCCGGATGATCGCGGCGGGCTCAGCCTGAGCGCCACCGCGTTCTGGAAGCGCGCAGCGTCGCCCTCGGCCAGCGCCGCCGCGCCGTCGCTGACGCCGCGCAGCATATCGTCGAGCCAGTCCTCGTCCGCCTTCGCGAAGTCGTGCAGCACGTAGGCGGCCACCGCCTCCTTCCGCCCCGGATGACCCACCCCCATGCGCACGCGCTGGTAGGCCTCGCCCACATGCGCGTGAATCGACCGCAGCCCGTTGTGGCCCGCATGGCCGCCGCCGGTCTTCACCTTGAGACGCGCCGGGGGCAGGTCGATCTCGTCGTGAAAGACCGTCACCTCGCCGGGCTCGAGCTTGAAGAACCGCATCGCCTCGCCCACCGACTGGCCGGAGAGGTTCATGAACGTCTCGGGCTTGAGGAGCGCGACCTTCTCGGTCCCCAGCCTGCCTTCCGCCACCTGGCCCTGGAACTTCGCGCGCCACGGGCCGAAGCCGTGGTCGGCCGCGATCCGGTCCACCGCCATGAAGCCGATGTTGTGCCGGTTCCGGGCGTACTTCGCGCCCGGGTTCCCAAGCCCCACGAATAGCCGCATGGGTCGCGCTCCGCTCTCTCGATGTTGCGTTGACCTTCGCCCCTTCATGCAATGAACTGCCCCGGAGTTCCAGCCGGAGGACACCCGCCCCATGTATTTCACCATGAACCGCTTCAAGGTGAAGCTCGGCCGCGAGGCCGCGTTCGAGCAGGTCTGGACCGGCCGTGACAGCCACCTGACCCGCGTGAAGGGGTTCGTCGCCTTCCACCTCCTCAAGGGACCCGAGAAGGACGGCTACCGGCTCTACGCCTCCCACACCGCGTGGGAGAGCGAGGAGGCGTTCCGCGACTGGACCAGGTCCGATGCCTTCCGCATGGCGCATCGCAGCGCGGGCGACCACGGCGACATGTACCTTGGCCCGCCGGAGCTGGAGATCTTCGAAAGCGTGCAGGCGATCGGACGGTGACGGCGCGATTGTCGTTCACGATGCGAAAGGCTATCGTTTCTCCGAGGGAACACTGATTACCTCAGAGGGACAATCATCATGAAATTCGTACCGATCGTGGTCGCGCTCATGCTCTCGGGCGTGGCCGGCTGCAGCTATCTTCCACTCGGCGACACCACGACGGCGACGCGTGAGTCCTCCCGGTCGATCGTCGGCACCATCCGCGACATCGATCCCGCGACCCGCCGCTTCGTGCTGCGCATCGACGGACAAATCCTGACGCTCCGTGCGGGTGAGGGGGTAGTCAACTTCGACCAGCTCCGCGCCGGGGACCGCGTGCGCGTGACCTACTTCGAATCCACGGCCGTCAGCCTCGGCTCGCCCGACGATCTCGCCGCGCCGGTGGGCGCCGCGCTGACCGTGCTTCCGCCCGAGGGCGCGCTGCCGGGAATGCTGAACGTGGGCACCGTGACCACCTCGGCCGAATTCCTGTCCTACGACCGGACCAATCACGTGGCGCTTCTTCGCTTTGCCTCGGGCGATGCCGAGACGGTGGCGGTCCCGCGGGAGATGCGCGCCTTCGCGGCCGCCCGTCAGCCGGGGGACCGCATCGTCATCACCTACGATGTTGCCTCCGCGATCACGGTCGAACCCGAGAGCTGAGGCGGCCAAACGAAAAGGGGCCCCGTGAAGGGGCCCCTCGATCCGTCGCGGCGAGAAGGGGCTCAGCCTTCCTCGCCCTCGTTGTCCGACGAGCGCAGCCCGGACGGCGCCGAGATGTTGGCGATCACGAAGTTCCGCTCGATCGTGGGCTTCGCGCCTTCGGGCAGCTCGATGTCCTGGATGTGGATCACGTCGCCGATGTCGCGGCCGGCCAGGTCCACCGTGATATGGTCCGGGATGTTGCCCGCGATGACCGACAGTTCGACCTCGGGACGCACCGCGACAAGCGTGCCGCCGCGCTTGATGCCCGGGGACTGCTCGTGGTTGATGAAGTCCACGTGGATGAAGAGGTTGACGCGCGAGGTGCGCTTCAGCCGCATGAAATCCACATGCGTCGGCAGGTCCTTCACCACGTCGCGCTGGACGCCGCGGCAGATCACGCGGACGTCGTCGTGCCCGTCGACCTTCATGTTGAAGAGCGTTGAAAGGAACCGTCCCGCCTTGAGCCGCTTCAGCAGCGCGTTGTAGGGGAGGTTGATCGGAAGCGGATCCTGTCCGCCGCCGTAGATGATGCCAGGTACGTCGCCCGACCGGCGGGCCTGACGAGCGGCCCCCTTGCCTGTCCCCGTCCGTACCGTGGCGTGAAGATCAGGGATCTCACCAGCCATGGTCTACTCCAATGATGTGACAGGGCGGCCTCCAAGGGTGTCCGCCCATGAGCGCGGGCCTATAGGCGATCCTGCGCCGCTTGGAAAGGGCTATTCCGCCGCTCTCAGGCCCAGTCGCCCGAGAATCCCCGTGGGACGAGCAGGATGTCGCGGTCCACGTTCAGGATGTCGCGATGTCCGCAGAAGGCCATCGACAGGTCGAGCTCGCGATGGATCACCTCGAGCGCCTTGGTCACGCCGGCCTCGCCCATCGCGCCCAGCCCGTACACGAAGGCGCGCCCGATGTAGGTGCCCTTGGCGCCGAGCGCGAGCGCCTTGAGCACGTCCTGCCCCGACCGGATGCCGCCGTCGAAATGCACCTCGACCCGGTCGCCCACGGCCTGCACGATGGGCTCGAGCGCCCGGATCGACGAGATCGCCCCGTCGAGCTGCCGCCCGCCGTGGTTCGACACGATGATCGCGTCTGCCCCGATCTCGGCCGCCTTCAGCGCGTCCTCCACGTCGAGGATGCCCTTCAGGATCACCTTGCCGCCCCACATCTCCTTGAACTTCGCGATGCGGTTCCAGTCGAGCGAGGGGTCGAACGCCTCGGCCGTCCACGAGGAGAGCGAGGTGGGGTCGGTGACGCCCTTGGCGTGGCCCACGATGTTGCCGAAGAACCGCCGCTTCGTCTGGAGCATCTCGATGCCCCACGGGATCTTCGTCATCATGTCGGCGACGGATTTCGGCGTGAGCTTCGGCGGCGCCGACAGCCCGTTCTTGAGATCCTTGTGTCGCTGCCCGAGGATCTGGAGGTCCACAGTGATCACGATGGCCGAGCACTTCGCGGCCCGCGCCCGCTCGAACAGGCGGCGCATGAAGTCGTCGTCCTTCAGCGTGTAGACCTGGAACCAGAAGGGCTTCGTGGTGTGCGCCGCAACGTCCTCGATCGAACAGATCGACATGGTGGAGAGCGTGAAGGGCACGCCGAACTTCTCGGCCGCGCGGGCGGCCTTGATCTCGCCGTCGGCGCTCTGCATGCCCGTCAGCCCCACGGGCGCGAGCGCCACGGGCATCGCCACATCCTCGCCGATCATCCTCGACTTCGTCGTCCGCCCCGCCATGTCCACGGCGATCCGCTGGCGCAGCCGGATCTGGTCAAAGTCCGACGAATTCTCGCGGAACGTCTGTTCGGTCCACGATCCGCTTTCGGCATAGTCGTAGAACATCTTCGGCACGCGCCGCTTGTAGAGGCGCCTGAGGTCTTCGATTTCGGTGATCACGGGCATGGGCGGGCTCCCCCTCGGCGTCGACCTGTCTAATCAACTCGGGCAGTCCGGCGCAAGCCTCGGACACGGCTTGGGAAGCGGGGTGGGAGCCCGCGCGGCGGCGGGCCGAGAAGAGGACTTGCATTTAGTTCGACTTCGGACTAAGTAGTGCGACATCGCACCAAAAGAGGCTGTCCCATGACCCTGTCCCGCCGCAAGACCCTCGCCCTCATCGGGGGCGGCACGATCCTCGCCGCCTCTGCCGGCGCCGGCTTCGCCATCACCCGCACGCCGCGCACCGCCCACCAGCCCTGGACCCTCGCCGGCACCTACGACGAACCCCGCCGCCGCGCGCTGTCCTGGGCGCTGCTCGCGCCCAACCCGCACAACCGCCAGCCCTGGCTTGCCGACCTGTCGGAGGAGGGCGTGGTGACGCTCTACGCCGATCCGGGCCGCCTCCTCCCGCACACCGACCCCTACAGCCGCCAGATCACCATCGGCCTCGGGTCGTTCCTCGAGATCCTGCGGATGGCGGCGGCCGAGGAGGGATACCGCCTCGACCTCACGCTCTTTCCCGAGGGCGAGGACCCCCGCGCGCTCGACGACCGGCCCATCGCGCGCGCGGTCTTCATCGCCGACGCGAGCGTGGCGCGCGACCCGCTCTTCGCGCAGGTCCCGCACCGCCGGTCGCTGAAGGAACCCTACGACACCTCGCGCCCCGTCCCGCCCGAGGCGCTGGCCGCCCTCGAGGCGGCGGCGCGGTCCACGTCCGTGGCCACGACAGCGGACCCGGCCCGGGTGCAGGAGATGCGCGACCTGTCGACCGAAGCCTTCGTGGTGGAGTTCTCCACCCCGCACACGCTGAAGGAAAGCGTGGACCTCTTCCGCATCGGAGCCCGCGAGATCGACGCGAACCCCGACGGGCTCGACTTCGGCGGGCCCATGTTCGAGACGCTCCGCCTGACCGGGCTGTTCACCCGCGAGGGGTCCCTCGATCCCGATGGCTTCTCCACGCGCTCCGCGCTCGACCTCGTGACCGCGAACATGCAGACCGGCATGGCGCATCTCTGGCAGGTCACGCCGACGAACACGCGGACCGATCAGATCCGCGCGGGGCAGGACTGGGTCCGGATCAACCTCGCGGGCACGGCGCTCGGGATCGGGATGCAGCCCCTGAGCCAGGCGCTCCAGGAGTTCCCGGAGATGGCGCCGCTCCACGCCCGGGCGCACGAGATGCTGGCGCCCGATGGCGGGACCGTGCAAATGTGGGCGCGCCTCGGCTACGGTCCGACCGTGGGGCCGAGCCCGCGCTGGCCACTGGACGCGAAGATTGTCGGGACCTGAGAACGACACCGCCGTGCTCTTCGCCTTCTTCAACGAGGTGGCGATCATCGGCCAGCTGTCGGGCAGCCTCTTCGAGCGGCGGCTGCCCGAGGGCTTTCTTGTCTCTCACTTCGCGGTGCTCAATCACCTCGCGCGCCTCGGCGACGGGAAGACGCCGCTCGACCTCGCCCGCGCCTTCCAGGTGCCGAAGACGACGATGACGCACACGCTTGCCGGGCTCGAGAAGGCGGGGCTCATCCGCTTCGCGCCGAACCCCAGGGACGGGCGCTCGAAATGCGTGATGCTGACGGACGGGGGGCGGGTGTTCCGCGACGAGGCGATCGTTCGGCTGGGGCCCGACCTCCAAGCGATCGCCGACGCGATTCCGCCGGGCCGGGTCGCCGCCGTGCTGCCGCTGCTCGCCGAAATGCGCGGTTGGCTTGACCGGGAGCGCGACGGAAGACCCTGAAAGTCCGGATTCTTCCGCTTCTATCTGCCTTCAAATATCCTCGGGGGAGCGCGAGGGGGCAGACAGCCCCCTCGCTCCACGATCAGCCCCCGCGCTCCGCCCTCAGGCGCGATGCGCGCCCTCGGCCAGCGATTTCACGAAGGCCAGCACCTGCTCGGGCGCATCGCCCTTGCCGATCCGGTCCACGATGGCAGAGCCCACGACCGCGCCGTCTGCAACCCTGGCGATGGCCTCCGCCGCCTCGGGCGTGCGGATTCCGAAACCCACGACGATCGGCAGGTCGGTCTTCGCCTTGATCCGCGCGACCTCGGGGCCGACGTCGGAGGATTGCGCGGCGGCCGCGCCGGTGATGCCCGTGATCGAGACGTAGTAGACGAAGCCCGAGGTGTTGCGCAGGACCGTCGGCAGACGCCGGTCGTCGGTCGTGGGCGTGGCGAGGCGGATGAAGTTGAGCCCGGCTGCCTGGGCCGGAATGCAGAGCTCGGCATCCTCCTCGGGCGGCAGGTCCACGATGATCAGGCCGTCGACGCCGGCGTCCTTCGACTCTGCGAGGAAACGGTCCACGCCGCGGGAGTAGATCGGATTGTAGTAGCCCATCAGCACGATGGGAGTTTCGGCATCGTCCTCGCGGAAGGTGCGGACCATGGCGAGCGTCTTGTCCATCGTCTGCCCGCCCTCGAGCGCGCGCTGGCCGGCGAGCTGGATTGTCGGGCCGTCGGCCATGGGGTCGGTGAAGGGCATCCCGAGTTCGATGATGTCGACGCCCGCGGAAGGCAGGCCCCTGAGGATCGCGAGGCAGGTCTCGGCGTCGGGGTCGCCCGCCATCATGAAGGAGACGAAGGCCTTCCGGCCGTCCGCCTGCAGCGCCGCGAAGCGCGCCTCGATCCTCGTCATGTCCCCGGCCCTCCCTTTTTCCGGGGGTCCGTTTCGCGCGAAACCGCCCGTGGCGCAAGGGAGATTGAAACCGGGGGCCGGTTCACCCACTTGTCTCGGCATGAACTATGTCCTCGCGCTCTTCCTGCCGCCGCTGTCGATCCTGTTCGCAGGCCGGCCCTTCGTCGCCGTCATCACCTTCCTGATCTGGATCCCGGCGGTCATCTTCTCGGGCGGCCTCACGCACCCGATGTTCATCCTGCTCGCCTGGATCCTGATCTATCAGGCGCGGGAAGACCGGCGGCTCCGGCGCCGGGACTGATTGAAGGCTGGTCCCGATCCCGCTAAGAGGCGCGGGGTTTCAGGAGGGATCGGCCGATGGGCTTCAAGACCGGGATCGTCGGGCTGCCGAACGTGGGCAAGTCCACGCTCTTCAACGCGTTGACGAAGACCGCCGCGGCGCAGGCGGCCAACTTCCCCTTCTGCACGATCGAGCCCAACGTGGGTGAGGTCGCCGTGCCGGACGCGCGGCTCGACCGGCTGGCGGCCATCGCGAAGTCGAAGCAGATCATCCCGACGCGGATGACCTTCGTCGACATCGCGGGGCTCGTGAAGGGCGCGTCGAAGGGCGAGGGGCTCGGGAACCAGTTCCTCGCCAACATCCGCGAATGCGACGCAATCGCCCATGTGCTGCGCTGTTTCGAGGACGGCGACGTCACCCATGTCGAAGGGCGGGTCGACCCCGTGGCCGACGCCCAGACCATCGAGACGGAGCTGATGCTGGCCGATCTCGAGAGTGTCGAGAAGCGGCTTCAGAACATCTCGCGCAAGGTGAAGGGCGGGGACAAGGAGGCGGCGCAGCAGGAGCGGCTATTGAAGGCCGCCGCCGAGGCGCTGGAGCATGGGCGGCCGGCGCGGTCGGTGAAGGTGGACGAGGACGATGCGAAGGCGTGGCGGATGCTGCAGCTCCTGACCTCGAAGCCCGTGCTCTACGTCTGCAACGTGGCCGAGGCCGAGGCGGCCACGGGGAACGCGCATACGGCGCGGGTGGCGGAGATGGCGGCGGAGCAGGGGGCGGCGGTCGTCGTGATCTCGGCCCGGATCGAGGAGGAACTCGCCCAGCTCGAGCCTTCGGAGGCGCAGATGTTCCTCTCCGAGATGGGGCTCGAGGAGGCGGGGCTCGACCGGTTGATCCGGGCGGGCTACAAGCTCTTGGGATTGCAGACCTATTTCACGGTGGGGCCGAAGGAGGCGCGGGCCTGGACCATCGGGGCGGGCACGCTCGCGCCGCAGGCGGCGGGGGTGATCCATGGGGATTTCGAGCGCGGGTTCATCCGGGCCGAGACCATCGCCTATGACGACTACGTCACGCTCGGCGGCGAGCAGGGGGCGAAGGATGCGGGCCGGATGCGGGTCGAGGGCAAGACCTACGAAGTGAAGGACGGGGACGTCCTGCACTTCCTGTTCAACGCGTGAAGCCGGCGGAGGCGCGCGGTGCCCGCGCGCCGTTTCCCCTGGTGGCGCCGCGGCGGGGCCGCGGCGCGTGCCTCCGGCGGGGATATTTGGAGGTCGATGGAGGCGCGTGCCGTGGTCTCGGAGGCGGGCTGGGGGTCTTGGCCGAATCGGTCGGTTAATCAGGGACTTGGCCGGGTTCTGGCGCATATGGGACGCGTATGGTTTCCGTATGGATCGCGTAGGGCTGGTTTCGGCCGGGGGTCCGGTTTAACCGATCGTGCGGCCCCCGGAGGCCGTTGAACACGGGCGCCGCATCGGACAGGGTGGCGGGCGAATCCGGCAGGGGAGGTCGTCATGGCGCATGAGGCACTGGTCGAGGGCGCGGTCGCTGTGGTCACGGGCGGAGCCTCGGGGATCGGGCTGGCCGCGGCGAAGGAGTTCGGGCGGCGGGGGATGCGGGTCGCGCTGGTCGACCTGCGGCGCGGGCTTCTGGACGCGGCGGCCGAGGCGGTGCGGGCCGAGGGCGCGCCCGAGGTCATGGTTTCGGCGGCGGACGTGTCGGACCGCGCCGCCGTCGAGACGCTGGAGCGGGCGGTGGCCGACCGGTTCGGGGGCACCGACGTCCTGATGAACAACGCGGGCATCCAGCCGGGGAGCGGCATGTTCGGCCCCGTGGACGCCTGGGAGCGGGTCATGGCCGTGAACCTCTGGGGGGTGATCCACGGCGCGCAGGTCTTCGCGCCGCGCATGATCGGGCGCGGGCGGCCGGGGCTGATCATCAACACCGGCTCCAAGCAGGGCATCACCACGCCGCCGGGCGATCCGGCCTACAACACCGCGAAGGCCGGGGTGAAGGCCTTCACCGAGGCGCTGGAGCACGAGCTGCGCAACACCGAGGGCGCGCAGGTCCGCGCCCATCTCCTGATCCCCGGCTTCGTCTTCACCGACCTGACCCGGCGCGACCGGACGGAGAAGCCCGCGGGCGCCTGGACGCCCGAGGAGACGGTGGCCTTCATGATCGAGAGCCTGGGCCGCGGCGACTTCTACATCCTCTGCCCCGACAACGACGTGCCGCGGGCGCTGGACGAGAAGCGCATGGCCTGGGCCATCGGCGACATCATCGAGAACCGCCCGCCGCTGTCGCGCTGGCATCCGGAGTGGGCCGAGGCCTTCAAGCGGTTCGTGGACGGAGCGTGACGGGGGCAGGCGCGTGAAGGTTCTGATCCTGGAGGATGCCGCGGCGGCGGCGGGGCGGGTGGCCGAGATCGTGGCGGCGCGGCTCGAGGCGCGGCAGGGCGTGGTCCTGGGGCTTGCCACCGGCGAGACGATGCGGCCGGTCTATGCGCGGCTCGTGGCGCTTCACCGCGAGGGGCGGGCGGATTTCGCGGGCGCGGCGACCTTCAACCTCGACGAATACGTGGGCGTGGGACCGGGGCATCCGGCGTCCTTCGCGGCCTTCATGCGGGAGACGCTGTTCGATCACGTGAACCTCGACCCCGCCCGCTGCCGCCTGCCGCGCGGGGACGCGCCCGACCCGGAGGCCGAGGCCAGGGCCTACGAGGCGGCGATATCGGCCGCCGGGGGGATCGACCTTCAGGTGCTGGGCATCGGGCGGAACGGGCATCTGGCGTTCAACGAGCCGACCTCCTCGCTGGCCTCGCGCACGCGGATCAAGACGCTGACGGAGGCGACGCGGAGAGCCAACGCGCCCGCCTTCGCGCCTGACCCGGTGCCGCGCCATGCGATCACCATGGGGATCGCCACGATCCTCGAGGCGCGGGCCTGCGTGCTTCTGGCGACCGGGGCGGCGAAGGCGGAGGCGGTGGCGCGGATGGTGGAGGGGCCGCTGGGCGCGGACTGCCCGGCCACGGCGCTTCAGATGCATCCGGCGGCGACGGTGGTGCTGGATGCCGCGGCGGCGGGGCGGCTCGCGCTTCGGGAGTATTACGAGACCGTCCATCCGGGCGGGGCGGAGGCGGTCCTTGGCTGAGGCGCAGTGGATCGCGGCGCGCCGGCTCTATCCCGGCGGCGGGCGCCCGGCGGAGGCGAACCGCGCGGTGGGCGTGGCCGGGGGGCGGATCGTGGCGGTCGTGGACCGGGCGGAGGTGCCCGCGGGCGCGCCGCTGCGCGAGGCCGAGGTCGTCGCGCCGGGGTTCGTGGATCTTCAGATCAACGGCGGCGGGGGCGTCCTCTTCAACGACGCGCCGACGGTGGAGACGATCCGCACGATGGCGCGGGCGGCGCGGCTGGGGGGGACGGCGCATCTCCTGCCCACCTTCATCACGGCCGAGGGGGAGACGTACGGGCGCGCGCTGGAGGCGGTCGCGGCGGCGATGGCGGCGGGGGTTCCCGGTTGCCTGGGCGTGCATCTGGAGGGACCGTTCCTGTCGCCGCGCCGGCCGGGCATCCATCCGGCGCGGCACATCCGGAGGATCACCCCGGCGGACGCCGACCGGATCGCCGGGTTCGGCCATCCCGTGCTCGTCACGCTGGCGCCCGAGGAGGCGGAGGCGGAGCTGGTCGCGCGGCTCGTGGCGGCGGGGGTTGCGGTCTTCGCGGGCCACACCGAGGCCACGGCCGAGGAGATGGGCCGCGCCGCCGATCTGGGGGTGCGGGGCGTCACGCATCTGTGGAATGCCATGTCGCAGCTCGCGGGGCGCGCGCCCGGCGTGGTGGGGGCCGCGCTGACGGACGGGCGGCTCGCCGCGGGGATCATCGCGGACGGGCTGCATGTGCATCCGGCGAACCTCGCGCTCGCCGCGCGGGCGATGGGGGAGCGGCTGTTCCTCGTCACCGACGCGATGGCGACGCTGGGGTCCGGGATCGAGGGTTTCGATCTGGCGGGGGTTCCGGTGCGGCTGGTGGACGGGCGGCTCGTGTCGCCCGAGGGGACGCTCGCGGGCGCGCATCTGGCGATGGACGAGGCGGTGCGCGTGATGGTGGAGCGCGCGGGGGTGCCGGTGGCGGACGCTCTCGACATGGCATCGGGGCGGGCGGCGCGGGCGCTGGGCGTGCCGGGCCTCGGGCGGGTCGAGCCGGGATATCGGGCGAGCCTCGTGTGCCTCGACGCCGACCTGCGGGCGGTCGCGGTGATGGTGGACGGCGCCTGGCCCGACTGAGGTCAGACCATCCGCTCGACGTCGGACAGGCTGATGACGATGGGCATGTCCCAGAAGCGGCAGAGCTCGGCCTCGTGGAGGGCCACGGCCTCGGGCGGGCCGTCGGGGAGGCGTTCGACGCGGAAGCCGAACTGTTCGAAGCCGGTGCGCGGCAGGGCGGAGAGGAGGATCGGGATCACGCCCCGTTCGGCCGCGGCGGAGGCGAGGCGGAGGGCGAGGCGGCGGGGGTCCTTCGGCGGGTCGGTGACGCGGATGCCGATGTAGGAGAGCGACTCGTTGCGCGCCCAGAGGCGGGACGAGCGGATGACGGGGCGGCCCGGTGTCACCGGCGCGAGCGGATCGGGCAGCGGCGGGTCGAGGTCGAGCGGCTCGTCGGCTGAGAGGCGGGCGATCACGTCGAACCAGCGGGTGTCGGGGGTCATCGGGCGGCCTCCTCGGCGATGAGGCGGGCGGCGGTGGCGGTGCCGGGGGCGGGAAGATCGAGGCGGGCGAGGGCGGCGCGCAGAGGTTCGGTCCCGCCGTCGAGCAGGTGGCGGAGGCGCCGGTCGAGGAGGAGCAGCTCGTGGGCGAGCACCGTTTCGGCGGCGCCCCGGTCCGAGGCGGCACGGGCGCGGCGTTCCTGGTCGTCGAGGTAGGACGCGACCTGGGGGATCAGGATGGCCGGGAGGCGGTTGTAGAGGATCTCGTGGAAGGTGTTGTAGCCCACGGCCGACAGCACGAGGTCGGCCGCGACGGCGAGCGAGAGCGAATCGCGGGTGCGCACGAGCCGGGTGTTGCGCCAGCCGCCGAGACCGGGCGCGACCTTCGAGTGGGGCCAGACGACGACGAGGTGGAGGCAGCCGGGCCGCCCTTCGAGCAGCCCCGCGATCGCCTGCACCTGCGCGGTACGGTCGGTGGCGACGCCGCCGCCCAGCATCGTCACGACGAGCTCGCGGATGTCGCGCCCGAAGGCCTCCGACAGGCGGGCGCGGGTGGCCTCGCGCCCGGTGTCGGGCGGGGGCTGCACGATCGGGCCGACGCGGCGGACGTGGGCGCCGCGGGAGTAGTCGACGTTGAGTTCGGGGAAGGCCTCCTCGGGGACGAGCACCTGGCGGAAGGCGCGTTCGCGTTCGAGCGGGGCCTGCGCCACCTGCCCCGGCCGCAGGAGGCCCCGGCGGATCCAGGTCGCGGTGCACCCCGTCTCGTGGATCGCGCGGTAGATCGAATCGAAGACGTAGCCGCCGTCGAAGACGAGGTGGTCGCCTGCCGTCAGCGTCCGGCCGAGGCGGGCGTAGTTGACGATGTCGTTGGCGTATTCCTCGGGGTGGTCCACGCTCTTCTGCACGAGGGGCAGGCAGGGGAAGCCGCGCCCGCGGATCAGCGGCACGCAGCTGGGGAAGGCGAGGAACAGCGCGTCTTCGGGCCGCGGCAGGGCGCTGGCGATCAGCGCGCAGCGCTGGGCGTGGCCGAGGCCGCTGCCGTTCGTGGGCAGGAAGACGGTGCGCCCGCCTCCCTCTTCGGTCCGGCGACCAGCGCGTGGGGCGGCGGGGGCGGAGAGGCCCGCCGCCGCCTCGAGCCGGGCGAGGCGGCGGCCGGTGATCCAGGGGCTGGAGCGGGCGGCCTGCCCGATCGCGGCGAGGTTGGGGAAGACCGAGAATTCGAGGAAGTTGGGAAGCGCGCTCAGCTCCTGCGGGCCGCGCACGACCGGCGCGCCCGCCAGTTCCAGCGTCGCCGCCTCGGTGCAGTCGAGCACCGTGCGCCCCGACGCCATCATGTCGAGGGCGAGGAGCGCCATGCGCTCGCCGGGGAGGTCCTCCCCGAAGATGGCGGCGACATCGGCCCGGGCAGCGAGCGCGCCGGGGGGCAGTTCGCCGTGAGAGTAGACGTTGAGCGTCGCGTGGCGCGTGCGCCTGAGCCGCTCTCTCGCGCTTCCGGGCAGGACGACCGACAGGCGGAAGTCCGGCACGTTGTCGAGCGCGGCAAGAAGCGGGAGGACGGAAGGGTCGTCCAGCCAGTCCCCCGGGAGGATGACGAAAACCTCCGGCACGCGGCGGGGAGGCCGGTGCGCTGCACGGTCGGGCGCGGCGAGCGGGCAGAGGCCGGTGCCCGGCAGGGGATCGCCCAGCACGGCGGAAAGGTCGAGGACCGTCGCCTCGCGCCCGAGCGCATAGGCGAGCCGGGTGCGCGCCCCGATTTCGGCCTGGTGATCCGCGAAGTGGCCGAGCGCGACGACGGGCACGGTGTCTCCAAGATCGAGGGTGCGGAGCCGTTCGAGCGTGGCGTTGGCCAGGTCCTCGGCCCCGATCAGGAGGACGGCGGAGGGCGCGACATCGGCCATGTCGGCCAGGAAGGGTGCTGCGTCGTAGATCTGGCTCCGCGCGGCGTCGGAAGGCAGCGACTGCTCGTCGATGACCACCTCGTGACCCCGGTCGGCGAGAAGGGCCGCGAAGGCGAGCGTCGAATCGAAGCTCCGGTCGGTACGCGGTCCGGCGGCGAGCAGGATCATGCCGCCGCCTCCGCGCCTGGCGCGAAGACATCGGCCTGCGCCGCGAGGAAGCTTCCGGCCGAGAACGCCGCGAGCCGGGCCTGCGCGCGGTGGACCTGCGCCGCGTAGCGGGCGGGATCGCCCACGAGGGCGGCGACGAGGGCGTCCACCTCCTCCGGGCGGGCGACGAGCACGGCATCGCCGAAGACGGACGCGGTGTCGGCATCCGAGATCACGACCTTGCCCGCGGCGATGCCTTCGGCCAGCACGCGACCGAAGCTTTCGCGGAAGGTGGGTGCGGTGAAGTAGACCAGGAAGTCGATCCGCGCGAAGTAGTCGGCCATGTCGAGAGCGCCGAAGGGAAAGGTCTGCCAGTGCGGCCGGTCGCGGGCGAGCCCGTCGAGGAGGTCGGCGCCGAGGATCACGTTCGCCTCGGCGTGGCGGGGAAAGCAGTGATCCAGGTCGCGGGGCGGCGGGAACTTCTCGAACCCGGGGCGGGAGTGCCGTCCGCGCCTGTCGCGGGGCGCGGTCGCCGGCGGCGTGAGCCGGAAATCGCAGATGTTGATCCAGTCGGACGCGCGCAGCGTCCAGTGGGCGTGGGCCGGGTGGGCGGCGCGCCACTCCACGACGGTGGCGCGGTTGTGCGGCGATATGGGGGACAGCGACTTGCGGAGCGCGAGGCTCGACCGGTCGATGAGGTCGAGGCAGCGGCCGACGTCGTGGGTCTCGTGCCCGCCGGGGCGGAGGAAGTTCTCGTGCGTGACGAGGATGATCTCTTCGGCGACGATGCGGGGGACGAGGCGGGACTCGAACTTGAGGAACGAGGGGTTGTGGACGATCACACGGTCTGCCGCGATGCGGGGCGCGTCGAGGTGGAACGGGAGGCCAAGATCCTCAATCGCGTCGAGAAGCACCGGGGCGGGATCCCGGCCGCGGAACATGGCCGAGGTGATGCCGTGCACCTCCACCCGGGCGAGGGGCGCGACGGCGTGGAGTTCGCGCGCGAGGGCCGCGGAGGTGCCGCCCGGGAACCGCGGGTCCACGACGTAGGCGATGCGGGGGCGCGGCATTCCGGTCAGCGGCTGGGCGATCAGTAGATCACGGTGCCGAGGTCGGCGGGATCTGCGGGGTCCACCTCGTCGGCGCCGGTGGGTGCGATGGCCTGCGCGTCGGTTCCGCGGTAGGCGAGGCAGGAGATGAGGCCCGAATCCACGCCGCTGGCAAAGCTGCGGAGTTCATCGGCCAGCGGGTCGTCGCCTTGGATGAAGGCCGGGTTCTGGTCGATGTAGGTGCGAAGTCCGGCGCAGTCCTTGCTGACGATCAGTTCCTCGATCTGGGCGAGTTGTTCCGGCGAGTAGGCGGCATAGACGCCCCGGGCGCCGGCGAGGCAGGTCAGGGCGGTGATGATGGCGATGAGTCTGTGGCTAGGCATGTCGGGTCATCCGATCTGAAGCGTCCGGTCGAGGGTAGTTGGTGAGGTCACAGGTGCTCTCCCCGGCGGAGCCGGTTGATGATGCGCTGCTGTAGGGCCGACGTGCCGTCCTGCGGTTGCGCCTGGGGCGGGGGGGGCGGCGGGGCGGCCTGCTGCGTCCGGGCGGGGCGGCTGGACTGGCCCTGAACCGGGCGGGCGCGGTTGGAGGTGGAGGCGGTCCGCGGCGGGGGGGCGGTGCGTTCGCCGGCGACGAAGAGCTCCACGGTGCCCGCGGGCGGACGCGGGCGGAAGCTGGTGTGGTCGCGGGCCTCGGTCTCCAGGACCTCCGCGAGCGCGGCGGCGGACGCGGCATCCTCGCGATGGTAGTAGCGGACGTGGGTCTGGCTGACCCTGTAGCCCACGCGCGTGACGCGGCTGTCCCCGACGCCGAGGCCCAGCACGAGCGCGGCGAGCGCCTCCGCCTCGGCGTCGGGGACGGTTTGGGGGACGGCGAGCCGCACGCTGAGCTCCGCGGCGCCGGCGATGGTGGCGGCGGGCGGTTCGGGCGGGGCGAGGGCCGTCGCGGGCAGGTCTTCCGGCCGGGGCTCGGGGCGCGGCGCGGTGGGCGGGGCGGCTGCGCGGGGCGGGACGGGCAGCGCCTGGAGCGTGGCGCCGGCCGAGGAGGTGGGTACGTCGACGAGGGCCGAGGGAATGGACGGCAGGGCGGGCCGGGCGGGTGGCGGCTCGCGCAGGGTCGTGGCCGGGACGGACGCGTCGGGTGCCCCGAAGAGGGGCGCGATCCGCGCGGCGGCGGGCGCGGTCTCGCGGGCCGCGAGGACGGCGGCGGGCTCCGCGACGGGCGGCGGCGCGGGAAGCGCGGCGGCGGTGGCGCCCGGAATCCCGATGGGCGCGCTGGAGATCGGGGCCGGCGGCGCGGCGGCCTCGGGCACGGGTTCGGCGGGCATGGCCGGGCGCGCGGACGGGAGCGCCGCCCGGATCGGGGCGAGCATCACCCCGGTGTCTGCGGACGGCGGTGGGGCGGGAATCGCCGAGAGCGCGGTCTCGACGGCGGGCGGGGCCGAGGATGCGGGGAGGGAGGCGGCCTCCGGCGCGATGGCCATGGTCGCCGGTTCCGGCAGGGCGGCGGGCGACGGTTCGGGAGTGGCGGCCGGTTCGGGAGCCGGGGCGACGGCGGGCGCCGGGTCCGGCGCAACGGCTGCGATCGCCGCGCCGCCGACGGATGCCGGGTCGGACCCGGGGGCCGGGGACGCCGCCGTCCAGGGCGCGACGGCCGAGGGTGCGACTGCCGCCTCGGGAGCGGGAGCCGTCGCGGGGAGAGAGGTCATGCCCCCCGCGAGGCCGAGGATGACGACCGCTCCGGCGACGAGTGCGGCGCCGAGGCCGAGCCCCAGCCCGAAGCCGAGCGCGGTCCGGCCGGCCACGGAGGGCGCGGTCGCGGGAGGCGTGGTGTCGGGTTCTGCCGGGGGAACGAGCCGGACATCGGGCACGGGTGCGACACGCGCCACCGCGGGCGCGGCCGTCGCGGCGAGCATAGGCGCGGCGGGCACCGGTGCGGCGGGCGGCTTGGGCGCGGGTTGCTCCGGCGCCGCGGGGGCCTTCGCGTCGGCGCGCTTGCGGGCGACGGCGGCGGCGTCGATGATCCGGACCACGGGGCGCTTGTCCGTGGCGGTGTTGCGGTCGAGCACGGCGCGGCGGCGGGCGCGCGCCTGCTCCAGCCGCTGTTCCCAGTTCATGGACCGGAGCGCATCGGCGACCTCGGGCCTTTCCGACCCCGGCCCTGTGTCGATGTTGTCCATGTGTCACCCACTCCACACGGGACATGCGATTTGCCCGGCCGACTGGCCGGGCGACGAACCATGTGCCCGATGTGTCAGTCGGCGGGGAGCGCACGGGTTCCCCGACCCGCTTCGAATCCCTTGCCGTTCAGACAGCCCCTCATCAGGAGCTAATACCGATGCACCCGGTTCGCAAGACGCTCGAGGGCGATCGGCAGAAGGCAGCCGGAAGGGCGGGCGGACACGGGGTCGCTTGACAGCTCTGGCGGAGGCGGGGGAACGTCGCAGCCCGGGGGAGGAGGGTTCGCGGCATGAAGGTGGGACTGGACGGCACGGTACTGGTCGTCACGGGCGCGGCGCAGGGCATCGGGGCACGGATCGCGGACCACGCCGCCGCGGCGGGAGTGGGGGCGCTGGTGCTGACCGACCGCGACGGGCGGCTGGGCCGGGAGGTTGCGGCGCGGCTGTCGGCGGCCTGCCCGGTGGAGTTCATCGAGGCCGACCTGGCGGAGGTGGCGGGCGCGCGGGCTGTGATCGCCGGGGCGGTGGCGCGGTTCGGGCGGGTGGACGGGCTCGTGAACGCCGCGGGGCTGACCGATCGGGCCTCGTTCCTGGACGGCACGCCCGAGCTCTGGGACCGGCTCTTCGCGGTGAATACGCGGGCGCCCTACTTCCTGATGCAGGGGGCGATCGCCGACATGCTGGCCCGGGGCGCGCCGGGCGCCATCGTCAACATCGCGTCGATGAACGCGCATTGCGGGGCGCCGGACCTGGCGATCTATTCGGCCACCAAGGGCGCGCTCGTCACGCTGACCCGGAACGCGGCCCACGCGCATCTGGCCGACCGCATCCGGGTGAACGCGATCAACGTGGGCTGGACGCTGACGCCGACCGAGATCGTCATGCAGACCGAGATCCTCGGCCATTCGCGGGAGTGGCTCGACGATGTCGTGCGGCGCCAGCCGCTGGGTCGGATGCTGGAACCGGAGGAGGTCGCACGGCTGGCCGTGTATCTGCTGAGCGGCGCGTCGGGGCTGATGACGGGCGTGGTGCTGGACCTCGAGCAGAAGGTGGTGGGCGCGCCTTGAGGAGCCTCGCGTGAGCCAGCCGGTCAGGGATTACGCGAGCCTTGTCGAGGCGCTCGTGGCGCGGCAGGGGAGCCTGAGCCGGAGGCTGGGGCAGGTGGCGCAGTTCTGCCTCAACAACCCCGAGGACGTGGCGATCAACAACATCGTGGGGTTGGCGCGGCTGATCGGGGTCGCACCCGCCAACATCACGCGGTTCGCGCAGGAGATGGGGTTCGCGGGTTTCGCCGAGTTGCAGGAGGTGTTCCGGCAGCGGCTCCTTGGTCCGCGCACGAGCTATGCGGAGCGGATGACGGCGCTCAAGGTCGGGGGCGCGGACCTCGATCTGGATGAGCCGGGGGCGGTGTTCGACACCTTCGTGCAGGCGGCGGTGGATTCGCTGTTGCGGCTGCATGGGGAGGCGGACCGGGCGGCGCTGGCGCGTGCCGTGGAGGTGCTGGCGGCGGCGGAGGCGGTGCACGTGGTCGCCGCGCGGGGGGCGTTCGGGATCGGGGCCTATGCGCTCTACGGGCTGTCGCGGGTGGGGAAGAGGGCGCATCTGATCGACAACATGGGGTCGATGCGGGCGGAACAGGCGGCGGCGGTGGGGGAGCGGGACGTGCTTCTGGCGCTGACCTTCGACGACTACACGCCCGAGACGGTGGAGGTCGCGCGCAGCGTTGCCGGGCGGGGGCGGCGGGTCGTCGTCATCACCGACAACGAGCTGAGCCCGGTGGCGGGGCTTGGGAATCCGGTGCTCTTCGTGAAGGAGGCGCGGCTCGGGCATTTCCGGTCGCAGGTTCCGGCGCTGGTCTTGTGCCAGTCGCTCATCGTCAGCGTCGGGCGGCGGATCGGGCAGCGCTGACCTCGGTCAGGGATTTTCATTTCACGGAAACTGAAAATTCCTGTTGCGCGACTCTTCCCGCCCGTGGAACATCGCCAGCAGGGAGGACGTCCATGAGCGCAGTTGCTTTCGACTTCACGGGTCGCGAGGTGCTTGTCGTCGGCGGAAGCCGGGGCGGGATCGGCGCGGCGATCGCGGCGGCCTTCGTGGGTTCGGGGGCCACGGTGCGCGTCACGGGGATCGAGGGGGAGCCGGTGGTGCCGGTCGAAGGCGCGGCTTACGGGCAGCTCGACGTGCAGGACAAGGTGGCGGTGACGCGGCTCGCGGAGGGGACGGGGCAGCTGGATATCCTCGTGAACTGCGCGGCAATCACGGCGCGTGGCGAGGAGATGGCGCCCGACTTCTTCGAGAAGGTGGTGGACATCAACCTGCACGGGACGTTCCGGACGGCGGTGGCGTTCCACGGGGCGCTGAAGGCGGCGGGCGGGTGCGTGATCAACATCTCGTCCATGTACGCGTCCTTCGGGAGCCCGCGGAACCCGGCCTATGGCGCGTCGAAGGCGGCGGTGACGCAGCTGACGAAGTCGCTGGCGATCGCCTGGGCTGCGGACGGGATCCGGGTGAACGCGGTGGCGCCCGGGTTCATCGTGACGGAGCAGTCGGCGCGGAGCCGTCAGGACCCGCAGCATGTGGCCAACGTCTCTGCCCGGACGCCGATGGGGCGGTGGGGGCAGCCCGAGGATATCGCGGGGCCGGTGCTGTTTCTGGCGTCTCCGGCGGCGGGGTTCATGACGGGAACGTGTCTGGCCGTCGATGGCGGGTATTCGGTGGTCTGATGCGATCTGATGGGAATCCGGGGTGCGGCGCGGCGCAGGATCGGCAAATGTCGGGCCGGGAGCGCGCGAGCGACCATCAGGGAACATCGGCGCGGGGGCGCCGCACGAAGATCAGACGGCTGGTCATCTCGGCCGACCGAAAGCGGTTGACGGTTGCGGGTGGCGGGCGTGATGCTGAGAAAAACGACGGGAGGGCGCCTGTGCGGCGCGGGGTGAATGGGTAACATCGCCGGACTGGGCGCGGCCGTCATCGGCACGGGCTTCATCGGGACGGTGCATGTCGAGGCGCTGCGGCGGCTGGGCGTGCAGGTGCGGGGCGTGCTGGGGTCGAGCCCCGAACGCGGGGCCGAGCGGGCGGCGGCGATCCGGGTGCCGAAGGCCTATGGGTCGCTGGCGGAGCTGCTGGCCGATCCGGGCGTGGATGTGGTGCATGTGACGTCGCCCAACCAGGCGCATTATTCGCAGGTGCGGGACATCCTCGCCTCGGGCAAGCACGTCGTCTGCGAGAAGCCGTTGGCCATGACGGCGGCGGAGTCGGCCGAGATGGTGGGCTGGGCCAAGGCGTCCGGGCGCGTCTGCGCGGTCAACTACAACATCCGCTACTATCCGCTGAACATGCACGCCCGCGACATGGTGCGGGAGGGCGGGCTTGGCGATATCCGGCTGCTCTCAGGCCACTACCTGCAGGACTGGCTCGTCAAGGACACCGACTGGAACTGGCGGCTGGAGCCCGAGGCGGGCGGGGCGCTGCGGTCGTTCGGGGATATCGGGACGCATTGGGTGGACCTGACCTCCTTCATCGCGGGCGAGAAGGTCACGGCGGTGATGGCGGAGCTGTCGACCTTCGTGAAGACGCGCAAGCAGCCCGTGGGGCCGGTCGAGACCTTCTCGAAGGCGCAGGGCGAGACGGTCGAGCGGGCGATCCGGACGGACGACTCGGCGCTGGTGCTGCTGCGCTATGCGAGCGGGGCGCGCGGGTCGGTGACGATCGGCCAGGTAAGCGTCGGGCGGAAGAATTCGCTCCAGTGGGAGATCGACGGGTCGCAGGCGGCGGCGGCGTGGGATTCCGAGCGGCCGGACCACTTGTGGATCGGGCATCGGGACCGGCCGAACGAGGTGCTGCAGCGCGACCCGGGGCTGATGCTGCCATCGGGTGCCGCGGCGGCGAGCCTGCCGGGGGGGCATGTGGAGGGGTTCTTCGACACGTTCCATGCGATGTATCGGGATGTTTACGGGGCTGTGGCCTCGGGCAAGGTGCCGAGCGATCCGCGTTATGCGACCTTCGAGGATGGGCATCAGGAGATGCTGATCTGCGACGCCGTGCTGGAAAGCGCGCGCGAGGGCCGCTGGGTCGAGGTCGGGTGAGGAGAGAGAGAGATGCAGCTTGGGTTTCTGACCGCGCCGTTCCCGGACACGCCGCTCATGGAGGTGGCGGACTGGGCCGTCGGCAACGGGTTCTCCGCGCTCGAGATCGCGTGCTGGCCGGCGGCCTCGGGCGCGGTGCGGCGCTATGCGGGGACGAGCCACATCGACGTGGGCAAGGTAACCGGGAACGCGGCGCGGGAGCTTCATGCCGAGCTGACGGAAAAGGGGATCACCGTCTCCTCGCTCGGCTACTACCCGAACCCGCTCCATGCGGAGGCGGAGGTGCGGGAGGCGGCGTTCGATCATATCCGCAAGGTGATCGTCTGTTCGCGCGACATGGGGGTGAACCTCGTCACGACCTTCATCGGGGGCGACGCGAAGCTGAGCCTCGACGAGAACTGGAAGCGGGCCTTGGAGTTCTGGCCGGAGACGGTGGCGTTTGCGAAGGACAACGGGGTGCGCATCGGGATCGAGAACTGCCCGATGATCTTCAGCAACGACGAATGGCCGGGGGGGCACAACATCGCCTATTCGCCCTACATCTGGCGGCGGATGCTTGAGGCCTGGGGCGGGACGGTCGGGATGAACTACGACCCCTCGCACCTTGTCTGGCAGATGATCGACCAGGACCGGTTCATCCGGGAGTTCGGCGGGCATTTCTTCCACGTCCACGCCAAGGACCTGATGATCGACCGCGACGGGCTGTACGAGCGGGGGATCATGTCGGCCGGCATGGGCTGGCAGATCCCGCGGATGCCGGGGCTGGGAGAGGTCAACTGGAGCCGGTTCTTCTCGGCGCTCTACCGCGCGGGCTACGACGGGCCGGTGGTGATCGAGCACGAGGACCGGAAGTTCGAAGGATCGGACGCGGCGGTGAAGCGGGGGTTCCTCCTCGCGCGCGACGTGTTGAAGCCATACGTCGTCTGACGCCGGAGGCGCGGAGCGGCGGAGTACGAGGACCACAATGGGAGGAAAGACCAGAATGAAACGGACACTGATGGGCGCCGCGGCGCTTGCGATCTCGACCGCGATTCCGGGCGGCGCAATGGCCGAGAACTACACGATCGGCGTGTCGAACACGGTGCAGGGCAACGGCTGGCGCGAGCAGATGGTCTGCGCGATGAAGGCCGAGGCGCTGGCGTCGGGCAAGGTCGCGTCGCTCAACATCGCGCACCGGAACACGGACGCGGCGGGGCAGCTCGAGGACATCAACAACCTGATCAACGCGGGCGTCGACGCGATCGTCGTCAACCCGTCGAGCCCGGACGGCATCAACTCGGCGCTCAAGGCCGCGACGGATGCGGGCATCGTCGTCGTGGCGGTGGACCAGGCGGTCTCGGAGCCGTCGGCCTACATCCTGTCGAACAACCAGGAGGAATACGCCTATCTCGGCGCCAAGTGGCTCTTCGAGCAGATGGGCGGCGACGGGGCGGTGATGTACATGCGCGGCGCGGCGGGGGCTTCGGCCGACAGCGACCGCGACGCGGGCTTCAAGCGCGCGATGGCCGAGTTCCCGAACATCACCATCGCGCAGGAGGTCTTCACCGGCTGGCAGCAGGACCAGGGCAAGCAGCAGATCCTCGACTTCATCGCGACGGGCATTCCGTTCGAGGGCGTCTGGACGAGCGGCATCGACAACGTGATCGTGGATGCCTTCGTCGAGAGCGGCACGCCTCTGGTGCCGATCGTGGGCGCGGACAACGCGGGCTTCGTGGGGCAGCTGAACTCGGTCGACGGCCTCGTCGGCGCGGCGGTCACGAACCCCGGGTCGGTCGGCGGCGCGGGCGTGGCGCTGGCGATCCAGATCCTCGACGGGCAGGCGCCGGCGGAGAAGACGGTGCTCGTGGACCCCGAGCTCTGGGAGAACGCGACCGAGGAAGGCCGCGCGAAGCTTGCCGCCGCCGCCAACCCCGACCTCGACCCCGAGTGGCCGGTCAGCGTGTCGATCCCCGGCTGGACGACCTACACGATGGAGCAGATCATCGCCTGCCGGGGTCCGGGCGAGTAACGCTCTCCGGTTGATCCACGGGCCTCCGGCGTCGCGTCGGGGGCCCTTTTCCGCACCCTGGGCACAGGCATCTCTCCCGCATGGCAGAACCCACGGCACGACAGCCCCTTCTGGAGGCGACCGGCATCGCCAAGAGCTTTGGCGCGGTGCAGGCGCTGAAGGCGGCGTCGCTGGAGGTCCGGTCGGGGGAGGTGATCGCGCTGATGGGCGCGAACGGGGCGGGGAAGTCCACGCTCGTGAAGATCCTGACGGGGGCGCTGAAACCCGACCGCGGGCAGGTGCGCATCCGGGGGCGGGACCAGGCGGTGCGGTCGCCGGCGGAGGCGCGGCGCACCGGGCTGATCCCGGTCTATCAGGAGCCGTCGCTGATCCCCGACCTTTCGGTCGCGGACAACCTGCGGCTCACCGGGACGCCGATGGCGGCGTTCATGGAGTGGGTGCGGGATCTGGGCATCCCGGACCTGTCGGCGGACGACGTGATTTCGGACCTGCCGCTTGCCACGCTGCGGATCTGCGACCTCGCGCGGGCGCTGGCATCGGAGCCGGATGTGCTGCTGCTCGACGAGATGACGGCGGCGTTGCCCACGGACCTCGTGCGGAACGTGATCCGGGTGGTGAAGGCGCAGAAGGAGCGGGACCGGGGGGTGATCTACATCTCCCACCGCTTCACCGAGATCGCGGAACTGTGCGACCGCGCGGCGGTGCTTCGGGACGGGGAGACGGTCGGGACCGTCGACATCGTGCCGGGGATCGAGGAGCGCGTGGTGGAGATGATGCTCGGGACCGTGGCGCGCGGGAGCGGCGCGGCGGTGGCGCGGCGGGCAGTGGCGGGCGGCGTGCCGCGGCTGCGGGTGAAGGGCTTGAGCGACGGGCACAAGCTCGAGGATGTGTCTTTCGACCTCCACCGGGGGGAGGTGCTGGGGGTCGTGGCTCTGGAAGGGCAGGGGCAGGACGAGCTGTTCGAGGTGCTGGCGGGATTCGAGCGGCCTGCGCGCGGGACAATGGAGATCGACGGGACGGGCGTGTCCTTCGGGCATCCCGCGGATGCCATCGCGGCGGGGCATACCTACGTGCCGGGCGACCGGGCCCATGCGCTCCTGATGCAGCGGTCGGTCAGGGAGAACATCGCCCTGCCGTTTTCGGCGCGGGCGCGGTCCTGGGGACCCATCGACATGCGACGCGAGGAGAGCCGGGTCGAGGAGGCGGTGCGCAGGCTCCAGATCGACACGCGGGCCATGGGCGAGGTCCGGCGGCTGTCGGGCGGGAACCAGCAGAAGGTGACCATCGGGCGCTGGATCGCGACGGGGGTGGAGACGCTCCTGCTGTTCGACCCGACGCGGGGGATCGACATCCGGACCAAGCGGCAGATCTACCCGCTGATCCGGGAACTGGCGGAGCAGGGGTCTTCGGTCCTGTTCTACACCTCGGAACTGGCCGAAGTGCAATTGGCCTGCGACCGGGCCGTCGTGATCTTCGCGGGCCGCGTGGTGGACGTGATCGACGCGGCGGACGCGGATGAGCCGACGCTCATGCGCGCGGCCTACGGGCTGACCGAAAGGGACCGCGCGGGGGCAGGGGCATGAAGCTCCTGCGCCGGAATGCCTGGGTCGCGGGGCTCTGCGTGCTCTTCGCGCTGATGCTGGTGCTGGCCCGCGTCGTGCAGCCGAACTATGGCGCGGCGGGGTTCGAAAGCCTTGCCCGCGCGGCGCTGCCCTATGCCTTCGCCACCGCCGCGCAGGCGGTGGTGGTGATCGCGGGGGGCATCGACCTCTCCATCGCGTCGATGATGGCGGTCACGAGCGTGACGGCCGCCGTGATGATGCAGGGGGCGAGCGAGGGGCAGGCGGTGCTGGTCGTGCTGTTCGTCCTGGGCCTCGGGACGCTCATGGGCGTGATCAACGGCGTCCTGATCGTGGTGACGCGGGTGCCCGACATCGTGGTGACGCTGGCCATGCTGTTCGTGTGGGAGGGGGTCGCGCTCCTGATCCTCGCCTCGCCCGGGGGCGGGTCGGCGGAGTGGTTGCGGGGGCTTCTGATCGGGTCGGTGGACATTCCGGGCGTGCCGCCGGCGGTGGATGCGTTCATCCCCAAGGCGCTGATCCTGCTCGCCGTCTGCGTGGCGGTGGTCTGGCTCCCGGTGAAGCGGTCGCGGCTGGGGCTGTCGATCTACGCGGTGGGGTCGAGCGAGCTGTCGGCCTTCCGGACGGGCGTGAACGTGAAGCTGACGAAGATCGCGGCCTACGGGATCGCGGGGCTGTTCGCGGGGATGGGGGGCCTTGTGCTGACGGCGAGCACGGGGATCGGGGCGCCGATCCCGGGGCCCTACCTGCTGGCCTCGGTCGCGGCGGTGGTGCTGGGCGGGGTTGTGCTGGGCGGCGGCAAGGGTGGGCTCTTCGGGCCGCTCGTCGCGGTGTTCATCCTGCGGCTCGCGCGGACGATCCTGACGTTCATGGCGGTGGACCCCAACGTGACCACCATCGTCGAGGGCACGATCATGGTGGGCGTCGTCATGCTGGGCGGTGTCCTTGCGATGAGGGGACGACGACGATGAGCGATGTCGCGCAAGTGCCCGTGGGGCGGCGGATCAGGGGCGTGATCCGGGACTATCCGCTCGTCCCGCTCATCGTGCTGCTGATCGGGCTGATGGCAGCCCTGCACGTCATCCAGCCGGGCATCCTGAACCAGCGCTGGGCCGAGAACCTGATCCGCTTCGCCATTCCGCTGGCGATGCTGGCGGCCTGCCAGACGCTGACGATGCTGACAGGAGGGATCGACCTGTCCGCCGGGACGGCGGCCACGGTCAGCGCCTTCGTGGTGGCGACGCAGACGCCGATCCACGGGCCGTGGGTCGCCCTGCTGATCGCGCTGGTCCCCGCGATCCTCATCGGGGCGGTGAACGGGATCGGCGTGGGCATCACCCGGGTGCATCCGCTGATCATGACGCTCGGCACGGGGCTGATCGCCGCGGGGTGCCTGCAGGTCTACCAGCGCACCGTCATCGCCTCGGGCTCGCAGGTGCCGGAGTTCCTGGGCTGGCTCGGGACGGGGAAGACCTGGATCATCCCGAACGTGGTGTTCCTGTTCGTGCCGCTGGCGGCGGCCATCATCTTCATGCTCAGGCGGACCGGGTTCGGGCGGCTGCTCTATGCGCTGGGCGAGAACGAGAATGCGGCGCGGCTGTCGGGCGTGCGGTCGTGGCAGGTGTATCTGGCGCTCTACACGCTGTCGGGGCTGATCGCCGGGATCACGGGGCTCGTCTACGTCGGGATCATCAAGGCGCCCTCCCTGTCGCTGGTGGAGCCGCGCCTGCTCCCGGCGGTGGCCGCGGCGGTGATCGGGGGGACGTCGATCTTCGGCGGGCGGGGGACCTATTCGGGGACCATCGTGGGGGCGCTGATCCTGACGGTGCTGACGACGATGCTGACGGTGCTGCAGATGCCCGAGGGCACGCGGCGCATCCTGTTCGGGGCGATCATCCTTGGGGTGACCGCCATCTACATCCGCATCACGGAAGACAGCTGAGGGAGGACGGGCATGGTCTGGCGCGTCGCGGGCATCAACTTCGACCACATGCACATGGGGGACCTGCTCAGGCTGGTCCATGAGCATCCGGAGGCGGAGATCGCCGGGGTCTACGATCCCGACCGGAAGCGGATGGAGACGGCGATCCGCACGTTCGGGATACCGGAGGATCGGGTGTTCACAGACCTCGACGCCTGCATGGCGGCGGTGAAGCCGGACCTTGCGATTGTCTGCGCCGCCACCGCCGAACATGCGAGCCATGTGGAGCGGCTGGCGCCCCATGGGGTGAACGTGTTCGTGGAGAAGCCCTTCGCGGCCTCGGTCGATCAGGCGCGGGCGATGATCCGGGCGATGGAGGGGACGGGCAAGCTCATGGCGATCAACTGGCCGCTCGCCTGGGTGCCGTCGCATGTGACGGCGAAGCGGCTGATCGACGAAGGAGTGATCGGCGACCTCATCGAGGTGCATTTCTACGACGGGAACCGGGGGCCGCTCTATCACCTCGCCGACAAGGTGGAGGTTTCCCCTGAGGAGGTGGAGCGGCAGAAGCCGACCTCGTGGTGGTACAAGAAGGCGTTGGGGGGCGGGAGCCTGCTGGATTATCTCGGCTATGGGGCGACCTTGGGGACGTGGTTCATGAACGGCGAGGCGCCGCTCGAGGTGACGAGCGTGGTGGACCATAGCCCCGGGATCGAGGTCGATCAGCATTCGATCACCGTCTGTCGCTATGCGCGGGGGCTGTCGAAGATGGAGACGCGCTGGGGGACGTTCACGGACCCCTGGACGATCCAGCCGCAGCCGAAGTGCGGGTTCGTGCTGGTGGGGTCGGACGGGACCATCGCGAGCTACGACTACGAGCCGCATGTGACGGTGCAGACGCGGGCGCGGCCGGAGCCGACGGAGGTGCCGGTGGACACGCTGCCGGTGGGGCGGCGGAACGCGATCGAGTATGTGCTGGGGTGCATCGCGGAGGGTAGGCCGGTCGAAGGGCCGCTCGATCCGGGGCTGTGCCTGACGGCGCAGCGGATCGTGGATACGGCGTATCTGTCGGCCGAGCAGAAGCGGACGCTGGAGCTGGTGCCATGAGCGCGGACATGCCGGATGCGGATACCTATGCGCTGAAGTCGGCGGCGGTGGCGGAGATACCGGCGCCGGAGCTGGATTATCGCCCGCCGATGCCGCGCGCCTACCGGCCGCGGATCGCGCTGATTGGCGCAGGCGGGATCGCGGGGGCGCATCTCGACGCCTACCGGACGGCGGGGTTCGACGTGCCCGTGATCGCGAGCCGGACGATGGCGCGGGCGGTGGCGCGGCGGGACGAGTTCTTTCCGGAGGCGGTGGCAACGGACGATGTGGCGGGGGTGATCGCGGACCCGAGTATCGACGTGGTCGATATCACGCCCCATCCGGCGGACCGCATTCCGCTGATCGAGGCGGCGCTGGAGGCGGGCAAGCATGTGCTGTCGCAGAAGCCCTTCGTTTTGGACCTCGAAACGGGGTGGCGGCTCGTGGAACTGGCTGAGGCGCGTGGCCTGAAGCTCGCCGTAAACCAGAACGGGCGCTGGGCGCCGCACAAGGCGTGGATCAGGCAGGCGGTACGGGGCGGGCTGATCGGGACGCCCATCGGGTGCCATGTGGCGGTGCACTGGAACCACGGCTGGATCCAGGGGACGCCGTTCGAGGACATCCACGAGCTGATCCTCTACGACTTCGGCATCCACTGGTTCGACTTCGTCCACAGCCTTGTCGGCGGGCGGGAGCGGTCGGTGCGGGCCACGATGACCATGGCGGCGGGGCAGGCGGCGCGGGCGCCGCTGATGGCGGAGTGCATCGTGGAACTCGAGGACGGTCAGGCGAGCCTCGTCTTCGACGGGGGCACGCCGTTCGATCCCCGGGATACGACGTATATCGGCGGGACGGCGGGGAGCCTCAGGAGCGAGGGACCGGACCTTGGGCAGCAGGTGGTCACTCTGACCACGGCGGCGGGGCGGGCCACGCCGAAGCTGGAAGGCACCTGGTTCAACGACGGGTTCCGGGGGGCGATGGGGGAGCTTCTCTGCGCCATCGAGGACGACCGGGAGCCGGTGAACGGCGCGCGGGAGAACCTCGGCAGCCTGAAACTGGCCTTTGCCGCCATCGAGAGCGCCCGGACGGGCGCGCCGGTGCGGCTCGACTGATTTCCAAGGAGGACGAGAATGGCGGAATGGATCGACGTCTGCGAGGAGGAGGAGATCGACCTCGAGGACGTCATGCCCTTCGAGCATGGGGGGCACAAGTACGCGATCTACCGCTCGCCCGAGGGCGAGGTGTTCGCGACGGACGGGCTCTGCACGCACGAGCATGTGCATCTGGCGGGCGGCCTCGTCATGGACGACGTGATCGAGTGCCCGAAGCACAACGGGCGGTTCAACTACAAGACCGGGGCGCCGCTGAGGGCGCCGGTCTGCGTGGCGCTGAAGACCTATCCGGCGCGGGTGGCGGACGGGCGCATCCAGATCGCGATTGGCGGAGGGCCTGACGCATGACACGGAAGAGACCCACGGTCGCGGACCTGAAGGCGCTGAAGGGGAAGGCGCAGCTGACGATGCTGCGGTTCTTCACGCTCGACGAGGCGGCGGCGGCCGAGGCGGCGGGGATCGACGTGGTTTCGGTGCCGCCGGAACTCGTGACGCATCCGCGGTACCGGGAGGTGGCGCCGGGGCTGTTCTCGATGACGGGGAAGACGCATCTCGAGTACGGGGCAGCGGACGAGTACCTGCGGTTCGCGGGGGAGATGCTTCAGAAGGGGGCGGATGCGCTCTACTGTTCGTCGAGCCTCAAGACGGTCGAGTATCTTGCGCGGGAGTTCATCCCGATCGTCGGCCACGTGGGGCTTGTGCCAGCGCGGATGACCTGGACGGGCGGCTTCCGGGCGGTCGGCAAGACGGCGGAGGGCGCGGCGGCGCTCTTCCGGGAGTGCAAGGCCTATCAGGACGCGGGCGCCTTCGCGGTGGAGATCGAGGTGGTGCCGCCGGAGGTGGCGACGGCGATCAGCCAGCGGCTGGACCTCCTCCTGTGGTCCATGGGGTCGGGGCCGGGATGCGATGCGCAGTACCTGTTCGCGGAGGACATCCTTGGCGAGAACCGGGGGCACATCCCGCGCCACGCCAAGGTCTACCGCAACTTCGCCGCCGAGCTTGACCGGCTCCAGCAGGAGCGGATCGCGGCGTTCCGGGAGTTCCGGGATGACGTCGCCTCGGGCGCGTTCCCGGAGGACAGGCACCTCGTCCGGATGGACCCGGTGGAGTACGAGAAGTTCCTCGAGGAGATCGAGCGCGCCTAACGGACTTCGGCGGCCAGCGCGAGGGCGCCGTCCAGCGCGGTGCCTTCGGGCGCGCTGACCTTCACGCCGAGGAGCGGCGCGTAGTGGGGGCCGAGGCCGCCGAGGAGGCAGAGCCGTTCGCCGCGCGTGCGGCCCAGGGTCTGCACGGCGCGGAGAATCCAGTCGGCGCCTTCACGGAGAAGGTGGCCCGCCACGGGGTCGTCGCGGTGGGCGACGAGGTCGGCGGCGAGGCTCGCCATGTCGGCGGGGCTCGCGTCCCTGGCGAAGGCGACGATGGCGGCGGGGCCGCCGAGGCGGGTGCGGACGGCGGTCAGGAGCGGGGTCGCGGGGCGGAGGCCGTCTTCGGCGTGGAGCGTCGCGGTGAGGATTCGGCGGCCGAGCCATGCGCCGGACGCCTCGTCCCCCAGCTGGTAGCCCCAGCCGCCGAGGTAGCGGTAGGTGCCGCCCGACCGGCGGCCGAAGAAGGAGCCGGTGCCGATGGCGGCGACCGTGCCGTCGCCGGGTCCGAGCGCGCCGCGCATGGTCGTGGGGCGGTCGTCGGTGACGCGGGCGCGGGGGACGGGGAGGGCGGCGGCGACGGCGGAGGCGTCGTCCGGCGTCATTACGCCTGCGAGGCCGGCGTGGAGGCGGGCCGCTCCGAGGTCCGCGCCCGAGAGCTGCGCGAGTTCGGCGAGGCCGTCGCGGAGCGTCGCGAGGGCACCCGCGCGGTCGGAGTAGACGTTGGCGGGACCGCGCGTCACCTCGTGCCGCTGGCCCGCGTGGAGAAGGGCGAAGCGGCAGGAGGTGCCGCCGCCGTCGATGCCGATGAGCGTGTCTCGCGGTGCCGTGGTCATGCGCGCCTCCTTACCGCGCGGGGTGCGCGGTTGACCAGTGGCAGGCAGCGCGATGGAAGAAGAAGCCTTGCGGATGCTGCATAGCGGCATTTCCTCTCCGGCCATTGTGCATCTGCAGCATTCCTTTACCTCTTGATGCGAAAGACATGGCCGCGGGTCTTCCCGTCGGCCCAATCATCGGAGAGAGCAGATGGCATTCATTTCCAGCACCGGCGTCCCGTCGCTTGGCCTCGGGCAACGCTATTCGGAGTTCGTCCAGCGGTTCCGTCAGTCCCGCAAGGCGAAGGCGATCTACCGCCAGACCTTCGAGGAGCTGTCGGCCCTGTCGGACCGCGATCTCGCGGACCTCGGCATTGCGCGGGCGAGCATCCCGTCCGTCGCCCGCGAAGCGGCGCGGATGGCCTGACACGGTTTGGGCGGCGGGGCGGTTCGCGGCCCCGCCCCCGTCACATCGCGGCGAGGAAGAGCGCGCGCGTGTTTTCCCTGGTCATCGCGACGGGGTTGCCGCCGACGCTCGGGTCCTCGAGCGCCATGGCGGTGAGGTCGTCGAGACGGCTTTCCTCCACCCCCATCGCGCCAAGGCCAAGCGGAATGCCGAAGGTGGCGTTCAGTTCGTCCACGCGGGCCGCGAAGCCTTCGAAGCCCCCCTTGATCCCGAGATAGGCGGCGGCGGCCGCCAGCCTGTCCTCGACCGCCGCGCGGTTGAAGCGGAGGACGGCAGGCATCACGACGGCGTTCGTCGTGCCGTGGTGCGTGTTGTAGACCGCGCCCACGGGGTGGGAGAGCGCGTGGATCGCGCCGAGACCCTTCTGGAAGGCGACCGCGCCCATGGCGGCGGCGGACATCATGTTGGCCCGCGCCTCTAGGTCGGTCCCGTCCGCGTAGGCGCGGGGGAGGTAGTCGTTGACGAGGCGCAGCCCTTCGAGCGCGATGCCCTGGCTCATGGGGTGGTAGAAGGGGGAGCAGTAGGCCTCGAGGCAATGCGCGAAGGCGTCCATGCCGGTGCCTGCGGTGATCCACTTGGGCATGCCGACGGTCAGCTCCGGGTCCATGATGACCACGGAGGGCAGCACCTTCGGGTGGAAGATGATCTTCTTCACGTGCGTCTCGGAGTTCGTGATGACGCTCGCGCGGCCGACTTCCGAGCCGGTGCCGGCGGTGGTGGGGACGGCGACGATGGGGGCGATGCCTTTCGGGTCGGCGCGGGTCCACCAGTCGCCGATGTCCTCGAAGTCCCAGATGGGGCGCGTCTGGCCCGCCATGAAGGCCACCATCTTCGCGAGGTCGAGGCCCGAGCCGCCGCCGAAGGCGACGACTCCGTCATGCCCGCCCGCCTTGTAGGCGGCGAGGCCCGCGGCGAGGTTCTTCTCGTTCGGGTTCGGGTCCACCTCGGCAAAGAGGGCGCGGCCGAGGCCGGCCGCCTCGAGGATGTCGAGGGCCTGGGTCGTGATCGCCATCGAGGCGAGGCCGCGGTCGGTGACGAGGAGGGGCCGCGTGATCCCGGCCTGCGCGCAGGCGGCGGGCAGTTCCGTGATGCGGCCCGCGCCGAACCTGATCGCGGTCGGGTAGGACCAGTTGACGGATGGAATCATGCCTTGACCTTTCTGAGGTGGTAGGACCGCGGCCGCGTGACCGCGTGGTAGCCGAGCACCGACATGGCGCCGCCGCGGCCGGTGTCCTTGCAGCCGGTCCAGCAGATCGCGGGGTCGATGTAGTCGGCGCGGTTGAGGAAGACGGTGCCGGTTTCGATCCGGCGGCCAAGCGCGAGGGCGCGGTCGGGGTCCGCCGTCCAGAGCGAGGCGGTGAGGCCGTAGTCGCAGTCGTTCATGAGGGCGAGGGCTTCGTCGTCGTTCTTCACCGGCATGATGCCGACGACGGGACCGAAGGATTCCTCCTTCATCACGCGCATGGAGTGGTCCACGTTCACGAGCACCTGCGGCATGAGGTAGGCGCCGCCGTCGTCGGCGGGGAAGTTCTGCTTCTCGATCAGGGGCTTGGCCCCGGCGGCGATGGCTTCGGCCGTCTGCTCGCGCACGGTCCTGGCGAAGCGGACGTTGGCCATGGGGCCGAGCGTCGTGTCGGCGTCGAAGGGGTTGCCGAGCTTGAGGGCGTTCGTCCACGCGACGGCCTTTTCGACGAAGCTGTCGAAGTGGCGGTGGTGGACGTAGATGCGTTCGATCCCGCAGCAGCATTGCCCTGCGTTGTACATCGCGCCGTCCATGAGGACGTCGACGGCCCAGTCGATGTCGGCGTCCTCCATGACGTAGCCCGGGTCCTTGCCGCCGAGTTCGAGGCCGACGGAGGTGAAGGTGCCGGCGGCGGCGCGTTCGATGGCCTTTCCGCCGCCGACGGACCCGGTGAAGTTGATGAAGCCGAAGGAGCGCGCGGCGATGAGGCGTTCGGTGCCGTCGTGGTCGAGGACGACGTTCTGGAAGATGTCCGCCGGCACGCCGCCCTTGTGGAGCGCGTCGGCCAGCCGTTCGCCCACGAGGATCGTCTGGCTCGCGTGCTTCAGCATCACGGCGTTCCCGGCGATGAGGGCCGGGACGATGGTGTTGATCGCGGTGAGGTAGGGGTAGTTCCAGGGCGCGATCACGAAGACGAGGCCGTGGGGTTCGCGCTCGATCCGGCGGTCGAAGCGGTCCGAGTTCTCGGTGATCATCGGGGCCAGCGCCTCGGCGGCGATCCCGGCCATGTAGGCGGTGCGTTCGTTCACGCCGCCGAATTCGCCGCCGAAGCGGGTGGGGCGGCCCATCTGCCAGGCGAGTTCCTCGACGATTGCCGCCTTCTCGTCCCCAAGCGCGGCGATGCCCGCCGTCACCTTCGCGATGCGCTCCTCGAGGGGCAGCGCGGCCCATGCGGGTTGCGCGGCCTTCGCGCGGGCGACGGCGGCTGCGGCGGCCTCGGGCGAGAGCGCGGGGCGTTCGGCGTAGACCCGCCCGTCGACGGGCGAGATGCACTGGATCATCTTTGTCATCTTCGGTCCTCCGGGCGCATCAGGCGCCCCTGTCACGCGCGTTCGAAGCCGCGCTTCACGTCCCAGTCGGTCACGACTCGGTCGGATTCGGATATCTCCCAAAGTGCGGCGCGATGGTAGTGGTCCACCACGTCGTCGCCCATGGCGGAGCGGAGCATCTTCGAGCCGTGGAGGGCCGCGGCGGCGTCGCGGAGCGTCCTCGGGATCTCGCGGATGTCGTCGCGCTGGTACATGTCCCCGGCAAGCTCCGGCTCGAGCTCGAGCTTGCGCTCGATCCCGTCGAGCCCCGCGGCCAGTTGCGCGGCGAGTGCGAGGTAGGGATTGAGGTCGGATCCGCCGACGCGGCATTCCACCCGGACGGCCTTGGTCCCCGTCCCGCAGACGCGGTAGCCCGCGGTGCGGTTGTCGGCCGACCAGACGGCCTTCGTGGGCGCGAAGAGGCCCACGGTGAACCGCTTGTAGGAGTTGACGTAGGGGGCAAGGAAGACCGTCACGTCGGACGCGTGCGCCAGAAGCCCGGCCAGATAGTGCCGCATCGTGGCGGACATTCCGTGTTCGGCGTCCGCGTCGAAGAAGGCGGGCTTGCCGTCCGTCCAGAGCGACTGGTGGATATGGGCCGAGGAGCCCGCCTTGTCGGTGTGGTACTTCGCCATGAAGGTGAGGCTGCGGCCGTGGCGGTGCGCGATCTCCTTGGCACCGTTCTTGACGATCGAATGCATGTCCGCTGTGTCGAGCGCGTCGGAATAGCGGATGTTGATCTCCTCCTGCCCCGCGTCGGCCTCGCCCTTGGAGTTCTCCACGGGGATACCGGCGCCAAAGAGGCCGTTCCGGATCGCGCGCATCACGTCCTCCTCCTTCGAGGAGCCCATGATCGCATAGTCCTGGTTCCAGCGCCCGACCGTCCGGAGGTCGCGGTAGCCTTCGTCCCAGAGCGTCTCGAAGGACTTCTCGAACAGGTAGAACTCGAGCTCGGTCGCCATCATCGGCTCGAACCCCATTGCGCGCGCCCGCGCGATCTGGCGCTTGAGCACGGTTCGGGGGGCGTGGGGGACCTCCTCGTGGGTGTGGTGGTCGAGTACGTCGCACATCACCATCGCCGTGCCCGGAAGCCAGGGGACGCGGCGGAGCGTCGTGAGGTCCGGCTTGTGAACGTAGTCACCGTAGCCCGCGGCCCAGCTCGTCGCCTTGTAGCCCTGCACCGTGTTCATCTCGAGATCGGTGGCGAGGAGGTAGTTGCAGCCGTGCGTCTCCTCATGCCCGCCGTTCACGAAGTGCTGGGCGTGGAAGCGCTTGCCCATGAGCCGGCCCTGCATGTCGGTGATGCAGGTGAGGACCGTGTCGATCTCTCCCGTGGCGACGGCGGCCTTGAGCGCGTCGAAGGTCAGGTTCGCGGGCATGGTGTAAGGATCCTCCGGGAGCGCCTTCGGCGGCGCGTTCTTGGTTGGGGGCAGGGCGCGGCGGGCGCGCCCTGCGGTTGTGCCGTCAGCGATAGGGGTAGCCCGCCGCTTCCTGGTTGGCGGCGTAGTCCTTGAAGATCTGGACGACGCGACCCGCGCGTTCGGAAGAGGCCGCGATCTCGTCCCAGAACTCGCCCGCGTCCTGGACGACCTGCGCCCATTCCTCGGCCGGGATCGAGGTCAGCTCCATCTTCTCGCCCTCGACGCGAAGCTTCGCCTCGCCGCCCCAGTACCAGACGTTGCGGTAGTAGTGCGACTGGTCGATGGTGATGCGATAGAGCTCCTGGAGGTGCGGCGGCACCTTGTTCCAGCTTTCGGTGTTGGCGAAGTACGAGCCGAACCAGGCGCCCGTGACCGAGTTCGTCAGCGCGTAGGAGCAGATGTCGGCCCAGCCGACCTCGTAGGCTTCGGTGAAGCCGCACCACGCCACGCCGTCAAGCTCTCCGGTCCGCATCGCGACTTCCACGTCGTCCCACGGCACGGTCACGGGGATGAGGCCGTAGCGGCTGAGGAACCGGCCCGCGGTCGGCACGCCGAAGACGCGCAGGCCGCGCATGTCGGCGAGCGACCGGATCGGCTTGCTGACCGTGAAGATGTGGAGCGGGTCCCAGGCGCCGGTCGAGAGCCACGTGACGTTGTTGACCTCGGAGTAGGCCTCGTTCCAGATCTCGTCGAGGCCGTAGTACATGAACATGCTCGCCACATCGAGGCTGTAGCGCGTGGCGAACGGGAAGTAGCCGCCGAACACCGCGATGTCGACCGGCGAGGCCATCGTCGCCTCGTCCGACTGGACGGCGTCGAGCGTCCCGTTCTGGAGCGCGCGGAACAGTTCGCCCGTGGGGACGAGCTGGTCGGCGTAGTAGAGTTCGATCTCCATCTCGCCGTTGGCGGCGGCGTTGAAGGCATCGATCTGCGGCTTGATCACATGGGCGCCCAGCGGCGCGCCGGAGTAGGTCTGGAGCCGCCAGCGGATCGGCGCCTGCGCGCGCACGATGGCCGGCGCAGCGAGCATCGAGCTCGCGGCCGCCGCACCGCCCAGGCCCGCGCGGCGCAGGAAGCCCCGGCGGGTGGACAGGATCTTCTCGGACGGAGAAGGGCGTGTGGTGGTGTCAGTCATCTCGTCTCTCCTTCTGTTGACGTGCGCGGTCTCTGCCGGACCGCCTGGTTTCTGCTCGACCCGCTACCTCACGTTCAGCGTCTGGGGCAGCCAGAGCGCGATCTGGGGAAACATCATCACGAGCGCGATGGTCGCCGCCATCATCAGCACGAAGGGCCAGATCGAGCGGTAGATGTCGATCAGCCGGATTTCGGGCGGCGCGAGCGAGCGCATGAGGAAGAGGTTGTAGCCGAAGGGCGGCGTGATGTAGGCGATCTGGCAGGTCATCGTGTAGAGGATGCCGAACCAGATCAGCGAGTTCTCGAAGCCGAGGTCGAGCGTCCGGACGAGCGGCACGTAGAGCGGCGCCACGATCACGAGCATCGCCGTGTCGTCGAGGAACATGCCCATCAGGATGAAGCTGAGCTGCATCATGATGATGATCGTCCAGGGATCGAGCTCCCACCGCGTGATGAAGAGCGATTCGATGGCGCGCACCGCGCCGATGCCGTCGAACACCGCGCCGAAGGCGAGGGCGGCGAGGATCAGCCACAGGAACATGGACGAGATGGCGAGCGTCTTGCGCGCGGTTTCGTGCAGGAGACGCCAGGACATCCGGCCCTTCACGAGCGCGGCGAGCGTCGCCGCCGTCGCGCCCACGGCCGAGCTTTCGACAAGGCTGGTGACGCCCATGACGAAGAGGCCGGTCATGGTGAAGAAGATCAGGAACGGCAGGATGCCCGCGCGGAGCAGCGCGAGCTTTTCGGACATCGGCATGTTCAGGTCCTCGTCCGATACGGTCGGGGCGAGGGCGGGGTTCATTCGGCACCGGATCCAGACGTAGGCCACGAACATCGCCGCCATCAGGAGCCCCGGGATCACGCCCGCGAGCCAGAGCTGGCTGACCGGCTGGCGCGCGATCATGCCGTACAAAACAAGCACGACCGACGGCGGCACGAGAATGCCGAGCGAGGAGCCTCCCTGCACCACGCCGGTGATGAGGATCTTGTCGTAGCCGCGCCGGAGCATCTCGGGCAGAGCGATGGTCGCGCCGATCGCCATCCCGGCGACCGACAGCCCGTTCATGGCCGAGATGATGACCATGAGCAGGATCGTTCCGATGGCGAGCCCGCCGCGGAGACGGCCGAACCAGACGTGGAGCATCCGGTAGAGGTCTTCGGCGATCCCGCTCTCCGACAGGATGTAGCCCATGTAGATGAACAGGGGCAGCGTCAGCATCGGGAACCAGTTGAAGAGCTTGAACGCCTGGCTGAAGGGGATCTCGATCCCGCCGGTGCCGTAGAGCAGCATCACCGCGCCGCTCGCCACGAAGCCGATCGCCGCGAAGACGCGCTGCCCCGTGAGGAGCAGAACCATCATCGAGGCGAACATGAGGAGCGCGATCGCCTCGTAGGTCACGAGTAGCTCTCCCCGCGGAGGGTGCCGATGTGCTTGAAGACCAGCGACACCGACTGGAGCAGCATGAGCACGATGCAGCCCACCATCAGCGCCTTGATCGGGATCATCGAGGGGTTCCACATGGAGAACCGCCTCTCGCCGGTCTCGATGGCGTACTGGAGCGAGGAGATCGAACCGAAGAGGAGGACGCAGAGGTAGAAGATCAGGCAGCCGATGGTGAGAAGATCCATCCGCGCCTTTCCCTTTTCGGACAGGCTTTCGTAGAAGAGGTCCATCCGGGCGTGGCTGTTGTTCTTCAGCGTCATGGCCCCGCCCATGAAGTAATAGGCGGTGAGCGTGAACTGCGCGGCCTCGATCGCCCAGTGGATGGGGATCTCCACCACGTTGCGGGTGAGCGCGTCGAGAAGCAGGACCGCGATCATCAGGAAGATCAGGTACATGGCCACGATGCCGACATAGTCGGACAGGCGGTCCACGATCCGCACGTAGGTCCTGATCGCCTTGCCCATCGTCCCCCGACCGTCCTTCAGCACCGCACTTCGACCGCGGCGGCTGCAAGAGCGTCCGCAAGAGGCCCGTCGGGACTGCGGTCCGAGACAAGCACATCGATTTCGTCGAGTCGACAGATACGGAACGCCGCGCGGCGTCCGAATTTCTCTCCGTGCGCCAGAACGATGACATGGCGGGCACGGTCGATCATCGCGCGGGCGATCTGCGCCTCGTCGAAATCGGCGTCCATGGCCCCTGCGTCGGCATCGAGCGCGGCCACGCCGATGACGGCATGGTCGGCCTGGAAGCGGCCGATCTGTTCGATGGCGATGGGACCCACGGTTTCCGCGTTGTCCGGCTGCCAGGTGCCGCCCACGACGTAGACCTGCCGCTGCCCCGGGCGCGTCCCGAGGCGCTGTGCGATGTAGGCGGAGTTGGTGATCACGGTGAGCCCGTCGTGCCGCGCAAGTTCGTCGGCGCAGGCGAGCGTGGTGGTGCCGGTGTCGATGAAGATCGTGTCGCCCGGCTCGATCACGCTGCCGAGCGTGCGGGCGATGGCGGCCTTGCCCTCGGCCTGCTCGAATCGGCGTTCCTCGAAGCTGCCTTCGGTGGAGAGCCGGATCCGCCGCGCGCCGCCGCGCACCTTGTGGAGAGCGCCGGTCGACGCGAGGTCCGAGAGGTCGCGGCGGATCGTCTCGGCCGAGACCCCGAAGTCCTCTGCCAGCGTCTCGACCGAGACCGCGCCCTCGCGGGCCACGATGTCGAGAATCCTTGTCTGACGGTCCCTCGGCTTCACCTGCATCCCCCAGCCTGCGGCCAGTTGATCGCGGCCAGAATGCCCGTGTCAACAGAATTCCAGCGCCCAGATGCCCGAAACAGGAAGAATCAGTCACGCAAATTGACGGATCGGGCACGGAATGCGAATGTCTCGGCAATGGGACCCGGGAGGCGCGGATGTTCGACGTGATCGTCGTGGGCGGCGGGGTGGTGGGCTCTGCCATCGCGCGCCGGTTCGCGCTCGACGGGGCGCGGGTCGTGCTGCTCGAAAAGGCGGCGGACCTTCTGGACGGGGCGTCCAAGGGCAACAGCGCGATCCTGCACACCGGCTTCGACGCGCCGCCGGGGTCGCTGGAGGCGGCCTGCATCGCGGAAGGCTACCGGGAGTATCTGGAGATCCACGACCGGCTCGGCCTGCCGCTGATCCGGTCGGGCGCGCTGGTGATCGCCTGGAGCGAGGAGCAGGAGGCGGCGCTTCCGGCGCTCATGGCGCAGGCGCGGGACAACGGCGTTGGGGACGTGGAGGCGCTCACCCGGGCGGAGACGCTGGCGCTGGAGCCCGGGCTGTCGACCGATCTGCGCGCGAGTTTCCGGGTGCCGCGGGAGTATCTGGTCGACGCGTGGTCGGCGCCGCTCGCCTATGCGCTTCAGGCGGTGGCGCATGGGGCGGAGGTGCGGCGGGACTGCGAGGTGACGGGCGGGGCCTTCGACGGGACGGTCTGGCGGCTGTCGACCACGTCCGGGGAGGTCACGGGGCGCGTCGTCGTGAACGCGGCGGGGCTTTGGGGCGATGTGGTCGACGAGCGACTGATCGGGCGGCGGGACTTCACGATCCGGCCACGCAAGGGGCAGTTCATCGTCTACGACAAGCCGGCCGCCCGGCTGGCGGGGCACATCCTGCTGCCGGTGCCGACGGCGGTGACGAAGGGCGTCGTCGTCTGCCGGACGGCGTGGGGGAACCTCCTCGTGGGTCCCACGGCGGAGGAGCAGGAGGACCGGGAGCGGGCGGTGATGGACCGCGCCGCGCTCGAGGCGCTGAAGGCGCGGGGGGAGGAAATCCTGCCGGCGCTGAAGGGCGAGGAGATCACGGCGGTCTATGCGGGGCTCAGGCCCGCGACGGAGTTCAAGGATTACCAGATCAGGGTGCATGCGGACCGGAGCTACGTCACCGTGGGGGGCATCCGGTCCACGGGCCTCAGTTCCGCGCTGGGGGTTGCGGCGCATGTGGCGCGGCTGGTGGGCGGGCGCGGATGGGAGGCGCCAGCCGACGTCGTCTGGCCGCGGGTGCCGAACATCTCGGTCGCCGGACCGCGGGACTGGGAGATGCCGGGGCATGGCGGGATCGTCTGCCATTGCGAGATGGTGACGCGGCGGGAGGTGGAGGCGGCGCTGTCGGGGCCGCTGGCGGCGCGGAGTCTCGCGGGGCTGAAGCGGCGGACGCGGGTGACGATGGGGCGGTGCCAGGGGTTCCACTGCCTCGGCCCGCTCGCGCGGATCACGGAGGGGCGGTTCGACGTGGCCGTCGCGGAGGCCGTGGATGGCTGACGCCGACGTGGTGATCGTGGGCGCGGGGCCTGCGGGGCTTTCGGCGGCGGCGGAGTTGCGGCGGCTTGGGGTGGAGCGCGTGGTCGTGCTCGACCGCGCGGCGGAGGCGGGGGGTGTGCCGCGGACCTGCGGGCATTCGCCTTACGGGTTCCGGGAGTTCCGGCGGCCGATGCTCGGGCCCGCCTATGCGCGGGCGCTGGTGGCGCGGGCGCAGGCGGCGGGAGCGGAGGTCCGCACCGGGGTCACGGTGACGGCGATCCTGCCGGGGGGACGGGTGGCCGTGGCCTCCGACGCGGGCGCGGGCGAGATCGCGGGGCGGCTCGTGCTGCTGGCGACCGGGGTGCGGGAAGCCTCGCGCGCGGGGCGGCTTGTCGGCGGCACGAAGCCCGGCGGCGTGATGACGACGGGCGCGTTGCAGGGCCTAGTCTACGGGGCAGGGATGCGGCCGTTCCGGCGGCCCGTGATCCTGGGATCGGAGCTGGTGGCGTTCTCGGCGGTGCTGACGTGCCGTCATGCGGACATCCGGCCCGTGGCGATGGTGGAGCCGCGCGGGCGGATCACGGCGCGGCACGGGGCGGAGCTTCTGCCCATGGCGCTGGGGATCCCGCTGAAGCTGGGGGTCGACATCGCCTCCATCGAGGGGCGGGAACGGGTGGAGCGGGTGGTGCTGACATCCGGCGAGGTGCTGGAGGCGGACGGGGTGATCGTCACGGGGCGCTTCCGGCCGGAGGCGGTGCTGGTGCGGGAAAGTCACCTTGCCTTCGATCAGGCGACCGGCGGGCCGGAGGTGGACGAATACGGGCGGACCTCGGACGCTCAGGTCTTCGCGGCGGGGAACCTGCTGCGCCCGGTCGAGACGGCGGGGTGGTGCTGGGAGGAGGGCCGCGCGGTCGCAGGCGCGATGGCGCGGGCGTTGCGGGGCGGCTTGCCCGACGCGACGGGCCGGGTGGCGCGGGCGGGCGGCGTGGCCTGGGTGGTGCCGCAGCGGATCGCGGGGGGCGGGGCGCCCGCGCTCGACCGCGTGCAGCTGCGGGCGGAGGGGGCGGGGCGGCTGTCGCTTCGCGTGGGCGGCCATGAGGTGGCGGGGCGCAGCCTGACGGCGCTGCCCGAGCGGCGGCTCCTGCTGCCGCTGCCCACAGGCGACGCGGAGGTCGGACTCGCATGACCGTTCTGGCGATCGATCAGGGAACGACGAGCACGCGGGCGGTCGAGGTGGGCGAGGACGGCGCAGCACGCGTGCTGGCCGCGCGCACGCACCGGCAGCACTACCCGCGCCCGGGGTGGGTGGAGCACGATCCGCTGGAATTGCTGGCCAACGTCGAGGCGTGCCTCGACGCGGGCGCGTCGGAGGTGGTGGGGATCGACAACCAGGGGGAAAGCTGCCTCGCCTGGGATGCCGCGACGGGAGAGCCGGTGTCGCCCGTGATCGTCTGGCAGGACGAGCGGACGGCGGATGTGACGGAGCGGCTGCGGATTGCGGGGGCCGAGGCGCTGACGCTGGAGCGGGCGGGCCTGCCGCTCGATCCGTATTTCTCTGCGTCGAAGCTCGGCTGGATCGTGGCGCACGTCCCCGAGGCGGCGGCGCTCGCCCGGCGGGGGCGGCTCAGGCTCGGGACGACGGACGCCTGGTTCCGGCACCGGCTGACGGGGCGGTGCGAGACGGACCCGACCACGGCATCGCGGACGTCGCTGATGTCGCTCGCCTCCTGCGGATGGGACGCGGATCTGTGCACGCTCTTCGGCGTGCCGATGGAGGCGCTGCCCGCCATCGCGCCCACCACGGGCGAGCTTGGCCAGATCGGGCGGCGGCGCCTGACGGCGAGCGTGGTGGACCAGCAGGCCGCGCTTCGCGGGCATGGCTGCGCGGCGCCGGGCGAGGCGAAGATCACCTTCGGGACCGGGGCCTTCGTGCTGGCGGTGGCGGGGACGGCGCTGCCGCCCGCGGGCGGAGGGCCGCTCGCCACGGTGGCCTGGGCGAAGGCGGGGGAGCGACCGACCTATGCGCTCGACGGCGGGGTCTATGCGGCGGGGGCGGCGGTGAACTGGGCGCGGTCGCTCGGGCTGTTCCGGGACTGGGCCGAGATCGCAGAGTTCGACGAACCCGCGATCGCGCGCGGCCTTGCCTTCGTGCCGGCGCTGGCGGGACTCGCCTGCCCGCACTGGGACCGGCGGGCGCGGGGGGCCTGGATGGGGATGGGGCTCGACACCACGCCCCGCGATCTCGTGCAGGCGGTGCTGGAGGGGGTCGCCTTCCGCACGGCCGAGGTCGTGGCGGCGATGGAGGCGGTGCTTCCGGTGGCGGCGCCCGTGTCGGTCGACGGGGGGATGACGCGCAACCCTTGGTTCTGCCGGTTCCTGGCCGATGTGCTGGGGCGGGAGATCCTGGTGTCGGACGAACCCGAGACCACGGCGGTCGGCGCGGCGATGCTCGCGGCCGAGGGGGCGGGGCTGCGGATCGACCGGCCCCGCGCAGGGCGCCGGATCGAACCGCTGGCGCAACCCGCCGACTGGGGCCAGCGTTTCGCGGAGGCGCGGGCCCTGGGTCAGGTCTACGGGTCGCGCTAGAGCCCCGGCAGGAACAGGACCAGCGCCGGGAAGACGATGATCAGCGCCGTCACGAGAAGGTCGGCCACGAAGAACGGCCCCACGCCGCGGAAGATCTGCAGCGTGGTGACGTGCGAGGACGCGACGTTCCGGATGACGAAGACGTTGAGCCCCACGGGCGGCGTGATCATCCCGATCTCGAGCAGTTTCACGACGAGCACCCCGAACCAGACGAGGCTGATGCCTTCCGCGTTCAGGAGCGGGATGAAGACCGGCAGCGTGATCAGCATGGCGCCGAAGGGCTCCATCACCATGCCGAGCAGCAGGTAGACGATCACGATGATCAGCATCAGCTGGTAGTAGCCGATGTCCGCCGCGCCGACCTGCTGGGAGATGAAGCCCGAGAGCCCCGTGATCCCGAGGAACCGGGTGAACATCGCCGCGCCGATCCCGATGATGAGGAGCGAGGCGGTGGTCATCAGCGTCTCGAGCAGCGCCTGGCGCATGACGTGGCGGTTGAGTCGCTTCACGAGCGCTGCGCAGAGGATGGCGCCCGCGGCGCCGATGGCCCCGGCCTCGGTCGCCGTGAAGAGGCCCGAGAAGAGCCCGCCGAAGACGATCCCGATCAGGAGGAGGACGGGCCAGACGCGGACGAGCGCCTCGCGCGCCGAGATCTGTTCGTCCTCGATGGGCCGCCGGGGGACGAGATCGGGCCGCGTCCAGGCGAGGAGGAGGACGATGGCCGAATAGCCGAGCGCCGTGAGGATCCCGATGGAGACGCCACCAAGGAAGACCGAGGTGATCGAGGTTTCCGCGAAGATGCCGTAGAGGATCATCAGGATCGAGGGCGGGATCAGCGCGCCGATGGTGCCCCCCGCCGCGATGCAGCCCGCGGCGATGGAGGGGGCGTAGCCCGCGCGGATCATCTCGGGGATGGCGATGCGGCCCATCGAGGCGGCGGTGGCGAGCGACGATCCGCAGACGGCGGCGAAGCCCGAGCAGGCGAAGATCGACGCGATGCCGAGCGCGCCGGGAAGCTTGCGCAGGAGCGCCTTGGCGGCGTCGAAGAGCCCTGCGGTGAGTTGCGCGTGGAAGGCCACGAAGCCCATCAGAAGGAACATCGGCACCGCGCTCATCGTCCAGCTGGCGACGAAGCTGTAGGGCGTGTTCGACAGGATGCCGAGCGCGGGGCGCACCCCGAGGAGGGAGGCGATGCCGCCGAAGGACACCGCGATGAGGGCGAGCGCCACGGGCACGCGCAGGACGAGGAGGAGGAGCAGGACGCCGATCCCCCAGAAGCCGGTCTCGACGCTCATCGCGCGGGTCTCAGCGAGGTGACGGCGCGCAGGAGCGTGACGAGTGCGGCGAGGAGGAAGCCTGCCGGCGGCAGGAAATAGGTGGGCCAGACCGGCACGCGGCGGCCCAGCACGTCGACGAAGGAGCCGGTGTTGAACGCGCGCAGCGCCTCGGCCCAGGTGACCCAGGCGATGACGGCGTAGATGACGGCGGCCAGAAGCGCCACGAGCGCGTCCGACGCGCGCTTCATCGCCGGCGACATCGCCATGTCGAGCAGTTCGACCGACACCATGGAGCGGTTCCGTTCGACCCAGGCGAGCGGCAGGAAGGCGATCAGCACCATGTAGTAGCGCGACACGATCTCGTTCGTGGCGGGGATCGGGAGGCGGAAGAGGTTGCGCGAGACCACGTCGGCCGTGACATGGACCAGAAGGGCGAGGACGCCGATGGAGCCCACGAGCGCCAGTCCGCGCGCCACGCGATCCTCCATGCGTTCAAGAGCCTGCATCGCTGTCCTGCCGGAAAGGGGTGGCCGGCGCGGGTTCCGCGCCGGCCGGTTGCGTCAGAGCCCGTAGGTGGACAGGTCCACCTTGCTCCAGACCTCGTCCCACACCCGGTCGGCCATGGCGGCGGGGTCGTGGTTCACCTCGGCCGAGATCGCCTCCCACTTGTCGACGAGCGCGATGAACTCGGCCACGCGGTCGGCGGCGTCGGCCATCCCGAAGCGTTCGGCCGAGATCTGGGCGGCGGTCTCGCGGTCGGCCTCGATGAAGGCCTGGGAGGCGGCGACGAAGTCGGCGTCGGCCTCGGAGAGGGTGATGCCGGCGTCGGTGGCCGCCTGCCGCGCGATGCCGGGGAATTCATAGCCCCAGCGGTTCGTGAAATCCGCGTTGGCGCGGTTCGCGGCGCGCAGGAGCGCCTCGCGTTCCTCGACCGACATGTCGGCCCAGGTGGTCCCGGCGGTCGCGAAGTTCGAGGTCGAGAAGTAGGTGCCGAGCGGCACGGCGGTCACGTGCTGCGCCAGCTCCACCAGCCGGAACGACAGGAGGTCGCCGACGGAGGCCATCGAGCCGTCGATGGTGCCCTGGCTCATCGCCTCGAACGTCTCGCCCACGCCGATGGAGACGGGGACGGCCCCGAAGTTCTCGGCCCAGCGGGAGAACGGCGAGCCGCCCGAGCGCAGGCGCAGGCCCTGCATGTCGGCGGCCGATGCGACCGGGGTCTTGGTGAGCAGGACGTAGGGGTCGGACGAGCCCGAGCCGAGGTAGACGATGCCGAAGTTCGTCATCTCCTGCTGGCAGCTTTCGCAGTTCACCGTGTATTCGGTGAGCGCCGCACCCATCGCCTGCGGGTCGGTGCCCGAGAGCGAGAGTTCGCCGGCGAGCGCGAAGTTCGGCAGTTCCGCCGGGAAGTAGAGCGGCAGGAGGTTGCCCACGTCCACGAGCCCGGTGAGGAGCGCGTCCTTCATCTGGCCGAGGCTCACGACCTCGGGCCCGAGCATCGTGGCCGTCATGGTGCCGCCCGAGGTTTCGGGCAGGTAGGTCATGAGCCCCGTGTAGAGGTGGCTCGTGGCCGGGTGCGGCGGGGGTGCGCCGGAGGCGACGCGCAGGTCGCGCGCCTCGGCCGCCGCCGCCATTGCGAGGGTCGCGGCTGTCGCGGCCGCGAATGCGTGGGTCCATTTGGTCATCATCGCTCCTCCCTGAGCTTGGTTCGTGACGTCAGATCTTCAGAAGCCGCCGGGCGTTCTCCTTCAGGATCAGCGGCTTGACCTCCTCCCGGATGCCGATGGTGTCGAAATCCGCCAGCCACCGGTCCGGCGTGATCGCCGGCCAGTCCGACCCGAAGAGCATCTTCTTCCGCAGGATCGTGTTGGCGTACTGCACGAAGAGCGGCGGGAAATACTTCGGCGACCAGCCTGACATGTCGATGTAGACGTTGGGCTTGTGCTGCGCGACGGCGAGCCCTTCCTCGGTCCACGGGAAGGACGGGTGGGCGAGCACGATGGGCATGTCGGGGAAGTCCACCGCCACGTCGTCCACATGGATGGGGTTCGAGAACTTGAGCCGCATCCCCATGCCGCCGCGCATCCCCGACCCCACGCCCGTCTGGCCCGTGTGGAAAAGCGCGATGGCGCCCTCCTCGGCCACGGCCTCGTAGAGCGGGTAGGCCATGCGGTCGTTGGGGTAGAAGCCCTGCATGGTGGGGTGGAACTTGAAGCCCCGCACGCCGAAGTCGCGGACAAGACGGCGGGCCTCCCGCGCACCGGCGCGGCCCTTGGCGGGGTCGATGGAGGCGAAGGGGATCAGGATATCGGAATTCTCGGCCGCGATCCGCGCGACGTCCTCGTTCGAATAGCGGTGGAAGCCCGTCTCGCGCTCAGCGTCCACAGGGAAGATCACCGCGCCGATGCGGCGGTCGCGGAAGTAGGCCGCGGTCTGGGGGACGGTGGGGAGCATCCCTTCGGTCCCGGCGGGGTTGCGGAAGTAGGCGGCCATGCCCGCCTGGAACTGGTTGTAGCCGTCGTCGCGGGCGTGGTTGCACGGCTCTTCCGCGTGGGTGTGGAAGTCGATGGCGACGAGGTCGTCGGCGTTCATCGCGCGTCCTCCTGCCCGAGGTCGAGGTACTTTCGCAGGAGGCGTTTCATCTCCGTCTCCTCCGACGGGGCGAGGTTGCGGGCGGGACGCGCCTCGTGCGCCGCCCAGGGGCCGCGCATCGCCGCCACCCGCGCCTCTCCGCGCTTGGTGAGCCAGAGCTCCACCGACCGCTTGTCCTCCTCCGGCACGGTGCGGGAGACGAGGCCCGTGTCCTCCATCGCGCGGATCATCTTCGTCATGTGCGCGCGCTTGATCATCAGGCGACGTGCCAGAACGCCCTGCCGGACGCCCGGGTTCTCTCCGATCAGCATGAGCACCGTCGCCTCGCCGGGGCGCATGTCGAAGTCGTCGAGGCTGGCGAAGAAGTCCCGGAAGGAGACGAGCTGCGAGAGGCGGAGGAGGAAGCCGAGAGAATCCGACAGCGACCCGAGCCGGACATCCTCCGCCTCGCGGGCGATATCGCGGGCGTCGGTCATTCGGGCCGCGCCACCTTGGCCGCGCGCTTCTCGAGGAAGGCGCGGAGGCGCTCGCCGGCCTCGGGCGTGGCCGAGGTGAGGGCGGACATGATGGACTCGAGGAACAGCCCGTCCTCCGACGACATGTCCTGGATACGGGGAAGCGCGTTCAGAATCGCGTAGTTCGACATCTCGGCGTTCGTCGCCGTGGCGGCGGCAAGCTCCACCGCCTTCGCCAGCGCCTCGCCTTCGGGGACGACGTAGCTCACGCCGCCCCAGCGCTCCATCTCGGCCGCCTTGAGCACGCGGCCCGTCAGCATCATGTCGCCCATGCGCGCCGCCCCGATGAGGCGCGCGATGCGGACCGATCCGCCGCCGCCCACGAAGATGCCCCGGCTGCCTTCGGGCAACGCGAAGAAAGCCGTCTCCTCGGCCACGCGGATGTGGGTGGAGGCAGCGAGTTCGAACCCGCCGCCCACGACGGCGCCGTTCAGGGCCGAGACGACGGGGATCGTGCCGCGTTCGATCAGGTCGAAGACCCGGTGCCAGCGGCGGGAGCCCTTGACGGCGCCCAGCACCGGCTTTTCGACGTGTTCGGCCAGGTCGAGACCCGCGCAGAAGTGCGGGCCGTGGCCGTGGATCACGGCCGCCTTCGACTCGTCGGAGGCGCGGATCACGGCGTCGGCCAGCGCCTCGACCACGCGGTCGCTCACGGCGTTGCGCTTCTCGGCGCGATTGAGGCCGATCACCGCGACGTCGCCCCGGCGCTCGTAGGTCACGAGGCTCGGCTCGGCCGATCCGTCCATGCGGTTCCTCCCGTGATCCGGCCCGCTTCGGGCTCGATAATGTTTCCTAGTAGACAAATTTCCCGATTCGAGTCAACTTTGGCGTGGTTCGGGAGTGGGAGGAGACATGGCCGATCCGCGCGCCCATCCGGCGCTCTGGACCCCGTCCGTGCGGAGCGAGACGCGCGCTGACGGGTCGATCCTCGTGTGGCAGGACGAGCCGCTGAGGCCCTGGCCGCGCTGCATCACAGAACGCTTCATGGACTGGGCGGCGCGCGTCCCCGACCGCGTGTGGATGGCCGAACGCGGGCCTGACGGGGCATGGCAGGAGACGACCTATGCGCAAGGCGCGCGCGCGATCCGGGGGATCGGAGCGGCGCTGGTGGCGCGGGGGCTGTCGCCGGACAGGCCGGTGCTGATCCTGTCGGGCAACTCCACCGCGCATGCGCTCATGGCGCTTGGCGCGCAGCACGTGGGCGTGCCGTCGGCGGCGCTCGCGCCGGCTTACGCGCTGACGGGGGGCGACTACCTCAAGCTCCGCGACATCGCGGAGCAACTGACGCCGGGCCTCATCTTCGCCGACGACGCCGCGCGCTTCGCCCTCGCCATCGACGCGGTCTTCCCCGGCGTGCCGGTCGTCTCGCTGAACGGCGAGGTGCCGGGGCGCGAGAAGATCCCCTTCGCCGCGCTGGCCGCCACCGAGCCCTCGCCCGCGATGGAGGCCGCGCACGCCGCCGTTCGCCCCGGCACGGTGGCGAAGTTCCTTTTCACATCCGGAACCACGGGGTCGCCCAAGGCGGTGATCCAGACGCAGGGCATGATCTGCTCGAACCAGCAGATCGTGCTCCAGTGCTATGCCTTCATGGCCGAGACGCCGCCCGTGGTCGTCGACTGGGCGCCGTGGAACCACACGGCCTCGGGCAACAAGGTCTTCAACCTCGTCGTCTACAACGGCGGGACCTACTACATCGACGACGGCCGCCCCACGCCCGACCACATCGGGCGCACCATCGCGAACCTGCGGGAGGTCTCGCCCACCTGGTACTTCAACGTGCCCTTGGGCTACCAGATGCTGCTTGACGCGATGGAAACGGACGACCGGCTGCGCCAGACCTTCTTCGCCCGCGTCCAGATGCTGATGTATGCGGGCGCGGGCATGAGCCAGCCGGTGTGGGACCGGATCACGCGGGTGGCCGAGGAGATGGTGCCGGGGGGCGTCCTCCTCTGCACCGGGTTCGGGTCGACCGAGACGGGGCCCTTCGCGCTCATGTGCACGGAGCGGCAGGAGCACGCGGGGAACCTCGGCATCCCGGCGCATGGCGTTACGCTGAAACTCGTGCCGCAGGGGGACAAGCTGGAAGGCCGGGTGAAGAGCCCCTCGGTCACGCCGGGGTATTGGCGCAATCCGAAGCTGACGGCCGAGGCCTTCGACGAGGAGGGCTTCTACCGCTTCGGCGACGCCTTCCGCTTCGCCGTGCCGGGTGATGCCTCGGCGGGGTTCGTGTTCGACGGGCGGCTGGCGGAGAACTTCAAGCTCGCGTCGGGGACATGGGTCGCGGTGGGGCCGCTCCGGGCGCAGCTGACGAACGATCTCAAGGGGCTGGCATCCGACGTGGTGATCGCGGGCGAGGGGCACGAGGAGCTGGGCGCGCTCGTGGTCCCCGACTGGGCGGCGCTGCGGGCGCTGGCCGGGGCGGGGCCGGAGGGCGAGGCGCTGCTCCACCACCCGAAGGTGCGGCAGGCGGCGGCGGAACGGTTGGCGGCCCATGCGGCGAAGGCCACGGGGTCGGCCTCGCGTGTGACGCGGATGATGTTCATGGCGGCGCCGCTGTCCTTCGACCGGGGCGAAGTGACCGACAAGGGGTCGATCAACCAGCGTGCGGTGCTGCGGCACCGGGGCGATCTAGTGGCGAGCCTCTGGACGGACGATCCGCGTGTCATCGCGCTCGCGACCGAGCGGGCGGGGTGAGGGAGGCGTGTCGACCGACCTGATCCTCGCGGTGCTCGCGGCGACGCCCGGCTGGGCGGCGCAGGCGGCGCGGGCGGGGGTGGACGGGACGGATGCGCGGCAGATCGTTCAGGAGGCGGAGCGGCTGGCGGCGGAGGTTCTGGACCCGCTCGCCGCGCGGGCGGACCGGGAGGGCTGCCGGATCGAAGGCGGGCGCGTGCGGACGCCGCCGGGTTATCGTGAGACCTACGCGCGGCTCGGCGCGGACGGGTGGATCGCGCCGGACCTGCCGCCGGAGTTGGGCGGGCAGGGGCTGCCTCTGGCGCTTCAGGCAGCGGCGGCGCTGCCCTTCGAAGGGGCGGCCGCGCCCTTCATGATGGCGGCGGGGGCGAGCCGGGCGGGGGCGCATCTCCTTTCCGCCGCCGCGCCGGAGCTGGCGGCGGAGTGGGCGCCCGCGCTGGCGGCGGGGGAGCGGACGGCGACCATCTGCATCTCGGAACCCGACGCGGGGTCGGACGTGGGACGCATCCGCACCCGCGCGACGCCCGCAGGCGCGGGCTGGCGCATCGACGGGACGAAATGCTGGATCAGCTTCGGGGACCACGACCTGTCGGACCGGATCGGGCACCTTCTCCTCGCCCGGACCGGCGGGGTGGAGGAGGGGACGCGGGGGCTGTCGCTGTTCCTCGTCCCGAACGGCGCCGGGGTGGCGGTGGAGCGGATCGAGGAGAAGCTGGGCCTCCATGGCTCGCCCACTTGCGTCCTGCGGTTCGAGGGCGCGCGCGGCGCCCTGATCGGCGAGGCGGGCCGGGGGCTGCCGCAGCTTTTCCACATGATCGAGCTCATGCGGCTTCAGGTGGCGGGGCAGGGCGCGGGGATCGCGCTGCGCGCCGCGGCGATCGCGCGGAGCTATGCGGAGGAGCGGCGGCAGGGCGGCGATCCGCGCCAGCCGCCGGTCACCATCGCCACGCACCCGGATGTGCGGCGGCAACTCGCGGCGCTCGACGCCGAGGCGGCGGTGCTGACGGCGCTGGTCTGCGAGGTCGCGGTGGCGCTGACGGAGGCGAAGGTGGGGGACCGGGACGCGGCGGACCGCGCGGCGTTCCTGTTGCCGCTCGCCAAGACCTTCGGAGGCGAGGGCGGCTTCGCCGCGGCGAGCGGGGCGGTGCAGGTGCTGGGCGGGGCGGGCTACACGCGGGAGTGGCCGGCGGAGAGGCTCCTGCGCGACGCGCGGATCCTGACGATCTACGAGGGGACCACGGGGATGCAGGCGCAGGACTTCGTCCTGCGGCGGCTCCTTCGCGACGAGGGGCGGGGGCTGGCCGCCTATGCCGCGCGGCTGCGGGGGGAACTGGCTGGAGGCCCGGAGGCCGAGGCGGTGCTGGGGCTTCTCGCCCGGTTCGAGACGCTGGCGGCGGGCGTCCGCGACCGCGCGCCCGACGATCTGCTCACCGCCGCCGACGGGGTTCTTCGCGCGGGCTGGGTCGTCGTCTCCGCCGCCCTCGCGCGGCGCATCGCGGCGCATGTGCCGAGCCACGCGCAGGCCGCGCGCCTGTTCCTGGCCACCGCGCCCGCTCGCATGGCGCTGGCGGAGGCCACGGCGCGCCTTGGCGCGGCCGATCTGCCCTGACGCCTCAGCGCCGGGCGGTGGCCGCCCCCGGATCGCGCCGCGACATCCGGGCGGTGTAGTCCGCCGTCGCGCCGATGCCGCCCAGCGGGAAGAGGTGCACGCCCGCGATGGTCCCGCGCATGGTCGCGCGCGCCTCGGCCAGACGCTCCAGCACCGGCGTCGGCTCGTAGGGCAGGAGCAGCTTCGTCACGTCCGCCGCCCGCTTCTGGAGCACGCCGAGCGAGGGGCCGACCCCGCAGGCGATGGCGAACTTCAGAAGCGTCTGGAGCTTCGCGGGCCCCGCGACGCCCGCGTAGACAGGGAGCCCGATCCCGGCGTCGGCCAATCGGTCGGCCCAGCCGATCAGCGGGTCGGCGTCGAAGACGAACTGCGTGACCAGCGCCATCTGCGCGCCCGTGCGTTCGGCGAAGGCCGCCTTCCAGCGCGCGGCCTCGTCCACCGTGCGGGTGCCGCCGTCCGCGTCGATGTCGCGGTTGCCCTCCGGGTGCCCGGCGACGTGGAGCCGGGTGAAGCCGTGGCGGTCGAAGAGGCCGGTCTCCAAGAGCTCCATGGAGCTGGTGTAGTCCCCCCGCCGCTCCGGCGCCCCGCCGGCGAGCACCAGCGCCTCCTCCACCCCCGCCTCGTCGCGGTAGCGGCGGAGCCAGGTGTCGAACTCGTCGCGGCCCGAAAGGCTGCGCGCGGGGATGTGGGGCATCACCGCGAAGCCGTCCTCGCGCAGGCGGCGGGCGGTGCGGATCATGTCGTCGATGGGCGTGCCGTCGATATGGGCCACGTAGACGCGGGTGCCGGGGGGCAGGATCGCGCGGAAGTCCTCGACCTTCTCGGCGGTGCGGGGCATCACCTCGATGGAGAAGCCGGCGAGGAGGTCCGCGACGTCCCCGCGCGGGGCGGCGGGCTTTCGTCCGAAGGGCAGGATCGGCATCGGCGGCTCCTCAGTTGAACATCGTGTTGGGCAGGATGAGCGAGATCTGCGGGAAGGCGATCAGAAGGACGAGCGTCACCATCATCGCCACCCAGAACGGCAGGACGCCCCGGAAGATCTGCCCGAGCGGGACGCTGGGGGCGACCGACTTCACGATGAAGACGTTGATCCCGACGGGGGGCGAAATCAGCCCCATCTCGAGCGTGAGGACCACGAGGACGCCGAACCAGATCGGGTCGATGCCAAGCTGCAGGATCACCGGAAAGAAGATCGGCAGCGTGAGCACGAGCATCGCGAAGCCTTCGAGAAAGCAGCCGAGCACGAGGTAGACCAGAAGGATCATCCCGAGCGTGACGAGCACGGGCAGGCCCATGGCGGTGATCGTCTCTCCCACCAGCGAGGGGATGTGGCTGAGCGCGAGGAAGGGGTTGAGGAGGTGCGCGGCGATCAGGATCAGCATCACCGTGGCGGTGGTCACGACGCTTTCGCGAAGCGCGATCCAGAAGGCGCGCAGACCGAGGGTCCGGGTGACGATGCCATAGAGGATGACGAGCCCCGCCCCCACGCCCGCGGCTTCGGTGGGCGAGAAGATGCCGCCGTAGATGCCGCCGATCGTCAGCACGATGACGACGAGGATCGGCAGCGCCCCGGCCAGCGCGCGGCGCTTCTGGGCGAGCGTTGTCCGGGGGCCGCGGGGCCCGAGGTCGGGGCGCCAGAAGCAGAGGAGCGTGATCGTCAGCACGAAGACCGACAGGAGCAGGAGGCCCGGCAGGACGCCCGCGAGGAAGAGGCGGCCGATCGACTGTTCGGTGAGGATCGCGTAGATCACGAAGCCGGTGGACGGCGGAATCAGGATTCCGAGCGTGCCGCCTGCGGCCACCACGCCGGTGGACAGGCGGGGGTCGTAGCCGAAGCGGTCCATCTCGGCCAGGGAGACCTTGCCCATCGTCAGCGCCGAGGCGACCGACGAGCCCGACAGCGCCGCGAAGCCGCCGCAGCCGATCACGGTGGCCGACGCGAGCCCGCCGCGCACATTGCCCACGAAGGCGTAGGCGGCATCGTAGAGCTGGCGGCTCATGCCGGTCGCGGAGGCCACGTTGCCCATCAGGATGAAGAGCGGCACGACCACGAGTTCCGACTTGGACGCCAGCGTGAAGGTTTCGGACGCCAGCAGCCCCATCGCCGCGTTCCAGCCGCTGAGCGCCCAGATGCCGAGGAAGCCCACGACGAACATCGAGAAGGCGACCGGGATGCGGAGGATGAGGAGGACGAGGAGCGCCAGGATTCCGAGGGCGCCGATGGCGGTGCCGGTCATGCGCGGCGCTCCGGCTCGCGGCGGATGTCGCGCCCGGAGATCGCGAGTTCGGCCGCGCGGAGCAGGAGCCCGGCGGCGGTCAGGAGCGAGAAGCCGCAGAGCGCCCACTGGAACCACGCCTTCGGCAGGCGGAGGAGGTTGGTGGACAGGTTGAGCATCTGGCTGATCTTCGCGCTGTCCCAGACGGCCCAGGCGATGAAGACGAAGATGACGGCGCCGGTCAGCGCGGCCGCGATGTCGATCAGCCGGTTGAGCCAGGGCGGGAAGCGCGGTTCGAAGATGTCGACGGCGATGTGCCCGCCCTGCCGGTCGCAGAGCGCCATGCCGCCGAAGACGAGGATCGCCATGGACATCGTGATGAGGTCCTGCGAGCCGTAGAGCGGACGCCCGGCGGCGCGGCCCACGACGTCGACGAGGATCACCGTCACCTGGACAAGGAGGCCCACGGCCCCGATGGTCGCGGACAGGCCGATGAGCCTGTCCGCAAGGTGGCGCAGGGCGTGCAAGGCCCGCCCTTATTCGCCGCGCATGGCGGCGAGCGTGTCGGCCCCGCCGACGCTGTCGACATAGGCGTCGATCACCGGGGCGACCGCGTCCGCGAAGGCCTGTGCCTCTTCCGGCGTGAGGTCGATCACCGTGTTGTCGCCCGCCGCCCGCGCGGCGTCCAGCGCGGCGTCGGCGGTCGCGTTCCACGCGTCTTCCGCGCTCTTCGACAGCGGCGCGCCCGCGATGGCGTCGATCGCGGCCTTCTGGTCATCGGGCAGGGCGTCGTAGGCCGCCTGGTTCATGACCGTGTAGAACGAGCCGCGCCCGATGTTGGCGCCAAGCGTGTAGGAGTTCGCCACCTCGTCGAGCTTGAAGTCCGACAGCGTCGAGGCGCCGGTGATGACGCCGTCGATGAGACCCGTCTGGAGCGCGTTGTAGACCTCGCCGATGGGCATCTGCACCGGCGTCGCGCCAAGCGCGGTCGCCACGTCGGCCATGGTGGAGCCGGCGACGCGGATCTTCAGGCCCTGGAGGTCGGCGGGGGTGCGGATCTCCCGGTCCTTCATGATGAAGATGTTGGGCTCGGAGGTCCAGATCGCGAGCGGCTTCACCCCCGGATACTCGGACGCGAAGCTGTCGTAGGCGCGCCAGAGCGCCTCGTAGCCGGGCGTTTCGAGCGGCACGGCGTTCGGCAGTTCCACGATCATCGACTTCGGGAACTGCGACGAGGTGTAGCCCGGCAGGCCCCAGGCCATGTCGGCCACGCCCTGCACGACGCGGACGTACTGTTCGGCCGGGCCGGCGCCCAGCTCTCCGCCGTGGTAGCCGCGCACGGTGAGCGCGCCGCCCGTGGAGCCGGAGAGCTCGGTGTTCAGCACCTCGATGACCGAGGCGTTGATCGTGTGGAACGGCGGGGTGAAGTTGGCGAACTTGAGCTCGGTCGCCTGCGCGGGGAGCGCGAGGGATGCCGCGAGCGTCGCCGCGGCGAGGGTCGTCCTGATGGTCATGTGGTTTCCTCCCGTTTGATCCCGCCGGGACTGTCCCCGGCGAACCGTCGATCCGCGCCGCGCACCCGCGCGGCGCGTCGTCTCATTCGGCGGCGACCGCCTTCTTGCGCCAGCTTTCGGCGTAGTTCTCGCGCGCCTCGCGGGCGTAGGGCGTGGGCGACACGCGCACCCGGATCTCGGCCTGGCGGTGCCGTTCGGTCGAGGTCTTCTCGGTCGGCTCGGGCTCGCCCCACTTCAGCGTCAGCACGTCGCCCACCTGGATGTCCTGGTGCACGACGCCCAGCGACAGGAGCCGCCGTTCGTTGTAGCTGTAGCCGTTGAACATCGACATGCCGACCATCTTGCCGTCGTGCATCACCATGTCGGCGGTGGACGAGGCGTAGTTCGGCTGCGGGAAGTCGATCCACTTGTAGGGCGTGCCTTCCTCGAAAGCCGAGGCGATGACCTTCATCACGTCCTCGGGGTTCCACTCGAAGGTCACCTTCTTGCGGTTCGTGGGCGCGTCCTTGAGGCTCAAGAGCGCCTCCTTCCCGATGAAGTCGCCCTTCTTCCAGCCGATGTAGAAGCCGTAGCCCAGCTCGAACGGGTTGACGTAGTAGTCCTCGATGTTGTCGGACACGAAGCTGCCGCCGATGGCGCCCGCGGCCTCGTACATCTCGGACCCCAGCCAGTCGCGGTAGTCCTGCAGCATCCCGCCGCCCGTGTAGATCCCCGGGAGCGGCGACGGAATCCAGCCCGACTCCAGCGTGTTCGTCGAATAGGCGCGGCTGCCGCACTGGACGAGCGTCACGCCCGCATCGCGCGCGGCCTGCATGATTGTCGAGTGGATGTAGTGCTTGTCCTCGTAGGGCCCCCAGATCTCGAGCCCCGGGGCGCCCGACATGCCGTGGCGGAGCGCCTGCACCTTCTTGGAGCCGACGTTGATCCAGTCGACGTGGAAGAACTTGATGTCGGGGATCGGGCCGCCGTTCATCTTCTCGAAGATCTTCGGCGCGTCGGGGCCCTGGATCTGGAAGCGGTAATGCGTGCGGAGTACCCGTTCGCCTTCCGGGCGGGACGGCGACCGGGGGTCGTACTTCAGCCGCACGTTCCATTTGCCCCAGGCGGCGCAGAACATGAGCCAGTTCGACGTCGGCGCGCGGCCCACGAGGATGAACTTGTCCTCGCGCTCGCGGAAGATGATGTGGTCGCCGATGACGTGGCCCGCGGGCGTCACGGGGACGAAGTGCTTGGCGCGGTTCAGGTCGAAGTTCCCGAAGTCGTTCACGCCGTGGTAGGCGAGGAACTCGGCCGCCTGCGGACCTTCGACGATGACCTCGTCCATGTGGTGGCTCTGGTCGAAGAGCACGGCGGTCTTGCGCCAGGCTTCCTGCTCGACCCGCCAGTTGGCGAATTCCGGCGTCACAACCGGGTAGACGTACATCCCGATCTTCGAGTTGCGGAGCATCTCGACCGGGTTCCTGTGCTTGGCCATCACGTCGCTGAGGCTGGGCATCTTCTCTCCTCCTTGGGTTCTTCAGTTGGCCGAGACGAGCGCGAGCCCCGGCACCTGCCGGGCAAGCCGCGCGTCGCTCTTCATCACGTGTTCGAGGTTCTGGCGGGCGAGCCGCGCATGTTCGCGCGACAGCGCCTCGGCCCGCGCGCCCTCGCGCGCCTTGATCGCGGCGAGGATCGCCTTGTGCTGCTCCTGCGCGCGGCGGAGCGAGACCTGGAAGTCCGGCACGAACTCCTGCCCCTGGAGAAACGCCGAGGGAGAGGCGAGCGGCAGGCGCGAAGCGCGCTCGACCTCGCGCGCGACGACGGCGCTGCCCGCGAGGCCCGCGAAGAGGCGGTGGAGGCGGGCGTTGTGTTCGACGTAGGCGTCGAAGTCGATGCCGTCCGCGCCGTAGACGGCGGCATCGAGCGCCGCGATCGTGGCGTCGCACTGGGCGAGCCCCGCGGCGTCCGCGCCGCGTTCGGCGGCGAGCCGGGCGGCGGTGCCTTCGATCACGCCCCGCATCTCGATCGCGTCGAGGATGTCGGCCATCGTGAAGGAGGCGACGCGGCAGCCCCCGGTCTCGATCCGTTCAAGGAGGCCCTCGTCCACCAGCCGGTCCATCGCCTGACGGAGGGGCGTGCGCGAGATGGAAAGGCGTTCGGCGAGCGTGACTTCGGAGAGGCGGGCATTCGCCTCGAACGCGCCGTTCAGGACGAGGGAGCGGAGCCCGAGGAGGGCCTTGTCGAACTGCGATGACCGTGCGGAAACCGGCATCTCTCCTCCCGCAGGCGCCGTCTTGCTGCGGCGGCCTGTCGCGGGGAGGAGATAGTTGTATACAGAACCTGCGTCAACGATTCTGTTTCAGGCGGGAATGTCCGGCGCTAACGGGCTTTCTGTATACAGCTTAGGCGGCAGCCAGTCGGCGGCGCGCCCGCGCCTCGGGACTGCGGTAGCCGATCAGCCGGAAGAGCGGCGGCGTGAACCAGAAGGCGAGCGTGGCCGAGAGGAGCACGCCCCCGCCCACCGCCATCGCGAAGGGCGGCCAGAAGCCGCCGCCGCCGAGGATCAGCGGCAGGAATCCCCCGAAGGTGGTGATGGTGGTCGAGATGATGTGGCGGCTCGACCCCGCCACCACGTCCTCCATCGCGCGCACGTCGCCCGCCGCGGCGGCCTCGTTCTCCTGCAGCCCCGACAGCACGATGAGGGCCGCGTTGATCGACACGCCGATGGAGCCGATCACCCCGATGATCGCGTTGATCCCGAAGGGGAAGTTGAACAGCGCGAGCGCCAGCATCGACAGCCCCGCCGACAGCCCCGCTACCGCGAAGGCGATGAGCGAGAGGCGGAAGGAGTTGAAGGTCAGCACCACGGTCGCGATCGTCAGGGTGATGATGAGCCCGAGCGGTGCCAGAAGCGCATCGATGGTGGAGTTGCGGGCGTCCGCGTCGCCGCCGGTCTCGATCCGCACGCCCTCGGGCAGGGTCAGGCCGCTCGCCTCCACCGCGGCGAGCGCGTCGCGGAGCGCGGCCTCGGGCAGGACGCCGGGCATGAGGAACGCCTGCACGGTGTTCACGCGCTCGCCGTTGCGGCGGGTGATGGTGCTTTCGGAGGGCTCTAGCCGGAGCGTGCCGAGGGTGGAGAGCGGCACGGCCGGGAAACCGCCCGCCGCCACCGCCGCCGCCGCGCCGGGCGGCAGGATCGGCATGTCGGCGAGCGCCACCGGGTCCGCGCGGAGGCCGGCGCCGAGGCGGACGCGCACCGGCAGCTCCTCGGTTCCTTCGAGCAGCGAGCCGCCCGTGACGCCTTCGAGCCCCGCCTCCATCTGCCGCGCGACCTGCGCGAGATCCAGGCCGAGGAGGCGGGCGCGCGCCTCGTCGATGTCCACGGTCAGTTTCGGCGCGCCGCCGTCGACGGTGGTGCGGGCGACCGTGACCTCGGGCAGCGCTGCGATCACGGCGCGGAGCTGGTCGCCCGCGACCCGCAGCGTCGCGAGGTCGGAGCCGACGAGGCGCAGCTCCACCGGCGCGTCCACGGGCGGACCCTGGACGAGGCCGCGGATCAGGATGCGGGCCTGCGGGAAAGCGGGCGGCAGCGTCGCCTGGAGGTCCACGAGCAGCCGGGCGGTGGCTTGCGGAGAGGCGGTGCGGACGAGTCCTTGCGCGAAGCCGGGCGCCTGGTCGCGGTTGCCCACGAGGTTGTAGTAGAAGCCGGGGGCCGAGCGGCCGATCACCCAGGTGGCGCTCTGCACGGCCTCCTCCGCCCGGAGGCGGGCGTCGATGGCCTCGGCCACGCGGCGGGTTTCGGACAGGGCGGTTCCGTCGGGCAGGTCGACCTCGATATGGAACTGGTCGCGGTCGGTGCCGGGGAAGAACTGCGGTGTGAGCGTGGGCAGGGCGAGGAAGCCCATGACCGGTAGCACAAGGCTCAGCGCCACCGCCTTCACCGGATGCGCAAGGCCCGCGCGCAGCGTCAGGCGGAAGCCGCGCATGAGCATCCCTTCGCGCGCCGGCGTCCCGTCGCCCGCCCGGAGCCACCAGCCCGACACGGCGGGGGTGATCGTGACCGCGATCACGAAGGACCAGATCAGCATGACGACGACGGCGGTGGCGATGGAGCCCACGAAGTCGCCCGCGGGGCCGGGGAGGAGAAGGAGCGGGAGGAACGACAGGATCGTGGTGACGGTCGAGGCGAAGAGCGGCATGAAGAGGCGGCGGACGGCCTCGGACACGGCGGCGATCCGCGCCATGCCGGCGGAGATGCGCTTGCCCACCTCGTCCGTCATCACGATGGCCGCATCGACGAGCAGCCCCAGCGCCACGATCAGCCCGGTCACCGACATCTGGTGGATCGGCACGCCGAGCGCGTTGAGCGTGGCCACGGAGGCGAGCGAGACGACCGGCAGGACCGTCGCCACGATGACGGCCGACCGCCAGCCCAGCGTGAGGAACAGGACGCCCACGACGAGCGCCATGCCCGCGGCCATGTTCCAGCCGACCGACACCAGCCGTTCGGCGGTGTAGCGGCTCTGGTCGAAGACGAGCGCGACCTCCATGCCCCAGGGGGTCTGGGCCGCGCGGGCCTCGGCCGCGGCGCGGATGGCGGTCATCCAGCGGTCGACCTGGAGACCATCGTTGAGCTTGGCCGAGACGAGGATCGCGGGCGCGCCGTCGTGCAGGGCAGCCTCGGCCACGGGTTCGCGCGGGCCGCGGGAGATGGTGGCGACGTCGCCAAGAAGCGTGACCCGGCCCGCCGCATCCTCGCGCAAGACCACGCCGCGAAGGCGGTCGAGCGCGCCGATCTCTCCGCTGAGGCCGATCACAATGTCGCTCTGGCCACCCCGCAGGCGCCCCGCCTGCACCTTGGCGTCGGCGGCGCGGATCGCCTGCGAGATCGCGTCCGCCGTGAGCCCGAGCGCCGCCGCGCGGGCGGGATCGACCGTGACGAGCACCTCGTCCTCCGGCGCGCCGTGGAGGTCGACGAGGCTGGTCCCCGGCACGGCGCGCAAGCTGTCGGCCAGCGCCTCGGCCTCCCGCGCGAGGCGGGCGGTGGACTGGCCCGGCGCCGCGGTCACGGCGTAGATCGCGGCATAGCCGCCCGCACCGTCGGTGTTCAGTTCGGGTTCGAAGGCGCCCGCGGGAAGCTCGCGGCTGACGTCGCCCAGCGCGTCGCGGACTTCCGACCAGACCTGTTCGATCCGGTCCGGGGCGATCGTCTCCTCGAGCTCGATCGACACGACCGAGACGGCGGTGCCCGAGGTGGAGGCGATCTCGGCGATCTCCGCGATGGACTTCAGCTCCTCCTCGATCTTCGAGGTGACGAGCGCCTCCACCCGGCCGGGGTCCGCGCCCGGAAAGACCGTGGTGACGGTGGCGAAGATGTTCGTGATCGTGGGGTCTTCCTGCCGCCCGATCGTGGCGAGCGCCGAAAGGCCGCTTGCGAGGATGACGAAGAGTGCAAGGACGACGACGCGGGGGTTGCGGAAGAAGAGCGTGTCCATGGCGGTCACTCCGAGGCGAGGACGAGAACCATCTGGCCCGGGGCGACGCGCGAGGCGGCCTCGCCCACGATGCGGTTGCCAGGCGGCAGGGCACCCCGCAGGAAGACGCGGGCGTCGGCGGCGTGGATCACCTCCACCGCCGCCGGCACGACGGCGTCGCCGTCGGGTCGCGCTTCCACGGCCATCACGGTCCAGCTGCCGCGCGCCCCTTCCTTCAGCGCCGACAGCGGCGCCCAGAAGCCGCGCTCCGCCACCGTCTCGGGCAGGACGAGCGTCGCCGTCTCGCCGAAGGCGGGGTCGAGGCCGGGGGGCAAGGCCACGATCACCGCCCGGCTGCGGGTGACGGGGTCGAGGTCGGGGCGGATCTGGAGGATGCGGCCCGTCACCTCCTGGCCGCCGATCAGGACCCGCACCTCGCCGCCGGGTGGGAGGGCCATGGCGAGGTGCGGGGGCACGCCCACGCGCAGGCGCGCGGGGGCGGCGTCGAAGAGGCGGAGCACGGACTGGCCCGCGCCGATGGCCTGCCCCGGGTCCGCGAGGCGGGCACCCACGCGGGCGTCGAAGGGCGCGCGGACCTCGGATTTCGCGATCTGCACGTCGATCCCGGCGATCTGCGCCCGGCGGGCGGCCATGCCCGCCTCGGTCCGCGCGAGGGTGAGGCGCGCGTCGTCCTGCGCGGCCTCCGAGGCGTGGCCGCGCGCGGCCAGCGTATCGGCGCGCGACAGCGCGAGGCGTGCGCGTTCGGCATCGGCCGCGAGCGCGGCAAGCTCGGCTTCGAGCGCGGCGCGCTGGGGGAGGAGGGTCGAAACATCGGTGCGGGCAAGCACCGTCCCCGCGGGGACAAGGTCGCCCTCGTCCGCCAGGACCTCCGTCAGGCGCCCGCCGAACTCGAAGCTCACGTCGCTCGTGGCCATGGCCTCGACCTGGCCGGTGAAGCGGCGGTCGACCGTGTACCCCGGCTCGATCCGCACCGTCAGGGAAGCCACGGGGGTGAGCGGCGCGGCCGGGGGCGGGGGGAGCGCCGCCGCCCGGTCCGCGATCAGGTTGACGCCCGCGACGGTGCCGCCTGCGGCCAGCGCGACGACGGCGAGGGTGGAGGCGAGGCCGGCGAGACGGCGGAGGATCGAGCGGGTCGGGGCGGACATGGCGAAGGGGCTTCCGGTTTCATGTTAGATGGCCTAACATATGTGAGCGTCTCTAACATTGGCAAGCGGAATCTTCGCATGTGGTTGCCAAGGGACCGCGGAAGGGACACATATCGGGAATGGCCAAGAAGGACGGATATCACCACGGCGACCTGCGCGCGGGCCTTGTCGAGGCGGCGCGGGCGCTGGTGGAGGCGAACGGACCCGAGAAGCTGAGCCTCTCGGACGCCTGCCGCACGGCAGGTGTCTCGACGGCGGCCCCCTACCGGCATTTCCCGGACAAGGACGCGCTTCTCTTCGCGGTCGCTCAAGGCGGGATGGAGCGCCAGGCCACCGCGATGCGGGAGGCGGCGGCGCACCATCCCCTGGGCAGCGAGGCCGCGATCACCGCGATCGGTCGCGCCTACGTCGACTTCGCGCTCCGCGAGCCGGGGCTCTTCAAGCTGATGTTCAGCCTGACGCGCGGGCACCAGAACGAGGCGGAGCTCGTCCGCAAGGGGGAGGCCACCTTCGGCATCGTGCTCGCCCAGATCGCGGCCCGGACGGGGCGTCCGCCGGACCATCCGGAGGTCGTGCTCACCGGCTTCCGGCTCTGGACCTTCGCGCACGGGCTGTCGTTCCTGCTGATCGACGACAAGCTCTGCAAGCTCGACCTCGACCGGCTTGTCGACATCGACGCGATGATCGCGGATTCGGCGCGGCGCTTCCTCTCCCCCTGACGCGCGATCCGCCGGACCCTGCGGTGGATCAATGCGGATCGCGTCTGGATCGCGTATGGAAACCGTATGGCAAGGCGCGCGCGGTGCCCGCGCGTGAACGGGGAGACAGGCGATGGATCTGGGACTTCAGGGCAAGGTCGTGATCGTGACCGGGGGCGCGTCGGGGATCGGCGCGGCGGTGGTCGCGGGGCTTCTGGCGGAAGGTGCGCGGCCCGTGGTGATCGACCGATTCCCGGGCGAGGATGGGCTTCAGGTGGACCTCGCCGACGAGGCGGCCTGCGCCGCGGCGGTGGCGGGCGTCATCGAGCGCGAGGGGCGGATCGACGGGCTCGTGAACTGTGCCGGGACGAACGACCGGGTTGGGCTCGATGCGGGCGCGGCGGCGTTCCGCGCCTCGCTCGATCGCAACCTCGTGCACTACTACACGATGGCGCACCTCTGCCGCGACGCGCTGATCGCGGCGCGGGGGTCGATCGTCAACGTCGCCTCGAAGACCGGGCTCACGGGGCAGGGCGGAACCTCGGCCTATGTCGCGGCCAAGGCCGGGCAACTCGGGCTCACGCGCGAATGGGCGGTGGACCTTGCGCCTTACGGCGTGCGGGTGAACGCGGTCGTCCCGGCGGAGGTCTTCACGCCGATGTACGCGCGCTGGCTGGCCTCTCACCGCGATCCGGAGGCGGCGCGGGCGGCGATCGAGGCGCAGATCCCGCTCGGCCGCCGGATGACGACGGCGGAGGAGATGGCGGACACGGTGCTGTTCCTCCTGTCCGACCGGGCGTCGCACACGACGGGGCAGTGGCTCTTCGTGGACGGGGGTTACGTGCACCTCGACCGGCGGTTCACGGCGCCGGGGGCGCGGGAGGAGGACGAGGCCACGGAACCCGCCCGGCCGCAGGGCCGGTGGTCACCCGGCCCCGCGAGCGACGACCCGGAGGACTACCCGGTCTGAACCAGACCGATCTTTCCGTTTCTATCCGCCTTCAAGTATCCTCGGGGGAGGGTCGCCATTGTTGCGCCATTGGTCCGAGCGACAATGGCGACGAGGGGGCAGACAGCCCCCTCCCGCGGGTCGCCGGGCGCCAGCCCGGCGAGATCCCTCAGGCCCAGGCCTTCGTCACCTGCCGCTGCTCGCCCAAGCCAGCGATGCCGAGTCGCATCTCCTGCTCCGCCTTGAGGTAGACCGGCGGCTTCTGGCCGAGGCCCACGCCCGGGGGCGTGCCGGTGGAGATCACGTCGCCCGGCTGGAGGCTCATGAAGTGGCTGACGTAACTCACGAGATGCGCCACGCCGAAGATCATCGTCTTCGTGGAGCCGTCCTGCCAGCGCTTGCCGTCGACCTCGAGCCACATGTGGAGGTCCTGCGGGTCCTTCACCTCGTCGCGCGTGACGAGCCAGGGGCCGATGGGGCCGAAGGTGTCGGCCGACTTGCCCTTGGTCCACTGGCCGCCGCGCTCCGTCTGGAAGGCGCGTTCGGAGAGGTCGTTGACCACGCAGTAGCCGGCCACGTGCTTGAGCGCGTCGGCCTCGGAGACGTAGGAGGCGTGCGTGCCGATCACGACGCCAAGCTCGACCTCCCAGTCGGTCTTCTCGGACCCCTTCGGGATGATGACGTCGTCGTAGGGGCCTATGATGGCGGAGGTGGCCTTCATGAAGATGATGGGCTCCGACGGGATCGGCGCGCCGGTCTCGGCGGCGTGGTCGGAGTAGTTGAGGCCGATGCAGATGAACTTGCCCACGCGGCCCACGCAAGGCCCGATGCGGGGGCTGCCCTCGACCTTCGGCAGGGACGCCGGGTCGACCGCGCGCAGCCGGGCCAGCCCCTCGTCCGACAGGACGCCGCCCGCGATGTCGTCGACATGGGACGACAGGTCCCGGATCGTGCCGTCTTCGGCCAGAAGGCCGGGTTTCTCGGCGCCCGCAGGCCCGTAGCGCAGAAGTTTCATTGCGTTCTCCTTCAGGTATTCGTCCAGCCGCCGTCGATGGCGATGGCCTGCCCGGTCACGAAGCTCGACTCGTCGGAGGCAAGGTAGACGGCGAGTGTCGCGATCTCCTCTGGGTTCGCGAAGCGGCCCGTGGGCTGGCGGGCGAGAAAGGCCGCGCGGGCGGCGGCGACCTGCTCCTCCGTCTCGCCCTGTGCCCGGATGCGGGCGTTGAGCGACGGCGAGTCGACCGTGCCGGGGCAGATCGCGTTGGAGCGGATGCCCTTCGTCACGAAGTCGGCCGCGATGCTTTTCGCCATGCCGATCACGGCGGCCTTGGTCGCGCCGTAGACGAAGCGGTTGGGCGCGGCGATGATCGAGGAGGCGACGGAGGCCACCCAGATGATCGACCCGCCGCCGTTCGCGATCATGGCGGGCAGGAAGGCGCGGGTGACGGCGTAGTTGCCCTTGACGTTCAAGGCCATCGAGAAGTCGAAGGCGCGTTCGTCGCAGTCCATGATCGTGCCGTGGTGCACGAAGCCCGCGCAGTTGAAGAGGATGTCGACGGGACCTGCGTCCTTCGCCGCTTCGGCGATGGCCGCGGCGTCGAGCACGTCGAGGCGGCGGGTCGTCATGCCCTTGAGCGTGGCGAGCGCGCCTTCGTCGATGTCGGTCGCGATGACCTCGGCCCCTTGCGCCGCGAAGGCCTCGGCCGTGGCGCGGCCGATCCCGGCGCCCGCCGCGGTCACCAAGGCGCGTTTTCCCTTGAGTCTCATTGGTCTTTCCTGTCCCTCACATCACGGCGCCGATCTGCCACGGCACGAATTCCGCGCCGCCGAAGCCAAGCTCCTCCGACTTCGTCTTCTCGCCCGAGGCGACGCGGAGGAAAAGCTCGAAAATCTCGCGGCCCTTCTCCTCGACGCTGACGCCTTCGGTGACGATGTCCCCGCAGTTGACGTCCATGTCCTCGGACATGCGCTCGTACATCTCGGAGTTTGTGGCGAGCTTGATGCACGGCACGGGCTTGTAACCCGAGACGGAGCCGCGCCCGGTGGTGAAGGCCACGAGGTTGGCGCCGGAGGCGATCTGGCCGGTGACGGAGCAGGGGTCGTAGCCGGGGCTGTCCATGTAGACGAAGCCGGGCGTGGTGATCGGTTCGGCGAACTTGTAGACGCCGGCGAGCGGGGCGGTGCCGCCCTTGGCGACGGCGCCCAGCGACTTCTCGAGGATCGTTGTCAGCCCGCCGCGCTTGTTGCCGGGGGAGGGGTTGTTGTCCATCTCGCCGTCGTTCTTCGCGGTGTAGTCTTCCCACCAGCGGATGCGGTCGACGAGGGTCTGCCCCACCTGCGCGCTGACCGCGCGGCGGGTGAGGAGGTGTTCGGCGCCGTAGATCTCGGGCGTTTCCGACAGGATCGTCGTGCCGCCGTGGGCGACGAGGAGGTCGGATGCGAAGCCGAGCGCGGGGTTCGCCGTGATGCCCGAATAGCCGTCCGAGCCGCCGCACTGGAGGCCCACGGTGATGTGGGAGACGGGGGCGGGGGCGCGGGCGGCCTTGTTGGCGACCTCGGCCATTTCCTTGAGCACCTTGAGCCCGCTTTCGATGGTGCGGCGGGTGCCGCCCGTCTGCTGGATCGTCATGTAGCGGAAGTTGCCGTCGGCGCGCATGCGGCCCGCGCCGATCAGGTCGGGGATCTGCATGACCTCGCAGCCGAGACCCACGAGGAGGATGCCGCCGAAGTTGGGGTTGCGCGCGTAACCCGCGAGCGTGCGAAAGAGCGTGTGGTAGCCTTCGTTCGACCCCGACATGCCGCAGCCCGTGCCGTGGACGATGGGGACGATGCCGTCGATGTTGGGGTAGTCCGCGAGCCAGGGCGCCTTCTCGGCGGCTTCCGCGATGAAGCGGGCGACGGAGCCGGAGCAGTTCACCGACGTCAGGATTCCAAGGTAGTTGCGCGTGCCCACCTTCCCGTCGGCGCGGTGGTAGCCCATGAAGGTGCGCTCTTCGGTGGCGGGGGCGAGGGGGCGGCAGTCCTGCCCGAAGGCGTAGTCCTGCCTGTGGTCGCCCATGCCGAGGTTGTGGCTGTGGATGTGGGTGCCTGCTGGAATGTCTTCCGTCGCCGCGCCGATGATCTGGCCGTAGCGGTGCACCGTCCCACCCTTCGGGATGTCGGTCAGCGCGATCTTGTGCCCGCGCTTCACCTCGGTCTTCGCCACGATCCCGAATTCGGGCAGCGGGCGGCCCGGGGCGACGTCCTCGAGCGCGACCGCGACGTTGTCGGACGGGTGCAGGCGGATCACGCGCGGCGGCAGTTCGGTCATGTGGCACTCCCGTGGAAGGCGAGGGCGCGCTTGACAGAAGGCGGTCCCTAGCTAACATGTTAGCATGTTACAGACAGAGGACGGTCCTCCGCAAGTGGATGCTCGGCCCGCAGGGCGGCTCCGACCTCTGGAGGCGTTTTCGGGCTCGCTCGCCAACCGGACCTATCTGTCGCTGCGCGAGGCGATCCTCGACCTCAGCTACCGGCCCGGGGAGGCGCTCCGAAAGGGCGAGATCTGCACGGCGCTGGGCGTGTCGCGATCCCCGGTGGGCGAGGCCATCGCGCGGCTCGCGGGAGAGGGGCTCGTCGACGTGGTGCCGCAGGCGGGCACCTATGTCGCGCGCTTTTCGATGGACGAGATCCGCGAGGGCGCGTTCCTGCGGGAGGCCATCGAGTTGGCGGCGGTCGAGACGCTGGCGGGCCGGATCACCGAGGAGCAGCTCGTCCAGCTGCGCCGGAACCTGCGGGTGCAGGAGGCGCTGGTGACGGATGCGGACTTCGCGGGGTTCTATGCGCTCGACGGAGAGATGCACGCGATGATCCTGGCCTTCACCGGATTCCGCAAGCTCGGGCAGGTGGCCGAGACGGCCTGGGTCCATGTGAACCGGGCACGGCAGCTGATCCTTCCGATGCCGGGGCGGGTGGTGGAGACGCTGGAGGAGCACCGGGCGATCCTTGCGGCGCTGGAAGCGCGCGACGGGGAGGCCGCGCGGGCCGCGATGCGGCGGCATCTGGGGCGGCTCATCACCTTCCTTGAGCCGCTGGAGAGGGAGCATCCGGAGCTTTTCGCGCCGGGATGAGGGGGTGAGATGATCAGACCGAACCGGCCGCGCTATGCCGCGCGGCTCAACGCGTTCAAGCGGGCGGGCGGCGGGATCGCGGGAATGATCGCGGCGGCGGGGCGCGTGGGCGGGATCGACGCGGCGGACCTGAACTATCCTGATCACTTCACGGGGGTGTCGCCGGGGGAGCTGGCGGGGATGCTGGGTGACGCCGGGATGGCGCTGAACGGGCTCGCCATGCGCTACTATACGGAGCCGGGGTTCGCGGTGGGGGCGTTCACGAACCCCGACCCGGCGGTGCGGCGGGCGGCGATCGACCTGACGAAGCGGGGGATCGATGCCGGGGCCGAGATGGGCGGGCGGCTGATGACGCTCTGGATGGGGCAGGACGGGTTCGACTACGCCTTTCAGGGCGACTACGGGCGAATGTGGGACGACACCGTCGCCGCGATTGCCGAGGTGGCGGACCATGCGCCGGAGGTCGATATCGCCATCGAATACAAGCCGAACGAGCCGCGCGCCTATGCTCTGATGCCGGATGTCGCGACGACTTTGCTCGCGGTGAAGGAAGTGGGGCGGGGGAATGTCGGCGTGACGCTCGACTTCGCGCATGTTCTCTATGCCGACGAGATGCCGGCGCACGCGGCGCATCTGATCGCGCGGCATTCGCGGCTGCTGGGGGTGCATCTGAACGACGGCTACGGCAAGCGCGACGACGGGCTGATGGCGGGGACCGTGCATCCGGTACAGACGGTGGAGCTGTTCGCGGAGCTTTCGCGGATCGGCTATGACGGGGTGATCTACTTCGACACCTTCCCGGATCATTCCGGCCTGGACCCCGTGGAGGAGGCACGGACGAACGTGCGGCTGGTGGAGCGGTTGCGGGCGGTGGCGGAGGGGCTGGCGACGGACGAGGGCTTGAAGGCGGCCATCGCGGCGCAGGACGCGACGCGGAGCCAGCGGATCGTGGCGGCGGCGCTCTATGGGGCCTGAGGTCTTCGTCGTGGGCGCGCTCCACCTCGACGTGGTGGTGGATGCGCCGCATCTGCCGGCGCTCGACGAGACGGTGGTCGGCTTTGGCGTGGCCTACCGGTTCGGCGGCAAGGGCGGGAATCAGGCGGTGGCGGCGGCGCGGATGGGGGCGCGGGTCGCCATGGCGGGGCGCGTGGGGCGCGACCGGTTCGGCGGGATGATCGTAGCCGCGCTCGACGAGGCGGGGGTGGAGCGGTCGGGCGTGCTGGAGGTGGAGGGCGCCTCGGGGATGAGCGTCGCCATTGTCGATGCGCGGGGGGATTACGGGGCGGTCATCGTCTCGGGCGTGAACCGGGAGATCGGGGAGGTGGCGGTGCCCGCGGGGGCGCGCGTCGTGGTGCTTCAGAACGAGGTGCCGGAGGCGGTGAACCTGCGCGTGGCGGCGGCGGCCGGGGCGGCGCGGGTGGTGCTGAATGCGGCGCCGGCGCGGGAGATCCCGGCGGACCTGATGGCGCGGGTCGATGTGCTGGTCGTGAACCGGGGGGAGGCGGCGGCGCTTGCCGGGGTCGCCGACCCGGAGGGGGCGGCGGTGGCGCTGCGGGCGCGGGGACCGGGTGTGGTGATCGTGACGCTCGGGGGCGAGGGGCTGGTCGCGGCGTCGGAGGACGGCGTCGTGCGGCTGGCGGCACCGAAGGTGGAGGTCGTCTCTACCCACGGAGCAGGAGATGCGTTCACGGGCGCGCTCGCGGAGCGACTGGCGAGAGGCGACGGGCTCGCCGAGGCGCTGCGATTCGCGCAGGGCGCCGCCGCGCTGACGGTCGCGACGGCGCCGGAGCGGCGGGGAGAGCTGACCCACAGTAAGGTCAGCGCCTTCCTGTCGCGGCTATAGGTACAGGCGGTAGAACTCGGACGCGGTTCCGCCGAAGATCCAGCCCTTTTCGGGCTCGGAGAGCGTCGCGGTCAGCTGTTCGGCCGCCGCGCGCCAGGTGTCGTATTCACACCTGAGCCGCACCACCGGCCAGTCGGAGCCCCACATCACCCGCTCCGCCCCGAAGGCGCGGAAGACGTGTTCGGCGTAGGGTTGCAGGTCGGCGACGGTCCAGTCGGGGTTGGCCTCGGTCACCAGCGCCGAGAACTTGCAATACGCCCCCGCGTCCGCGAGGCGGGAGATGCCGTCGGCCCAGTGGCGGAAGCTGTCGGCCGAATGGTCGCGGATCTGGGGCTTCATGCAGTGGTCTACCACGGTGCGGAGGCCCGGGTAGCGGGTCAGGATGGTGTGGAAGTTGGCGAGGTGCCGGGGGAACCCCAGCGCGTCGAAGGTGAGGCCAAGGTCCGACAGCGCGCGGAACGCCCATTGGATGTCGTCGCGCAGCATCCAGTCGTCGTCGGGGATGTCCTGGATCATGGGCCGGACGCCCGCGAACTTCGGGTGGTCCGCGAGGCGCTTGAGGTGGCCGAGGTCGGAGGGTCGTTCGAAGTCGATCCAGCCCACGATTGCGGCGACATGGGGCGTCCCGTCGGCGAGGCCCAGCATGTATTCGGTCTCGTTCACCGTGGCCGCCGCCTGCACGAGCACCGTGTGCGTGATGTCATGGGCGGCGAGTTGCGGCGCGAGGTCGGCGGGGCCATAGGGGCGCGCGAGGACGGGATCGTCCTTCGGCATCCAGTCGTAGTCGCCGCGCGCGGGCTGCCAGTAGTGCTGGTGGGCGTCGATGAGCGGCATCGCGTCACTCCACCGGCGCGTCGGGGCGGAGAAGCCCTTCGGCCTTGAGGTCGGCCCAGAGCGCGGCCGGAATGGTCGCGCGGGCGGCGGCGAGGTTCGCCTGCACCTCGGCCACGCCCTGCCCGCCGGGGATCACCGAGACGACGGCGGGGTGGCGGAGCGGGAACTGGAACGCCGCGTCCACCATGCGGGTGCCGTGGCGGCCGCAGACGGACTCGATCCGGGCCACGCGCTCCATGATCGCCTGCGGCGCGGGGTCGTAGTTGTAGAAGGCGCCGGGGCGGGGGCCGGTGGCAAGGATGCCCGAGTTGTAGGGGCCGCCGACCACGATGCCGATGCCGCGCGTCTCGCAGAGCGGCAGGAAGGTTTCGAGCGCCTCCTGTTCGAGAAGCGTGTAGCGGCCCGCGAGGAGGAAGAGATCCGGGTCGCCGCGTTCGGCGATCCACTGGCAGGGCTGCCATTCGTTCAGCCCCGCCCCGAAGGCGCGGATCACGCCCTGATCGCGCAGCTCCACCAGCGCGCGATGCGCGCCGTCGATGAATTCGCGCAGGCGGGCGTCGAGCGCCTCCTGGCTCTTGTGGTTGAAGACGTCGAGGTCGTGGGCATAGAGGATGTCGACCCGGTCGACGCCGAGGCGTTCGAGCGAGAAGTCGAGCGAGCGGAACACCGCGTCGTAGCCGTAGTCGTAGACCTCGTTGCGGGAGGGCACGTCGAACCACTTGCCGAAGCCATCGCGCTTGTCGGGCGTGGTGACGCGGAAGAGGCGGCCGATCTTGGTCGAGAGCACGTATTCGTCGCGCGGCTTGCCGCGCAGGAAGCGGTTGAGCCGCGTCTCGGACAGGCCGAGCCCGTAGAGCGGCGCGGTGTCGAAGTGGCGCACGCCGCCGTCCCAGGCGGCGGCGAGGATGGCGTCGGCCTCGGCGTCGGTGATCGCGCGGTAGAGGTTGCCGAGCGGGGCCGCGCCAAAGCCCAGTTCCGTGAAGGTCAGCCCGCCGTTGCCGAGCCTGTCCCAGTGCCGTGTCTTGAGTGTCATGGAGTCCTCCGCTTCCACTGACATGCTAGAATGAAACCCCCTTGGGGGCCAAGTCCTTCCACGCTAGTCTCGGGCGCGAAGAGGGAGGATCGGGCAGGTCATGGAGCGGTTCAGGAAGGTCTTCGGGACGGGCAAGCCCGTGATCGCGATGGTGCATCTGGGGGCCTTGCCGGGGGCGCCGCTTCACGATGCGGAGGCGGGGCTCGAGGGGCTGGTGGAGGGCGCGCGGGCGGATCTTGCCGCGTTGCAGGCGGCGGGCGTCGATGCGGTGATGTTCGGGAACGAGAACGACCGGCCCTACGAGTTCGACGTGGACCGGGCGTCCACCGCGACGATGGGGTATGTGATCGGGCGGCTCAGGGACGAGATCCGGGTGCCGTTCGGGGTGAACGTGCTCTGGGACCCGATGTCGACGGTGGCGCTGGCCGCCGCGACGGGGGCGGCCTTCGTGCGGGAGATCTTCACGGGCACCTATGCCTCGGACATGGGGCCGTGGACGCCGGACGCGGGCGCGGCGATGCGGTATCGGGATCGCCTCGGGCGGAAGGACTGCCTGATGCTCTACAACGTCTCGGCGGAGTTCGCCGACAGCCTCGACCGGCGGCCCTTGCCGGACCGGGCGCGGAGCGCGGTGTTTTCGTCCATTCCCGACGCGGTGCTCGTGTCGGGGCAGATCACCGGGGAAGCCGCGAAGATGGCGGACCTCGAGGCCGTGAAGGCGGTGCTGCCGCATGTGCCGGTGCTCGCCAATACGGGCGTGAAGCACGGGACGGTGGCGGAGGTGCTGCGGATCGCGGACGGGTGCGTCGTGGGGTCGGCGCTGAAGGTGGGCGGCGACACGTGGAAGCCGGTGGACCCCGAGCGGGCGCGTGACTTCATGGAGCGGGTGCGGGACGCAAGGGGCGGGGCATGAGGGAGCGGCTGAAGCGGGACCTCGTGGACCTCATGCTGATCCCCGGGCTTTCGGGGCATGAGGACCGCGTGCGCCGGCACATCGCCGGGCTTCTGGCCGCCGAGGGGGTGGAGAGCCGGGCGGACCGGCTGGGGAACCTGATCGCGACGTTTCCGGGCGAGGCGGGGGCGCCGTCGGTGATGGTGTTCACGCACATGGACCAGCTCGGGTTCTTCGTCCGCAAGATCGAGGCGGACGGGATGGTGCGCGTGGAGCGGATGGGGGGCGTGCCGGAGCGGGCTTTGGCGTCCCAGGCCGTGCTGCTCTGCGTGGGCGAGGGGCGGGACGTGCCGGGGGTGATCGCCAACAAGAGCCACCATGCGACCTCCCCTGAGGAGAAGTACGTGGTGCTGAAGACGCCGGAGCTGCGCATCGACACCGGGCACGGGTCGAAGGCGGCGGTGGAGGCGGCGGGCGTCCGGATCGGGACGCCGGTCGTGTATCGCCCGAACGCGGTGGAATTGGCGGGCGGCCGGATCGCGGGGACGAGCGTGGACGACCGGGCGGGCTGCGCGGTGTTGGTGGAGGTGGCCCGCGCCCTGAAGGCGCGGACGGGCGGGCCGACGGTGCATGTAGTGTTTTCCGTGCAGGAGGAGTTCAACCTGCGCGGCGCGGTGGTGGCGGCTCAAGTCTTGAAGCCCGACGTGGCGATCCAGATCGACCTGATGCTCGCCTGCGATACGCCGGACATGGCGGACCGGGGGGAGATGGTGATGGGGGGCGGCCCCGGGATTTCGCTCTATTCGTTCCACGGGCGGGGGACGTTGAACGGCGTGATCCCGCATCCGGCGGCGGTGCGGCTCATGGAGGAGACGGCGGCGGCGGAGGGGCTGACGCTCCAGCGGAGCGCGCAGGTGGGGGTGCTGACGGACCTCTCCTACGTGCAGCTTCTGGGCGAGGGCGTGGTGGCCGTCGATGTGGGGTTTCCCTGCCGCTATACGCATTCGTCGCTGGAGATATGCGATCTGGGTGATCTGGAGGGGCTGACCCGGTTGCTGGTGGCGGCCCTGGGCCGGATCGGGCCGGGGTTCGACCTCACGAGGGGTGCATGACCTACACGCTCGGCATCGACATCGGGACCTTCGAGTCGAAGGGGGTTCTGGTGGAGGTGGCCTCGGGCCGCATCGTCGCGGAGGCGCGGCATCCGCACCGGATGCTCGTGCCGCAGCCCGGGTGGGCGGAGCATCGGGCCGAGGAGGACTGGTGGGGCGACTTCGTGCGGATCACCCGGTCGATCCTCGCGTCGTCGGGGGTGAAGCCCGGCGAGATTGCCTGCGTGGCGGCGAGCGCCATCGGGCCGTGCATGCTTCCGGTGGACGCCGCGGGGCGCGCGCTGATGAACGGCGTGCTCTACGGGGTGGACACGCGGGCGGCGGCCGAGATGGAGGAGCTGACGGCGCGGATCGGGGCCGAGGTGATCCTCGAGCGCTGCGGGAACGCGCTGACCTCGCAGTCGGTCGGGCCGAAGATCCTGTGGCTGAAGCGGAACCGGCCGGAGGTGTTCGCCGAGGCCGCCACCATCATGACATCCACGAGCTTCATCGTCATGCGGCTCACGGGCGCGCGGGTGATCGACCACTACACGGCGGCGAACTTCTCGCCGCTCTATGACGTGGGGCTGCTGGACTGGGTCACGGACCTCGACGACACGGTGGGGCCGGAGCGGCTGCCGCGGCTCATGTGGTCGACGGAAATCGCGGGGCATGTGACGGAGGCGGCGGCGGCCGAGACGGGATTGCTCGCCGGGACGCCGGTCACCTGCGGGACCATCGACGCGGCGGCGGAGGCGGTGAGCGTGGGGGTCTCGGCTCCCGGGGACATGATGATGATGTATGGGTCGACCATCTTCATCATTCAGGTGACCGAAAGCCGGGTGCAGGACGCGCGGCTCTGGTATGCGCCCTGGCTCGTGCCGGGGCAGCACGCGTCGATGGCGGGGCTGGCGACGTCCGGGACGCTGACGCACTGGTTCCGGGACCAGATGGGGCGCGACCTGCCGCCGGACGAGGCCTTCGTGCGGCTCGCGGAGGAGGCGGAGGCGTCGCCCGCGGGGGCGAACGGGCTCCTGTGGCTGCCCTACTTCTCGGGCGAACGGACGCCGATCCACGACACCCACGCCAAGGGCGCGGTGTTCGGGCTGAACCTGACGCATACGCGGGGAGACATGTACCGCGCGCTGCTGGAGGGCATCGCGATGGGGACGGCGCATGTGATCGAGACCTACCGGGAGGTGGGGCAGGCGCCCGCGCGGGTGCTGGCGGTGGGCGGCGGCACGAAGAACGCGGTGTGGCTGCAGGCGACGTCGGACTTCGGGGGCGTGGCGCAGATCGTGAGCGAGAAGACGGTGGGGGCGAGTTATGGCGACGCCTTCCTCGCGGCGCAGGCGGTGGGGGCCGCGGAGCCCGGGGACATCGCGCGGTGGAACCCGGTGGAGCGGGTGGTGGAGCCTGCGGCGGGCGAGGTGCATGCGGCGCGTTACGGGCTGTTCCGGCGTCTCTACGAGCAGACGAAGGATATCGCGCGTGAGTTGGGGTAGGGTTGACGACCTAGCATACGTGGCGCAGGCGCAGGTTCCTCCTGTTTCTTATTCCGTGGCGCAGCCACGGACCGCGCCCGCCCGCCCCGTCACGCCGGAGGCGTGCCTTCGGCACGACGCGGGCGCGGTTCCCGCGCCCACCTCGGTCGGGCGCGGTCCGTCGGTTGTGCTTCGCTATAGGCGTGCGGGGCCATGATTTCGCATTTCGACACCGCCCTCGCCGAGCTCTCCGCCGTCGCCTCCCGCATCGACCCGGGCGAGGTCGACGCCGCGCTCGCCACCATCGCCCGTGCCCGCCGGATCGTCCTCTACGGCTGCGGGCGGGAGGGGTTGCAACTCCGGGGCTTCGCCATGCGGCTCCATCACCTCGGGCTGCAGGTGGCCATGCAGGGCGACATGGCGGCGCCACCGGTGGGGGCAGGGGACCTTCTCATCGTCTCGGCGGGGCCGGGGGAGCTGTCCACCGTCACCGCCCTCATGCAGGTGGCGCAGGACGCGGGGGCGGAGGTGCTGTTCCTCACGGCCGAGCCCGGGGCGGCGTCCGCGGGGCTGGCCACGCAGGTGCTGGCGATCCCGGCGCAGACGATGGCGCGCGACACCGGGCCGGGGGTCACCTCCGTCCTGCCGATGGGGTCGGTCTACGAAGGCGCGCTGTTCCTGCTCTTCGAGGTCATGGTGCTGCGGCTCCGCGATAACCTCGGCGTGACACCTGACGAGATGCGGGCGCGACACACGAACCTCGAGTAGACTGGCACCCCGGGGGAGGGCCGGACCATGGGCAGGATCAACAGGGACTGGCACGCCGCGCATCCCATGCCGGAGAGACCGACGGAGGAGGAGCGCGTGGCCTGGCACGTCGCCCACTCCGCCGCCTGCGGCTGCCGGCGGATCGAAGGGGGCGTGAAGACGATGCTCGAGAAGCACGGCTACCGGGTGGAGGACGGCAAGGTATGCGCTTCGAACTGATGCGGCCCCACCAGATCCGCGACGCCATCGCGCGGAACCTCCCCGTCCTCCTGCCGCTCGGCGTCATGGAGTACCACGGCGAACACATGGGGGTGGGCATGGACCTCCTCGCCGTCACCCGCGTCCTCGACCGGCTGGAGCGCGAGGCCGAGGTGGTGATCCTGCCGCCCTTCGCCTACGGCGCAGCGAGCTACGCGGTGGAGGGCCCCGAGGGCACCGGCACCCTGCACGTCGACGCGGGCCGGATCGCGCCCTTCGCGGAAGGCATGTTCGAAGGCCTCCTCCGCATCGGCTTCCGCAACATCCACGCTGTGATCCACCACCAGACCGAGAACTTCGCGGCCGGGATGCCCACCGACCTCGCCTTCCGTTTCGCCGGAAGGCAGGCGGTGTTCCGCATCCTCGAACGCGACCGCGGCGAGGGGTGGTGGGGCCGGGCGGAGATGCGGGACTACTACGCCCAGCACGACGCGGGCACCGACCCGTTCAACTGGATCCGCGTGCATCCGCTGATGTCGGCCGCGGTGACCCCGGCCTACCCCTTCGACCACGCCGGGATCGGAGAGACGTCGCTCATGCTGGCCCTCGCGCCCGAGGTGGTGGAGATGGACCGGGTCTCCGAGAACGGCGGCTGGTACACCGACGGCGCGGCCTCCGCCTCGGCCGAACTGGGCGAACGCGGCGTCTCGCTCATCCTCGGCCACCTGCGCGAGGCGCTGGGGCTCTGACGCCGCGGCCCCGGGCTTCATCTCGGCCCAAATACTCCGGGGGAGCCGCGAAGCGGCGGGGGCGGAGCCCCCTACTTCACGGCGCCCGCGGCCATCCCCTTGATGATGTACTTCTCCAGAACGATCGCGATCACGATCAGCGGCAGGATCGCGGCCGAGGCGAGCGCCGCCATCGACCACCAAGAAATCCCCTGGCTCCCCGTCTGGCTCGCCACCATCACCGGCAGCGTGTTGGCGTTGGTGGAGGTCAGGAGCGCCGCGAAGAAGTATTCGTTCCACGTCAGCACGAGGCTCAGGATGAAGGCCGCGACCATGCCGGGAAGCGCGATGGGCAGGATGATGGTCAGGAACGCCCCCCAGATCGACAGGCCGTCCACCAGCGCCGCCTCCTCGAGCTCGGTGGGGATCGAGGCGAACTGGTCGCGCATGATCCAGATGACGATGGGCAGGACGGTCAGCGTGTAGAGCAGGATCAGCCCGATCCGCGTGTCGAGAAGGGCGAGCTCCTTGTAGAGGACGAGGAAGGGCAGCGCGAGCACCACGGGCGGCAGGATCAGCTGCGACAGGAAGAAGAACGAGATGTCGGAGTTCCGCATGAAGCCGAAGCGGTAGGAGAAGCGCGACAGCCCGTAGGCGGCGCAGCTGCCGAGGATCACGGCCAGCGTGGAGGCACTGAGCGCGATGATCGCCGAGTTCCAGAAGCGCTTCATGAACTCCGCCCGCACGGTCGATTCCGCGAAGATCGTCTCGGGCGAGAGACCGAGCGATCTGAGCCCCAGCGACTTCGGCTCGAAATCCACCCAGGGGATGAGGTTGCCCTGCATCACGTCGGGCGCCGCCTTGAACGTGGTCGTCAGCGTCCAGTAGATCGGGAAGAGGCAGATGAAGGCCCAGAGGATCAGGACGGAATAGACCGCGATACGCCCGAGCCACCATTTCGGGCGGAAGGCGCGGTCGGACTCGCTGTCGCGGAAGATCTGGGCGGGGGCAGCGGTGTCGGCCATCTCAGTACCTCGGGCGCATCCATCGGTCGGCGAGCTTCATCAGGATCGTCATCGCGATGACGATCAGGACGAGGTAGAAGAGCGCGAGCAGCGTCCCGTAGCCCACGTTCGACCGGTCGCGGTATTCGCGGAAGATGAAGCTCGTCACGCTGTCGGTGGCCCCTCCCGGGCCGCCCGCGGTGATGTTGATGATGATGTCGGCGAGCTTCAGCTTGAAGATGATCCGGATCAGGATGGCCGTGATCGACACGGGCAGCATCAGCGGAAACGTGATCTCCCAGAAGCGCCGCCAGGGGGAGGCGCCGTCGACCTCGGCCGCCTCGTGCAGCTCGCGCGGGATCGCCTGCAACCCGGCGAGGATCATGATCATCATGAAGGGGATGAACGTCCAGGCGTCCATCGCCATGATCCAGAACCGCGCCCATTCGGGCGTGCCGAAGAAGGTGATGTTCTCGACTCCGAGCCAGCGGAGAAGGCGGGCGACGGGGCCGAAGCGGATCTCCAGCATCGACTTGCCGATCATCCAGCTCACCGCCACGGGCGAGAGCATGAGCGGCAGGAGGAACGCCACGCGAAAGAACTTCCGCGCGCGGATCTGGGCGTTGAGGAGGAGCGCGAGGCCGAAGGCGATGGCGTATTCCACCACGATGGCCAGCGTGTACCAGACCATGTTGCGCAGCGCGTTCCAGTAGAACGGGTCCGCCCACATCTGGCGGACGTTGTCGAGCCCGTTGAACTGCCGCCCCGTGGGCGAGGAGAGGTTCCAGTTCGAGAACGCGATCCCGAGCGCGAAGATCAGCGGGAACACCACCATCGAGATGACGAAGAGAGCCGCGGGCAGCACGAAGAGCGTGCGCTTGCCGCGTTCGCCATGAAGCAGCACCTGCGCCCAGCAGAGGCAGGTGGCCCAGAGCATGTAGGCGTAGAGCGTGGGGCGCCATGTGGTCAGCCCCATGTCCACCGTCCCGCGCACCTGGAGGATCTGGAGGACGATCGTCAGCCCCAGGATCGCCGCCGACCCCCAGACGATGCCGCGGCCGAGAAGGCGCCGGCGGTCCGAGATGTCGTCGGCCGTCACGACATGGAGGTGTTCGGTTTCGCTGGTCATCGGTCCCGTGCCGTCCCCGGAGAGCCGTAGGGCGGGGTTAACCCCGCCCTACCGCATGTGTCATGCCTGTCGCGGGATCACATGCCCAGAGACGCCTTGTAGAGCGCGATCTGGCTGTCCCGGCCGATCTGGTCGGTGATCCGCTCCCAGGCCGCGGCGATGGCGTCGGCCGTCTCCTGTGCGCTGCCGTACTGGCCCGCGAAGCCCTTGGCCAGTTCGTCCTCGGCGACCGAGTAGTACTGGAAGATGCCGGGGATGCGGGGTTCGATGGCCGCGTTCGGGTGGTTGTAGCTGTCGAGGTTCGAGCCGAGGTAGTCCTCGACGAAGGCGCGGTCGTAGCCCGCCGCTTCCCACTCCTCGTAGATGAAGTGCGAGTTGCGGTAGGGCTGGAAGCCCGACGGGTAGGCCGAGGTCCAGAGCGAGAGGTCCTTGCCCCCCAGATGCGCGGCGGCAGACCAGGCGGCCTTGCGCTTCTTCTCGTCGCCCGAGACGCGGCTGGTCACGTAGATGCCCCAGCCGATGTAGGCCATGACCGGCGCCTCGTTGCGCTCGTCCTCCCAGGCGCCCGCTGCGGCGTTGTAGCGCCGTTCGGAGGCCGGGTTGATGCCGAAGCCCACGACGTCGCCCACGACCGAGGTGTCGGAGGTGCGCGCCATCGAGCCCACGTCGCCCCACCACATCAGCATGGAGCCGGTGCCGGCGAGGAACTGCTGGAAGGCGGTCGTGCCCGGGTCGGCGTTGATCTGGTCGGCCGGATAGGCGTTCGCCTCGATCAGGTCCATCACGTCCTGGATCGCCTGGACCCAGCCCGGGTTGTTGACGCGGGGCGTCATCGTTTCGGGGTCGAAGAGCCAGGCCGGGTCGTCGGGGTGCTTCACGTAGGCCGCGGCGCGGTTCTCGATGAAGTAGAAGCCGAACCCGCCCCAGCCCTTGAGCGGGTCGAGGTACCCGTGCGCAGGCAGGCCCGTGAGCGGATCGGTCTGGCCGACGAGCGCCTTGGTGGCCGCGTTGACCTCCTGCCAGGTGGAGGGCACGTTCTCGCCCCCGATGCCGCCGGGGCCGAAGTAGTCGGTCCGGTAGGAGAAGGTGTGGCAGTCGCCGTCGATGGTGATGCGGTACTTCTTGCCGTCCCAGGTCCCGACAGGCGGCTGGAGGTAGCCCACGAGGTCGCTTTCGTCGATCTGGGCCGACACCCAGTCGGGCATCTCGTCCAGAAGGCCGCGGCCCGCGGTGTCGCCTTCGAAGGGCGCGCCCATCTCGAGGATGTCGAAGTCCACGGTCCCGGTGGCGATCGACTGCTGGAGCCGCGCGTTGTAGTCGGCCTGGGCGAGGTCGATCCAGTTGATCCTGGCGCCCGTGTAGGCTTCCCACGGCTTGAGGAACCCGCGGAACAGGAAGTTGTGCAGGTTCTGGTTGTTGAGCCCCATGAAGGTGAGCTCCACGCCCGCGAACTCGCCTTCGGCGACGTTGGCCTTCGTGGCGCCGAGGCAGAGTTCGCCCACCCGCTGCCAGTCGGCATCCGTGGGCGAGCCCATGCCGACGCCCGGGATCTGGAGGATCTGGGCCCGGAGCGCGGCGTCGCCCTGAGCGAGCGCGGGGCGGGCGGTGCCCGCAAGCCCGCCCATGGCGGCGAGCGCGCCGACGCCGGCGGCGCCCTTCAGAAGCCCACGGCGGGACATCTTCCCGCGCGCCATGGCAAGTTCGTAGAGTCCGACTTTCACGACATTGACCTCCCTGATCTTCGCCGGTGCGGTGGCGCGCCGGCGTTTCGCGTCGCGACGCGCCTCTCTCCGGGGTGGGTCTGACGCCCCGTCTGACCGGGGACAAGGCGCGGTCGGGAAGACCATCTCAGCCCCGCCGGGGCCTGTCAAGATTCTAACATGTTAGTATGGTCAGGTTGTGGACAGGTCCCCTTCGCTGGGCTAGTCGTTGGACGGCAGGCACGGTCGAGCGGGGCGGGATGGCGGACGTCAGGGTCAGGCAGCTGAGGAAGGCCTACGGGGCGGTCCAGGTGATCCACGGGCTCGACGTGGACATCGCGGACGGGGAATTCGTGGTGCTCGTGGGGCCCTCGGGCTGCGGGAAATCGACGCTTCTGCGGATGATCGCGGGGCTTGAGGGGATCACCTCCGGCACGATCCACATCGGCGACCGGCTGGTGAACAACCTGCCGCCCGCGGAACGCGACATCGCGATGGTGTTCCAGAACTACGCGCTCTACCCGCACAAGTCCGTGGCCGCGAACATGGCCTTCGCGCTCAGGATGCGGGGGATGGACAAGGCCGAGATCAAGCGCCGCGTCGACCGCGCGGCCGAGGTGCTGGGGCTGACCCCCTACCTCGACCGCTATCCCCGTGCGCTGTCGGGCGGGCAGCGGCAGCGGGTGGCGATGGGCCGCGCGATCGTGCGCGATCCCAAGGTGTTCCTGTTCGACGAGCCCCTGTCGAACCTCGACGCCAAGCTCCGCGTGCAGATGCGGACCGAGATCCGGGAGCTGCACCAGCGGCTGTCCACCACGACCGTCTACGTCACGCACGACCAGATCGAGGCGATGACGATGGCCGACAAGATCGTCGTCATGCAGGGCGGGCACATCGAGCAGATCGGATCGCCGCTCGACGTCTACGACCGCCCGGTCAGCACCTTCGTCGCGGGCTTCATTGGCTCGCCCGCGATGAACCTGATGGACGCGGTGGTGCGCCACGACGGCGGGCAGGTCTTCGCGGAGGTCGCGGGCACGCGCCTGCCGCTCGACGTGAGCGTCGAGGCGGGGCGCGAGGTGACGGTGGGGCTGAGGCCCGAGCATCTCCAGCCCGCGGCGGACGGGCTTTCGGGCCAGATCGCGGTGGTCGAGCCGACGGGGGCCGAGACCTACCTGATCGTGCGGGTGGGCGCGCGGGAGGTCACCGCCGTCCTGCGCGAGCGGCGCGAGATGCGGCCCGGGCAGGACATCCGGCTTCGCGCCGAGCCCGGGATGGTGCATGTCTTCGACAAGGCGACCGGCAGGAGGCTCTGACATGGCGCGGACGGTGCTCGTCTACGGCGATTCCAACAGCTACGGCACCAAGCCGATGCCGGACCTGATGTCGGCCGAACGCTTCGGTCCGGAGGAGCGGTGGCCGGGCGTCATGGTCGCGGCGCTGGGTCCGGAGTGGCGGCTGGTGGAGGAGGGGTTGCCGGGGCGCACGACGGTGCATCCCGACCCGATCTCGGGCGTCCACAAGAACGGCCTTGCGGTGCTGCCCGCGGTGCTGGAAAGCCATTCGCCCATCGACCTCGTGATCCTGATGCTCGGCACCAACGACCTCAAGGCGCGCTTCGGCCTGCCGCCCGTGGAGATCGCGGTCGGGGTGGAGAAGCTCGTGCGTCACATCCGGCAGGACTTCACCGGGCCGGGGGGGAAGGCGCCCGCGCTTCTGCTGATCTGCCCGCCCGCGTCGATCGAGGCGGGGTGTCTGGCGGAAGTGTTCGAAGGCGCGGAGCCGAAGTCGCGGCGGCTCGCGGGCTTCTACCGCGAGGTGGCGGGCCGCTGGGGGGCCGCGTTCCTCGACGCGGGCGAGGTGATCGGGCCGTCGCCGCTCGACGGCGTGCATTTCGAGGCCGAGGATCACGTGCGGCTCGGGCGGCGCGTGGCGGAGGCCGTGAAGGCCATGAGCTTCTGAGGGAGGAGACACGATGCTCAAGGGGATCGATCATCGGCTGAACGCCGATGTGCTCTACGTGCTGCGGTCGATGGGCCATGGCGACGCGCTGGTGATCGCGGACACGAACTTCCCGTCCGACCAAGTCTCGCGGTCCACGGTCTACGGCGATCTCCTGCGGATGGAGAACCTGACCGCGGCAGAGGCGGTGCGGGCGGTGCTGTCGGTCATGCCTCTGGACACCTTCGTGGACGACTTCGCCGGACGGATGGAGGTGGTGGGCGATGCGCACGCGATCCCGGACGTCCAGAGCGAGGTTCAGTCGGAAATAGACAAGGCCGAGGGGCGGCCGCGGCCCATGATCGGCATCGAAAGGTTCGATTTCTACGACCGCGCGCGGGAGGCCTATGCCGTGATCCAGACCGGGGAGCGGCGGTTCTACGGCTGCTTCATCTTCCGCAAGGGCGTGATCGGGCCGGAGGACTGAACCATGGGCCGCATCGTCATCCTCGGCATCTTCGTCGCCGACACGGCCTATCGGGCCGAGCGCCAGCCGAAGATGGGCGAGACCATCCTGGGCCGGACCTTCGCGCTGGGGCCGGGGGGGAAGGGCTCGAACCAGTCCGTCGCGGCGGCGATGGCGGGGGGCGAGGTGCATTTCATCAGTCGCCTCGGGCGTGACGACTTCGCGCAGATCGCGCGGTCGACATGGGCCAGGGCGGGCGTGATCCCGGAGATCACGGAGGACGCGGAGAGCTACACGGGGGCCGCCTACATCTTCATCGAGGATGCCACGGGCAACAACGCGATCATCGTGGCGCCGGGGGCGGCGGGGCGCATTTCGGTCGAGGATGTCGAGTCGCGGGCGGCGCTGATCGGAGGCGCCTCGGTCTTCGTCACGCAGCTCGAACAGCCCATCGCGGCGGCGCACCGGGCGCTGGAGATCGCGCGGAAGGGTGGGGCGCGGACGATCCTGAACCCGGCGCCGGCGGCGGAACTGCCGCCTGGGATGCTGGCGCTCTGCGATTTCGTGACGCCGAACGAAAGCGAGGCGGAGGGGATCACGGGGGTGCCCGTGCGCACCGTGGCCGACGCCGACCGGGCGGCGGGGGCTCTTCTGGCGCAGGGCGTGGGAGCCGCGATCGTCACGCTGGGCGAGAAGGGCGCGCTCTACCGCGACAAGTCGCGGACGGTGCATGTGCCGGTCTTCAACGCGGGCCCCGTGGTCGAGACGACCGGGGCGGGGGACGCCTTCAACGGCGGCTTCGCCACCGCGCTTGCCGAAGGCGCCGAGCCGGTGGAGGCCGTCCGCTTCGGCTGCGCGACCGCCTCCATCTCCGTCACGCGGCCCGGCACGGCGCCGTCGATGCCCGCGCGGGCCGAGATCGACGCGCTCCTGCGACGGTAGAGGGCGCCCCCGGCCGCGACTCAGGGTCGGGGCGGGTCGCTGCGCCAGCGCCGCCTCATTATGCGGCGCCGCAGCATCGTTTCGCCCAAGGATTGCGCATCGCCGTCCGCGGTGCAGGCCCCGCGAACGTTTCCGCTGCTCTCGCCACCCTGCCGCTGCCTAATCGCTGTGCGGCGTTTCGCATCTGCAGAACGCTGCGCGGGGGCGAACCATGGGGGCATCCTCCGCTGCATACATCTGCCGCGACGGTCGGGGCGGGGCACGCCTGCGCGTGCGCCTCCGGGACGCCCGGGACGGCACATCAGGGGATACTTTCTCAAATGAAATCCGTAACTTCCCTCTCCGTCCTGTCGGTGGCCGCGACGCTCGCGCTGGGCACGTCCGCCTTCGCGCAGGCGGACTGCCCGATCAAGGTCGGCGTCCTTCACTCGCTTTCGGGCTCGATGGCGATCTCGGAGACGACGCTCAAGGACGTCATGCTCATGCTGGTCGCCCAGCAGAACGAGAAGGGCGGCCTCCTCGGCTGTCCGCTCGAGGCGGTGGTCGTCGACCCGGCCTCCGACTGGCCGCTCTTCGCCGAAAAGGCGCGCGAGCTGCTGACCGTCCAGAACGTGGACGTGATCTTCGGCAACTGGACCTCGGTGAGCCGCAAGTCCGTGCTGCCGGTGCTCGAGGAACTGAACGGCCTCCTCTTCTACCCGGTGCAGTACGAGGGCGAGGAATCCTCGCGCAACGTGTTCTACACCGGCGCCGCGCCGAACCAGCAGGCGATCCCGGCGGTCGACTACTTCCTGGAAGAGCTCGGCGTCGAGAAGTTCGCGCTTCTGGGCACCGACTACGTCTACCCGCGCACGACGAACAACATCCTCGAAAGCTACCTGATCTCCAAGGGCATCCCGAAGGAGGACATCTTCGTCAACTACACCCCCTTCGGCCATTCCGACTGGGCGACGATCGTGGCCGACGTGCAGGCGCTGGGTGCCGACGGAAAGCAGGTGGGCGTGATCTCGACCATCAACGGCGACGCGAACGTGGGCTTCTACAAGGAACTCGCCGCCGCCAACGTCTCGGCCGACGACATCCCCGTCGTGGCCTTCTCGGTCGGTGAGGAAGAGCTCTCGGGCCTCGACACCTCCAACCTCGTGGGCCACCTCGCGGCCTGGAACTACTTCATGTCGGCCGACACGCCCGCCAATGCCGAGTTCATCGCGGCCTGGCACAAGTTCATCGGCGACGACAAGCGGGTGACGAACGACCCGATGGAAGCCCACTACATCGGCTTCAACATGTGGGTGAACGCCGTGACCGAGGCCGGCACCACCGACGTGGACGCCGTACGCGAGAAGATGTGGGGCCAGGAGTTCCCGAACCTCACCGGCGGCACGGCGGTCATGCTGCCGAACCACCACCTGACCAAGCCCGTGCTCATCGGCGAGATCCGCGCCGACGGCCAGTTCGACATCATCAGCCAGACCGAGCCCGTCGCGGGCGACGCCTGGACCGACTTCCTCCCGGAATCGGCGGTGCTCGAATCCGACTGGAAGGACCTCGGCTGCGGCATGTACAACACGCAGACCAAGACCTGCGTGCAGCTGACCTCGAACTACTGATGCCAGCCGGAGGCGCGGGGTCCATCGCCCCGCGCCTCCACCGTGCCGGGGGCCCCGCATGATCCGTTCGTTCCTTTTCGCACTCGGGGTCGTCCTCGGGCTTTCGGCGGCCGCCTCCGCCCAGGACCTCCAGTCGGTGCTCCAGCGCCACCAGGAGGCGGTGGCGAACCCCTCCCGCGGAACCGTGGGCGCGGTGCTCTCCGACCTTCTCGACTCCGGGCTGCCGGAGGTGCCGCAGTTCCTCGACCGCTGGCAGAACCGCGAGGTGTCGGTGCGCACGGCGGACGGGCGCTTCTTCTACACCCGCGCCGAAGACGGCGCGCTGACCCTCCTCGACATCTCCACGGGCAACCCCGCAGGCACGGCCGAGAGAGCCGAGATGTCCGAGATCCGCCCCAACGGCGGCGTCCGGCGCGAGATCGCCTCCGCCCTCGTGGCGTTCCAACTCATGGACCCGAACCCGGCCGGTCGCCTCGCCGCGCTCGACGCCATCGCGCGCAATCCGTCGGAGGACCAGATCGCGCCGCTCCTCGAATCCATCGAGTCCGAGGAGGACCCGGCCATCCGCGCGCGGAAGGAACGCCTCGCGGGGCTTCTCGCCGTCCGCTTCGCCCAGACGACCGACGAGCGGGTGGCGGCGATCGAGGGCCTGTCGGGCGAGATCGCGGTCGACGTGCGCGCGGCGCTCAACCAGATCCTCGCGGCCTCCCCCGGCGTCGGCACCGAGCTTCCGCAGGGCGCCAACATCCGGCGCGTCCTCGTCCCCGGCAGCGACGCGCTTCCTCTGGCCGAGGCCTACGGACGGCTCGTCGACGCCGGGCTCGTCCCCGCGCCGGTGCCGCGCGACCGGATCAAGGAGGTGCTGACCGCCAACATCGTGGACGGCCGCGTGGCGGGCATCCCCGTGGGCCAGCTCAACACCGAAGCCGCGCGCGAGGCCGCCTACGACGCGCTGGCCGAGGCGGGCGTGGTCCCGCCCTTCCTGACGGAGGCCGAACGGCAGGCCGCCATCGACGCGCATGTGTTCTACGAGGTCTACGCCGAACCCGACCCGGCGGTGACCGGCGCGGCCGAGGAGGCGCTGGGCGCGATCCAGCGCAACGTGGCGCTGAACCAGACCGCCGACCTCGCGCTCGACGCGGTCTCGCTCGCCTCCATCTACTTCCTCGCGGCCATCGGGCTCGCCATCACCTTCGGCGTGATGGGCGTGATCAACATGGCCCATGGCGAGTTCATCATGATGGGGGCCTACACGGCCTATGTCGTGCAGCTCTTCGTGCCCGACTACACGCTCTCGCTCCTCATCGCGCTGCCCTTGGCCTTCGCCGTCACCTTCGGGGCGGGCGTCGCGATGGAGCGGCTGGTGATCCGCTGGCTCTACCACCGCCCGCTCGAGACGCTGCTCGCCACCTTCGGGATCTCCATCGCGCTCCAGCAGCTCGCCAAGAACATCTTCGGCACCCAGGCGCGCCCGCTGACGGCGCCCGCCTGGCTCGACGGGCAGCTCGTCTTCAACGACCTCGTGGCGATCAGCTACATCCGCGTGGCGATCTTCGTCCTGTCGCTCGTCTTCCTGGCGCTCCTCCTCTTCATCCTGAACCGCACCCGCCTCGGGCTCGAGGTGCGGGCGGTGACGCAGAACCGGGGCATGGCGGCCTCGATGGGGATCAACCCCGACCGCATCAACATGCTGACCTTCGGGCTGGGCTCCGGCATCGCCGGCATCGCGGGCGTCGCCATCGGGCTCTACGCGCAGGTGACCTCGGAAATGGGGCAGCAGTACATCGTGCAGAGCTTCATGACGGTCGTGGTGGGCGGCGTCGGCAACGTCTGGGGGACGCTCGCGGGGGCGGCGCTGATCGGCGTCCTGCAGAAGGGGATCGAGTGGTTCAACCCCTCGAACACGCTGGCCGCGCAGACCTACATGATCCTCTTCATCATCCTCTTCATCCAGTTCCGGCCCAGAGGCATCGTCGCCCTCAAGGGCCGCGCGGCGGAGGCCTGAGGCATGACCGATCTCGCCTCCCCTGCTTCATCTCGGGGCAAATACTCCGGGGGGTCCGGGGGGCAGCGCCCCCCGGCGGGTCGCCTCGCGCAGCGAGGCGAAGCCCGCACGCCCTTCATCCTGCGCAACCCCTCGGTCCTGTGGTTCCTCCTCGCGCTCGCGCTCTTCACGCTGGGCGTAACGGTCCTGTCCGAGGCCACGGGGATCGGCCTCGTCTCCACCTCCTTCGTCAAGACGCTCGGCAAGACGCTCTGCCTCTGCCTCGTCGCCATCGCGATGGACGTGGTCTGGGGCTACTGCGGGATCCTTTCGCTCGGCCACATGGCCTTCTTCGCCCTCGGCGGCTACGCCATCGGCATGTGGCTCATGTACGCCCGGACCGAGATCATCGTGACCGGCAGCCTCATGGCCGCGCCGATCCCGCCGACCGACCAGGAGATCGTGGACGCCATCGGCACCCAGATCTTCGGCGTGGTGGGGTCGAACCAGTTCCCCTGGGCCTGGGCCTTCGCCGACAGCCTGGCCCTCCAGCTCCTGATGGTCGTGGCGGTGCCGGGCCTTCTCGCCCTCGTCTTCGGCTGGCTCGCCTTCCGCAGCCGCGTCACCGGCGTCTATCTCTCGATCCTGACGCAGGCGATGACGCTCGCCCTCTCGCTCTACCTCTTCCAGAACGACAGCGGGCTCCGCGGCAACAACGGCCTCTCGGGCCTCCAGAACATCCCCGGCTACGAGAGCACGAGCCAGGCCTGGATCTCCATGGTCTTCTTCTGGGCGTCGGCAGTGGCGCTGGCGCTCGGCTACGTCCTCTTCGCCTGGGTCGTGTCGGGCAAGATGGGCAGCGTCATCCGCGGCATCCGGGACAACGAGGCGCGGGTGCGGTTCCTGGGTTACCCGGTGGAAGGCTTCAAGCTCTTCGTCTTCACGCTCACCGCGATCGTCGCGGGCATCGCGGGCGCGCTCTACTATCCGCAGGCGGGGATCATCAACCCGGCGGAGCTCGCGCCCATCGCGTCGATCTATCTTGCCGTCTGGGTCGCCATCGGCGGGCGCGGTCGGCTCTACGGCGCGGTGATCGGGGCGGCCTTCGTCTCCCTCCTGTCGTCGTGGTTCACCGGGGGCAGCGCGCCGCCCATCGACCTCGGCTTCTACACGATCCGCTGGACGGACTGGTGGCTCGTGCTCCTCGGCCTCTCCTTCGTCGCGGTCACGCTCTTCGCGCCCAAGGGGATCGGCGGGATCTTCGACTGGTTCGCCGCGCGCCGCACGCCCGACCGGGAAGGCGACTACGGCCCCGACGACGGCGCGCTCCGCCGCGAGGAGGGCACGGAATGAGCACGCTTCTCGAGGTCTCGGGCGTCTCCGTCTCGTTCGACGGGTTCCGCGCGATCAACAACCTCTCCATCCAGATCGGAGAGCCGGAGCTGCGCGCCGTCATCGGCCCGAACGGCGCGGGCAAGACGACGTTCATGGACATCATCACCGGCAAGACGCGGCCCGACTCGGGGCGGGTCACATGGGGCGACAAGGGGGTGTCGCTCCTGTCGATGTCCGGAAGCCAGATCGCGCGCGAGGGCATCGGACGGAAGTTCCAGAAGCCCACGGTCTTCGAGGAGCAGACCGTGCGCGAGAACCTCGCCATGGCGCTCCGCAACCCGCGCGGTCCGTTCGAGGTGCTGTTCTACCGCAGGACGCCCGACAACACCACCCGGATCGAGGAGATCGCGGAGGAGATCGGGCTGATCGCCCATCTGGCGCGCCGGGCCGGGGAGCTCTCCCACGGGCAGAAGCAATGGCTCGAGATCGGGATGCTGCTGGCGCAGGACCCCCGCCTCCTCCTCGTGGACGAGCCCGCCGCCGGCATGACCCCCGCCGAGCGGGAGCACACGACCGACATCCTGCGCAAGGCTGCCGAGACGCGGGCGGTGGTGGTCGTGGAACACGACATGGAGTTCGTCCGCCGGCTCGACTGCAAGGTGACGGTGCTGCACGAGGGCTCGGTGCTGGCCGAGGGATCGCTCGACCATGTCACGAAGAACCAGCAGGTCATCGACGTCTATCTGGGGCGGTGAGGCGAATGCTTGAAGTTCAGGACATCACGCTGCGCTACGGCCAGAGCCAGATCCTCCACGGCGTGAGCCTCGAGGCGGCGCGGGGCGAGGTGACGGCGCTCATGGGGACGAACGGGGTGGGCAAGACGAGCCTGCTCAAGGCCATCGCGGGGCGGTATCCGTTCTCGGGCGGGCGCATCGTGCTGGATGGGGTCGACCTGGGCCATTCGACCGCCTTCGGGGCGGCCAAGGCAGGGATCGCCTACGTGCCGCAGGGGCGCGAGATCTTCCCGCTCCTGACCGTGCGGGAGAACCTCGAGACGGGGTTCGCCTGCCTGCCGGGGGCCGATCGGGCGGTGCCGGAGCGCATCTTCGAGCTGTTCCCCGTGCTCAGGCAGATGGAGAACCGCCGGGGCGGGGACCTGTCGGGCGGGCAGCAGCAGCAGCTGGCCATTGCGCGGGCGCTGATCACGAAGCCGAAGGTGCTGCTTCTGGACGAGCCGACGGAAGGCATCCAGCCCAACATCATCACCCAGATCGGCGACGTGATCGAGATCCTGCGGGCCGAGGGCGAGATGTGCATCGTGCTGGTGGAGCAGTATTTCGACTTCGCCGTGCGGCTCGCTGACCGGTTCGTGGTGATGAACCGGGGCGCGGTGAGCTACCGGACGGACAAGGCGGGGCTCGACCGGGAGAGGCTTCTGGGGGCGGTGTCGATCTGAGCCGGGTGGAGGCCAGTGGGCTGGCCGCGAAGCGGCCCGGGCAGCGCCTGCCCGCCGCTCGGGCAGGCGCCTTGGTGCCGCCAGCGCGACGAAGGAGGTCATCAGGCGGGCAGCCGCTACCCTCTGTCGCTAGAGGGCGGCCTCCACCAGCGCACCCCGCCCGCCCACCACGCGCCCCGCGAGCGCCGATCCTGCGGCGAGCGCCTCGGCCACTGGCGCACCGGTGAGGCGGGCGGCGAGGTAACCGGCGTTGAAGCTGTCGCCTGCCGCCGTCGTGTCCACGACGTCCCGCGCGGGCACGGGGTCGTGGGCGGACCATGCTCCGTCCACCAGCGCGGCCATCCGGCCCGCGCCGTTCTTCACGATCACCTCCGCCGCACCAAGTGCCGCGTACCGGCGGGCGGTGGCCTCGGGGTCTGCGTCGCCGAAGGCCGACGCCTCGTCGTCGAAGGAGGGGAGCGCGATGTCGGCCAGGCGCGCGGCGTCCGTCACGGCCTCGGTCATCGCGGCGGGGGAGGGCCAGAGGCGAGGGCGGAGGTTCGGATCGAAGGCGACGCGGCCGCCTGTCGCTCGGTAGTCGGCAAGCGCGGCGAGGAGGCGCGCGCGGTCGGGCGGCGGCAGGATGGCGAGGGTGATGCCAGAGAGGTAGGCGAGCGATGCGCCGTCGAGCGCGGCGCGGAGATGCGCGTCGTCCTCGGCGAGGCGCCGCGCGGCGCTTTGCCCGCGCCAGTAGGCGAAGCTGCGTTCGCCGTCCTTCAGCTCGATCAGGTAGAGGCCCACGGTCGCGTCGGGGAGCCGGGCGACATGATCCGTGCCGATCCCGGCATCCTCCATGAACTTCGCCATCGTGGCGGAAACGCCGTCCGTCCCGATGGCGCTGAGGTAGTCCGCCTGCCACGAGGCGGGCAGGCGGCGGCGGAGGTACCAGATGGTGTTGAACGTGTCCCCCGCGAAGCCCATGCGGAACAGGCCGGGTTCGGCGGCCGGCCCCATCTCGACCATGCACTCGCCGATGGAGACGACGCGGTTCTGGGTCATGGCTGCCTCCCGAATTGACCGGCCCGTCCCGCTGGCATACCACCTGACGGGCGCGGGGCCAGCCCTTTGCGCGAGGGGAGGGGCGGCATGGCGCTTCTGGACGACGACAGGCTGTTCCCGGTCGAAGGCCGCGCGCGCGAGATCGCCCGCCTGCTCTACGGGTCGGTGCAAGGGCTCCCGATCATCAGCCCCCATGGTCACACCGACCCACGCTGGTTCGCCGAGGACGCGGCCTTTCCCGACCCTGCGCGGCTCTTCGTGACGCCCGATCACTACGTCTTCCGGATGCTCCATTCGCAGGGAGTACCCCTCGAGGACCTCGGCGTGCCGCGCGCGGATGGCGGGCCGGTGGAGCAGGACCCGCGCGCGATCTGGCGGCGGTTCGCGGAACGGTATCACCTGTTCCGGGGCACGCCCTCGCGGCTCTGGCTGGATCACGCCTTCGCGGAGGTGTTCGGGATCGACGAGCGGCTGTCGGCGGCGACGGCGGACAGCATCTACGACCGGATCGCCCATTGCCTCGCGCGGCCCGAGTTCCGGCCCAGGGCACTCTTCGAGCGCTTCGGGATCGAGGTGATCGCGACGACCGAAAGCCCGCTCGACGACCTCAGCTGGCACCGGATGATCCGGGAGAGCGGGTGGGGCGGCCGGGTGATCACCGCCTACCGGCCCGATCCAGTGGTGGACCCTGAGTTCGCGGGCTTCGCCGCGAACGTGGAGCGGCTGGGGGAGCTGACCGGGGAGGATGCGACCTCGTGGGGCGGGTATCTGGCGGCGCATCGGGTGCGGCGGGCGTTCTTCAAGGCGTTCGGGGCAACCTCGACCGACCACGGCCACGCCACGGCGCGGACGGAGGACTTGCCCGAGGCCGAGGCGCGGGCGCTGTTCGAGAAGGCGCTGCGGGGCCTGTGCACGGCAGAGGAGGCGGATGCCTTCCGGGGGCACATGCTGACCGAGATGGCGCGGATGAGCCTCGACGACGGGCTCGTGCTGCAGATCCATCCGGGGAGTCTCCGGAACCACTCAGGGGTCGTGGAGGCGCGGTTCGGGCGCGACAAGGGCTACGACATCCCGACGCGGACCGACTACGTGCGGGCCTTGCGGCCGCTCCTCAATGCGGTTGGGGAGCGGGCGGAGCTCACGGTGATCGTCTTCACATTGGACGAGTCGGCCTATGCGCGGGAACTGGCGCCTTTGGCAGGGGTGTATCCTGCGCTGCGGCTGGGGCCGGCGTGGTGGTTCCACGACTCGGCGGAAGGGATGCGGCGGTTCCGGGAGATGACGACGGAGACGGCGGGGTTCTACAACACCGTGGGCTTCAACGACGACACGCGGGCGTTCTGTTCGATCCCAGCCCGGCACGACGTGGCGCGGCGGGTGGATTGCGCCTACCTCGCGACGCTCGTGGCCACCGGGCGGCTCGCGGAGGACGAGGCGTTCGAGGTGGCGCAGGACCTCTCCTACCGGCTCGCCAAGGAGGCGTACCGGTTGTGAGCACACGTCTGGGACGGAGCGAGGGGCCGAGGCCGGGGGTGGGGATCGTCCACCTCGGGCCGGGGGCGTTCTCCCGGTCCTTCGTCGCACCCTGGGTGGCGGAAGCGATGGCGGCGTCCGGCGGGGACTGGGGGATCGTGGGGGTGTCGCTGCGGAGCGCGGCCGACCGGGATGCGCTGGCGCCGCAGGGGTTCGCCTATACGGCTGTAGAGCTGGGGGAGAGCGAGGCCGCGAAGCTCGTCGAGGTGATCGAGGACGTGCTGGTGGCGCCGGAGGACCCGGAGGCGGTGCTGGCGCAGATGGCCGATCCGGGGGTGCGGATCGTGTCGCTCACGGTGACCGAGAAGGGGTATTGCCATGCGCCCGCCACCGGGCGGCTCGCGATGGATCACCCTGATATCGTGCATGATCTTGGGGCGGCGCTGCCCCGGTCGGCACCGGGGTTCCTCGTACGCGCCCTGGCACGCCGGCGGGCGGCGGGGCTGCGGCCCTTCACGATGATGTCCTGCGACAACCTCCCTTCGAACGGGCGGCTCGTGCGCGGGGTGGTGCTCGACTTCGCGCGGGCGGTGGACCCTGCGCTGGCGGACTGGATCGCGGCGGTGGGGCGCTTTCCCTCCGCGATGGTGGACCGGATCACGCCGGCGGTGACGGAGGAAGACCGCGCGCGGGTGGAGCGGCTTACGGGGCGGCGGGATGCGGCCCCTGTGCTGCATGAGCCCTTCCGGCAGTGGGTCGTGGAGGACGACTTCGTGGACGGCACGCGGCCCGATCTGGGTGCCGTTGGGGTGGAGCTTGTCGGGGACGTCACCCCTTACGAGCACATGAAGCTGCGGATGCTGAACGGGACGCATTCGGCGCTGGCCTATCTGGGGTATCTGGCCGGGCACGAGACGATTGCGGAGACGGTGGCGGATCCGGTATTCGCCGCGTTCGTGCGACGGCTCTGGGCGCGGGAGATCGTTCCGGCGGTGGAGGCGCCGCCGGGTGTGGACCTTGGCGCCTATGCCGAGGCGCTGATGGCGCGGTATCGCAACCCGGCGATCCGGCACCGGACGTGGCAGATCGCGATGGACGGGAGCCAGAAGCTGCCGCAGCGGATTCTGGGGACGGTGGCCGAAGGGCTGGAGGCGGGATGCGACGTGCCGGGCCTCGCGCTCGTGGTGGCGGGATGGATGCGCTACGTGGGGGGCGTGGACGAGCGGGGGGAGCCGATCGACGTGCGCGATCCGATGGCGGCCCGGTTGCGCGCGCTGGCGGAGGGGCCGGACCCGGTGGCGGGGCTTCTCGGCGTGCGGGAGGTGTTCCCCGAGGCGCTTGCGGAGCAGCTGGCGGGGCCGGTGGCGGCGGCCTATGGTCGGATCGCCGCGCTGGGGGCGCGGGGCGCGGTGGCGGAACTGGGAGGGGGCACATGATCGAAAGCTGGCGGTGGTACGGACCCTTCGACAGGATCACGCTGCCCGAGATCGCGCAGACGGGGGCCACCGGGATCGTCACTGCGCTCCACGAGGTGCCGTATGGCGAGGTCTGGCCGCGCGAGGTGATCGCGGCGCGGAAGGCGGAGATCACGGGCGCGGGCTTCGACTGGGTGGTGGTCGAAAGCCTGCCGATCCACGAGCGGATCAAGCGGGGGGAGGGCGACCTCTCGTCGCTCTTCGCCAACTACCGGCAGTCGATGGCGAACCTCGCCGCCGAGGGCGTGTTCACCATCTGCTACAACTTCATGCCGCTGCTCGACTGGACGCGGACGGACCTTGCCGCCCCGGTGGCCCGCGGGGGCACTTGCCTGCGGTTCGAGGCGCACCGGATGGCGGCCTTCGAGATCCACATGCTCGGGCGGGAGGCGGCGGAGGACGATTACCCGGCGGAGGTGCGCGCGAAGGCGGCGGCGTGGTTCCAGAAGGCGACGGAGGCCGACCGGGAGGCGCTGCTCCACTCCATCATGTCGGGCCTTCCGGGGGCGTTCGACCGTTATGACATCGCGGGGTTGCGCACGGCGCTCAAGGGCTACGAGGGGATCGGGCGGGACGCGATCCGCGCGAACTACCGCCGGTTCCTCGAGGAGGTGGTGCCGGCGGCGGAGGACCTCGGGATGCGGCTCTGCGTCCATCCCGACGATCCGCCGCGCGATATCCTCGGGCTGCCGCGCATCGTGTCGGACGGGGAGGATATCGGATGGGTGATTGACGCCGTGCCCGCGCGGGCGAACGGGCTGACGCTGTGCTCCGGGAGCCTGGGCGCGAACCCTGCGAACGACGTCCCCGCCATCGCCGCGCGCTTTGCCGACCGCATCCATTTCGCGCATCTGCGCAACGTCCGGAAGGACCCGGACGGGAGTTTCGAGGAGGCCGCGCATCTCGACGGCGACACCGACATGGTGGCGCTTTGCGCTGTGCTCGCGGGCGAGGAGACGCGGCGGCGGGAGGAGGGGCGGGCGGACGACGCCATCCCCTACAGGCCCGATCACGGGCATGAACTTCTGTCCGACCTCGGGCGCGGAACGCACCCCGGATACCCGCTGATCGGGCGGCTCCGGGGGCTTGCGGAGCTGCGCGGGGTGTTCCGGGCGGTGGGGCGGGCCTGAGCGTCGCGCGGAACGATTTTCCGGTTCCGGAGTCGGCGCAGGGACGGGCATCCCGGATCGGACGTGCCCCTGCGCGCGCGTTGAAGCGAACGATCCTCCGCCGTAGCGCGCAGGCGGGGAATGTTCGTCCAAGCTGGCCTGGCAAAGCGAACGGCTTGTAGCGCGGACAGTCCTTGGTAGGACCCTGTCCTATTTTTCCGGCAGATATCGCAACTCTTTGGAACGAGTGTTCTATTTGGAGCATCGAGATCTCGGGTGCCCCCATGCGATTCTTTCCTGTCTTCCTTCGCGTCGCCGACCAGCGGATCGTCGTGTCCGGCGGGGGCGAGGCCGCGGTGGCGAAGCTCAGGCTTCTCCTGAAGACCGAGGCGCAGATCGAGGTCTATGCGACCGAGGTCGACCCCGTCATCCTCGGCTGGGCGGCGGAGGGGCGGCTCGCCGTCGTCCGGCGCCCGGTGAACGCAGTCGACGTGGCACGGGCGCGGCTCGTCTATGGCGCGAACGACGAGGCGCTCGAGGACGCGCGGGTGGCGACGCTCGCCGAAAACGCGGGCGTGCTTCACAACATCGTTGACAACCTCGAAGGCAGCGCGTTCCTGACGCCCGCCATGGTCGACCGCGACCCGGTCGTCGTGGCCATCGGGACCGAGGGCGCGGCGCCGGTGCTGGCGCGGAAGGTGAAGGCGCATCTGGAGGAGAAGCTTCCCGCGGCGCTTGGTGCGCTCGTGAAGGCGGCCGAGGCGTTCCGGCCCGCCGCCGAGGCGCTGCCCAAGGGCCGCGCGCGCCGGTCGTTCTGGAGCGCGGTCTTCGCCGACGCCTTCGTGCCGGGTGCGGCGCCGGAGGCGGGGGCGCTCGACCGGCTGCTTGCGGAGCATCTGGGCGAGGCGCCGAAGAAGGGCCGCGTCCTCTTCGTGGGTGCGGGCCCCGGCGATCCGGACGACCTGACGATGCGGGCGCGGCGCGCGCTCGACCAGGCGGATGTGGTGATCCACGACCGGCTGGTGCCGAAGGCGATCCTGGAGCTTGCCCGGCGCGAGGCGGAGATCGTGGAGGCCGGCAAGACCGGCTTCGGCGAGTCGACGCCACAGGCCGAGATCAACGCGATGATCGTGGACCGGGCGCTCAGGGGCGAGGTCGTGGTGCGGCTCAAGGCGGGCGATCCGGGCGTGTTCGGGCGGCTCGACGAGGAGATCGACGCCTGCGACGCGGAAGGGATCGAATGGACCATTGTGCCGGGGCTGACCTCGGCCTCGATGGCGGCAGCGCGGCTCGGCCAGAGCCTGACGAAGCGCGGGCGGAACACGGAAGTGCGGTTCCTGACCGGGCATGGCGTGGACGGCGTGGCGGATCACGACTGGGCCTCGCTCGCGCGGCCCGGGTCGGTCGCGGCGATCTACATGGGCAAGCGCGCGGCGCGGTTCATCCAAGGTAGGCTCCTCATGCATGGCGCGGACCCGGCGACCCCGGTGTCCGTGGTGGAGAATGCGGGCCGGCCCGAGGAGCGCATCCTTGCGACGCACCTCTCCGTGCTGGAGCCCACGCTGACGGCGGCGGGCTTCGTCGGACCGGCGATCATCTTCATCGGTCTCTCCCCCCGGGGCGCGGCGGTCGCCGAGGTGCGGCAGGAGGCGGTGTCGTGAGCAAGGTGCGCCATCCCAAGGTGGTCGCGGCGAACGACCTTCTCGAAGGCGATGCCGTGTGGCTCGACGCCGAGGGCGTCTGGGTGCGCGACATCCGCGAGGCCGAGGTGATCTGGGACGACGCGCGCGCCGAGGCGCTGCTGAAGGCGGCCGAAAGGCAGACGCTGAAGGTCGTGGGGGCCTACCTCGTCGAGGTGCACCCCGAGCCGGAAGGCGCGCGCCCCGTCCATTTCCGGGAGGCGTTCCGCACGCGCGGACCCTCCAACTACTTCCACGGCAAGCAGGCGACAGGCGCGTAAGATGTACGTCTATTCCGAATTCGACGAAGCCTTCGTCCGCGACCGCGTCTCGATCTTCCGGGGGCAGGTGGAGCGGCGGATCACGGGCGAGCTGACGGAGGACGAGTTCCGGCCGCTCAGGCTGATGAACGGGCTTTACCTCCAGCTTCACGCCTACATGCTGCGGGTGGCGATCCCTTACGGGACGATCAACTCCGCCCAGATGCGGCAACTCGCCTACATCGCCGACCGGTGGGACAAGGGATACGGCCACTTCACCACGCGGCAGAACATCCAGTTCAACTGGCCGCGCCTGCAGGACGTGCCCGACATGCTGGAGGCGCTGGCGGACGTGGGGATGCACGCGATCCAGACGTCGGGCAACTGCGTGCGGAACGTGACCGCCGACCACTTCGCGGGCGCCGCGGCGGACGAGATCGCGGACCCCCGGCCGTTCGCGGAGCTGCTCCGGCAATGGTCCACCGACCACCCGGAGTTCCAGTTCCTGCCGCGCAAGTTCAAGATCGCGATCACGGGGTCGCCCAACGACCGTGCGGTGACGCGGGCGCATGATATCGGGCTGCGCGTGCTGTTGAACGATGCGGGCGAGGTCGGGTTCGAGGTGACGGTGGGCGGCGGGCTTGGCCGGACGCCGATGCTGGGCCGCGTGATCCGGGAGTGGCTGCCGCAGGCGGACCTGCTTCCTTACGTCGAGGCGATCCTTGGCGTCTACAACCAGCTTGGTCGCCGGGACAACAAGTACAAGGCGCGGATCAAGATCGCCGTGCACGAGATGGGGCTCGAGACGCTGAAGGCTCTCGTCGAGGAGCGGTTCGTCGAGACGCGGGCCGAGTTCTCGGGGATTGACCAGGACGTGCTGGCCCGGATCTCGGAGCAGTTCGCGCCGCCCGACTTCGTGCGCAAGCCCATCCCGGAGGCGGTGGAGACCGCCGGATTCCGCGCGTGGCGCGACAGAAACGTGACGGCGCACCGCGAGGCGGACCATGCGATCGTGACGATCTCGGTCAAGGCGCATGGCGCGACGCCCGGGGATGCCACGGCCGCGCAGATGGAGGCGATGGCCGACATCGCCGACACCTACGCCTATGGCGAACTGCGCATCAGCCACCAGCAGAACGTGATCCTGCCCCATGTGCACCGGGCGGACCTGCCCGCCGTCTACGCGGCGCTGCGCGAGGTGGGGCTCGCGACGGCGAACCTTGGGCTGATCTCGGACATCATCGCCTGCCCGGGGATGGACTACTGCGCGCTGGCGACCGCGCGGTCGATCCCGATCGCGCAGCAGATCGCGCTGCGCTTCGAGGAGCTGAAGCTCGAGCATGAGGTGGGGCCGCTCCGGCTCAACATCTCGGGCTGCATCAACGCCTGCGGGCATCACCACGTGGGCCACATCGGCATCCTCGGGCTCGAGCGCGCGGGTGTGGAGACCTACCAGATCACGCTCGGCGGCGATCCGACCGAACGCGCGGCCATCGGCGAACGCACGGGCCCCGGCTTTTCGGCCGAGGAGATCGTGGGCGCGGTGGAGCGGATCGTCTTCGCCTACCTCGACCTGAGGGAGAGCGAGGAGGAGACGTTCCTCGAAGCCTTCCGCCGTGTGGGCATGGAGCCGTTCCAGGCCGTGCTCTACCCCAAGGAGACCGAAGATGCGGCTTGAGACCGAATTCCAGCCGCTCGACCGGACGGTCGCGGAGCTGAACCGCGCCTATGCCGGGGCGGACCCGGTGGCGGTGCTGGCGCGCGTGCTGGCGGACCATCCGGGCCGGGTGGCGACGGTGTCGTCCTTCGGGGCGGAGTCGGTGGTGCTCCTGCATCTCATGGCGCAGGTGGACCGGGCGGCGCCCGTCCTGTTTCTCGACACCGAGATGCTGTTCCCGGCGACGCTCGCCTACCAGCGCGAGGTGGCCGGGACGCTGGGACTGACCGGCGTGCAGGTGATCCGCCCCGACCGCGCGGCGGTCTTCGCGCGCGATGCGGACGGGGACCTCCACCGGCGCGACCCGGACCTCTGCTGTGCGCTGCGGAAGGCCGAGCCTCTGGAGGCCGCGCTGCGGGGCTATACCGCCTGGATCACGGGCCGGAAGCGGCACCAGACGAAGGACCGCGCGGCGCTCGACGTGTTCGAGGTGGACGCGGCGGGGCGGGTGAAGGTGAACCCGCTCGCCTCGTGGACCACGGCGGACGTGAACGCCTACATCGACCGGCACGGGCTGCCTCGGCATCCGCTGGTGCGCGAGGGGTTCCTGTCGATCGGCTGCGCACCCTGCACGACGAAGGTCGCGCCGGGCGAGGACCCGCGCGCCGGGCGCTGGCGCGGGCGGGACAAGGACGAATGCGGCATTCACCTCGTGAACGGGCGCTTCGTGCGGACCGCTGAACTGGAGCTGGCCGATGAGCGCTGAGGCGACCGTTCTGGTGACCGAGGCCGGGTTCCGGCCGGGCGTGGCGGACGAGATCTTCGTCTCCGTCTCCGAGGCCGGGGAGGGGACGCCGCGGCTCGAGGTGCCCGCCGATGGCGATCCGGCGGCGGCGGTGCCGCATTTCGCCCAGGCCGAGGTCATCCGCATCCCGTTCCGCAGCTTCTCGGACGGTCGCGGCTTCACGCTGGCGCGGGAGCTGCGGCGGCTGGGCTACCGGGGGCGCATCCGCGCTTCCGGGCATCTCATCAGCGACCAGTGGCCGCTCGCCCGGGCCTGCGGGATCGACGAGGTGGAGATCACGCAGGCGCAGGCGGCGCGCCAGCCGGAGGCGGCGTGGACAGCCTCCCGGCGGCCGTTCCGGTATCTCGACGTCCTGAGGTGAGTTCCGGCGCCGCCGCTTGAATCGACTGGCGAAACTGTCAGACTGGCCGCGTGCCGGTGCGGCCGCCTTCCGGGCGGTCTGGCGGGCGCGTGATGTTCAGCGGGGCGCAACCATGCAGATGACGAAGGAGGAACTTGAGGACGATGTTCTCAAGGTGAGGCTCGCGGGATCGTTCGACATCGCGGGCGCGGGCGCCGTCGACATGCCGTTCTCCGTCATCGCGGGATCGCGCCAGAAGGTCGTGGTCGACTTCGCGGAGGTTGAATTCCTCGCCTCCTTCGGCGTCCGGGTGCTGGTCAAGGCCGCGCGGGGCATGGGAACCCGCGGCGGGCGGCTTGCCGTTTACGGCGTGAGCGAGCCCGCAAGGAAGGTGCTGGCCGCCACGGGGGCGGACGCGCTCATCGTCGTGGCGGAGGACGAGGCCTCCGCGGTCGCCGCCGTCTCCTGAGCGACATTGGACTACCGCCTCCATCTCGACGCATCGGTTCCCGAGGTCTCGCGCATGAACGCCTGGCTTCAGGACGTGTTCGACGGCGCGGCCGTACCAGACGCCGCTGCGGAGGCCGCGAAGCTCTGCCTCAACGAACTCGTGGCGAACGTGATCCTCTATGGCGGGGCGACACGCATCGGGCTGACCATGACCGTGGAGGACGGGCGGCTCTGCCTAACGGTCGAGGACGACGGCGCAGCCTTCGATCCGCTGGCGGCGCCCGAGGTCGCGGCCATGACGGGGCTCGACGACGCTCGAGTCGGCGGCTTCGGGATCAAGCTCTTCCGCGAGAACTCCCATTCGGCGCGCTATGAGCGGTCAGGCGGGCGGAACCGGCTGTCCTTCACCTGCGGATGACCCATCGAACCTGAGGGCGAGGCCGGTGAGATCATCCGACTGTGCGATCCCCGCCGCGAAGTCGGTGATCGTGGCCGAGACGCCCGCGATCATGTCCCCCGGCCCGAAGCCGGCATGGACCGCAATCTCGGCTTCCAGACGGTCGTTCCCGAAGATCTCCCCTGTGGCGGAAAACGCCTCGGTCACACCGTCCGTCGCGATGACGATCCAGTCGCCGGGGGCGAGGCGGAGGCGGCGGGAGCGGAAGGCGGCGCCGGGAAACAGCGCGAGCGCCGGGCCGAGGGGCGCGATCTTCTCGACCGTTCCGCCTTGGGTCACCAGATACATCTCCTCGTGCCCCGCGCTCGCGATCTCGGCCTCGCCGGTGCGTGCGTCGACAAGCGCGAGGCCCACGGTGACGAACATCGCCTCGCGGTTGTCCAGACAGAGCGCCTCGTTCGTGGCGGCGAGGATCCCGGCCGCGCCGCCGCCCGCCCGCGCGACGGTGCGGAGCACGGTCTTCGCGATCGCCATGAAGAGCGCGGCGGGCACCCCCTTGCCGGAGACATCGCCCACCGCGATGGCGAGGCGGCGGTCGTCGAGCGTGAAGTAGTCGTAGAAGTCGCCCCCGACATGACGCGCGGGCACCATCGCGGCGGCCAGCGACACACCCGGGAGCGGGCGGCAGGCGGCGCCGTCGGGCAGCATGGCGGACTGGATGTCCCTGGCCGTCCGCATCTCGACCGCATGGGCGCGCTTGATCAGCAGCTCCTCGGCCATCCGGTCGAACACGTCGGCGAAGTGGGAGAAGCGGCTTGCCTGGGACCTGAGTGTGTCAAGCATGGCGGGGTCGAAGTCGCCCACCGCCAGCGCGTCGGCGGCGCGGGCCAGCGTGGCGAGCGTCGAGTTCAGATTCTGAAGCCGCCGGCTGAGGTCCGCGACGATGGCCATCGCCGCCTCGGGCGAGGCGGTGAGCTGGCGCCGGACGACGGTCTGGTCGATCCGGAGAAGCTGCGCCTCGGTCCGTGCCCGCGCGGTGGCGGTGCGGGGTGTGGAGGCGAAGGCGGCAAGCTCGCCCACGAACTCCCCCGGCTCGATGACGGCGACGGTGACCGTCTGCCCGCCGCTCTCCACCTCGACCCCGACCTGGCCCTCGAGCACGAGATACGCCCAGCTGCCGTCGTCGCCCTGACGGAAAAGCATCTCTCCGGGCGATGCGCGGTCGACGGTGCAGCCGCCCGCGATCCCCGCGAGTTCGGCGTCCGACACGGCCGCGAAGGTCGCGGTCGCGCGAAGCATCCGGACGATGCTCTCCGCCTCGCGATCGACGGGTCCTTCCACGGCAGCCCCCCGGCGGCGGCCTCGGAGAGCCGCGTGTCGCCATGCTAGCGACGATCTTCCGGCAAAAGCAACAACTTGCACCGCGCGACGCCAGGCCGCGCCGCAGATGCCGGGCCCGCTCGGGTCCGGCAGGTCACGGGCGGTTCGGGAGACGCCGAAAACATGCGCAGTTGTACATGGAAAGCATGATCCGCCCCCGGCCGGGCACATCCGGCGCTCGACAGATTCGCGGCCGCTGCGTAGCGTGAAGATCATGAAGATCCTCGTCGCCGCAGACCTGCACTACGCGCTCAAGCAGTTCGACTGGCTCAAGTCGGTCGCTGCGGACTTCGACGTGCTCGTCCTTGCGGGCGATCTGCTCGAGATCTCGTCGAGCGTGGATCGCCGCGCCCAGATCGTTGTGGTGCAGGCCTATCTCGAGGAGCTGGTAGGGCGGACGAAGGTGATCGTCTGTTCCGGGAACCACGACCTCGACAGCCGCAACAAGGACGGGGAGCTGATCGCGAAGTGGGTGGAGGACCTGGCCGGGATCGGCGTGACGGCCGACTGGGGCAGCGTGGAGGTGGGCGGCACGCTCATCACGGTGTGCCCGTGGTGGGACGGCACCGTCACGCGCGAGGCCATCGGTCGGCAACTGGCGGTCGATGCGCTGAAGCCGCGCGACCGCTGGATCTGGGTCTACCACGCCCCGCCCGCCGACAGCGTGGTGAGCTGGGGCGGGCGCCGCCACCACGGGGACGAGGCGCTGACCGCCTGGATCCGTCAGTACGCGCCCGACTTCGTCATGTCGGGCCACGTCCACCAGTCGCCCTTCGTGGAGGGGGGCTCGTGGGCGGACCGGATCGGGTCGACCTGGGTCTTCAACACGGGCCAGCAGATCGGGCCGACGCCCGCCAACATCGCCCTGCATCTGACGCATGCCGAGGCGATCTGGACCTCGCTCGAAGGCTGCCAGATCCTGTCGCTGGACGAGGCGCCGGTGCGTCCCTATCCGAAGATGCGCGAGATCCCGGACTGGTTCAAAGTCGTGGATCCGCCCGATCCTCGTCCGGTGTCACCGGACGTTCCAGCTGCTGGGTGAGGAGCGAGCCGAGGATCCGGTCCACCATCCCGAGGTGGCTTTCCTCGTCCGTGAACTGACGCTTGAGGTCCGCAAGATAGGTCGTCGCGTCGTAGAGCCGCTGGGCGAGGAGCTTGGCCGAATGGAGCGCGACCTGCGGACGTTCGGCCAGGAAGGCCGCGCTGTCGTCGATCCGCGCCGCGCGGACCGGTGTGTCGGCGATCACCGTCGCCGTGCTGGGGATGTCGAGCAGGATCGACATCTCTCCGAAAAGCGCGCCTTCGAGGCTCGTGCGGCTCACGCGGATGTCGCCCCGGTAGACGCTGACCGTGCCCGAGAACAGGACGAAGATGGGCGGGGAGGGGGTGCCTTCGCGGATCAGGACCTCTCCCGGGGCGAAGCCGACTTCGGGGTAGTCGCGGGCAGCGGCGAGGATGTCGGGTCTCATGGTCCTCCGGGTGCGCGGGATCGGGACGTCGTCAGGTGACCGCCGCCTGTGACGCTACAGTGACATCCGCATCGACCGCCAGCGTCGCCAGCACATCCGATCCGCCCTCGAACGTGTAGATATTGTAACTGTTGCCCGCGGCGTCGGCGGCCGTGCCCGTTTTCTGGGCGCCGTCGAGAACGAGCACGTCGGAGGCATCGCCCAGGATCGTGCGCGCGTTCGGCACGGCGCGTCCCAGCAGCGCCTCGATCATCGGGTCGGTGTCGTCCGACATGCCCAGCACGTCCGACAGGGTCAGGCGCAGGCTGTTGGCCTGCCCGTTGCGCATGTCGATCACCTCGATCCCGCGCAGGTCGACGTGGTCGAGATAGCCGGAGTTGACGTCACCGCCGAAGCCGATCTCGAGCCGGTCGCGTCCCGCCCCGCCGTCGATCAGTTCCCGCCCGCCGGCCGCGGGGCCTTCCGGCGCGTCGATGATGATCCGGTCGTCGCCCGCCCCGGCCAGCACCGTGTCGATCCCGGCGCCGGGCCGGATGACGTCGCTTCCGCCGAAGCCCAGCAGGATGTCGTTCCCGGCCCCGCCGTTCAGGACATCGCCGAGGTCGCTGCCGAAAAGCAGGTCGCTGCCCGTCGTTCCCGTCAGCGTCTGCGCCGCCGCGGCCTTCTGGAGGACGGTGGATGCGAAAAGCTCCACCTCGACCGTGGCTTGATTGCCGTCGAGGTCGTAACCCCCCGTGGCCGAAATCCGGTTCGACGTGCCCAGAAGATCCGCGATCCCCGCGATGTCGGCCACCGACAGCGTGGTGAGGAGACCCGACGAGATCACGCCCGCCGACGTCTCCGTCGCGATCACGCCCCGGCTCACGCCATCCGCGATCAGCTCAACCCTCAGCGACACGAGATCGGCCGAGAAGAGCGGCGTGGCCGTGAAGGCCTCGGTCAGCGCGCCCGCGCCCGACAGGAGCTGCGGCGTGGGGTCGAGCTGGCTCAGCGTCGCGAAGTTGATCTGGCTGCCGATCCCGAAGGCCTCGATCTGGACGGTGTAGCCCTTCAGCTCTTCGTTCGTGAGCCGGCCGAGCACGGTGGGCCAGAGAGACTCGGTCGGGGCGCCGTCGGTGATGAAGTAGAGGAAGTTCGCCTCTCCCTTCGGCTGGGAGTCGAAGAAGGCCTCGGTCAGGGTCAGGGCGGCGGCGTAGTTCGTCGTCCCGCCGGTGAAGGGCAGGTTCCGGACGGCTGCGATCAGCGCGGGGTCCGTCAGGTTGTAGGTGGGCGTTGCGGAGGCGGTGGTCGCGTAGGCCACGACCCGGACGTCCACCGTGGTGGCGGCTCCGGCAAAGCGCGCGGCGAGCGCCTGGAGCGCATCGGCCACCTGGTTCACCTGCACCTGCCATTCGGCAGCCCCGATGCTTCCCGACCGGTCGAGCGCGACGACGAGGTTCACCCCCGTGGCATCCACCGCCGAGGCGGAGGACAGGATCGTCCCCGCCGGCTGCGCCCCCGGCGTCGTCGTGATGTCGAGCGAGAGCGACGAGCCCCCTGCCGACGCGCTGCCAGACACGACGGCGACGGTGGCGCGCGAAGTGGAGACCCCGCCCTGTCCGTCGCTCACCGTGAAGTCGAAGCCGTTAAGGCCCTGGAAGCCGGGCAGGGGCGTGTAGCTGAAGCTGCCGTCCGCGTTTACGACGACCGTGCCGTTCGCTGGTCCCTTGGCCCCGAGCGCGAAGGTCAGCGCGTCGCCCGCGTCCACGTCTGTGGCGACGAGCTGGCCGGTGACGGCGCTGCCCTTGCCGGTCTCGAACTCGCCGGCCTGCGGCACCGGGGCGTCGTTGGTGCCGAGGATGGTGACCACGACCGCCTGGGTCGCGGTCGCCCCCCTGTCGTCGGTGACGGTGGCGGTGAAGGTCTGGGTGACGGCGGCGTTCGCGGGCAGCGCGGCGATGGCGTCGTTGCCGGTGAAGGTCCAGGTGCCGTCCGGCAGGACCGCGAAGGTGCCGAAGGCGCCGATGCCGGACCCGGTCCATGTCAGCACCGCGCCGGCGTCGGGGTCCGCCGCGACGAGCCGTCCTCCGGCCAGGAGCGTTCCGCCGTCGGTGATCACTCCGCTCGCCTCGGCGGGGCTGGTCGTCGGGACAGGAGCGTCGTTGACGCCGGTGATGGTGACGGTGACGACCTGCGTCGCCGTCCGCCCGGTCTGGTCGGTGACGGTGGCGGTGAAGGCTTCGGAGGCCGTCTGCCCCTCGGCCAGACGGCGCACCGCCGCCCCCGCGACGTAGGTCCAGGCGCCGCCGGGGGCCACGCTGAACGTGCCGTAGGTGCCCGGGGCCGACCCCGACCATGTCAGGACGGCACCGGTGTCCCGGTCGGTGGCCGCCAGCTGCCCGCCCGTGGCGCCGCCCGCCGCCTCGGTGATCGTGCGCGCGGCCTCGGACGCCGGGGTCACCGAGACGGGGGCATCGCCCGCACCCGCCACGGTGATCGTGATCGTCTGCGTGGCCGTCCGCCCCGCGCCGTCCGTTATGGTGACGGTGAAGCTTTCCACCGCCGTCTGGCCTTCGTCCAGCCGCTCGATCGCCGGGCTCGCGACATAGCGCCAGTCGCCGCCGGGCGAGATGGTGAAGGTGCCGTAGAGCCCCTGGGCGCTGCCGCTCCATGTGAGGGTGGGGGCCGTCTGCGGCTCGGTCGCGGCAAGGCGGCCGTCGGCCACCGTGCTGCCGCCGTCGGCGACGCTGCCCCGGTCGTCCCCGGTGACCACGATGGTGCCGGGCGGCGGCGGGGTGTACCCGTTGCGCCCTTCGTTGATCGTGTCGGTCCCGGCGGGGGGCGCCACGGGGGGCGGGGCAAGCTCCGGCAGCTCCTCCAGATCGTCGGAATCGAGGTCGATGCCGTCCCCGTCCTGGCTTTCGGCTCCGCCGCCGACGCCCCCGCGCAGGACGTTGTCGAGCTCCACGAAGGTGCCGCCCTGGCCCACGCGCCCGAAGGCCGACTGGTAGGCCGCCACCGCCTCGGCGATCAGGACGCTGTCGGCATCGTCGGGGCCCGCAGCGCGCTCCACCTCGCGCGTCTCGCCGTCGACGGTCGAGATGATCCACGAGGCGTTGGCCTCGTCGATGGTGGCGATGAGGTTCTGCGACAGGTCGAACAGCTCCACCCGGCCGACACGGCCGTCGGGGTCGCGCAGGAGGGTGACCTGCGCCGTCGACACCCCGTTGTCGGTCTGGAGTTCGACCAGCACCGTGGTGCCCTTGATCCCCATAGTCGCGGAGGGGGTCGTGACGTCCATGCCGCCGGTCCTGGCGACCTGGCCCGCGATGAAGACGAAGCTGCCCTGGATCAGGTTGAACCCGCCGAAATTGTCCTGTCCGGCGGGGTCGTAGATCAGCGCGTCCACCACCATCCGGCTGGACGCCGAGAGCGTGAATATCGTCCCGTCCACGAAGGTGACGGCCAGCTTCCCGTCCGCCCCGGTCTGGAGCACGTCGTCCGGGAACACCTTCGAACCCGGCCCCAGCGTCTCCACCGTGCCGTCCGCGCGCTGAACGGTGGCGCCGCCGGTCAGCGTCTCGACCTGCCCGATGGGATCGCGGGCGGCTTCGGCTCCCGCTTGGGCATACTGCCCCGGCGCCTCGGGTCCGGCGAGGCGCGCGACCGTCGCGCCCCGGATCACCGCGCCCTCGGGCGACAGGAGGTCCGCTGGCGCGGCGTGCGCGAAGTAGCCCGGCACGCGGATGTCGGGCGCGCCCGCGTTCCGCAGCACGAGATCGCCGTGATCGCGCGCGAACTCGGCCGAGAAGAGGAGTGCGGCGTCCGGGATCGTCACCGCACCGTCACCGGCCGCAGGGACGAGCATCGGCGCAGGCGCGCCGCCGGACAGGTCCGAGACTGTAAGTGCCACGCGCTCTGCCCCCCAGAACACAGGTCTTGATGATCGCTTATGCGCAGAAGCGAGTCGAATCGAAAGTGAACTGCGTCACAGAGGCGAGAACAAACCGTTCTGGACGCCGAACTCCCTGAGGATCTCCATGCAGGCCGCTTGCGCGGCGGCGGGCGCCGCTGTCTTCTGCGCGCCATGGGGTGGCGGTTGGGCAGATCGTTCGGATGGGCGCGGATCGTCGCGCTGGGGCTGGTCGTGGCGCTTCTCGCGCTGCGGATCGCGGACCCGGTGCCGGTGCAGGTCGTCCGCAACCTGACGTTCGACGTCTACCAGCAGATGAAGCCGCGCGCGCCTGTGCCCTTTCCGGTCGCGATCCTGGATGTCGACGACCCCAGCATCGCCGAGATCGGCCAGTGGCCCTGGCCGCGCACGCGGTTCGCCGAGCTTGTCGACCGCGCGACGGTGGACGGGGCGGTGGCCATCGCCTTCGACATCGTCTTCGCCGAACCCGACCGCCTGTCTCCGCCCCGCATCGCGGCCGACAACGCGGCCCTCCCGCCCGAGGTGCGCGCGGAGCTCGCGGCCCTGCCCGAAAACGATGCGGCGCTTGCCGCCGCCTTCGCGCGGTCCCGCGTGATCGTCGGGCAGACCAGCGTGCGGAGCGCGCTGGCGGGCTTCGACACCCCGCGCGACATCCCCGAGGTGCCCCATGCCGTCGTCGGGCCGGACCCCGCGCCCTTCCTCCTCCGCTTCCCCGACCTCGTCGAGAACCTCCCCGAACTCGAGGCTGCGGCGGCCGGGCGCGGGGTGTTCAACGTGCGCCCCGATCCCGATGGCGTCTTCCGCCGGGTACCGCTCGTGATGAGCGTGGAGGATCGGATCCGGCTGGGGCTCGCGCCCGAACTCCTGCGCGTGGCGACGGGCGGGCAGCCCTTTGCGATCCGCACGAACGAGGCGGGCATCGACGGCGTGGTGCTGGCGGGCCAGGTCGTGCGCACGGCGGGAGACGGGACGGTGCGCCCCTATCTCACGCCGCACGACCGGGCGCGCTTCGTCTCCGCCGCCGATCTTCTGGAGGGGCGGATGCCGCCGGGGCGGCTCGCTGGGCACCTCGTGCTTGTCGGCACCTCGGCCATCGGGCTCGAGGACTTCCGGGCCACGCCGCTCGGCGTGCCGATGGCGGGGGTGGAGATCCATGCCCAGCTTCTGGAGAACATCCTGTCGAACACGCTCCTCGTCCGGCCGAACTACGCGGTGGCGGTGGAGCTTGTGGCGGCGTTCGCGCTCTGCCTGCTCGTGATCCTGCTCACTCCCGTGCTGACGGCGACGACGCTGATCGTCGCCTCGCTCCTCTTTCTCGCGGCCTTCGGGATCGGCTCCTACGGACTCTTCCAGACGCAGCGGCTGCTCGTGGACCCGAGCTTCCCGATGCTCGCGGGGCTGACCACGATGATCTTCATGTCCACCGCCAACTACCTGCGCGAGGAACGCCGCCGCCGCCGCATCCGCACGGCCTTCGGGCAGTACGTCTCGCGCGATCTCGTGGACCGGCTGTCGGAGACGGAGGAGGGGCTGACGCTCGGCGGAGAGACGCGGGAGCTCACGCTGATCTTCAGCGACGTGCGCGGGTTCACGGCGATCGCGGAAAGCTACCGGGACGATCCGGCGGCGCTGACGCAGCTGATGAACCGGCTGCTCACCAGCCTGTCGAACGCGATCCTCGACCGGGGGGGCACGATCGACAAGTTCATGGGCGACGCGGTCATGGCCTTCTGGAACGCGCCCCTGCCGCATCGCGACCACGCCCGGTCGGCCTGCGCCGCCGCGCTCGACATGATCGCGGCGGTGGAGCGGATGAACCGCGAGCGGATGGCCGAGGCGCGGGCGGCGGGGGCGGGGTTCCTGCCGATGACCGTCGGCATCGGGATCAACACGGGCACCTGCACGGTCGGCAACATGGGGTCCGACATGCGGTTCGACTACACGGCGGTGGGCGATCCGGTAAACCTGGCCTCCCGCCTCGAAGGGCAGTCGCGCACCTACGGGCTGCCGGTCATCGTGGGGTCCGCCACCGTCGCCGGGGCAGGGGAGGGGTTCGCCTTCCTCGAGATCGACCTGATCCGCGTGAAGGGCAAGGCGCAGGCCGAGCGCATCTTCGCGCTGCTGGGCGATGCAAACCTGCGCGACACGCCCGTCTTCGGCGCGGCCGCCGCCGCCAACACCCGCCTTCTCGCCGCCTACCGGGCGCGCGACTGGGACGGGGCGGAGACGTCGCTTGCGGACCTCGAGGCGGTGGACGGCCGCCTCAGGCGGCTTTCGGACTACCTTGGCCTCTACCGGCGCCGGCTCGCGGCGGCGCGGGCGGCGCCTCCCGCCCCCGACTGGGACGGCGTCTATGACGCGACGGACAAGTGATCACCCCTCGCGCAGCGCCTCGGACCGCATCCTGAGGACCGGCTGGACGAGGTAGCTCAGCACCGTCCGCCGCCCGGTCTGGATGTCGACCGTCGCGGTCATCCCCGGCGTGACCGGCAGGCTCTCTCCCTCGCGCCCAAGATCGGTGCGGTCGGTCACGATGGTCAGCTGGAAAAACTCCCGCCCCTCGGCGTCGCGCAGCGTGTCGGCGCCGATGCGCGCGACCTCGCCGTCGAGCGCGCCGTAGACGAGGTAGTCGTAGGCGCTGATCTTGACGGACGCCGCGTCGCCCGGCCGGATGAAGGCCACGTCCTTCGGGGGCACGTTCACCTCGATCTCCAGCGCGTCGCCCTCGGGCACGATCTGCGCCAGCGCCGCCCCCGGCTGGACGACCTGGCCCACCGTCGTCACGCTGAGCGCGTTGACGGTCCCGCGCACGGGCGCCCGCAATTCGGTGCGCGTCACCCGGTCTTCGGCGGCGCGCAGCGATTCCTGCACCACCGCAAGCTCCACCCCCAGCCGGGCGAGCCGCGTCCGCGCCGCCGTGACGTAGGCCGCGCGGGCGACGCCGATCTGCCGCTCCGCCTCTCCGATGGCCGCGATCAGGTTGGGCTCCTGCGCCCGCCCGACCGCGAGGCTGCCCTCCAGTTCGGCCAGCCGCGAGCGGAGCCGCAGCACCTCGATCCGCGCCACCGCGCCCGAGGCGACGAGGCTTTCGGTCAGCGCCAGCTCCTCCCGCATCGGCTCGATCACCGTCTCGAGCTTCGCGCGCTGGGCCAGAAGCTCGTCCAGGTCCCCGCGCCTCTGGTCGAGCTTCGACTCCAGCACCGACAGCTCCCGGTCGAGCTGGTCGAAGCGCGAGGTCAGCACGTCCATCTCGGCCAGGACCGCCTCGGGCGCCCGCGCCCGCAGCGCCTGCGGAAACTCCGGCGCGCGGTCAAAGGCGACCTCGGCGCGCAGCCGCACCTCCTCGGCCAGAAGCGCCGCCTCCTGCCGCAGGAGTTCCCCCCGCTGGGACGACAGCGCCGTGTCGTCGATCTGCATCAGGACCTGCCCGGCCTCCACGACGTCGCCCTGCCGCACGTCGATCCGCCGCACGATCCCGCCTTCGAGGCTCTGGACCACCTGCACCTGCTGCGAGGGCACGACGCGGCCCGTGGCGCGCGTCACCTCCTCGATCTCGAAGAACGCGGCCCAGACGAGGAAGGCGCCGATCCCGCCGAGGATCAGGAGAATCAGGCCCCAGCCCCCGCTGCCCGTCCGCACGCGTCCGCTTCGGCGGAGGTCGTTGAGGAAGTCGTCGCCCGTCGCCCCGAACATCGCGCTATCCCTCCAGCTGCCGCGCCTGCGCGGCCCTGAGCGTCGCCATCACCTCCTCCTTCGGCCCGTCGAGCACCTTGCGCCCCTGGTCGAGCACGATGAAGCGTTCGGCCGTGGCGGCCAGCGACATGCGGTGGGTGCAGAGGATCAGCGTCGGGATTTCGGCCTTGAGCGCGCCGATCCGCTGGATGAAGGCGGTCTCCATCTGCTGGTCCATGGCGTTCGTGGGTTCGTCGAGGAACAGGACGCGCGGGCGGCGGAGGAGGAGTCGCGCGAGCGCCACGCCCTGCCGCTGCCCGCCCGACAGGCGGTTGCCCTTCTCGCCGATGAAGAGGTCGAGACCGGCGGGGTTCGCGGCCACGAACGCGTCCATCCCCGCGAGGTGAAGCGCCCGGCGCACTGCGTCGTCCGACGCGCCGGGGCGGCCGATCGTCATGTTCTCGCGCAGCGTGCCGGTGAAGAGCTCGCAGTCCTGCGTGAGGTAGCCCACCCCCTCCCGCAGCTCGGCCGGGTCGAACTGGGCAATGGCGTGCCCGTCGATCAGGATGTTCCCGCTTTCGGGGGCGAGAAGTCCATTGAGAAGCTTGCCCACCGTGGTCTTGCCCGACCCCACACGGCCGAGAAGCGCCACCGTCTCTCCGGGGCGGATGTCGAGCGACAGGCCCGCGACGGCGGAGAGCTCGGAGCCGGGGTAGCGGAACACGACCTCGCGCATCTCCACCGCGCCCTGCGTGACGCGAAGGTCGCTGCGCACCGTGTCGCTGCGTTCGCGCGGGAGCGCCATGAGCCCGTCGAGCGCGCCCATGGCCCTGCGCGCATAGTGCGCCCGGAAGATCGTCTGCGCGATGGCGGCGAGCGGCGCGAGCGCGCGGCCCGCCAGAAGGTTCGCGGCGATCAGCGCGCCCACCGTGATCCGCCCCTCCATGACGAGGAAGACGCCCCAGACGATGAGGACGACGCTGACGCCCTGCTGGATCGCCTGCGTCCCGTTGGTGGCGAGCCCCGACCAGAACCGCGTCCGCCCGCCGATGCGGGAGGAGGCGGCGATGGCGGCGTCCCATTCGCGCTGCATCACCGGTTCGGCGTTGAGGCTCTTGACCGCCTCGATCCCGAAAAGGCTCTCGACAAGGACGACGTGGCGTTTCGTGGCGAGCTGCTGCGCCCGCGCCGCGCTGCGGCCGAGCGGCACCTGAGCGACCACGGCGAGGAGGAGGACGAGGGGGATCGCGCAGAGCGGCACCCAGGCGAGGGGGCCGACCACGTGGAACAGGACCGCGACGAAGACGCCGACGAAGGCGAGGTCAATGAGCGCCACGAAGCTCGCCGAGCCGAAGAAGTCGCGCACCTGTTCGAAATCGCGGATCGTGTTGGCCATGCCTGCCGCGCCGCCGGTGCGCGCCGTCATCCGCGCCGCGAGCGCCTGGTCGAAGATCCGGCTTCCGACCTTCAGGTCGATCCGGCGCGCGATGGCCTCGAGCAGGCCCATCCGCAGCGTCCGGAGCGCGAGGTCGAGCGCCAGCGCGATCCCCACGCCGACCGCGAGCGTCCAGAGCGTCACGACCGCGCCGTTCGGGATCACCCGGTCGTAGACGTTCATCACGAAGATCGGCACGGCGAGCGCGAGAAGGTTGATGCCGAAGGCGGCGGCCACCACCTGCGTCCAGGCGGGCCAGTTCTCCCGCACGGGGCCCCAGAACCAGTGGCGCCGGTCGCGGGCAAGCTCGGCCGTCTCCGGCGCGCTGCGCGCCCCCGTCCCGTCGCCCTCCGGCGCGACGAGGAGGATCGGCCCCGCGATCGCCGCCTCGAGATCGCGCCGCCGCATCGCGGTCTCGGTCCCCGTCGCCGGATCGGCCACCGTGGCCGTCTTCCGATCGACCGACAGCCGGACCAGAACCAGCGCCCCGCCCGCCTTGCGGAACACCGCCGCGGGCAGGACGGCGGGGTCCAGCGCGCCGATCCGCGCCGTCACGACGCGCGCGGCAAGCCCGACTTGCCCCAAGGCCTCGGCCAGCACGTCGGGCTGGTCGAACGCCGCGCCCTCCGGCAGCCGGGCTAGAACGGCCGCTTCGGTGAACGGGCGGCGATGATGGCGCGCGAACCAGGCGACGAGGCCGAGCCCCGAGGCCGGACCCCGCCCGGCGCTCTGCGCCCCAGGTCCGGCCTCTGCGAGCTCGGCCGCCCCGGTCATTCGAGCGCGGGGATCGCGGTCTTGAAGACCGACCGCGGCTCCAACAGCGCGCGGGACTCGAAGTTCGCCTCGAACGGCATGTTCGCGGGCGCCACGCCGAAGTGCTGCGCGAGCCGGCTTTCCACCGCGAGAAGGCGGTAGGCGCTGAAGGCGTAGCTGGCGTCCGCGCTCAGCTTCTCGAACTCCACGTCGAAGCGCATCCGCTCGGCCTCGAGCACGTCGAGCAGCGACCGCGTGCCCGCCTCGAACTCGGACCGGAACTGCCCCACGAGCGCCTCGGCCGAGGCCAGCTGGTCGGCCAGCAGGCGCGCGGCCTGTCCGTTGGCGCGGTAGCCGTTCCACGTCCGCTCGGCCAGCTCGCGCACCTCGCGGATCGCCACGTTCCGGTCCGACATCGCCTTCGACCGCGCCTCGATCAGCGCCCGGCTCTGCGGCGTGCGGCCACCCTGGTAGAGCGTCCAGTTGACGCGCAGACCGACGAAGACGTCGTTGTCCGCGCCCGAGGCGCCGCCTACGTCCTCGCCATAGCGCGCGCCCGCGTTCAGCGTCACGCGCGGGGACCGGTCGGCCTCGACGATGCGCTGGGCGTATTCGGCGGTGCTGAGCTCGGTCTCGGCCACCCTCACCCGGTAGCTGCGCTGCACGGCGGTGGCGACAAGCGCGGTCTGATCGCGCGGCAGCCCCGACACCACCGGCACCGACATCGGCCCGGACGGCGGCCGCCCGACGATCCGGGCATAGCGCGCGTTCGCATCCTCGAGCGCGCGGCGCACCTCGATCACGGCCAGTTCCGCCGCCCGCACCCGGTCCTCGACCTGGAGCCGGTCGCTCAGCGGCAGCCGCCCCCCGTCCACGAGTTCGGCCACCTGCGCCGCGATGGCGCGGTGGCGTTCGAGATTGCCCTCGGCCGCGGCGACGAGTCCCCGGTGGCGATGGACGTCGATGTAGACCTCGGTCGCGTTCAGCGCCATCGTCTCGGAGGCGTCCATCAGCCGGTGGATGTTGCCGTCCACCCGCGCGGCCGATGCGTAGACGAGGTTCGCCCGCCGGTAACCGTCGAACAGGACCACCTCGGCCTCGATCCCGATCGTCCGGCTGAGCTTCCAGGTCTGGTTGTCCTCGGGGCTCAGGTTCGCGGGATCGTTCACGTATTCCGGCCCGACCTCGCCAAAGAGCCGCAGGGCGGGGACGTACTCGGACTGGAGCTGGAGCACCTGGTAGGCCGCTCCGCGCGCCTCGGCCCCGGCGGCCAGGACGACGGGGTTCGTCGTGACGGCAGCCTCGACCGCGGCGCGCAGCGGCTCCGCCGCTGCGGCTCCCGTCCAGAGAGAAGCCGCCAGCGCGAGCGCGACGAGCGTCCGGTCCGTCATGATCGGTCCCCAACCCGCGCCGCTGCGTCCGCACGGATCGGGTAACCCCGCCCCGCCAGCCCCGGCGCATCCCGCGACTGTAGGCAGAGACCCTTGTCTTGCAAGACGAAAACTTGCCGCAACGTCACTGTTGATGAAGCAGAACCAATCGCCCTCTCTGGGCCGAGGGTGTCAGCCGATAAGCGTCACCCGCACCGGCGACGTCTCTTCCGGCCGCTCCGGCCAGATGGCGGTGCCGGGCCGGGGCGGGACGTCCCCGCCGTCGGGCCGCAGGTCCACGCGCAGGGCGCGGTCGCCGAGGCGGCGGAGGAAGGACGCACCGTCCGCCTCGTAGCCGCCGTCGAGGAACAGCGCCGGGTCCGCCCGCCGGAGCCGCAGGAGGCGCGCGGTCAGCGACAGCTTCCGCCGGTCGATGTCGCGCGACAGCCGCGCGGGATCGGCCAGCCCGGCCGCCAGCGCGTCGAAGTCCGGCGGGCGGCGGTTGTCGGGGTCGGTCAGCGCGAAGGCCGCGATCTCGGTGCCCTGATAGATGTCGGGGATGCCGGGCAGCGTCAGCCTGAGCGCCGCCTGAACGAGGATCAGCCGCCCGGATCGGGCAAGCAGCGGCGCGAGGGCGGACGGCAGCGGATCGAACCGCGCCGCGAGACGCCGCGCGAAGGCGCGCGCCGCGTCCTCGACCTCGGAGTTCGGCGCGCTCCAGAAGGTGGAGCGTTTGGCCTCGCGCAGCGCCTTCTCCACATGCAGCTCGAGCCGGTCGGCAAGGTCGGGCTCGCCCGCCATGGCGAGCACGGTCTGCGCGAGATACCAGCGCAGGTTCGGCCCGACGTCACCCGGCTCTTCCTCCACAACCCGCGCGAACGCGAGGAAGGCGTCGGGATCATGCGTAACCGCCGCGATGCGCATCCGCGCGTCCTCGGAGCGCTTGGTGTCGTGGGAGGAGGTCAGCGTCATCGCCCGCGGCCAGTCCCGCGCCCGTGCGGCCATCGCGGCATGGAACGCGTCCGCCGCCAAAGCCCCGTCGTCGGGCTCCCCGCCGACCTCGTTGGCGGACAGGAGCGGCACCTCGCGGTAGAACGCGGTGTCCTCCTGCGCCTTGGCGATGACCGCGCCCGTCACCTGCTGGAACCGGACCCGCAGGGCGCGGGGCAGGGGGCCGTCGCGCATGAGGGCCTCGGCCAGGAAGGGGATCGCGCCCGGCGTGGGGTTCGCCGCGACCGCCGCCTCCGCCGCGCGCGAGATGACGCGGCGGTCGTCCTCCGACACACGGTCGCCCATGTAGGTGCGGTAGCGCGTGAAAGCCGCCACCAGTTCGACGATGGCCTGGCGCAGCGCCTCGGGACCCCATTCCACGCCGACGGGGTCCTCGGCCGCGATGGCGCCCAGCATCCCGTGCAGCGACCACAGCTCCGCCGCGAGATCCTCCGTCAGGATCTGCCGCTTGGCCCGCGCGAAGACCTCGAGGACCGGCGCGTCGCGCCCCGTCGCCTCGCTGTAGGCGGCGGCGATCCGGTCGCGGCCGTCCGCATCCAGCACGAGCCGCCCGATCAGGCGCGAGACCTCGTAGCCCGTCGTCCCCTCGATCGGCCAGCGCGGCAGGTCCTCGCCCTCGCTCAGGATCTTCTCGACCCAGATGGGCGTGTCCGGGAGCCGCGCCCGCAGGCGGGCGAGATAGTCAGCGGGGTCCGCAAGCCCGTCCACATGGTCGATCCTCAGCGCATCCACGATCCCGCCGTCCACGAGGTCGAAGAGAAGCGCATGGGTGTCCTCGAAGACCTGCGCGTCCTCCACCCTGACGCCGACGAGACCCGTGACATTGAAGAAACGACGATGCGTCAGCGCATCCTGTTCGGTCCGCCAGTGGACGAGCCGCCAGGGTTGTTCCGCGTGCAGCCGCCGGATCGCGTCGCCCGACGCCCCGCGCCGCGCGGCGTCGAGCGAGGCGGTGGCCGCCAGCGGCACCCGCAGGTCGCCCGCGACCAGCACCGGCCCGTCCGGGTCCTCCTCCACCGACATCCCGTCCGCCAGAACTTCGAAGTGATCCGGCAGCCAGGGCAGCCGCAGCCTCTCCCGTCCCGTGTCGAGGTCGAAATGCCGCGCGAAGCGGCTGTCCTCCCCCCGCCGCAGCACGTCGCGGAGCCAAGGCGTCTGGGGCGCGAAGGCCATGTGGTTCGGCACGATGTCGAGGACAAGGCCCATCCCGCGCGCCTTCAGCGCCGCCGACAGCCGCTCCAGTCCCGCACGGCCGCCAAGGACGGGGTCGATTTCCGTCGGATCGGTCACATCGTAGCCATGCGAGGAGCCGGGCGTGGCCGTGAAGAGCGGCGAGGCGTAGAGATGGCTCACCCCGAGCGCGTCGAGGTAGGGGACCAGCGCCACGGCCCGGCCGAAGTCCATGCCCGCCCGGAACTGGAGGCGATAGGTGGCGGTGGGCAGCCTCATGCCACCCCCACGTAATGCGCTGCCGACCGCGCCGCGCCGGGCGCTTCGCCCGCGACGTGGATCAGCTCTCCCTGCGCGTCCGGCAGCTCCGTCGGCGCCGCGCCGAGGTTCGCGCGGAGCGACAGGCGCAGGCTCCCGAGCCGCCAGTCGACCGCGATGGCACCCGCGCAAGCCGCGATCACCCGTCCTGCATGCGCCTCGGCCTGGCCGAGGTGCGGCACGATCCGCGCCGCCCGGAGCGCGAGGAGCCGCCGGACCTTCCCGCGCGCCGCCGCGCCCTCCCGCGTCTCCCGCCGCGCCCAGTCGATCTTCGACGCCTCGAACGTGGCCGGGTCGATGGGATCGGGGATGTCGCCCGTATGCCCCGCAAAGGCGGGGAACTCCGCGAACTCCCGCCGCCGTCCCTCGGTCACCGCGTCGGCGAGGTCTCCGCCGAAGCCCGCGAAGAAGAGGAAGGGACGAACCTCGCCCCAGTCCTCGCCCATGAACATCAGCGGGATGTGCGGCGACAGGAGGAGGATCGCCGTCAGGGCGTCGTGCGTGGCGGGGTCGGTGAGCGTGACGAGCCGTTCCCCCAGCGCGCGGTTGCCGATCTGGTCATGGTTCTGAAGGAAATCGACGAAGGCCACCGGCGGCAGATGCCCCGATGGCTCGCCGCGCTCCGGTCCCTGGAGCGCGAAGCCTTCGGCCAGCGCGCGCGCCATGTCCGCCGTGGGATCGCGGGCGAAGGCGGCGTAGTAGCCGTCCGTCTCGCCCGTGGCGAGGACATGGGCCGCGTTGTGCAGGTCGTCGTTCCATTCGGCGGTGTAGAGCGGCACCGCGTGCCCGTCCCGCGCGTGAAGATGCGTGACGTTGCGGTTGTCCTCGGTCGTCAGGTGCACAGGGCGGTCGGTGATGCGGGCGCGAACCTCCCGCGCGATCTCGACGAGGAGGTGGCTTTCGGACGGATCGCGGATCTGGTCGATCGCGTCGAGCCGGAGGCCATCGAGGCGGTACTCCTGCAGCCAGTGGAGCGCGTTTTCGACGAAGAAGCGCCGCACGGCGGGCTGGCGGTAGTCGATGCCCGCCCCCCATGGCGTGTGCCGCTCCGCGTCGAAGAAGGCCCCGGCATAGGCGGGAAGGTAGTTGCCCTCCGGTCCGAAGTGGTTCCACACCACGTCGAGCAGCATCATCATCCCGCGCTCGTGCGCCGCGTCCACCAGAGCGCGGAGGTCATCGGGAGTGCCGTAGGCGGGGTGGGGGGCGAAGGGCAGGACGCCGTCGTAGCCCCAGCCCCGGTCACCCGCGAACTGCGCCACCGGCATCAGTTCGATCGCGGTGAAGCCGGTTTCGGCCAGCGCGTCGAGATGCGGGATCGCGGCGCGGAAGGTCCCTTCCGGCGTGAAGGCGCCCGCATGCAGTTCGCAGATCACCGCCTCTTCCCATGGACGACCGCGCCACTCCGCCGCCCAGGGGTAGTCGGATCCGGACACGAGGGAGGGGCCGTGCACATCCCACTCCTGCCGCCGCGCGGCCGGGTCGGGGACGACGCGCCCGTCGGGCAGGACGAAGGCGTAGGGGGCGAGGTCGGGGGCCTCCTCCCGCGCCTCGAACCAGCCGCCGCCCACATCCTCCATCGGCAGGTCCGAGCCATGGAGCCGCAGCTTGAGCGCCGCGCAGTCGGGGGCCCAGAGGCGGAAGCGCACCCGCCCGTCCGGCAGGCGCACCGCCCCCCAGTCCGGCAAGGCTTCAGCCATGGAACCGCGCCTCGAGAAGAAGGAGCGTCCGCCCCGGCAGATCGGCCACCTCCTCCACGAAGCCTTCCTCGGGCGCGGGGTCGGCGATCCCGGCGTCGGTGTCCACGAGCCGCCGCCAGCGCCGCGACCGCCCGCCGGGAAGATGGAAGCGGCATCCCTCGTGGCCCGCGTTCATCAGCAGGAGCAGCGCGTCACCCGCCTCATGCATCAGGAGCCCGAGGCATCGCCGCTCCGCGTCTTCCCAGTCGCCGTTCTCCATCTCGCCGCCCTCGGCGCGCAACCAGCGGGCATAGCGCCGCCCGCGCGGGTCGGGTCCGGCGTGGAGGAAGCGGTCCGCCACCATCAGCCCGCGGGTCTTGCGGATCGCAACGAGTCCCTGCACGAAGCCTTCGAATGCCGCGTCACGGGGCGCGGCGGCCCAGTCCATCCAGTTGATCTCGTTGTCCTGGCAGTAGGCGTTGTTGTTGCCGCCCTGGCTCCGCCCGATCTCGTCCCCCATGAGGATCATCGGCGTCCCCTGGCTCAGGAGGACCGTCGCCATCAGGTTCCGCCGCTGCCGGTCCCTGAGTGCCAGAACCTCCGCGTCCTCCGTCTCCCCCTCGACCCCGCAGTTCCAGCTGAGGTTGTGGGAATGGCCGTCGCGGTTCTCCTCGCCGTTCGCGTCGTTGTGCTTGTCGTTGTACGAGACGAGGTCCATGAGCGTGAACCCGTCATGCGCGGTGACGAAGTTGACGCTGGCCCAGGGCCGTCGCCCGCCGTGGGCGAATACGTCGGCCGAACCGAGAAGCTTGCCCGCCAGCCGGGGCGCAAGCCCGGCGTCGCCCTTCCAGAAGCCGCGCACCGTGTCGCGGTAGGCGTCGTTCCATTCGGCCCAGCCGGGCGGGAAGTTCCCGACCTGATAGCCGCCGGGTCCGGTGTCCCACGGCTCCGCGATCAGCTTCACCCCCGACAGCACGGGGTCCTGCCGCACCGCTTCGAGGAAGACGGCGTGCTGGGAGTAATCCTCCCGGTCGCGACCGAGCGTGGTGGCAAGGTCGAAGCGGAAGCCGTCGACGTGGCACTCCTCGACCCAGTACCTGAGCGAGTCCATCACCATCTGGAGGACGCGCGAGTTGCGGAGGTTGAGCGAATTGCCCGTCCCGGTCGTGTCGTAGTAGTAGCGCGGGTCGTCGCCGAGAAGGTAGTAACTCGCGTTGTCGATCCCCCGGAAGGACAGCGTTGGGCCGAGGTGGTTGCCCTCGGCGGTGTGGTTGTAGACGACGTCCATCAGCACCTCGATCCCCGCCTCGTGCAGGCGGCGGACCATCAGCTTGAACTCGTTCAGGTGCCCGCCCTGGGTGAGAAACCGCTGCGCCGGCGCGAAGAAGCCCAGCGTGTTGTAGCCCCAGTAGTTCGTGAGCCCCTTGTCCACGAGGTGCCCGTCGTCGTGGAACGCCTGCACCGGCAGGAGTTCGATCGACGTCACGCCGAGCCGGACGAGGTGGTCGATGACTGCGTCCTGCGCCAGCCCCTCGAAGGTCCCGCGCAGGCGCGGCTCGACGTCGGGGTGGCGCGCGGTCATGCCCTTCACATGCGCCTCGTAGACGATGGTCCGGCTCCAGGGGATGTCGGGCCGGACATCGTTGCCCCAGGTGTGCGCGGGGTCCACCACGACGCACTTCGGCACGACGAAGGCGCTGTCGCGCCGGTCGAGGCTCAGGTCCTGCCGGGAATGCCCGATCCGGTAGCCGAAGACCGCCGGATGCCAGCGCAAAGCGCCCCGGTGCGCCAGCGCGTAGGGGTCGAGCAGAAGCTTGGCCGGATTGAAGCGGTGGCCCGCCTCGGGCGCGTGGGGGCCGTGGACACGGTAGCCGTAGAGCTGGCCGGGGCGCACCTCCGGGAGGTAGCCGTGCCAGACCTGATGGGTGAACTCCGGCAGCTCGATCCGGTCCGTCTCGCGCCGGCCCTGCGCGTCGAAGAGGCAGAGCTCCACCTTCGTCGCGTGCGCCGAGAACAGCGCGAAGTTCGTGCCCGACCCGTCCCACCGCGCGCCGAGGCGGACGTCGGTCCCGGCCTCTACCTTGCGGCGCGAATGGACCGCGGGAGCGGGCGCGCTACGGCGGGAGCTGTCGGTCACGACAGGACCTTCGCGCCCCGCCTCGTGCGGCTCTCCGACCATTCCTCGCAGTCGAAGGCGCACCGGTCGATGATCCGACCGTCCATCCGGGGCAGGCCCGTCGGGTCGCCGCTCCGCATCATGGCCCCGCAATCGGCGCAGTGAATCGGACGATGACCCCGGAGCAGTCCCAGGACGCCACCGACGGCGGCCCGTGCTGCCCCGCCCATCTGCGTGAAGTGTGACGCCATTGCGCGGCTCCCATCCTGGCGGGCGGATCAGCCGTCGCGGCCGGTGCCGCTTCGGTTCCTCCTTCGTAACGCCACGGGCGGGCGGGCGTTCCCCTTCATCCTCACCGGCGGACGCAACGGCATCATCGGCACCGTCGTGCTGCACCGGCTGCCGTCGTTCCGGAGCAGCACGGCGGCGCCGATGATCTCGTGGCCGCCGTCGCCGCTGTGGACGTCGGCCATGACTTCGACCGGAACCTCTCGACGATCCCGGCCCGTTGGTTCGGCAGCAAACCGGATCGGGCGACAGGTTGTTCCCGCCCGGCATGCTGAACCGTTGCCTCGGCGTCGGCCGGCACCTAGACTGGCGCGGCCATCGCCCGGGGAGGGGACGGAATGCGCCACGTGAAGTCGGTCGTCATCTACCTGCTCTGCAACGGGGCCGGGCTCCTGCTGGCCACGCTCCTGCTCACCGGCTTCCGCATCTCGTGGGGCGCCTTCTTCTTCGCGGTGATCCTGATGTCGGTGGCGCTTGCCGTCATCGCCCCCATCGCCCGCCGCGTCGCCGAACGGCGCGCGCCGCAGCTCATGGGGGGCATTTCGCTCGTCGCGATCCTGCTGAGCCTCCTCGTGACCTCGCTCGTGATCCCCGGCGTGCAGATCGCCGGGATCGGGTCGTGGATCGCGGGGACCGTGCTGGTCTGGATCGGAAGCCTCGTGGCCTCCTTCCTCCTGCCCTCGCTCGTCTTCGCCGATCAGCGGACCTGACCGCTAGATCAGGGGGCGCGTGCGCTCCCGCGCCGTCTCCATGTCGGCCAGCGCGAACAGCCCCTCGGGGTCGGACACGCGCAGGACGCCCTCGGACCACCGCACCAGCTGCCGCTCTCTGAGCTGGCGGAGCGTCTTGTTCGTGTGGACGAGCGACAGCCCCAGCGCATCCGCGAGATCCTGCTGCCGGAAGGGCAGGGGCACGGCCGTCTCGTCGATCGAGAGCCCGAGGGCCTTCAGCCGCCGATAGAGCCGCGCCAGCGCCCACGCCACCCGTTCGCCGGCCGGACTCTGCCCCACGATTGTGATCGCCTCGCCGAGGAAGCGCTCCTCCATCGCGGCGATCCAGGTCAGGTCGTAGGCGCGGCTGGGATGGTTCTGGAACAGCTTCCACAGGTCGCTCCTCCGGAAGACGCAGAGCGTCATGCCGGTGGTCGCCTCGACCGAATGCTGCATGTCGCCGATGAGCCCCGCCTGCAGCCCGATGAAATCCCCCGGCAGCACGAAGTTGAGCACCTGCCGCCGTCCGTCCCGCGTGGTCTTGTGACGGAGCCCCATGCCGCGCAACACCGTGTAGAGCTGGGGCGAGGTGCTGTCCTGCATCAGCACCGTCGTCCCGGGCTCCACCTGAAGCTCGCCCGACTTGAAGCGTTCCATGAACGCGACCTCCTCGGGCGTCATGTCGGCAAAGCATTCCCTCCGTCGGAGGGGGCAGCTTCGGCAGGGTGTCGTCACGTCAACCTCGCGCCAGCTATGTCACAGTTTAATGCGGAATTTTCCGGGCATGTTCCTATGCCCGCACGCCAGAAGGTTCCCCGATCCATGTCCCAGCGTCTCGTCATCGTCTCGGCCTTCGACGCGCTTGTGTCCGAAGACATCGAGGGTTGCGTCCGAGAATGGGATGAGACGAGCATCGTGCGCATCTCCGCCTCGCACGCCTTGACCGCAGAGGATCTCGCGAACCTCCCGAAGGTCTTCGCGGTGGTGGCGCGGGGCAGGGCGGAGGATCTGGAGGCGACGGGCCTTCCCGGTCTCGTGGCGGCACGCGGCGGGCGGATCGTCTGGGTGACGGACGATCCCCCGCACATGTCGCGCACGGATGTTCGATGGATCCATGTCGCGATGCCCTTCACGTCCGAGATGCTGCGCGCCGCGCTCGCCGCGGCGGCGGACGCCGATACGGACCGCCGCGACGAGGCGTGACGGTCCGGCGGCGCCCCGGCGGCCTCAGCTCGCCTTCAGCGTCTCGGTCGAGGAGAAGAACATCGCCTGGCTCACGGCAGAGCGGATCTGCTCTTCCGTATACGGCTTGGCGATGACGAAGGCGGGTTCCGGACGGTCCCCGGTCAGGAGCCGCTCTGGGAAGGCCGTGATGAAGACGATCGGGACCTCTCCCACCTCGCGCAGGAGTTCGTTCACCGCGTCGATCCCGGAGGAATTGTCGGCCAGCTGGATGTCGGCCAGAATCAGGTCCGGCCGGTTCGACAGGCCGAGCCGTACGGCACCCTCGCGCGTCCGCCCGATGCCGGTGACCTCGTGACCCATCGAGGTGACGATGGACTGGATGTCCATGGCGATGATCGCCTCGTCCTCGATGACCAGCACCTTGCCGGCCACGCTCCGCTCCATCTCGCGCCGCGCGATGTCGAGAAGCTCGTCCACCTCGGGCACCGACAGTTGCATGATCTGCGCGATCTCGCGGGTGTCGAACTCTTCCACGGTGTTCAGAAGGAGCGCCTCGCGCGTGTTGGGGGTGAGGTCGCCCAGATGCCCGTGCGCCGCCCGCTCCAGGGCCCGCTCCGGCGTCTCCACCGGGGCGCCGGCGCTGTTCCAGATCAGGTGGAAGGCGCGGAAGAGCGCGACGCGAAGGTCGAGCGACCGCTCCAGGAAAGACCGGTCCTCGACGATGGCCTCGAGCGTCGCCGCCGCGTAGGCGTCCCCGGTCCGCTGCGTTCCCGTCAGCGCTCTCGCATAGCGCCGCAGGTAGGGCAGCTCTTGCGCGATTCGCATTGAAAGAGTGCTGTCGGTGGTGGTTTGCTGCATTGTCCCTCCGAAAAAATCTGGACTTCCCGCAGATCAACACGCCCGTGGCCCACGGGTTCCCGGGCGCGAGAAAGAAATTGCGCATCTCCCCGGAACCAACATGCTGGTCCGGCGTTCGGTTCCCGAATTGGGGACTGAAAGGACAAGCGGTGTGTATATGACTGAACCCTCCCGGGAAGGCAAATCAAAGCGTCCGCAGCGCGAACGGGACAAGAGCGAAATCGACGACAACCTGAGGCGTGTCTACGAGGGGATGGTCGACGACGACATCCCCGACCGCTTCGTCGAGTTGCTGCGGAAGCTGCGCGGTGATGGAGCCGCGGAATGATCGCGCTCGCCCGTGCGCGCGATGCGCGGCCGCCCGATCCCAAGGACGAAATCGTGCTGCATCTCAAGCCGATGCGCGCCTTCGCCCTGTCGCTCACCCGCGACATCTCGCGGGCCGACGATCTGGTGCAGGACACGGTGGTCAAGGCCTGGACGAACATCGAGAAGTTCCAGCCCGGCACCAACATGCGCGCGTGGCTCTTCACGATCCTGCGCAACACCTTCTACTCCGAGCGCCGCAAGGCGCGGCGGGAGGTGTCGGATTCCGAAGGCGTCCTGACCGAGCAGATCGCCGAGAAGCCCAGCCATGACGGCCGCCTCGCGCTCGCCGACTTCCGGCGCGCGTTCGAGAAGCTGCCCGACGAACAGCGCGAGGCGCTGATCCTCGTGGGGGCCGAGGGCTTCTCGTACGAGGACGCCGCCGCCATGTGCGGCTGCGCGGTGGGCACGATCAAGAGCCGGGCGAACCGGGGGCGCCGCAAGCTGGCCGAGATCCTCCAGCTTGACGAGAACGAGGCCATGGAGATGACGGACCAGGCGACCCTGGCCGTGATTTCCCGCAACCCGAGGGCGGGTTGACCCGCCTCGCGGGCCGGAACGGACGACGCGGGGACGAGCCGGACGCAGACGCGGTCCCGGCCGTCCCCGCGCGACGCCGGTCGGGCCTGCTCACCCAGATCGCCGTTCTCCTCACCGTGGCGATCATCCCGGTGGGAATGGTTGCCGTGCTCCAGACCCAGCGCGCAATCGACACCGCGCGGCTGGTCTACCTCGATTCGCTGCGCGCCAAGACGATGGAGGCCGCGACCCCCGAGCGGGAGGGGATCATGCGCGTCATGGGCGTCGCGCGCGGGCTGACCGACGCCGTGTCCGTGCTGGGCCCCGACGGTCCCGCGTGCCGCCAGCTGATGCAGCGATCCGCAGCGACGAACCAGGGCGTGCTCTTCGTCGGCCTGATCGAGCCGCCGGGCGTGTCGAGCTGCAACAACATCGGGCGGGACTTCGACTTCACAGCCAACGAAGCCTCCGCCGCCCTGTTCGCCGAACCGCGGGGCGACGTCCGGTTCAACCCCGCGGGCGACATCACGGGCGAGCCGGTCGTGATCCTCAGCGAACCCGCCTATGCGGCGGATGGCACGTTCCTCGGGTTCATCTCCATCTCCTATCCGGCCTCCCGCCTCCACGAGGGCGCGACGACCCGCAACGACACCTCGCCCGCCGTGGTCCTGTTCAATGCGCGGGGCGAGATCCTGACCACCACCGCCCCCGAGCAGGTGCCCGACGTCCTGCCGCGGGACCGCGCTCTGGCCGACCTCGTGCAGGGCGGGCGCACGGAATTCGCCGCGCCCAGTCAGGGCGGCCAGATCCGCGACTACGCCGTGGTGCCGATCGCGCCGGGGCGCGCCTATGCGCTCGGCAGCTGGATCGCGCCCGAAACCCGCGTCTGGGAAGGCGGCAGCCTCGTGACCACACTGGCCTTCCCCCTTGTCATGTGGGTGGTGAGCCTGACCGTCGCTCTCGTCTCGCTCCACCAGCTCGTCATCCACCCGATCCGCGACCTCGGCCGCCGGATGCGGGGCTTCGCCGACGGGCGGCGCATCCTCCACGCGGGGTCGCTTCCCAACGCGCCCGGAGAGATCAGCGAGATCGGCGAAACCTTCGAGACGATGGCCCGCCGCATCATCCGCGACGAGGCGGATCTCGAAAACACGCTCTTCGAACGCGAGGTGCTCCTGAAGGAGGTCCACCACCGCGTGAAGAACAACCTCCAGCTCATGAGCTCCATCCTCAACATGCAGGCGCGCAAGGCCAGCAGCCCCGAGGCGCGCCAGTCGCTGCGCGACGTGCAGGAGCGGCTGCGAAGCCTCGCCGCGATCCATCGCGGGCTCTATCAGGCGCCGGAGCTGTCGCAGGTCCAGTTCGACGACCTCCTGCGCGAGATCGCAGGACAACTCCTCGCGCTCGCGCCCGCCACGCTCGACGGCGTGGAACCCGAATTCGTGCTCGACAGCGTGCGGCTCGTCCCCGATCAGGCCGCTCCGCTTGCAATGCTGACGACCGAGATGATGACGAACGCGCTCAAGTACATGGGCACCGATGCCGCGGGCCGGCGGAACATCACCATCGCGCTCCGCAAGGAGCAGGACCCCGACGGCAAGGAGGCGATCACCGTCGAGGTGGTGAATTCCGTCGCCCCGGGCACGGACGAGGACCGGCCCGACGGGCTCGGCCGCCGCCTGATCGAGGTGCTGGCCCAGCAGCTTGCCGGACGGGTGGAGACCGCGCATGCGCCGGACCGCCACGCCATCTCGGTCCGCTTCGCGCGCGCGGGGTTCGAGCCCGCCGACGCGCCCGACTCCTGAGCCGGCGAGGCCCCGTTGGAAAGCGTCCGCGTCCTCATCACCGCCGAGGAAGCCTACCCCGAGATGGAGCGCGCCTTCCTGAGCGCGCGCCGTCGCATCCTCGCCTGCTACAGGGTCTTCGACCCGTTGACCCGGCTCCGCAGCCGCGAGGGCCGGGAGGTCGGGCACGACTGGTTCGACCTGATCCTCCATGTCCTGCGGAAGGGCGTCGAGATCGACCTCGTCATCTCGGACTTCGACCCGATCCTCGCCCCCGCGCTCCACTGCGAGACCTGGCGGGCCAAGCGCGCGCTGATCGCGGCGGCGGAACTCGCGGGTCCGGACGCGCGGTTGCGCGTGACCGCGGCCCCCCACGCGGCCCGGGTGGGTCTTTTGCCGCGCCTAGCCTTCTGGATCCCGGTGCTCCGCCGCCTCCGCCACCGGATCGAGGAGCTGAGCCGCCTTCCGGCCCCTGCGCGCGCCCGCGCCCTCGAGTGCAGCCCGGGCCTCTGGCGCCACCTGCGCACCGGGCCCGACGGCAGCCTCGCCGTCCGCTGGGCATCGCTGCCCGAGCTCATCCCCGGCTCCCACCACCAGAAGATCGCGGTCTTCGACGACGAGATGTTGTGCATCGGCGGACTGGACCTTGACGAACGCCGCTACGACGACAAGGGCCACCACCGCCGCCGCGACGAGACCTGGCACGATGTTCAGGTCATGTGCCGGGGGCCCGTGGTGGAAGACGCGCGCCGGCATCTGGAGACCTTCCTCGACGTGGTGGCCGGGCAGCGACCGCCCCCCGCCGCGGGACGGCTTCTCACCACGCTGTCGCGCCGCCGCCGCTGGCCGGTGCTCTCCCTGTCGCCCCGCACCGTCCGCACGACGCTCGCCGACGCGCACCACCGCCTAGCGCTTCGCGCCCGGCGCCTGATCTACGTCGAGACGCAGTTCTTCCGCAGCCGCGAGCTCGCGCAAACGCTGGCGAAGGCCGCCCGCGCGAACCCCGAGCTCGGGATGATCCTGATCCTGCCCGCCGCACCCGAGGACGTGGCCTTCGAACGCTCCACCTCGGCCGACGCGCGGCTGGGCGAACATCTTCAGGCCCGTGCGCTCGGGATCGTGCGGGAGGCGTTCGGCGACCGCCTCGCGCTCCTCAGCCCGGTGCGCCCCGCCGCCTTCGACACGCAGGGACGCGACACGCTGGAAGGCTCGCCCATCATCTACGTTCACGCCAAGGTGTCGATCTTCGACGACGACCGCGCCATCGTCTCCTCGGCCAACCTCAACGGCCGCAGCCTCGCCTGGGACACCGAGGCGGGCGTCATGCTCGACCGCGAGGACGAGGTGCGCCACCTCCGCGCCCGCGTCTTCCGCCACTGGCTCGGCCCGGATGCGGACGAGGGCTTCCACGACCCCCGCACCGCGCCCGCTGCTTGGGCCGAACGCGCCCGGCAGAACGCCGCTTGCGCGCCCGAGGAACGGAAGGGCTTCCTCGTCCCGCACGACCCGCGCCCCGCCCGCCGGTTCGGCAGACCCGTGCCCTTCATCCCCGACGAGATGGTCTGAGGCGGAACCCCGCCCGACTGCGTCGCGTTTTCCGCCCGATCGAAACGCAAAGGAGAAACGCCATGAACTGGGATACCATCAAGGGCCAGTGGAAGCAGGCGCAGGGCGAGGCGAAGCGCCAGTGGGGCAAGCTCACCGACGACGACCTGACCCGCATCGAAGGCGACCGCGACAAGCTGGTGGGCGCCGTGCAGGAGCGCTATGGCCGGACGAAGGACGAGGCCGAGCGCGAGGTCGACCGCTGGCAGTCCGACTGGCGCTGACATGGCCGATCGCGACAAGGCCGAAGTCACGACCGAACTGTTCGACAAGCTGTCGGACGTTCGGGCCGGGATGCTGGGGGTCGGGGGCTCGCACACTCACATGCGCCCCATGACCCATCACGCCGACCCCGAGACCGGGGTGATCCACTTCCTGACCTCCCGTCAGACCGATCTGGCGCGAGAGGTGGGGGAGGGCGCCGCGGCCCACTACTGCCTCGTGGACGACAAGAACGGCTATTACGCCTGTCTCACCGGCACCCTGTCGCCCAGCGGCGATGGCGGGCAGGTGGACGAGTTGTGGAATCCTGTCGTCGCCGCGTGGTTCAAGGGGCGGGACGACCCGGACATCCTGCTCCTCAACATGCCGCTCCGCGAGGCGGAGGTGTGGTCCTCGACCGGCAGCTCGATCCACTTCGGGATCGAGATCGTCCGCGCGAACATCGACCCCGGCCGCGTGCCCGACGTGGGCACGCATGACGTGATCCGCTTCTGACGGATGGGGGAGGGGCCTCGCGCCCCTCCCTTCCGCGCGTTCACTCCGTCACTTTCGTGACCCCGGCGTCCGCCGCCGATATTCCAAGCACCAGATGCGTTCCCTGCCGCGCCATGTGGCGCACGGCCTCGACCGGCACCTCGCCCGTCCGGTGGCCGAAGATCCCGCCGCTGCCCAGCACGAGCCTGGCAAGGCGCAGGCCATCGTCGTCGATCAGGATGTCCTCGACCTGGCCGATCTCGCCATCGGTCGCGAAGACCGGGCGCCCGATCCACTCCGTCACCCGGTCCATCCGCCAGACGAGGGCAACCCCGCTTTCCTCCGGGGGCGGCTCATCGACCTCCGGGCGCCCGGCGGCGACCATCTGCTCGTACATCAGGATCGGCGCATAGGTGCCTCCGAACGGCCCGACGATGATCGGCGGCCAGCCGGTCAGGTCGAAGGGCTCCGCCGCCCGCTCCGCCCCCCAGCGCGGCGCGTGGGCAAGCGCCTCCTCGTCCAGCCTCAGCGACCAGCTTCCTCCCTCCTCCAGGGGCGGCACGAGCAGGTCGGCCGAAACGATCACCTCGTCCACCGCGAACCACCCGCCGATGTCGACGGCGAGATACCTCAGCCGCCGCTCGTCGGGATCGAAGAAGGCATCGTCCACGCGCACCTTCCGGTCCGCGACGTGCAGCCTGTGCTGCATGAGATCGTTCAGCGAATGAAGCATCTTCCCCTCCCTCTGTCTCGCCGGCAAACGCCCCGGCGCGGCGCTTCGTTCCGGAACACTCCCGGGCCGGGGGCGTTCATTCCCGGTCAAACGGAGTATGCTTCATGGACACGAGTCTCTTCCTGCCCATTCTCACTTTCGGCACGATGTTTGCGGTCGCGGTCTTCGCGCTCGTGAGCAAGGAGCGGACCGAGAAGCGGCGCAAGGATCCCAATGCGCCGAAATCGACGCTGGCGAAGGACGGACCCGACCACCGCTGACGCCGCGCGGCTCGGCGAACCGGGACAAGGGGCGCGGATCGCAAGGACCGCGCCCTTCTTCGTTCGCATGCGGGGGAGAGGAAGGTAGCGGCCACCGACGAAGACGCAGGGGAACTAGCGGGACATTCGCGCCCCGCCGGTGGCCGCTGGTACGCTCACGCCAAGGCGTCAGCGTATCATGCAGCAACAACACCGCCGGGCGGCACCGGTTCCGTCGAAAAGATGCGGATCGAAGAATTTTTTCCGAGCTGCCCGCCCGCTCCGAGCGCCCCCTGATCGGCCGTGCCGGGAACTGCTGCATCTTCAACAGGTTGTTCACCCGCCACGGCTGCCGAGGCCCGACATGATCGACGCTCTTCTCAACGACATTCTCACCGAGCCGACGCTTCCGTGGGAGGTAATCCTCGCCCGGCTGCTCGGCGCGGTCGTCTTCTGCGGCATGATCGGCCTCGAACGCGAGGTCCAGGCCCGGGCTGCCGGGCTGCGGACGCACATGCTCGTGGGCCTTGCCGCCGCGCTCTACTGCCTGATCATGCTCGAGATCATCGCGGAGGCCGGCGTCTATACCGACCGCGTGGCGATGGATCCGCTCCGGCTCCTCAGCTCCGTGACGAGCGGCGTGGCCTTCCTTGCGGCGGGGATGATCGTCTTCTCCCGCGGCAGGGTCCGCGGCCTGACCACGGGCGCGAGCCTCTGGCTTACCGCCGCGGTGGGCGTCAGCGCGGGGCTGGGTATGTGGCTGATCGCGGGAATGAGCGCGGTGCTCGCGCTCATCATCATCCGGCTCCTGAAGGTCGCGGAGGAGGCGGTGCGGCCGAACGCCGACGACGGCGGTCGGGCGGATGCCGGCGACTGAGAATGCGGAACGGCCCCGCGGATGTCCGCGGGGCCGCTTGCCGTCAACTGACGGACGAAGGCGTCAGCCCTGGTCGTTGTCCCACTCGGGCAGGCTCTCGAGCTCTTCCTGCGTCGCGTTCACGTAGGCGCGCAGGTCGTCGCGGAACAGGCCGCCTTCGCCGCGGCGGAGCTGGATCTGCTCCATCGTCAGCGCCACGGGCCGCGTGCCGATGCCGAGGAACCCGCCCACGTCCACGATCACGGCTTCGACTTCGCCGCTTTCCGTGAGCGCGAGCTCGCTGATCTGGCCGACCCAGTTGTCATCGGCCCCATAGACCGCAGTGCCCACGAGATCGTCGCTCGTGAGCGAGGTGAAGGCCACGTCGGACTGACCGCCGCGGAGCTCCTCGCCCCACATCTGCGTCCCGCGCGTGGTGCCTTCGGCCAGCGTCGTCTCGTCGAACCGCTCCGACTGCTCGAACATCGCGCGGTCGCCGGTGTAGACGACGTAGAATTCGCCCTCGTTGTTGAGGTCGGGGACGAACTGGACCTGCTGGATGTCGATCCGGCGGGTGGCTTCGTTCATGCCGAGGAACCCGCCCGAGTCGATCACGAGCGCCTGAACCTGGCCTTCCGGCGACATCAGCACGTCGTCGATCTCGCCAGCCATCGTCCAGCTGTCGGGAATATCGGTGATCCCCTGCTCGAGCTCTGCCATGTTCATGCCGGGCTGACCCGCCTGAGCGTCGGGACGAGGTTCGGGCTGGACCTGCTGGCCTTCGGCCTGCTGGGTGGCCTGACCTTCGGGCTGCGGCTGGACCTGCTGGCCTTCGGCCTGCTGGGTGGCCTGACCTTCGGGCTGCGGCTGGACCTGCTGGCCTTCGGC